>Ga0310811_10008267_pt1 | contig 13380 bp, 11 predicted proteins | sample YCmetagenome_FD_207642 | JGI IMG/M metagenome (GOLD analysis project Ga0310811, IMG submission 207642) | Soil microbial communities from experimental microcosm in Duke University, North Carolina, United States - YC | ecosystem: Engineered > Artificial ecosystem > Soil microcosm > Unclassified ... | reverse complement strand
CGGCGCAGATTTTCCACCTGATGCGCCGTCAGATGATCCGCCTGTTCCGCAAGCCGCTGATCGTCTTCACGCCGAAGTCGCTGCTGCGTCACAAGGAAGCCGTGTCGGACCTGTCGGAACTGGCGAAAGGCTCGTTCCAGCCGGTCATCGGCGAAGTCGACGAAGCGATCGAACCGAAGAAGGTCAAGCGCGTACTGGCCTGCTCGGGCCGCGTGTACTACGACCTCGTCGCCCATCGCCGCGAAGCGAAGGCGAACGACGTCGCGATCTTCCGGATCGAGCAGCTGTATCCGTTCGCGCACAAGCAGTTCGAAGCGGAAATGAAGAAGTACGACAACGCGACCGAAGTGGTGTGGGTGCAGGACGAGCCGCAGAACCAGGGCTCGTGGTTCTACATCGAACACCATCTGAAGGAAGGCATGAAGGAAGGCCAGAAGCTCGCGTACAGCGGCCGTCCGGCATCGGCATCGCCGGCTGTCGGTTACTACGCGAAGCACTACGAGCAGCAGAAGGCGCTGGTCGAAGGCGCATTCGGCCGTCTGAAGAGCGCAGCGATCGTTAAATAACGAGAACACGCGAACCGGGAAAGCGCAGCGCGCTTTCCCGCACCGCCTTCAACGGTCCTGCCGCGAGCCCATGAACTGATCGACCCCTCGCGACAGCGCCCCGCGGTGCGGCTGGTTCGCCTAAACCGCCGTTACCCATAAGCGCGTAGAAGCGCCTATACGAATACCCAGGAAAATCAAATGGCTATTGTAGAAGTCAAGGTTCCCCAGCTGTCCGAGTCCGTCTCGGAAGCCACGATGCTGCAGTGGAAGAAGAAGCCCGGCGAAGCCGTCGCGCAAGACGAAATCCTCATCGAAATCGAGACCGACAAGGTCGTGCTCGAAGTGCCGGCACCCTCGGCCGGCGTGCTCGCACAAGTGATCAAGCATGACGGCGATATCGTGACCGCCGACGAACTGATCGCCAAGATCGACACCGAAGGCAAGGCCGGCGCTGCTGCCGCCGAAGCCGAAGTGAAACCGGCTCCGCAAGCGGCCGCTGCCGCACCGGCTGCCGCTGCACCGGCTGCCGCTGCCAGCGCCAATGCCGCTTCGTCGCCTGCCGCGACCAAGCTGATGGCCGAGAAGAACCTGTCGGCTGGCGACGTCGCCGGCACGGGCCGCGATGGCCGCATCACGAAGCAGGACGTGCTGGGCGCGGGCGCTGCTGCGCCGGCACCGGCTGCTGCCAAGGCTGCACCGGCTGCCGCACCGAAGGCTGCGAAGCCGTCGTTGCCGGACGTCAAGGCGCCGGGCGCCGACCAGTGGCTGCATGACCGTCCGGAACAACGCGTGCCGATGTCGCGTCTGCGTGCGCGTATCGCAGAGCGTCTGCTCGAGTCGCAGCAGACCAACGCGATCCTGACCACGTTCAACGAAGTGAACATGGCTCCGGTGATGGACCTGCGCAACAAGTACAAAGACCGCTTCGAGAAAGAACATGGCGTGAAGCTGGGCTTCATGTCGTTCTTCGTGAAGGCGGCAGTGCACGCGCTGAAGAAATTCCCGCTGGTGAACGCGTCGATCGACGGTAACGACATCGTCTACCACGGCTATTTCGACATCGGTATCGCGGTCGGTTCGCCGCGCGGCCTGGTGGTGCCGATCCTGCGCAATGCAGATCAGCTGAGCCTTGCCGACATCGAGAAGAAGATCGCCGAATTCGGCCAGAAGGCCAAGGACGGCAAGCTGTCGATCGAAGAAATGACCGGCGGCACGTTCTCGATCTCGAACGGCGGCGTGTTTGGCTCGATGCTGTCGACGCCGATCATCAACCCGCCGCAGTCGGCGATCCTCGGCGTGCACGCGACCAAGGAACGCGCCGTGGTGGAAAACGGCCAGATCGTGATCCGCCCGATGAACTACCTCGCGCTGTCGTACGACCACCGCATCATCGACGGCCGCGAAGCCGTGCTGTCGCTGGTCGCGATGAAGGATGCGCTGGAAGATCCGGCGCGCCTGCTGCTCGACTTGTAATCGTCCGTACGCACGCCACATACGCGTAGCCTGAAACGCGCGTAGTCAGTCAGTACCGAAGCGATGCGCGCCACGAAACGTGGCCGCGCGTCGCTTCGCCATCGAAAGGATAGTCATGTCCAAAGAATTCGACGTCGTCGTGATCGGTGCCGGTCCCGGCGGCTATATCGCGGCCATTCGCGCCGCGCAGCTCGGCAAATCGGTTGCCTGTATCGAGAAGTGGAAGAACCCGGCCGGCGCGCTGAAGCTCGGCGGCACCTGCCTGAACGTCGGCTGCATTCCGTCGAAGGCGTTGCTGGCTTCGTCGGAAGAGTTCGAGAACGCATCGCACCATCTCGCGGACCACGGCATCAGCGTGGAAAACGTGAAGGTCGACATCGCGAAGATGCTGGCCCGCAAGGAAAGCATCGTCGAGAAGATGACCAAGGGTATCGAGTTCCTGTTCCGCAAGAACAAGATCACGTGGCTGAAGGGCCATGGCAAGTTCACCGGCAAGAACGACGCCGGCGTGCAGATCGAAGTGAGCGGCGAAGGCGAGACCGAAACCGTCACCGCGAAGAACGTGATCATCGCGACCGGCTCGAAGGCGCGCCATCTGCCGAACGTGCCGGTCGACAACAGGATCGTCGCCGATAACGAAGGCGCGCTGACCTTCGACACGGTGCCGAAGAAGCTTGCCGTGATCGGCGCCGGCGTGATCGGCCTCGAACTCGGCTCGGTGTGGCGCCGCCTCGGTGCCGACGTGACGGTGCTCGAAGCGCTGCCGGAATTCCTCGGCGCGGCTGACCAGGCCCTCGCGAAGGAAGCCGCCAAGCAGTTCAAGAAGCAGGGCCTCGACATCCACGTCGGCGTGAAGGTCGGCGAGATCAAGACGACCGACAAGAGCGTGTCGATTGCCTACACCGACAAGGACGGCAACGCGCAGTCGCTCGACGCAGACCGCCTGATCGTGTCGATCGGCCGCGTGCCGAACACCGACAACCTCGGTCTCGAAGCGATCGGCCTGAAGGCCAACGAACGCGGCTTTATCGACGTCGACAACCACTGCGCGACCAGCGTGCCGAACGTGTACGCGATTGGCGACGTGGTGCGCGGCCCGATGCTCGCGCACAAGGCCGAAGACGAAGGCGTGCTGGTGGCCGAGATCATCGATGGCCAGAAGCCGCATATCGACTACAACTGCATTCCGTGGGTGATCTACACCGAACCGGAAATCGCATGGGTCGGCAAGACGGAACAGCAGCTGAAGGCCGAAGGCCGCGAAGTCAAGACGGGCCAGTTCCCGTTCATGGCGAATGGCCGCGCGCTCGGCATCAACAAGGCGGATGGTTTCGTCAAGATGATCGCCGACGCGAAGACCGACGAACTGCTCGGCGTGCATATCATCTCGGCCAACGCGTCGGACCTGATCGCCGAAGCCGTGGTGGCGATGGAGTTCAAGGCGGCGTCGGAAGACCTCGGCCGGATCTGCCATCCGCACCCGTCGCTGTCCGAAGTGATGCGCGAAGCGGCGCTCGCCGTCGACAAGCGCGCACTGAACATGTAATTCCGTAAAGCCCGATTCCTCGCATTGGGTATCACGACGAAGGCGGGCAGGGTGACAACCCTCCCGCCTTTGTCATATCTTGCTGCCGCTGCATAAGATGAACGTCACCGAATACTACGAAAACGAACTGCAGACACGGGGCTACCAGTCCGATCCTGCGCAACGTGCCGCGGTCGATCGCCTGCAGCGCTGCTACGAAGAATGGCAGGCGTACAAGGCGCGCCGGCCAAATGCGTTCATGAAGCTGATCATGCACCCGGACCTGCCGCGCGGCGTGTACATGTGGGGCGGCGTCGGGCGTGGCAAGAGCTTCCTGATGGACAGCTTCTACAAGATCGTGCCGCTCACGCGCAAGACGCGTCTGCACTTCCACGAGTTCATGCGCGAGGTGCACCGCGAACTCGAGGAACTGAAGGGCCAGGCCGATCCGCTCGACGAGCTCGCGCGCCGCATCGCGAAGCGCTACCGGCTGATCTGCTTCGACGAATTCCACGTATCGGATATCGCCGACGCGATGATCCTGTACCGCCTGCTCGACCGGCTGTTCAACAACGGCGTGCAGTTCGTGATGACCTCCAACTACGATCCGGACACGCTGTACCCGGACGGCCTGCATCGCGACCGGCTGCTGCCGGCGATCGAGCTGATCAAGAGCAAGCTCGACGTGATCAACGTCGACGCGGGCGTCGACTACCGGCAGCGCACGCTGTCGCAGGTCGAGGTGTATCACGCGCCGCTCGGGCAGGTTGCGAGCAACGCACTGCGCGATGCGTATACGCGTCTTGCCGCGGTGCCGGACGAAAGCCCGCTGCTGCGCATCGAAAAACGCGAGCTGAAGGCGCTGCGTCGCGCGGACGGCGTCGTATGGTTCGATTTCGCGACGCTGTGCGGCGGTCCGCGCTCGCAGAACGACTATCTGGAGCTGGCGTCGCGCTTTCATGCGGTGATCCTGTCGGACATTCCGCAGATGACGCCGCGCATGCAGTCCGAAGCGCGCCGCTTCACCTGGCTGATCGACGTGTTCTACGACCACAAGGTGAAACTGCTGATGTCGGCTGCGGTGCCGCCCGAGCAGCTGTACGTCGAAGGCCCAATGGCCAACGAATTTGCGCGCACCGTGTCGCGCATCGTCGAAATGCAGTCGCAGGAATATCTGGATACGCCGCGGCGTATCGTCGACACTTCGCTGACCTGAGTGGCCTGACGCGCGCGTCAAGCTAGAACGAGATAGACAGACGCCGCCCTATGCCAAATGGCATAGGGCGGCGTCGCATTTTCAAGATTCGGATTGTTCTGATATCCGGGCCAGGGGCGAGTCGTTATCTTCGTCGAGGTATCGACAGAGGAGAACAAGATCTTGACCCCGTACCGTGATATCACCGACGAAGAGTGGCTGCGCGTCGCGCCGCTGCTCCCGGAACTGAGGCCACGCGCCGAACTGCGCGGCCGTCCTTTAGCCAATACCCGCTCCGTCCTCAATGGCGTGCTGTGGGTGATGTTCAGCGGCGCGACGTGGTCCGCCATGCCGCGCAAATACCCGTCCTATCAAACCTGTCACCGGCGCTTCAAGGCGTGGCATCAATCCGGTGTGCTAAAGCGCGTGCTCGAACAGCTGTTCGGCACCGCTGCACACGAGCTGTGCGATTCGATGGAAGCGCGCATGCGGCTGAATGTGCCGGGCCTCGCGAAGGAAGCGCCGGCCATCGCGGCCGAAGCACCGTCCGTGCCGCTCACCTACACGCCGGCGCAGGGCACGCCGCTGGTGTCGCCAGCCTTCGACTTTGCGCGTTCGTTCAAGCGCGCGGCGTAGGGCACACAAGCACGCGTAGGAAGGCAAACGCTAGCAGGCAGCCTGATATCGTGCGTCGTCAGGCTGCCTGATCGGCCACGCCGCCTGACACACGCAACCCAAGTCGCTACCTGTTCAATGTTCCGCCAGCAGTTCGGCAAGCTTCTGGATATCGACGTTGCCACCGCTGATCAGGATGCCGACACGCTTGCCCGCGAGCCGATCCTTCAACTGGCGTGCGGCGGCAAACCCGAGGCAGCCAGTCGGTTCGACCACCATCTTCATCCGTGCCGCAAAGAAGCGTATGCACTCGACGAGCTCGGCGTCGCTCGCGGTCAGCACGTCGCTGACGACATTGCGAATGATCGGGAAGGTGTGGTTGCCGAGGTGCTGCGTCTGCGCGCCATCGGCGATGGTCTTGGGGGTGTCGATATGGACGATTGTTCCAGAGCGGAACGATTGCTGGCCATCGTTGCCGGCCTCCGGTTCGACGCCGTACAGCTTGCAGCCGGGCGACAGCGCCTGCGTGGCGAGCGCCGAGCCGGAAAGCAGCCCGCCGCCGCCGAGCGGCACGAAAAACGCATCCAGCGTGCCGACTTCTTCGATCAGTTCTTTTGCCGCGGTGCCCTGGCCCGCGATGACGTCCGGATGATCGTAGGGTGGAATCAATGTGAGGCCGTGCTTTTCCGCCAGTTCACGGCCGATCTGCTCGCGGTCTTCCTTGTAGCGATCGTACGTCACGACATTGCCGCCGTAGCCTTTGGTTGCAGCGACTTTCATGGCCGGCGCGTCGTGCGGCATGATGATGGTTGCCGGTATGCCGAGCAGCCGTGCGGATAGCGCAACCGCTTGCGCGTGATTTCCGGACGAGAACGCGACGACGCCGCGCCGCCGTTGATCATCGTCGAACTTCGACAACGCGTTGAACGCGCCACGAAATTTGAAGGCGCCCATGCGCTGGAAATTTTCGCATTTGAAAAACACTTCGGCGCCGAATTCGTCGTTGACCGTGCGCGAGGTCAGGACGGGAGTGCGATGGGCGGCACCGGCAATGCGCTGGGCGGCTGCGACGACGTCGTCGAAAGTAGGCAGGGAAGGCATGGCGGAGAGATTGCGTGAAGGTCTACATGAGGGTCGAAGCGATGTAGCGTACTCTCCTTACTCTATTTGGATGATACGTATAAGTCAAGACAGACTGTAAAGTACCAGATCTTGACCATCACGCCGATCGCATCGATCACATCGGTGCGCGAACCGTGGCACACGCGCCAGACGTCATGCTCAGTTCTGACGTATCCACGTCTGCGACCGTCCTAGCAACGACACACCGATATACCCTCGCACGACGAGCTTCTGCCCGCCATCCTCGGTGTGCATCTTGCACTTGTAGAGCTTGCCGTTTTCCGGATCGAGGATCTGGCCGCCTTCCCAGCTATCGCCATCCTTCTTCAGCCCGGTGATGATCGTCATGCCGAGAATCGGCTGATCTTTACGCGCATCGGTGCACGCGGTGCAGCGCTTGTCCGGGTTGTCGTTCGGGTTAAGGCCTTTGATCACCTTGCCGCTTAGCGCGCCATTTTCGTCTTGCGTGATCTGCACCAGCGCCTTGGGTTGATGCGTGTGATCGTCGATGGTTTGCCACGTGCCGACCGGCGTGTCGGCTTGCGCGAACGCGGCGGCCGCACTTGCGCACAGCAGCCCGGCCAGTGCTACGTGGCGCAGCGTGCGCGCGGAAAGCTGCATCATGTTTGTCCTCCTTGATCAAGATCGTCGCTGCACAGTGTCATCCGGCTGCATGCATTGTGGACCGGATCGCTGGGGGCTTCTTGCGGCCGCTTCGCTTGTTTGCGTGTTGCTACGCAAGCTCCAGATGGTGCGACGGCGCGTCGATGACGCGCCGTCGCACCGGCATTGGAGTCGGCAGAATACGTGAAAGCGCGCGCGCCGTTTGATAAGAAAACTTCTAATTGCGCCGGCGCGCCGCGCTCCACTCAGTTCAACTGATACGAGAAGGTCGCATTGATCCGCGGGCTACGCGATGGGCTTTCGATCGGCGCATCGCCAAGCGCTTTGGCGACCGACAGATCGAGACTGTAGTACTTCGCATCCGTGATCCTGAAGCCCAGCGCAACCGACGATAGCCGCGAAGGCGAAGGCGTACCCGCGTGCAGATACACACGCGCCATGTCGTACGACACGTACGGCGTGATGGTGCGCAGATACGTAAAGCCCAGCGCAAACGCGCGGTTCAGTTCGAACGATGCGGCCCAGCCCGAATCGCCCGAGGTCTCGCCGGGTTGATAACCCTGAGCGAAGCGTTGCGCGCCGAATGAAATCTGTTCGGAGGTCGGCAGCGAATCGGGGCTGTACTGGCCGGTTGCGGCGATTGTGGTACCGATTCCGAGCGGCCATTGATTGCTTTGCGACACGCTCGCGCCGGTACGCACGAACGTGATCGACGCGGGATTGTCCGGCGGCGCGGCGCCGGCGATGTTGGTGTCGCCCGACTTCGACGCGCCGAGAATATTGAAGGCCTTGGCAATGTTGACGCTGGCCTTGCGCACCGTGCTGCCGTCGACGTCCGCGTAATCGGCCTGCAATTGCAGCACGCGCACCTGCGAGCGCAGGCCGACCTGGCCGCCGCTGTTCTGATCGTGATAGCGGTCTTCGTCATGCGATGCATAGCCGCTCACCGTGCCGGTCAGGTTGCGCGTATTCGACAGGATCAGCGGATAAGCCATCGACAACGCGAGCTTGTCATTGATCACGGTACGCTGGATGTTCGGCGGCAAGCCGGGGTTGTCGCTCGGATTGCCGCGGTAGTGCGAGGCATCGACCGCGGCGCTGAGACCGTCGTTGCCGATCGGCAGCCCACCGTGCGCGGCGAGGTACGTGACGTTGTCGCGGCCCTTGGGCAGCAGCGCGGACACGCTCAGCTGTTCGCCAAGCGAAGTCAGGCCGTTCTCGCTTGCGGTCAGCAGGCCTTGCACCCCCGGACGGTTAAATTCGATGCCGGCGCTGACATCGAACGGCTTGTGCTCGACATTCAGTTCGAGCGTAGTAGCGCCGTCGGTGCTTTGCGGCGGCGGCACGTTGGCGCCGACCTTCACGCCGGGCAGACGTCCCATCAGGTTGATGTAGCGTTCGAAGGTCGCGCGGCGCAGCGGCCGGTCGGCGCTGATATGGTCGGCGAGCGCGCGGATGCGATCTTCGAGCGCGCCGGGCTTGCCGGTCAGCTTCACTTGCGACACGTAGCCTTCGACCACCGTCACACGCACCACGCCTTCGTCGAAGCTCTGCGCGGGAATGAACGCGAACGACAGCGCGAAGCCGCGCTCCTGGTACAACTTGGTCACGCCGTTCGCGACTTCGATCAGCTGGCCGATCGTGATGTCCTTGCCGACCAGCGGCGTGAAGCGTTGCGCGACCTCGTCGAACGGCAGCGATTTCACCCCTTCGACCTGAATTTTGGTGGGCGTCAGATGCCGCTCGAGCAACTGCTGCAGCGGCGGCGCCTGCTGCTCGACTTGCACGGTGACATTCGGCTTGTCAGGCGCCTTGATTTGCGGAAGCGCTTCCAGCGGATTACCGCTGACCGCAGGCCGCGATTGCGCATACGCACCGCTCGCGAGCGCCGCTGCAATGAGCAGCGCCCAGTGTTTTTGCCCGTATTTCATGGGTCTTTCCTCGTTGGCCGATCTTGTTGTGTGCGCGTGCGTTCTGGCTTGGCGGCCGCGCCCGCTCATTGGCTTGGTGGCGCCCGTCGTACGATGCCGCGGGCGCTTTTGTACTGGCGACTGCTGGTGCTACTGCTACTGCTGGTGCGAATGACTGATGCGACTTCAGAACAGCCTCACGTGCCCCGTCCGGCGTGGAGCACGTGAGAAGCTTGCCTGCTTACTTACGCGCCGCCGGAGCAAGGCCGCCGAGCAGTCCCCCAACTGTCGACGTGAGGCTGGCCAGCGGATTGTTAGCACCGCTGGCGGTATTGGAGGGCGCGCTGGCGTTTGCCGTCGGCCCCGGGTTCGAGTGCGTGCCGCCTGGCGTGCCTTGCGGGGTGACCGCGACCTGCACGCTGCCGGTGACTGCCGGCACGAGACCGGCCACTGCGCCGAGCAGACCCTTGCCGGCGTTTGCGCTGCCACCGCCGCTATTGCTGGCGCCGCCCGAGCCGGCGCCAGGCGCGCCGAGCACGCCGCCGACCAGACCGGCGATCGGTGCGAGCAGGCCGGCTGCCGGGGCGCCGCTACCGCTGCCGCTGTTGCCGCCGCTAGCACCGGTGAGTCCGCCGAGACCGAGCCCGCCGAGCGCGGTGGTGAGCGGCGCGAGCGGGCCGCTGCCGCCGTTGCTGCCGTTGCCGCCGGTCAGGCCGCCGAGCGCGGTGGTGAGCGGCGCGAGCGGGCCGCTGCCGCCGTTGCTGCCGTTGCCACCGGTCAGGCCGCCAAGCGCGGTGGTGAGCGGTGCCAGCGGGTTGCCGCCGCTGCCGCCCTGCAACAGGCCGCCCGTTGCGATCACGGTGTTGCCGGCATCGGCGACGACGTTGCCAAGACCTGAGGACACCGCATTGCCTCCGGTCGACGTGCCGAGCGTCGAGCCGGTTTTGACGAGTCCGTTGCCGACGTTGGTCAGCAGGTTGTCGAGCGGCTTGCCGAGCCCGGTGACATTGCCGACGGTTTGCGTGGTGGCTGCCACCGTAGCGGTGATCGGCGTGATCAGCGAGCTCACGCCTTGCGTGACCTGCTGCACGGCGCCGGTGGTCAAGGCGGTGCCGAGCTGGGTGCCGAGATTGGTTACGCCGCCCCCAACTGCATCGACCACGCCGCCGAGCGTATTGGTCACCGGCGCGAGCGGCGTGAGCGGGCCGGTGCCGAGGCTCGAGACGAGGTTGCCGGTGCTCGACACGGTCTTGCCGGCGTCGCCGACCACACCGCCGAGGCTGCCCACCGTGGTGCCGAGCGGGTCCTTCGATGCGCCGAGTTGCCCGAGTCCTGCCGCGACGCCGTTGCCGAGCGTCGAGACGGTGTTGCCGAGGTTCTGTACGACGCCGCCAAGTGCCTGCGTGGTTTGCGGGCTGACGACGGGCAGCGGCGCGGAGCCGACGGTGCTGCCGAGGCCCGAGACGGTGTTGCCGAGATCGGTGACGATACCGCCGGCACCGCTTGCGACATTGCCGACCTGATTGGCCGCGGTGGGCGTCGTGGTGGTGCCGCCGCCTGGGGGCGTGGTGCCGCCGCCCGGGTTGGTGCCGCCGCCGGCGGTGCCGCCACCGGTGCCTGTGCCGCCCGTGCCGCCGCCGGTGGTACCGCTGCCACCTGTGCCGCCGGTGCCGGTGCTGGCAGTGGTGTCGCCGGCGCCGCCGGTGCCGTGGCTAAGCGAGCCGGAGCCGCCGCACGCGCCGAGTGAAATCATCGTGGTGACAGCTGCGGCCAGCAGCGTGATGCGTAGCGTGTTGCTCTTGATCGTGGTGTTCATGGTCGCCCTCGGAATTGCGTTTGTTGTGGGTGGTCTTGCGCACCCACTTCTGCAACACCCATGCCATTGCATGTGCGACCGCGCTTGCGCGCGACCTGAGCAAAGGGCCGCACGCGCGCTGGCATTGCGATGCGGGCGTTTTGCGCGAGCGGCGATGCAGCGCGAAGAATGGCTGGCGACGTGCGTTTGCGAACCGACGTAACGTAACGATCCGTGCGCGCCGTTACGGCCACAGGTGGCACGTAACAGCGCAGGTGAAGTGATGCGCGATGAGATACATGAGCGCGTGCGCGCTGCTTGAAACGAAACATCGACGGAACATCGAATGCGTTTTGCATCAGGTGCGCACTGAGGGTTAACTGCACTGCAGTGCTTTACATTGGCTGTCGTTATCCTGTCAAAGAAAATATGATGTGTGCGCAACGTTTTTAAATATCTGGTTTAGCACGATTGATTATTCGAAATGGCCAGGCTATAAACTAGGCACGCTTCATGTTGTTACGCAGGAGGCGCCATCGAATCTATAAAACAGTACTGAGAGAATTCTTATGAGACGGGGATGCTGTTTCGTAGGGCGATGCGACACGCTCGTGTCATATCGTTCGTATCGCTAACAGCTGTCGTGTATGCGAAATGGATGCACCATCATAATGACGAGGGCCGAAATGAAAGTATCAATCAAAAAATTCCTGAGAGAAAACCGGGGCGTGACTGCTATTGAGTACGCACTCATTGCGGGATTAATCGCGCTCGCAATCGGTACGTCTGTGACTGGCTTGGCTACCGCTATTTCTGGGCTGTTCGACCAGATCGCCGGCAAGCTGTAGTACAGACAGGCGGTTCCATAAACCTGCAGCAGCAGCGCGAATGTCGCGACGACATTCGCGCTGTTCCAGCACGTGTGACCAAAGTGGAGTGGTCGCCGCTCTGCGGCCGCGACGTCCTGTTTGATTACGGGTTTTCTATGACTGTACTGGTCGAGTGCGTGCTTTTCGTCGTCTGGACGATGACCATTGCTGTCTGTGATTGGCGAAGCAGACGCGTTTCTAATTTATTGGCGATCGCAGGTTTTATCGCCGCGCTGATTTGCGCGTGCACGGCGCGAGTGCCATTCGGCGTGTCGTTGCCGCAGGCGGCGCTTGGTGCGGTGATTGGATTCGGTGCATTGCTGCCGTTTTATCTGCTGCGTTTGATGGGAGCGGCCGACGTCAAGATATTCGCCGTGCTTGGTGCGTGGTGCGGCCTGACGGTGTTATTCGAGGTCTGGGTGATATCGAGCATCCTGGCTGGCGTTCACGCAGCTGTGTTGCTGCTCGCCACACGCACGCGTGTGATGGCGCTGATACGGCGCGACGGGCCGACCTTCGAATTAAACGGCTATCGCGCCACACCGTATGTGACGTACCTCGGCGCTGCTGCATTGATCTGCCTGCTCACGCGCGTTTTCGAAGGAGCGCGGCTATGAGAAGCCAAGGGCACGCACTGCCTCGCTCGCCGCGTGCGCGCCGTGTACACGGCAACGTCGCGGTGGAATTCGCGTTGTTGTTTCCGCTGTTCTTTTTGATTCTCTACGCGATCGTCACGTACAGCATGATTTTCGCCGCGCAACAGAGTCTCACGCTCGCGGCCGAAGAGGGCGCGCGAGCGACGCTCAAATTCCAGCAGGCGAACGACCCTGACGCCGCACTCGCTGCCCGCGTGGCCGCTGCCTGTCCTGCGGCAACCGGCATGGCAAACTGGCTCGCCGCGGCCGCGGGCTGCAACGCGACGCCGGCTAACTGCACCTATGACGCGACGATGAAGTGCGTAACGGTGACGCTCACCTACAACTATGCCGCGCAGCCGTTGGTGCCGACCCTGCCGTTCCTCGGCATCATGCTGCCCGCGCAGCTCACCAGTACCGCGATGATTCAACTCAATCCGGGATATCTGCTGTGAACCGCCCGACCTTTGCAGATCGGCTTCTTCGTCCACGCGCAGCGCCATATCTGCGCGTGCGCCAGTGGGTACGTGGTGTGGCCTCGCCCTGCCAATCCGGTTTCGCATCATGCAAAACCTGAACCGCATTATTGCCGTGCTGCTATTGGGTGCCGCGTTGCTGCTAGGCCTGTTCGCGTGGATGCTGGGGCGCCGTCCGCCACCTGCGCCCGCGACGCCGGTGGTGGCACAAGCGAGCTTTCCGGTGGTGGTGGCGACGCAGGCGCTGCCGGCTGGCAAGCCGATCACCGCCGATGCGCTGCGGCTTGAACATCTGCCGATCAATCCAATCGGTGCGTACAGCGATCCAGCGCAACTGGTCGGGCGCGTGCCGTCGCTGGAGATCGGGGCACAGGCGCCGGTACTCGATGCACAGCTGTCATCGGGGCTTGCTGAGCGCATCGAAGCGGGCGAGCGTGCGGTTGCGATACGCGTCGATGAGAGCAATGCAGTCGGCAACCGGCTGCGGCCCGGCAATCTTGTCGACGTGTTTTTCACGCTCAAGCGCGATGGCACGCCCGGCACCCCCGGCGAGGTGGGGCGTACCCAGGCGCGCCTGCTGCTGTCGCGGGTGC
>Ga0310811_10008266_pt1 | contig 13380 bp, 13 predicted proteins | sample YCmetagenome_FD_207642 | JGI IMG/M metagenome (GOLD analysis project Ga0310811, IMG submission 207642) | Soil microbial communities from experimental microcosm in Duke University, North Carolina, United States - YC | ecosystem: Engineered > Artificial ecosystem > Soil microcosm > Unclassified ... | reverse complement strand
AAATCGAGCACCACCGATCCGGAAGACGGAAGTCGGAGGACGGAAGTCGATGTGTCAAGCGGCCGTCGCGCCCAGCGCGTCGGCGACCTTGGCGAGCAGCGCCTGCTGCGTGAACGGCTTCTCGAGAATAGCGCCTTCGAGGCGGCCGGCGACGTTCTCGGGGACGTGGCCGCTCATGTAGAGGAACGCGGCGGCGGGGTGCATCTCGCGGATCGCCTCGGCGAGCTCGTTGCCCATCATCTCGGGCAGCACGAGATCGGTCAGCACCAAGCGCAGCGGGCCCTTGTTGCGGCGCGCCCAGTCGAGCGCCTCGCGCGGCGTCGCGGCGGCGACCACCTGCATGCCCGCGCTGCGCAGCGCGCGCTCGACGAGCACGCGCACCTGGCGATCGTCCTCGACGATCAGCGCGGCGCCGGCGAGCGGCGACGCCTGACCCGTGGTCGGGCGCGAACGGCGCCCGCTCGCGACGTGCGACCGCGGCAGGTACGCGTCGAAGGTCGTGCCCTTGCCGAGCTCGCTCGCGAGCACGATCTCGCCGCCCGCCTGGTGCACGATGCCGTAGACGGTCGACAGGCCGAGGCCGGTGCCCTTGCCGATGTCCTTGGTCGTGAAGAACGGCTCGAAGATCCGATCGATCAGCTCGGGCGCGATGCCGATGCCCTGATCCTCGACGGACACGAGCACGTACTCGCCGGGCGCGATCGCGCCGCGGCTGCCCGCGCTGATCGGCTCGCGCACGCTCTTGTTCTTCACGCCGACGCGGATGCGCCCGCCGCGCGGCATCGCGTCGCGCGCGTTGACGACCAGGTTGACCAGGAGCTGCTCGAAGCCGACGTCGTCGACCGCGGCGGTCCACGACGAGCTCGCGTCGACGTCGAGCGTGATCGTCTCGCCGAGCAACCGGCGCAGCATCGGCACGACCGTGCGCGTCGCGGCGCCGGCGTCGACCGCGCGATGCTCGGCCGGGCGCAGGCGCGAGAACGCGAGCAGCTGCTTGACCAGATCGGTCGCGCGCCACGCCGCCTCGCGGATCCCGTCGACGTCTTCCTTGAGCTCCGAGCTCGGGCCGAGCGACGCGCCGAGCACCTCGGCGTAGCTGACGATCGCGGTGAGGATGTTGTTGAAGTCGTGCGCGACGCCGCCGGCCAACCGCCCCAGCGCCTCGATCTTCTGCGAGTGGCGCAGCTGCTCGGCGAGCTTGCGCGTCTCGGTGACGTCGGCGGCGACGCCGAGCACGCCGGTGACGCGCCCGTCGGGCCCGCGCATCGGCTCGACGCGGCACTGCAAGACGCGCCCGCCGCGATCGATCTCGTAATCGGACGCCTCGCCGCCGAGCGCGCGCTCGTGCGCCGCGATCACGACGCGGCCGTCGGCGCTGATCGTCTCGACCAGCGGCTTGCCGACCGCGCGCGCCGCCGGCGGCGGCCCCACGCCGCGCGGCGATCCGAACAGCGACGTCACCGTCAGCGCGGTGTCGGTCGTCCACACCGTCGCCGGCAGCTGATCGAGCATCATGCGGATCTGCGCGTCGCGCCGCGCGACCTCGTGGCGCAGGAGCGCCTTGTCGATCGCGTGCTCGATCGCGCGCCGCAGCGATCCCGGATCGAGCCCCGACTTCGCGAGGTAGTCGTCGGCGCCGCGCTTCATCGCCTCGACCGCGATCTGCTCGCCGCCCTGCCCGGTCAAGACCACGACCGGCGGGCGATCGGCGGGCAGCTTCTCGAGGAGCGCGAGGCCGTCGGTGCCCGGCAGGCGGTAGTCGAGCACGATGCAGTCGATGTCGCGCGCCGACAGCTCCGCGTACGCCTGCTCGACCGTCGCGGCCTCCGACGTCTCGAACGACGAGCCGAGGAACCGCCGGATCAGCTCGCGATCGACGTCGTTGTCATCGACGACGAGGATGACCTTCATGCGCGCGCCACCGGTAGTTCGACGACCTTGCAGTACGCGGTGATCAGCTCGAGCAGGCCCGCGAAGTTCTGGCCGAGATCGCCCTTCACGAGGTAGCCGGCGACGTTCTGCCCGTACGCGGCGGCCTTGTCCTCGTCGGCGCGCGACGTCGTCAAGACGAAGACGACCGAGTCCTTCAAGCGCGGATCGCGGCGGATCTCGCCGAGCAGCTCGAGCCCGTTCATGCGCGGCATGTTGAGATCGAGGAGGATCAGGTACGGACGGCCGAGCGGCAGGTCGCGCTCGCCGCGCAAGACCGCGAGCGCCTCGACGCCGTCGTCGACGTCGATCATCGGCTGGTGCACGCCGTGGCGCTTGAACGCGCGGCGCAGCGCCTCGCGATCGACCTCGTTGTCCTCGACGACGAGCAGGTTGACGTGGTTGTGCGGGCTCATCTCGATCCTCTCGGCTGCTTCGGCCACCAGAACGTCATGCGGGTCCCTCGTCCATCGCCCCCTTCGATCTCGATCCGCCCGCCGTGCGACTCGATCAACTTCTTCACGATCGCCAGCCCCATGCCGCTGCCCTCGACGCGATCGCGCGGCCTCAAGGTCGTGAACGGTTGGAACACGCGCTCGCGGAACTCGGCGGGGATCCCCGGCCCGTCGTCGGCGACGGTGACGCGGATCGCCTCGCGGGTCTCCTCGACCTCGATCGCGACCACGCCGTGATCGCGATCGTGATGCTTGAGCGCGTTGTCGACCAGGTTGCGCACGACGTGGACGAGCGGCGTCTTCGGCGCGCGCAGCGCGACCTCGGCCGCAGGCACGCGCACCGCGAAGCCCTCGCGAGTCCCGGCCAGCCCCACCGCTTCGTCGATGATCGCGCGCATCGTCGTGTCCTCGCTGGCGACGCGGATGCGGCCCGCGCGGCTGTACGCGAGCAGATCGTCGAGCAGCTTGTCCATGCGCGCGGCGCGATCGCGCAGCTGCGCGAGGTGCTTGCGCGAGCCCGCGGGCATCGCGTCGCCGGCATCCTCGTCGATCCACGTCGAGAGGTTCGTGATGTCGCGCAGCGGCGCCTTCAGATCGTGCGACGCGACGTACGCGAACGCGTCGAGCGATCGATTCGCCTCCTGCACCTCCTCGAGGATCCGCTGCCGCTCCGCGATGTCGTAGTAGACGAGGCCGACGGTGCGCTCGCGGACCTGGAAGATCGTCACGTCGAAGGTGCCGCCCATCATCGTGCGCAACAGGCACGTGTTGCGCTTGCCGGTCTCGATCGTCTCGACGACGCGATCGCACAGCTCCATCGTCGGCCAGTGCGGGTACTGATCGCTCAGCGGCTGGCCGAGCGAGTCGAGCATGCCCTCGGCGACGTTGCGCGACGCCGGGTTCGCCGCGATCAGGTAGAAGCTCGTGCGATCGGGAGGATCGCGCCACTCGAGCACGACCTTGGGGCTCGGCGATTGCCGCACCAGCTCCGCGTACAGCTCGATCTCGTCGCGCGCGACGCGCAGCAGCTCGCGATGACGGCGCGAGTAGGCGGTGTCGATCCGGCGCACGACGTGATCGGCGTAACGCACGGCGCCGACCAGGACCTCGGGATCCGCGTCGGGCGCGCGCGCGGCCGCCATCTGGTAGTGCACGACGACCGGGAACCACGCGGCCGCGCTGGCGCCCGCTTCGGCGAGCGCGTTGCCGAGCGCGTCGAGCGTCTGATCGAGCGGGCCCCAATCGCCGTCGTCGATCGCCGCGGCCCGGGCGTTCTTCTGCGGATCGATCGTGTCGACGTTCGGCCACGGGATGCCGACGCGCTTCAGCTGCTGATCGGCGAGCGAGCGCACGACCGCCTCGACGTCCGGTCGGAACGCGAGCCAGCGCCCGAAAGCGCGGAGCGCGGTGCGATCGTCGTCAGAGAGCGCTCGCCCTCCAACCTCGTCCCCCATGAGATCAAAACACCACGTGCGAAGTGAAGGGGCAAGAAGGTTGGCAAAGCCTCACGTTTCACCCCCGTCGGGTGATGAGACAGGGCGCGACCTTTTGACGCTGACGCGGCTTCGTGGCAGCTTCGATCTCTTCTCATGGCGACGAAGCGCACCTCGAAGCACATCAAGCTGACGTCGCACCCGGGTGGCGGCTCGTCGAAGCCGATCCCGATCAACTGGGGCGCGCCCGATCCGATGACGCGCGGCCCGATCATCGCGACGCTGACCAACCCCGAGCACCGCAACGTGATCGGGACGCACTCCGGTTCGTACGCGGTCTATCGCGCGCTCGCGATCGCGGCGAAGGCGCTCGATCCGCAGCACGTGCCCGATCTCACGAACACCACACCGACGGACAAGTTCGGACCGCACCCGTCGTGGAGCGATCCGGAGAAGCTCGTCTCGATCGATCCGTGGGGCGCGGTGGTCGCGGATGTGTTCGGCGGCTACTTGGAGAAGGGCTACGACATCCGCCCGACCATCGCGGTCACCAAGGCGCACATCGACATGCCCGAGATCGCCGACGCGGTCGAGGCGGGGCGCCTGACCGTCGACGGCAAGATCATGAAGACCAAGCGCGAGGTCGCGGTCACCAAGGCCGCGATCGAGCCGGTGTGGTACCTGCCCGGCGTCGCGAAGCGCTTCGGCGCGACCGAGAGCGATCTGCGCCGCACGCTGTTCGAGCAGACCGGCGGCATGTTCCCCGAGCTCGTCACGCGCGGTGATCTCGACGTCTTCCTGCCGCCGATCGGCGGACAGACGCTCTACGTCTTCGGCGATCCGGCCAAGCTCAGCGATCCGTCGACGACGCTGACCGCGCGCGTGCACGACGAGTGCAACGGCTCCGACGTCTTCGGCTCCGACATCTGCACGTGCCGTCCGTACCTCGCGCACGCGATCGAGGAGTGCATCCGCGGCGCGCAGGCCGGCGGCGTGGGCCTGATCGTGTACTTCCGCAAAGAAGGTCGCGCGCTCGGCGAGGTGACCAAGTTCCTCGTCTACAACGCGCGCAAGCGGCAAGAGGGCGGCGACACCGCGGCGCAGTACTTCGCGCGCACCGAGTGCGTCGCGGGCGTCCAGGACATGCGCTTCCAGGAGCTCATGCCCGACGTCTTGCACTGGCTCGGCGTCACCAAGATCCATCGGCTCGTCTCGATGTCGAACATGAAGTACGACGCGATCGTGCGCGCGGGCATCGAGGTCGGCGAGCGCGTGAAGATCCCCGACGAGCTCGTGCCCGAGGACGCGAAGGTCGAGATGGACGCGAAGATGGCGGCGGGCTACTTCACGCCCGACGGCAAGTCGCCCGACCAGCAGGAGCTCGCGAAGCCGAAGGGTCGCGGGCTGTGAAGTCGACGCCCGAGCTCGACGCCGCGATCGGCTACCTGAAGTCGCCGCTCGCGATCCGCGCGCGCGCCGAGAACGTGCTCTCGGTCGGGCTCGTCGACGGGCTCGAGCACTTCACGATCGAGCTCGGGCGCCTGGGCGCGGTCGCCGATCGCGTCGCCGCGGTGACGCGCGCCGCGTATCCCGATCTCGACATCCCGGTGCACGGGCGCATCAACCACTTCCGCGCCGGCGGCGTCGATCGCGCCGCGTGGATCGAGACCGCGCTCGCGCCGCGCCGCGCCGACATCGAGGCGCGCTCGTGGATCGAGCTGGTCGTGATCTCGGTCTTGCTCGACGCCGGCGCCGGCGATCACTGGCGCTATCAAGAAGACGGCGGCCGCGCGTACGCGCGCAGCGAGGGCCTCGCGGTCGCGTCGCTGCACGTGTTCAGCGAGGGCCTGTTCTCGAGTGATCCGAAAGATCCGTTCCGCGCCGACGCCGCGGCGCTCGCGCACCTCGACGTCGATCGGCTCGCGCAGGCGTTCCAGGTCACCGCGACCAATCCGCTGGTCGGGCTCGAAGGCCGCGCGGATCTGCTGCGCAAGCTCGGCGAGACGGTCGCCGCGTCGCCCGACGTCTTCCCGGGCGCGCGCGTCGGCGGCCTGCTCGACACGATGTTCGCGCGCACGCCGGTCGTCACCGGGCTCGCCGGCGGCACCGGCTCGGGCGCCGCGATCTCCGCGCCCGATCTCCTGCGGCTCTTGCTCGACGCCTTCGGCCCGATCTGGCCGGGACGCATCGAGCTCGCCGGTCAGAACCTCGGCGACACGTGGCGCCATCCCGCCGCCGGCGGCGAGGGACCGACGGCCGGCCTCGCGCCGTTCCACAAGCTGTCGCAGTGGCTCGCGTACTCGCTGTTCGAGCCGATCGAGCGCAGCGGCCTGCGCGTCACGCAGCCGGGCGCGCTCACCGGCTTGCCCGAGTATCGCAACGGCGGCCTGCTCGTCGATCTCGGCGTGCTCGTGCCCAAGCACGCCGACGTGCTCGGCAAGATCCACAAGCCCGGCGCCGAGATCATCGTCGAGTGGCGCGCGCTCACGGTCGCGCTGCTCGATCGCGTCGCGGATCTCGTGCGCGAGCGCCTCGGCAAGACCGCCGAAGAGCTGCCGCTCGCGCGCATCCTGGAAGGCGGCACGTGGGCCGCGGGGCGCGCGGTCGCCGCCGAGCTCCGTCCGGGCGGCGGACCGCCGATCCAGATCGAGTCCGACGGCACCGTGTTCTAGGGCTTCGCCGCCGGCGGTTGCGCGGCGGGCTGCACCTTCTTCTTCATCAGCACGTCCATCGCCTTGTCGAAGACCGCGGACTTCACCTTCGCGCGATCGATCAGGCCCGGATCCGTGAACGGCTGCCCGGCCATGCCGCCGCTCTCCCACGAGTCGGTCTGCTGGGTGCCGTTGAACGGTGTGCCCTTCGTCAGATCCTTCGCGCCGGTCACAGCGTGCGTCGAGTACATGTGCGCCGCCGAGATCAAGAACGCGTACTTCGGGTTCGCCGCCTCGTCGATGTTGCCCTGGATCGCCTTGAACGCTTCGATGCAGAGCGATTGCTGCTCGCGCAGCTTCGTGACGTCCTCGCCGGCGGCTTCCTTCGCGTCGATCTCCTCGGCGAGATCGCTGATGCGCCGATCGATGTACGCGAGCGCGCTCGCGTAGCCCGCCTCCCAGGTCACCTGGCAGCTGCCGCGGCCCCAGAACGGCGCGTACGCCTTCTTGTCGCCACCGATCTCCGAGAAGCTGCCGAAGCTGCCGCTCTCGCCGAACGAGTTGCCGAGGAAGTCGGCCTGCGCCTGCACGGTGTCGATCTTCATCGTCACGAAGGCGGCGTTGCACTGCGGGAGGTACTGGAGCGCGCGCTCGACCGCGCCGGGATCGGTGCTCGCGCTCGCGATCTCCTTCATCTCGTCGGGCGAGATCTCGACGGGCGACAGCGGCGTCCCCTCCTTGGCGGTGTGATCGTGCACCTTCTCGAGCTTCGGGTTCACGCCGATCTGGTCCTTGTACTCCTCGTACGTCATCGGGTTGCCCTGGACCGGCTTGTGATCGGTGAAGCGATCGTCCCACGGCGACGGCTGATATCGCTGCGAGGCACAGCCGGTCTCGTCCGACGTCGTGAACCGCGCGACGCCGACCGGCGCGGCGGTCACGCGCATCGCGTCGCCGCCGTCGACCGCGCGCCGCGCGATCTCGTTCGCCTCGTGCTCGGCGCGATCGGGCGCGCTGCCGCTCGCGATCGCGAACAGCTGCATCGATCCGCCGCCGCCGCGCTGCTGCACGGTGTGGGCGAGCTCGTGCGCGATCAGGAAATCTCCGTCGCGCGTGCCGGGCGCGAGCTCGCCGGCGCCGAAGAAGACATCCTGGCCGCGCGCGAACGCGCGCGCGCCGTTCGCCTTCGCCTCGGCCGCGGCCGCCTCGTCGGCGTGGACGCCGACGCCGCTCAGGTCGGCGCCGGTCACCGCCTCGACCCTCCGCGCGACCGCGAGCTCGCCGACCTGGGTCCGCTTGCCCGGCGCCGCCTGCATCGCCTCCGCCCCGCGCCCACCCTCGTCTCGCCGCCGCCTCGCGACTTCGTTCATCGACCGATCGAGACCGATCGCGCGCGTTGTGACGGGATGAGGTAACGTCGCCGCCCGTGGCTCAGGTCAACGTCATCGGTCACCCGCTCGTCCAGCACAAGCTCACGCTCATGCGCAAGAAGGACACGAGCACGAGCTCGTTCCGCGCGCTCTTGCGCGAGATCAGCCTGCTGCTCGGCTACGAGGTGTGTCGCGAGATGCCGCTCACGCTCGCGCCGATCGAGACGCCGATCGCGAAGGCCGAGATGCCGGTGATCGACGGCAAGAAGCTCGTCTTGATCTCGATCCTGCGCGCCGGCAACGGCATCCTCGACGGCATCCTCGAGATCGTGCCGTCGGCGCGCATCGGGCACATCGGCCTCTATCGCGATCCGAAGACGCTGATCGCGGTCGAGTACTACTTCAAGGTCCCCGACCAGATGCACGATCGCGACTGCATCATCGTCGACCCGATGCTCGCGACCGGGCACAGCGCGGTCGCGGCGGTCGATCGCGTGAAGGAGACCGGGCCGAAGTCGATCAAGTTCGTCTGTCTGCTCACGTGCCCCGAGGGGCTGCGCGAGTTCCACACGCACCACCCCGACGTCCCCGTGTACACCGCGGCGATCGACGATCACCTGAACGAGAAGGGCTACATCGTGCCCGGGCTCGGCGATGCCGGTGACCGCCTCTTCGGAACAAAATGATGGCGCCGCGAAGAGGGGCAGCGCCGAGGCCGGAGGCCGAGCCGAACGTCCCGCGCGCAGCGCGGACGTGAGGACGCGGGGCAGCACCCCGAGCGGCGCCTCGGATCGACCGAGAGTCTCGGTCGTCGTCAGGTCGTACAACCGGCTGCCCGCGCTGTGCGAGCTGCTCGATCGGCTCCGCGCGCAGGATCACGACAGCTTCGAGATCGTCGTCGTCGATCAATCGACGGTGCGCGAGCCCGACGCGGAGGCGCGGCTCGCTTCGCTCGTCGAGACCGATCCGCGCATCGTGATCAAGCGCTTCCCGCCGCTCGGCGGCCCGCGCGCGCGCAACGAAGGCGTGCGCGCCGCGCGCGGCGACGTGATCGTCTTCATCGACGACGACGACCTGCCCGCGTCGGACGATTGGCTGCGCCTGCACGAGGCGAACTTCGCCGATCCGAAGTGCCTCGCCGCGACCGGCCGCTTCCTCCTCGAGGGCGGCAAGGAGCCGCCGTACGCGAACATGGACAAGGCGCGCGCCCGCGTCTTGACGTTCAACGTGCTGCGCTGGCAGCGCGTGTACGCGCGATCCGATCGGCGCAGCGTGCGGTGCGACTCCGCGATGGGCGGCAACGCCGCGTGGCGCCGCAGCGCGCTCGAGCGCTTCGGCCTGTGGGACGAGTGCACGCCGATCGAGGACGAGCCGTCGCTCTGCTATCGCGTCGCGCGCGAACGCGAGGCGGGCGAGTACCTCGCGTTCGATCCCGCGGTGCAGATGATCCGGCGCCGCGGCATCCCGGGCGGGATGGACAAGCGGCGCATGAGCGCGGCCGGCTACGGCTGGCGCCTGTTCCAGTTCTTCCACAACATCGTCGCGCACTACTTCCCGCTCCGCTTCGTCCTCCTCTATCCCGCGTACTTCTGCTTCCTCGCGTATCAGGTCTACGACTGGATCTTCGACGACTCGAAGCACCGCCGCTCGCTGGTCGGATCGATCGCGCTCGCGGTCGGCTTCTCGCTCGCGCTCCCGTTCCTGTGGCTGTGGTGGCTCGCGCGCTGGTGGGCGCGCCGGCTGCGCGAGGGTCCCCTCCCGCACCGACCCACGATATGATCGCGGGATGAGGATCGGGATCCTTGCCGCGGTCGCGGCGTTGTCGGCATGCGCGGAGCCTCCGGACTACACCCTCGGCGAGCGCGGCCGCGCGCAGCTCGCGCTCGAGACCGGCCCCGAGCGCTACCCGGGCGACGAGTGCTTCCTCAGCTGCGCGATCGATCGCCCGCTCCTGCTCGGCACCCGCGAGACGATCGAGATCGAGAACCCGAAGGGCATGCCGTGGCTGCACGCGGCGTCGAGCGATCCGAGCGTCCTCACCGTCGAGGATCACCTGGAGACCTGCTGCGATCACGGGTGCACCGTCGGCGACTCGTACGACGCCTGCCTCGCCGCCGGCGCCGCCGACGTGCACTACCAGTTCGCCTTCGAGGTCCGCGCGGTCGGCGAAGGCAGCGCGCTGCTCGTGCTCGCGAGCAAGGACGATCCGGTCTTCGATCGCGTGCGCCTCGACGTCCGCGCCGCCGCGTCGCTGCAGGTCGAGGCGCACCTGCAGGACGACACCGGCTGGTGGTACCGCCCGGTCGGCGAGCTCGATCTCGCCGGCGAGCACCAGCGCCTGCGCGTGACCGCGCGCGATCGCGACGGCGGCGCGCTGTTCGCGAGCGAGGGCATCACGATGTCGTTGCGCGGCGACGTCGCCGAGTTCTACGGCACCGAGGCGACGCTCGGCTCCGCGTACGGCGAGGTCTGGCCGATGGCCCGCGGCACCGACGCGCTGACCGCGCAATCGGGCACCGCCGTCGTCGCGGTGCCCGTGGTCAGCAAGTAGCGGGTGTATACTGGCCGCGGTTTGGAACCGAAGAAATCGACGCGGGGGAAGAAGGGCGATGCGCCGGCCGCCGAGCCGCCGGCCGAAGGCGTCTCCGAGAAGGGCGGCGGCGACGCCGCGGATCTCGCGCCGGTCGTCGGGACCAACTTGCGGCGGCTGCGCACGCGGCGCGGGCTCTCGCTCGAGCGCCTCGCGCACTCGTCGGGCGTGTCGCGCGCGATGCTCGGCCAGATCGAGCTGGGCCAGAGCGCGCCGACGATCAACGTGCTGTGGAAGATCGCGCGCGCGCTCGAGGTGACGTTCTCGGCGTTGATCTCGTCGCGCACGCAGTCGGGCGCGCTCGTCATGCGCAGCGCCGAGTCGAAGCTCCTGACGAGCAAGGATCGATCGTTCTCGTCGCGCGCGCTGTTCCCGTTCGACGAGCCGCGCCGCGTCGAGTTCTACGAGCTGCGCCTCACCGGCGGCGGCGTCGAGCAGGCCGACGCGCACCCGCCGGGCACGAGCGAGAACCTCGTCGTCACGCAGGGCGTGGTCGAGATCGACTCCGGCGGCGAGACGCACCGGCTCGAGACCGGCGATTCGATCTTGTTCGAGGCGGACTCGCCGCACGCGTATCGCAACCCCGGTAAGACCGACGCGGTCATGTACCTGGTGATGACGTACGCGCAGGAAATCGGCTGACGCGATCGGAGTCGCCTCGCGCGCGAAGTCGCATTCGCGTGGCGCGGATTCCGCACTCGTGCAGACGCGGTACTCGTACAGCGCGTTTGTACGCGGATCGTACTTTGAACGTTTCGCGATCGGTCGTGATCGCGCGGGGTTGTCGTCGTTTCGCGCGAGCCGGCGCGTGGCACGCCGCGAGCAAAAGGACCGTCGCGGAGGTCATGCGATGAGGAAGCTTGCACTGTTCATCTCGATCATCGGCGCGGGCTGCCTGAGCAGCGGCGCTTCGACGGGCACGCAGACGGGCACGATCATGAGCTGCTTCGATTCGTCGAAGTCGGGCGGGCTCGCGTGCATCGACACGCCGAAAGGTCCGGAGACCCAAGCCAAGGACGTCGACGACGACGGCACCGACGACAAGTTCGAGTGCGCCGATCGCGACAGCGACGACGACGGCACGCCCGACTTCGAAGACGCAGACGACGATCACGGCGGCGGCAGCGGCTCGAGCTCGCTGACCAGCCACGACGGCTCCGACGACGGTTCGGGCTCCGGATCCGCCGACGGCGACCAGGACGACGACGGCATCGACGACGATCAGGACTGCGGCACGCCCCCGCAGCCGCCGGTCTAGCATCGTGGTTCAATCGCGTCACGATGAGTGACGTCTATCGTGAAGATCCGGTGTTGCCCGAGCTCGATCGATCCGTGCTGGTCGTCGGGCTGAACGGGAAGCTGTTCGGGCTCGAGCGCGCCACGGGCGAGCCGCGCTGGTCGTTCGAGCTGCCCGGCTGGCAGCGCGGCGAGGTGTTCCTCGCGATCCGGTACGGGCTGGTGGTCGCGTCGTCGCACGTCGACTCGATCAGCGCGCTCGACTATCTGACCGGCACGCTGCGGTGGACGTCGGCGACGACGCAGAGCGGCCGCGCCACGATCGTCGTCGAGCACGACGTGATCGTATGCGCGAAGAACGGCTACCTCGATTGCTACGATCACCAGGGCGCGCGCCGCTGGGCGCAGCCGCTCTCCGGTCAAGGCCTCGGTCGCGCCGCGCTGGGCTTCCCCGGCAACGTCGCGCAGGCCGACGACGTCGGTCGCTAGGCGAGCTGCTGGCGCAGGAACGTGATCGCGCGATCCCAGGCGAGCTTCGCGTCGTCGGGCGAGTACACCTCGGGGCGGGTGTCGTTCATGAACGCGTGCTCGGCGTCGTAGACGTTGAGCTCCATCGCGCCGCCGTGCTGCTGCACGGTCTTCTGGATGTCGAGCGCGATCGACGGCTTCGCCCACTCGTCGGTCGCGGCGAAGTGCGCCTGGATCGGGCACTTCACCTTCGTGTAGTCGGCGTTCGGAGGCACGCCGTAGAACGGCACCGCCGCGTCGATCGGCAGCATCGTCGACGCGGCGAGCGTGATCGCGCCGCCCATGCAGAAGCCGACGACGCCGACCTTGCCGTTCGATCGCGCGTGCGCGCGCAGGTACGCGACCGCGCCGGCGAGGTCGCCCATCGCGCGGCCCCAGTCGAGCGAGCGCATCAGCTTCTGCGCCTCGTCGGCCTTCTTCGCGATCGCGCCGCGGTAGAGATCGGGCGCGAGCGCGACGAACCCGGCGGCGGCGAAGCGCTCGACCAGGCTCTTGATGTGATCGTTCAGGCCCCAGTACTCCTGCAAGACGACGACGGCCGGCGCCTTGTCGTCGCCGGCGGGAAGGGCGAGCGCGCCGGAGGCTTCGTCCCCCGCTTGCGACTTGAACGTGACTCTCTCCGTCATCGAGACCTCCACGATCTATATACTGCGCGCGTGTCAGGTTCGAAAGGCGCGCGCGGTGGACGCTTCGCGAAGGGCATGGACCCCGACGCGGCGCGCATGAACGCATCGGTCGACTTCGATCGCCGCTTGCTGCCGCACGACGTCGAGGGATCGAAGGCGCACGCGCGCATGCTCGAGGCGCGCGGGTTGATCCCCGCGGGAGATGCCGAGGCGATCGCGCGCGGGCTCGACGAGGTCGCGGGCGCGCTCGCCGACGGATCGTTGGAATGGGACGACGCGCTCGAAGACGTGCACATGAACGTCGAGGCGCGGTTGACCGAGAAGATCGGCGAGGCCGGCCGTCGCCTGCACACCGGGCGCAGCCGCAACGATCAGGTCGCCACCGATCTGCGGTTGTACGCGCGGGCCGCGGCGGTGCGGATCGCGCGCGGTATCCACGCGCTGCGCGCGGCGCTCTTGGATCAAGCGCGCGCGCACGTCGACACGCTGATGCCCGGGTACACGCACCTGCAGCGCGCGCAGCCGGTGCGCGCCGCGCATCACTTCCTCGCCTACGACGCGA
>Ga0310811_10008264_pt1 | contig 13382 bp, 12 predicted proteins | sample YCmetagenome_FD_207642 | JGI IMG/M metagenome (GOLD analysis project Ga0310811, IMG submission 207642) | Soil microbial communities from experimental microcosm in Duke University, North Carolina, United States - YC | ecosystem: Engineered > Artificial ecosystem > Soil microcosm > Unclassified ... | reverse complement strand
CGCCGATGCCGGGGACGCCCTTGATGTTGTCGATCGAATCGCCCATCAGTGCAAGGACGTCGACGACCTGATCGGGCGTGACGCCGAACTTGTCCTTCACACCAGCGGCGTCGTACCACGTGCCTTCGTCCTTCGGGTTGTACACCTTGATCCCGTCGTGGACGAGCTGGTAGAAGTCCTTGTCGCCGGTGACGATGGCGACGTCGAATCCCTGTGCGGCTGCTTTGGTGGCGAGCGTCCCGATCACGTCATCGGCTTCGAAGCGCTTCGACGTGAGGATCGGCACGCCCATCGCCTCGCACGCCTCGTGCACGAACGGAATCTGTTCCGCGAGGTCGCCCGGCATCGGCGCACGATTGGCCTTGTAGTCCGCAACGATCTCGTCGCGGAACGTCGGGCCGGCGAGGTCGAAGGATGCGGCGATGTACTGCGGCTGATGATCGTTCACCAGTTTTCGCAGCATCGTGACGAAGCCGTACACGGCGTTGGTGGACTTGCCATCGGGACCGGTCAACCCGCGGATCGCGTGATACGCGCGATACATCTGCGAGCTGCCGTCGATCAGGTACAGACGCGGCGCCGTGGGCATTCGGAGGGAAAGTTCAGTATATCATTCGCTCTACAATGAGTTCCCGGACGCGTGCGGCCCTGCTGGCCCTCGTCATGACGGCTGCAGTCGCGGGCTGCGGCGGCCGCGCCCCCGCCATCTTCGGTCCGCAGTACGAGTACGAAGAAGATCTGACGCTCAGTCTCGACGGCTCCGCGACGCTGGTCGTCAATGCGTCGCTTCCGGCGCTCGTCGTGCTGCACGGGCTTCCGCTCCCGATCGATCCTGCGGAACGTGTCGACCAGGATCGCATACGCCAGCTCTATACCTCTTCGTACGCGCAGGTCGCCCGCATCAGCACGTGGACGCGCGCCAAACGGCGCTTCGTCGGCATCACGCTGCGCGTGCCGGACATCCGGGCGTTGTCGAAGGCCGCGCCGTTCTCCTGGTCCACGTACGATCTGCATCAGGAAGACGGGATGACGCTCTTCAAGCAGACGCTGGGTGCGTCGGCGTTCAAGCCCGGAACGATGCCGAATGTCGGATGGACGGGCAGCGAGCTCGTTGCCTTCCGGCTGCACCTGCCGAGCCGGATCGAATATCAGAACTCCCGCACGCTCGACACCGACCGTCCGCGAGGCGCGTCGCGCGGCAACATCCTGACGTGGGAACAGCATCTCGCGGACCGCCTCGATAACAAGCCAATCGCCTGGGAGAACGGCGTGCCGGGTGTGATGGCGGTTCGCATGGACAGCCAGTCGATCCTCTATCGAACGCTCTGGCTGTTCGGTCTCGCGTTTCTCGCAGCCGTCGCGGTCCTCGCGCTGCTGATCTGGCTCACCATGCGCCGCGGACGAGACGCGAAGCGCGCGGCGGTTTCGTAGAAGCTCGACATTCCGGCGTTCGTTTGAGTGCCGCTCACAGACGCCGCATTTCAAGCACAAGGAGAACCCGCCCGCGCGATCTGCCTTACAGCGCAGCGATCGTCGCGATGCCCGCCCCGATGAGCAGCAGTTGTGGAAGTCCCGCTGAACGCGGGTTGCCGCGGTGCAGATCCGGGATCAGATCGGCCATCGCGACGTAGAGAAAGTTGCCGGCCGCGAATGCGAGCACGTAAGGGAGCGCCTGCGGGACGAGCTTCGACGCGAGCACCATCGCCGCCGCTCCGAGAATGCCTCCGGCGCCCGACAACACGTTGAGCGTGAACGCACGCCAGCGCGAGTAGCCCGCGCGAAGCAGGATCGCGACGTCGCCGACTTCCTGCGGGATCTCGTGCGTCGCCACAGCCAGCGTCGTCGTCAGTCCCAGCGGGATCGACGTGACGACAGCGGCCGCGATGACCGCGCCGTCCACGAACGTATGGAAGGCGTCGCCGATGATGACCAGCGGCGCGGCGCTCGTGTGCACCTCGCACCCTTCCTCGTCGTGGCAATGGCGCCACAAAACGGCTTTTTCGAGAAGGAAGAATGCGAGAATGCCGCCGGCCAGCGTCAACATCGCCGGCCGGGCGGACAGTTCCGCGAGCGATTCGGGCACGAGCGCCAGCAGCGCAACGCCGATCAGCGTGCCGACGGCATAGCTGATGAGCGGCGGGACGAGCTTCGTGTGAATCTCGTCGCCGAGCAGCAGGAACGACGACGCGACAATCACTCCGCCGAGGCTGCCGAGAACGCTCAGCGCGACTGCGATCGCGAGCAGGTGCACGCGCAGCAGTTTATGTTATGCGGCCGCCGGGCGCTCACGCCGCGTCACTGACTCGCATTGCTGGCGACGTATCCACGTCGTGCACGCACAAGGTACGATCCGTTGCCGACTTCCACCCGGATCTCGTGCCATTTGCCGTCGCGGCCGTTCGGCGCGACATATCCGATGTAGTACTGGCGGCTCAATTCATCCGCGATGTCGGCCGTGGCGGGATCGAGGTCGCGGGCGGAGCGGACGATCTCCGTGCGGCCGCCGCTGTCGTCGGTGATCGCTCGAAGAGCCGACCCGTTCACGCGCTCGTCGCCCATCGAGCCGCGTCCCGGATAGGGACGCGGACCCCCGGGCCTGCCGGGCCGTGGAAACGGGAACGGCATCGGAAAGCGCCCGGGCGGACGCGGCGGATATTGGGCCTGCTGGATCCAGCCACCCGGCGGATCCCGTTCGACGTTCGCTCCGGCATCGATACCGATGGCGTAAACCAGCACCTCGGTCTGCCGAATCAACTGCTGAAGGGCGATGACATCCGTGCGGCTGCTCGTGTCGTTCCCGTCAGAAATGATGAGAACGGCCTTTTTCTGGTTGCGGCCCTGTTCGGCCATCTGTACCGCGTCGGCGACAGCGTCGTACAAAGCCGTACCGCCGTGCGGACGGAGGCGGCGCACCGCATCGCTGATCCGCTGCTTGTCGTGCGTCCATCCCTCGACGAGCGTCGGCTGGTTGTCGAACTTGTAGAGGAAGACTTCGTCCTCCGGGTCGAGCAGCTGCGTCAGAAAGCGATCCAGCGCACTGCGCGCCGCCTCGATCTTCTCCCCCTCCATGCTGCCGCTCGTATCGAGTGCGATGCCGATGCTGACCGGCACCCGCTCGGCACTGAAGTGCGAGATGGGCTGGGGACGCCCGTCGTCGAATACGCGGAAGTCGTTCTGCGTGAGCCCCCGTACGAATCGTCCGCTCTGATCGGTGACTGTGGCCGTCACGTTGATCAGTTCGACGCCCGTGTGGAACTTGTAGGGATCCTGCTGCGGCGTCTGGGATTGCGCCGTCCCGTTCTGCGCAAGGAGTGCCGCTCCCTGGCACAAGCCCGCGGCCGTCACAAACGTTGCCAGCATCGTGCGCATGATCACTGCTCCGTCCGCGAAGACGAGGCAGCATCAGGCGTCTGCTGCCGATGGTCGACGTGTTCGATCACGCGGCCGTCTGGTCCCCGGAAACTGATCCGGTAAAGCGCGACGCGGTCGGTGGCCTTGAGCGACAGCACGAACGGCGACTGATCGCCGGGCGCGAGCGACGCGACGTCGATCGGTGCGGCGCCACTCGCGAGAAGCGTCCCGGCCGAGTCGAATGCGTTTGCGGTGATCGTCACGTGGTGCAGGATCACGGCGCCTCGCGGATTGCCGACGAGACCGGCAATCGTCAGCGTGCCGGATTCGCGAGTGTCTCTCAGGGACAACAGTTCGAGCGGCGCGGGGGCCGCGCTCGCCGCGGATTGCGTCGCGGAGCTGGCGGCGATGGCCGCGCGCGTGCGCGACGTCATCGCCATCAGAACGAACGTGGTGAGCGCCAGCGCCATGCACGCCATGATCGCTGCGCGCGTTCCCCACTCGGACGACTGCTCCGGCGGCGCGAACGACAGCGTCGGCGCTGCCGACGCGGCGTGCAGCTCCGGCCGCACAGCAAGATCCGTCAGCGCCTGCACGCGCGCTTCACTGCGCCGGCGGTCGTCGCGCACCATCCGCCACACGACGATGCTCAGCGAGAGCGACATTGCCATCGAAAGAAGAATGATGCCGAACATAACCATTTACCGTATTACCGCAGCCTGAATTCCACCGATACCTGGACGAACACGTCGACGGGAGCACCTTGACGCGTGGCGGGTGAGAAGCGCCACTGGCGGACGGCGTCGATGGCGCGCTCGTCGAGGCCTGAACCGAGCCCGTGAAGCAATCGCACATCGCCGACACTGCCGTCGTGCCGGATGACGATCTCGAGCTCTACTTCACCTTCGATGCCGCGGCGCCGCCCTTCTTCGGTGTAGTCCGGCTTCACCTCGCGCAGGAGCGATGGCGGGGTGATGCCGGAACCTCCCCGGTAGGGACCTCCGCCCGTGCCGCCGCCGCTGCCGGGCCCGATGCCCGGCCCGGTGCCCGACAGCACTCCCGTCCCGGTCCCGGAACCCGCACCTCCCTCGGTGCCTGGCCCGTGCGTCTCCGGCTTTGGCGGCGCCTCCACGGGTACGCCCACGGTGTTCTGCGCGTCGGCGCTGATGGGTGCGACCGGCGCAATCACCGGCGGTGTCTCGGGCTTCGGTTCCGGCCGCTCGGGCACCGTTACGGTGGGGACCTCCGGTTGCGCAGCAACGGGACTTCGAAGACGACTGTGGCCCTTTCGCTCCGCCGGAGACGGAAGTGCGGCTTCCTTGCGTCCGCCGCCACCACCGCCTCCACCGGGGCCCGGTGTCGCCAGAAACACCAGCTGCGTCGTCATCGGCGACTCGCTGTCGCCGCGATGTGCCGGCAGCGACGCGGTCGTGAACAGCGCGAGCACCGCGAGAAAGCCAAGGTGAAGCGATGCCGCAATCGCGACCGGGAGTCCCGGCCGCCGACGCGCGCCCGCCGACCGCTCGAACAAGTCATGGCGATGGTTTTCGGCCGGCGCGTGCCCAATCAGCTGGCGCACCATGAGCACTGCCTGCGGGGTGGTGTAGAAACCGCCAGGCCGCGGCTCCACGTCGTGGACGCGAGCCCACTCCACGACATCGTGTGTGTCGACCCCGGCTGCCCGGGCGATTTCGGACGCCGAATACACCTCAGGCATGCCGTGTCGGCCTGCGTACATCGTGGATTCCGGGACCTCAGGGGGCAAAAGCCGTTCCTGATGAAAATGCCACGGATTGGCGGGTTACAGGGGGCCGGAGGTCGGCCGGGCTGTCTCTGGCGAGAGACAGATGTGCAGGTTGTGCTACAACGCACCCATGACGTCAATCATCGTGACGGGAGCGTCGAGCGGCATCGGTCGAGCCGCCGCGCTGCGGTTTTGCCGTGACGGCGCTACGGTTCTGGCCGTCGGGCGCGATCGCGCCGCGCTCGAAGTGGTCGCCGGGAGCGCGGGACCGACCGGCCGGTGCGTCCCGCTGGTCGCGGACGTCACCGCAGCGGAGGCACCTGCGGCCATCGTTCGGGCCGCGGTCGACACCGGCGGCGGAATCCATGCCGTCGTGAACGCGGCCGGCGTCATCAGCTCGGGCACCGTCGAATCCACGACGGACGGGGCCTGGGACGAGATGCTCGACATCAATCTGCGAGCGCCCTTTCGCCTGATACGCGCCGCCGCGCCGCATCTGATTGAATCCGGCGGCGCCATCGTCAACGTCTCGAGCGTCACCGGCCTCCGCGCTTTTCCCGGAGTGCTCGCGTATTGCGTGAGCAAAGCCGGCGTCGATCAGCTCACCCGTTGCGCGGCGCTCGAGCTCGCCCCGAAGGGAGTGCGCGTCAACGCCGTCAACCCCGGCGTGGTCGTGACGAATCTGCACCGGCGATCGGGCATGGCGGAAGACAGCTATGCGTCGTTTCTCGAGCGCTCCAGGACGACGCATCCGATCGGCCGCCCTGGAACGCCGGAAGAAATCGCGGAGCTGATTTACTTCCTGGCGTCGCCCGCGTCCGGCTGGATCACCGGCGAAACGATCTCAATCGACGGCGGACGCCATCTGACGTGCGCAAGATGACGCCGGCGGCGTCCTGATGACGCGCGCGGTGAGTTGCAGATTGCACATGATGGGTGGATTGGCGATTTCGGAATCGATTCCTTCGAATCGTAATCAAGTCGTTGTGCGTTTGGCGGCTTCGACGTAAAGGATGCCGTCGCGCTCGGCGATGACCCGCACGGCGGCGAATCCTGCCGCGGTGAGCGCTTCCGTCGCGCCGCCGCTGGAGTAAGTGGAGATCGCGGTCTTGCGGGATAGAAGCGACGTGAGACCGCCGGCCCGGCCGGATGGTTCGATGACGACCAGACGCCCTCCCGAGCGGAGCACGCGGAACACATCGGCAAGACAGCGGGCCCGCACGTCGGGTGGCATCGCGAGCAGCGCGTCTCGCGCGACCGCGACGTCGAAGCTGTTCGCGTCGAGCGGGAGATCACCCCATGGCGCAGAGATGGGTTCGACGAGCGCGCCGGCGCGCTCCACCGCCGCGGCTGCGTGATTTGCGCGGGTTGGATCGGGGTCGACGAGACACACGCGGCCCGTGAGTCCGGTCTTGCGCGCCAGCAGAGCGACGAGTGGCGGGTCCGCTGCTCCGATCGCGAGCAGGCGATCGCCCAGGCGCACGCCGGTCATCGCGACCGGAAGCGGTTCGACGTCCTCTTGCTTGCGCAGCCAGCCCACCGGTCCTCCTTACATCCAGATGATATAGTTGCGGGTTGTGAAAAACGCCGTGAACGTCGCCAATCCTGAGGGAAAACTCGGTGTACTGCTCGTCGGGTTGGGGGCGGTCAGCACCACCACGATCGCCGGAACCGTGGCGATTCGCCGCAAGCTCGCGCCGCCCATCGGCTCGCTCACGCAGATGGGAACAATCAGGCTCGGCAAGCGCACCGAAGGGCGCTCACCGGCGATCAAGGACTTCGTCCCGCTCGCCTCGCTCGACGACATCGTGTTCGGCGGCTGGGACATCTTCGACGAGAACTGCTACGACGCCGCCAGGACGGCTGGCGTCCTCGAAGACCATCTGCTCGAACAGATCAAACCGGAGCTCGAAGGCATCAAGCCGATGCCGGCCGTTTTCGATCGGCGCTATGTGAAGCGCCTTGACGGACCGAACGTCAAGAAGGGTCGTACGAAAAAGGATCTCGCCGAACAGCTGCGTGCTGACATCCAGCGATTCAAAACGGAGAACGGCTGCAGCCGTGTGGTCCTCGTCTGGTGCGGCAGCACAGAAATTTATTTGACGGAGTCGGAAGCGCACCAGACGGTCGACGCGTTCGAGCGCGCGCTCGAGTCGAATGACGAGTCGATTCCGTCCAGCATGATCTACGCGTACGCGGCAATCAAGGAAGGCATTCCGTACGCGAACGCTGCGCCGAACCTGAGTGCAGATGTTCCCGCGCTGCTTCGGCTTGCGCAGGATCACGGGTCACCGATCGCCGGAAAGGACCTGAAGACGGGTCAGACCCTGATCAAGACGATCATCGCCCCTGGCCTGAAGGCGCGGTTGATCGGCGTCGAAGGCTGGTACTCGACGAACATCCTCGGCAATCGCGACGGGGAAGTGCTGGACGACCCCGAGTCGTTCAAGACGAAGGAGGAGAGCAAGAAGTCCGTTCTGGACTACATCCTCCAGCCGAACCTCTATCCGGATTTGTACAAGGACCTCTGTCATCTGGTCCGCATCAACTATTACCCGCCGCGTGGCGACAATAAAGAAGGTTGGGACAATATCGACATCTTCGGCTGGCTCGGCTATAAGATGCAGCTGAAGATCAACTTCCTGTGCCGCGACAGCATTCTGGCCGCGCCAATCGTGCTCGACACGGCGCTCTTCCTCGACCTGGCGCACCGGGCGGGGATGAGCGGCATCCAGGAATGGCTCTCGTTCTATTTCAAGAGTCCGATGCATGCTCCCGGGCTGTACCCGGAGCACGACTTGTTCATTCAGTTGATGAAGCTGAAGAACACGCTCCGCTACATGCGGGGTGAGGAGCTCATCACGCACCTCGGCCTGGAGTACTACGACTGATGGATACGACACCTGCGCGGCTGCAACCGGCCTTCTTCGGCGGCGTGTTCATCGGAGTGCTGTCGGCGCTCCCGTTCGTCAACCTCGGGAACTGCTGCTGCTGCCTCTGGGTGCTGTGCGGGGGCGCGTTGACGACGTACCTGATGCAGCAGAACCATCCGTATCCGCTCAAGACGGAGGACGGCCTCCTCGGCGGCCTGCTTGCCGGTGTGATTGGCGGGGCAATCGCGGTGTTTCTCTCGATTCCAATCATGATGGCCATGGGCGACTTTCAGGCGCGCCTGCTGGAGCGCATCGCGAACAATCCTGACGTCCCCGAAGAAACGCGCCGGATGCTCGAGAACTTCGCCCTGCGCTCGGGCGCTGTCGGCGTGCTGGCGGTCGTCAGGGGTCTCATCAGCATCTGCGTCGACGCGGTTTTCGGGATGCTCGGCGGCCTGATCGGGATTGCGCTGTTCAAGAAAAAGGATCTTCCGCCGCCGGGAACGACCGAGATCCTGCCGCCCGTCTAAAGAACGACGCCGGGAAGAAGCGTGGAGGACGGAATCGCCGTCCGTCCTCCGCGCCGCCATCTTCATCCACTGTCCTTCGCGCTGCCTCCCTAAAGTCCGCCGCAACAGGTCCCGAAACAACTGCACAGCAAAAGTGTGCAGTCGTGGTCCCTCTGCGCCTGAGATCGCTTCACCGGCTCATCGCGTGCGCAATCCTCGTGGCGGGGAGGGTGTCGGCAGACCACGCCCAGACGCCGGCGTCGCTGCCCGTCGTGGCGGTGGATTTCGAGGCGTCCACGGCCGACGCGGCAGGACGGCTGTCGATGACGGCCGCCACGCCCATCCAGATCCGCGTCGCGCTCCAGCTGCTCGTGCGCGGCACCGGTTTCCGTGTGGTGCTCGATCCGGCGGTGAGCGGCATGTTCACCGGTGATCTCAAGAACGTCACGCTCAGGCAGGCGCTCGAAGCAGTGCTGCGGCCACGGCGTCTTGCCTACACGATCGACGGGACCGTCATCCGCGTGTATCCGCACCGGACCGAGGCGCGGTTTTTTGCCGTCGACTTTGTCGACGTGCGCCGCACGTGGCAGAGGACGCTGCCGCAGACCGACGGTTCGTCCTTCTCGATCGTCTCAGCCGGTGATCCGTTCGACGACGTCCAGCGGAGCGTGGACGCACTACTTTCCCCGGACGGCCGCGCCCACGTGGATCGTCATGCGGGACTCGTTGTCGTGAGCGACTATCCCGAGAGGCTCGACCGCGTGGCCGCCTACGTCGAGGCGCTCGAATCGAGGTCGCTGCGTCTCGTGCGCCTGCAGATTCGTCTGGTCGACTCGGCCGCGAAGACCACGGTTCCCTTCCCCGAACTTGCCGGCGTCAACAACGAGGCTGTCGTCATGCGCACCACCGATCGCAGCGGCGCGACGTTCGCGCTGACGATCGTGCCGCAGGTCGATGGCGAAGGTTTCATCCAGTTGAGCGTGTCGCCGTCATGGTCGGACGGTACGGGCCGAAGCGGCGCGGCGGACCTCGTGTCCCGCGTCCGCAGCGGCGGGACCATCGTCGTGCCGATCGGCGACGCCCTTGTGGTGGAGGTCACCGCGACGGCCGCCGAGCGCGCGGGCGGCATGTAGGCCAGGAGCTCAGGGCTCGGGGACGGACAACGATGTACGAGGACTATTACGGGTTTTCCGAGAATCCGTTCGGCCTCACAACGGATCCGAAGTACCACTTCCGCAGCGCTTCGCACGCAAGCGCGTTCGAGCTGGTGCAGTACGCGCTCGGCCGCCGCGAAGGGTTCGTCGCCATCACGGGTCAGATCGGGACGGGCAAGACTACGCTGTGCCGCGCGATTCTCGAACGCGCGGACCGCACGGTCGTCGCAGCGCTCGTGCTCGACCCGCTCGTCTCCGATGAGGAACTGCTGCGCGTCATCCTGCAGCAGTTCGGCCTCGTGTCGCGCGACCAGGTGCGGCGCGGGCAGCTGGCCTCCGCCACGAAAGCGGCGATGATCGATACGATTCGCGCGTTCCTGCTGTCGCTGCAGCCGCTCGGCGCGCACGCGCTGCTCGTGATTGACGATGCGCAGGATCTGCCGCCCGCGCGCCTGGCACAGATCCGGGCGCTGTCGAGCGTCGAAGGGCAGAATGAGACGCTGCTGCAGGTCGTGCTCGCGAGCCGGACCAACCTTCGCGACGCGCTCAGCGGATCGGGCAGGACCAGGCCTCACCGCTTCATCTCGACGAGGTGCGAGCTGAAGCCGCTGTCGCGCGACGAGACGTCTGCCTACATCAGCCATCGGCTTGCCGTTGCGGGGGGCGCGGGCGTCTCGTTCTCCCGCGGTGCGGTTGCAGCAGTCCATGGCTGCACGCTCGGCGTACCGCGGCTCGTCAACGCGTTGTGCGGTCGTTCGCTGTTCAACGCGTACGAGGACCGCACCAATCGCGTCCTGTCCTGCCACGTCGACGGCGCCGCGGAGTCGCTCGATCTCGCGCGCCCCGGACGGCTGCTGCTCGCCTGGGCCCGGTGATGGTCAGCAACGAAAAAAGGGGACAGTCCCCATTTTTCGCAAAAAATGGGGACAGCCAGCCCTCCGGGGCCTCTCAGTGAAATAACTCTCCCGGCTCTCCCGGCTTCGCGCAGCGACCGCGCTCTGTGGCCTCGCCCGGCGGGCTACAATCGCGCGTATGAATGAAATCGACGCGCTGTTGAGCGAGGACCGGCGGTTCCCTCCTTCCGAAACCTGGCGCAAAACCGCGTGGGTCACCGACCCGGCGGTATACGAGCGCGCCGACAAGGATCCGCAGGCATTCTGGGCGTCTTTCGCCAGGGAGTTGGAATGGTTCGAGCCCTGGACCCGCGTCCTCGAGTGGCAGCCGCCGCACGCGAAATGGTTCGTCGGCGGCAAGCTGAACGCGAGCGTCAACTGTCTCGATCGACATCTCGGCGGCCCGCGGCGCAACAAGGCAGCCATCGTCTGGGAAGGAGAGCCCGGCGACCGACGCACGCTGACCTACTGGGATCTCTATCGCCAGGTGAGCGCCTTCGCCAACGTGCTCAAGTCGCTCGGCGTGAAACGCGGCGATCGCGTGGCGCTGTATCTGCCGCTGATTCCGGAACTCGCGATTGCTATGCTGGCCTGCGCGCGCATCGGCGCCATCCACAGCGTGGTCTTCGGCGGGTTCAGCGCCGAGTCGCTCCGCGATCGCATCAACGACGCGCAAGCGGTGCTGCTCGTGACGGCCGACGGCGGCTATCGCCGAGGCCACATCGTGCCCTTGAAGCAGATGGCGGACGAAGCCCTGCGCGAGACGCCCTCGATCAAACACGTTGTCGTCGTGCAGCGCCAGGCTGGCGCGCCGATTCCCGTTGATCTCCAGGAAGGACGCGACCACTGGTTCCACAGCCTCATGCACCACGCGCCGCTCGACTGTGAACCGGAGCGGATGGACGCGGAGGACATGCTCTACATCCTCTACACGTCCGGCACCACGGGCAAGCCGAAGGGCATCGTTCATACGACCGGCGGATACCTCACCGGCGTTTACGCGACGACCAAATGGGTGTTCGACTTGCGAGATGACGACGTGTACTGGTGCACCGCTGACATCGGATGGGTCACCGGCCACAGCTACGTCGTCTACGGCCCGCTCGCGAACGGCGCGACGGTCGTGATGTATGAAGGCGCGCCAGACTGGCCGCAGAAGGATCGACTCTGGGAAATGGTCGATCGACACGGCGTCACGATCTTCTATACCGCGCCGACCGCCATCCGCAGCTTCATGCGATGCGGTCCCGAGTGGCCCCAGCGTCACGATCTCTCGACGCTTCGCCTGCTCGGCTCCGTCGGCGAGCCGATCAATCCGGAGGCATGGGTCTGGTATCACCTGCACGTCGGGCGCGAACGATGCCCGATCGTCGACACCTGGTGGCAGACCGAAACGGGCATGATCATGATCACGCCGCTGCCCGGGCTGACGAGCACGAAGCCCGGATCCGCGACGCGGCCATTTCCAGGTGTCAGCCCGGAAGTACGCAACCAGCAGGGTGAGCGCGTGAACGAAGGCGGCGGACTCCTGGTCCTCACGAAGCCATGGCCCGCGATGCTGCGCGGCATCTACGGCGACGAGGAGCGGTTCATCCGCCAGTACTTCAGCCAGTGTGCCGACGGAGCGTACTTCACCGGCGACGGCGCACGCATCGACGAAGACGGCTTTTACTGGCTGCTCGGCCGCGTCGACGACGTGTTGAACGTCGCCGGCCACCGCCTTGGTACGATGGAAGTCGAGAGCGCGCTCGTCGACGATCCCCGCGTCGCCGAAGCCGCCGTCGTCGGACGGCCGCACGAGATCAAAGGGCAGGCGATCGCCGCGTTCGTCACGCTCAAGGAGGGATCGAAACCGTCCGAACGCCTCGCCGACGAGCTCAAGGCGCATGTCGTGCACAAGATCGGCGCGATCGCGCGGCCGGATCAGGTTCTCTTCGCCGCAGATCTGCCCAAGACGCGTTCCGGCAAAATCATGCGCCGTCTACTGCGCGACATCGCGCAGGGTAAAGCGCTCGGCGATACGACAACGCTCGCGGACCCCGGCGTCGTCGCGAGGCTGAAGACGGAGTACGAGGAACGCGAGTGAATCCGGCCGGACGCGAACGAGGACGGACCGCGAACGACGGGCCCCGCACGACGGACAACGGACGACCGAATGTCCCGACTCACTTCCATTGAACTCGCCGACGACATGGGTACGCTGGTCGGGACGAGCGTGCACGGTACGACGGTCACCGTGGATGCGATCGAGCGGCTCGATCGCGAAGCCGTACCCGGAATGGGCGGCTTCACGCGCGCACTCGAGCAGGCGCGAGGCATGCTCGACTTGCCACGCAGGGCGCGCGTCGTCCTGTGGGACAGCCGCACTACCCCGCCCGGGGAAACGTCGCCAGCCGTTCAGCCGCTGACCGCCGCGGGCTTTCATGTCGAGCGCGTCGTTTCCCCCTGTGACGCCCTGGCTGCCCTCGGCCGCACGCGGCGTCCCCGCTTCGACGCGACGCTCTTGTGGGCCGCAGTCAACCGAAGCCACGTGGCGATGGTCGTGATGCAGCCCGGTCGCCTGTTCTACTCGCACTCGTTCGCCTGGGACTCGAGGGTCGGGGCGTTCGGCAGCCACTCGACGCTCCTGCAGCGGTACTCGCTCGTCGCGTTCCTCGCGCCCGAGCTGCGTCGCGCAATGCGAGCCGCGAAAACGGAAGACGCCGACGTCGACGGCATCATCACCTGCGGCGATCTGCCGGAGCTGCGATCGCTCACGATGCCGCTCATCGAAGAACTGGACGTCGAAGTCGAGACGCTCGATTCTGCTGACGGTATGAAGATCGCCCCGCCGGTTTGGGAGAGCGCCGCCGAACTGG
>Ga0310811_10008263_pt1 | contig 13384 bp, 11 predicted proteins | sample YCmetagenome_FD_207642 | JGI IMG/M metagenome (GOLD analysis project Ga0310811, IMG submission 207642) | Soil microbial communities from experimental microcosm in Duke University, North Carolina, United States - YC | ecosystem: Engineered > Artificial ecosystem > Soil microcosm > Unclassified ... | reverse complement strand
TTGAGCTCGAACTGATAGTTGCCGCGGCCGATGCCGAATTCGAGGCGCCCGCCGCTCAGCACGTCGAGCATGCCCGCTTCCTCGGCGAAGCGAATGGGATCGCGCACCGGGAAGATGTGCACGCCGGTGCCGAGCCGCATGCGCTCAGTCCTGACCGCAAGTGCCGCGAGCAGAATGTTCGGCGACGGGACGAGCGAGAAGGCATCGAAGTGATGCTCGGTGAAGAAGAAACCGTCCCAACCCAGCGCTTCGGCTTCGACCGCCTCCTCGATTGTTTCGTCGAGGACCTGCCTGGCGTGCAGCGGGTCGTATGTCTCCGGTTGGTAGGCCGCGTGGTAGTGCGCAGCGTCGAGGCGCACGAACTTGATGATCTCGGGCTGCTCGGCGAGCGGCGGATACGCGCCCTTGGTGGACATCGCCGTTGTCGCGGCGCTCGCAAACGCGCCGTGGCCATCATTCATCCGGCCTCTCCACTTCTACCTGTTGGCGTTTCCCGAGAGTGTACTAATCTACGGATTGATACATGTCAATTATAGTATTGACATGTCGTCAAGCTGATGAGGCGAGACGCCAATGGAACCGTGCTACTTGATACCTTCCACAACGGCCGATGAGCTCTCGGCCAAGCTGGTGAGGGACGGCGTGAATGACGAGGTGACTGTGCGGTCCGCCGCGGAGCCGGTCGACGAGGTCGCGGTGCTGCGCCGTTACATGGCCGAGCTGGTTGCAACCAAGACCAATCGTCTGCCGCCGGAGCCTGAGCTTTGCACATTGCTCGGCTTGCGCCGCAATCAGGTGCGCAAGGCGCTGCGCGCCCTCGAAGCCAAAGGATTGATCTGGCGTCACGTCGGCAAGGGCACCTTCATCGGTCAGCCCCGCATGACGACCGACGATCTCAAGCGGCTCGTCAACCCGCAGGACGTGCTGGAAGCGCGGCTCATGGTGGAGCCGACCATCACCAGCTTCGCCGCCCTGCGCGCGAGCCCCGACGACCTGCGATCGATGCGCGAGTGCCTGGTCCAACTGAAAGCCAACCAGGACTCCTATCTCCAGTGGCACATCTGGGACGATCGCCTGCACCGGCTGATCGCGAGCTCGGCGCGCAACCCCATGTTCCTGGCGATCGTCGACCTCTTGTGCGCCAACACCGGCTCGGGCCTGCGCCAGCGCCTGGAGCAGGTCTACGGCAACGCCCGCCTCGACGATCGCATCCGGGATCAGGAGGCCATCGTGACCGCACTGGAGGAAAGGGATCCGCAGCGCGCCGAATTGCTGATGCGCGCCTACCTCCTCGGCATCAGAAGGCGCGTCTTCGGCGATCACTGAACCGGAGATCATTCGCGCCTCTCGTCCGCACGGGCGCCGGCTATCCGGCCAGCAGGAACTCGAGATTGAGTCGATTGAACTCGTCCACGCGCTCCCATTGCGCCCAATGCGACGCTGCGGTGAGCTCAACGAGCTTTGCGTTGGGGATGAGCTTGCCGTAGGCGTAGGAGCTCTCGAGAAACACGTCCTTGGAATCGACGGCGGCGATGATGAGGTACGGGTTCCGTATCTTTCTGACCTCATCGTCGGTCAAGGCATTGCGCCGCCACACGTCCGGCTCAATGCCTCCCAGGATGTTGGACATCGCCCGCTGCATCTGGGGCTGCCTGTAGATGGCCTGTCGCACGGCCAGGAGGTCGGGAAGACGCTTCTGCGGGTCCATGATGAGCCCGGCAAAGACTTCTTCCATGGCGCGCCATGTCGGGTTTGCAACGGCTTCGAGCCGAGACGACCTCGCCTTGGCAAGCCCTTCACGTTCCGCTGCCGACATCGGTTTGTCCCCCTGCGGTCTGCCCCAGGCGGAAATCATCGTCACCTTGTCGACGCGATCGGGGTGGAGGGCCGCAAACTTGGTCGAGATCCACGACCCCAGCGACACGCCGATGAAGGAGGCTCGGTCGATCTGCATCGCGTCCATGAAGGCTTCGAGATGCGCAACGTAGTCGCGAACCTCGAGCACCTTGTCGGGCTTGTCCGTGAAGCCATGTCCGAGGAGATCAATGGCAAACGTGTTGAAGTGCCGAGCGTGCGCCCGCAGGTTGCCGAAGCAGTTTTCCCAGCTTCCACCCAGTCCGTGCAGCATGATCAAGGCCGGTGCATCCGTGGGACCAGCCTGGACGTAGCGGGTCCTGGCGCCGCCGGCCGTCACATATCCTTGAGAGAAGGCCAGGTCATGGAGGTAGAGCCAGATGCTCTGATGGTCTTCAGTCGCGCTCATCTTCTTCTCTCCCGGCTGCGTTCGCCTTGTGTTGGATCTCGATTTGCACAGTCGCCGATGCGGTCGATCTCAGCCGTTCAAGGCCTGCCAGACCCGTTGCGGCGTCGCCGGCATGTCGATGTGCCTGCCGCCGAGTGCATCGGAAATCGCGTTCATGACCGACGGCAAGGAGCCCGAGCAGCCGGCCTCGCCACACCCCTTGACGCCCAGGACGTTGGTCCTTGCCGGCACGGCGTGATAACTCGCGCTGAACGCCGGTACGTCCGACGCGCGTGGCAGGGCATAGTCGGTGAAATTGCCGCTCAGCGGTTGGCCGTCTTCGCTGTAGACCACGTGCTCGAACAATGCCTGACCGATTCCCTGGACCACGCCACCATGGCTCTGGCCCTCGGCCAGCAGGGGATTGACGACGGTGCCGTAGTCGCTGGTCATGGTGTACTTCACGACCTCGACGACACCGGTATCCGGATCGATCTCCACTTCAGCCACGTGGGCGCCGTTGGGATACGACGATGGCGATCCTTCCTGCACGTGGTCGATGTCGAGCGACGCCGGCACGTCGGGCGGCAACGCGAGGCCCGACCGAAGTCTCTCGGCCAGCTCCATGATGTCGATGCCGCGGTCCGTTCCGACGATGCCGAAACGGCCGCGCTCGAACACAATATCCACGGGCGACGCTTCGAGGATCACGCCGGCGATCTGCTTGCCTCTTTCGATGACCTTTTCCGACGCCGCGACAATGGCAACGCCGCTCGCGATCATGGATCGCGAGCCGCCCGAACCGCCGCCGATAACCAGGCGGTCGCTGTCTCCCTGAACAAGCTTGATTCGCGAAAACGGAACACCGAGCTTCTCGGCCAGAACCTGCGCGAACGACGTCCAATGGCCCTGACCATAATCCAGCGTGCCTGTCACGATGGTGACGTCGCCATTCGGCTCGAAGTGAATGCCGCCCATCTCGCTCTGCGGCCCCGCCGTCGGCTCGAGATAGTCGCCGATTCCCAAGCCCCGCAACTTGCCCTTGGCCGCGCTCTCCGCCCGGCGTTTGGCAAAACCGGCCACGTCTGCCGCCACAAGGGCCTTGTCCAGCAGGATCGTGAACTCACCGCTGTCGTAGACTCCTTGTGACGCGGTCTTGAACGGCATCTCCTCCGGTCTGACATGATTGCGCCGACGCAATTCGATCCGGTCGATGCCCGTTTCGCGCGCCGCCGCGTCGATGAGCCTCTCCATGAAGTAGTTGGCTTCGGGGCGCCCGGCGCCACGGTAGGCGCCGACCGGAGAGGTGTGCGTGAAGACGATCTTGCTCGACACCTCGACCAGCGGCGTGCGGTAGATCGTCGGCAAGGTGCTGGTAACGAGCCTCGTGGCCATCAGGAATCCGACATGAGTCAGATAGCCACCGGCATTGGCATAGCCGTTCAACCGGACGGCAAGGAATGTGCCGTCCTTGTCAAGCGCGAGTTCGGCATCGAAGTCGTGATCGCGGCCGTGTTGATCGCTGAGAAAGCTCCCCGATCGATCATCGGTCCATTTGACCGGTCGACCGAGCGCCTTCGCCGCGTAGATGACGCACGCGTATTCAGGATAGGGTGCAGGCTTCATGCCGAAGGATCCACCGACATTGCCGGTGAGGATCCGAAGCTGCTCGGGCTTGAAATTCAGCAACCCGGCCAGCAGGCGCCTGAGGCCGAAGACTCCCTGGCTGCAGGAGTGCAGCGTGTAGCGATCGGCCGATGGATCGTACTGCGCAATCGCCGATCGCGGTTCCATGGCGCAAACTACGATCCGATTGCTGATCAGGCGCAGACGCGTAACGTGCGCCGCCTGCGCGAAGGCCTCGGCGACCTTGTCGGTATCGCCGTAGTGGAAGTCGAGGCAAACGTTTTCTGCCACCTCATCGAAGACCAGCGGCGCCCCGGGGCTCGCGGCCGCGCGCGCGTCGATGACCGCGGGCAGAGCCTCGATCTCGACCTCCACGGCTTCGGCGGCGTCCCTGGCCTGAGCACTGGTTTCCGCAACGACGAAGGCGATCGGGTCGCCCACGAACCTGACCTTGTCCGTGCAGATCGGATACCGAGGCGGGATCTTCATCGGTGAGCCGTCACGATTCTGCGCCATCGCAATGGTCTTGATCGTTCCGTAGCCCGCTTCCCGCAGATCCTTGCCAGTCCATGCGCCCAGGACGCCGGGCATCCGGTCGGCGGCCGAGGTGTCGATCCTATTCAGGAGGCCATGCGCCATGGGGCTGCGCACGATGACGGCATAGGCCTGGCCCGGCAGATTAATGTCGTCGGTGTAGCGGCCCAACCCGCGCAGCAGGCCCGAATCCTCCTGGCGAGGCACGGGCTGGCCGATACCGAACTTCAACGGGCCAGCGTCATTGCCCGACCTTGATGCGGTCATCGATGCGATCACCGCTCCGCGTGGCCAAACGTGGGAATGCCCTCGACGCGATCCTCGAGCGCCTCTGCGCCCTCCGTTGGCAGACGCTCGGCGTAGTTCAGGGCGCCGTCGATGTCGTCCTGCCACACCTCCTTCGGCAAATCGTACAAAAATTCGACCCCGTAGCCGTTGGGATCGTGGATGTAGACGCTATGGGTCATGCCGTGCTCGATGCGCAGGTCGAACTTGACGCCCCTGTCTTGCAGATACTTCAGTTGCGCCAGCCACGCCTCGCGGCTCGGCATGGTGATAGCGATGTGGTTGACGGCCATCGGCATGTTGTAGAGCGACCAGTCCTTGGGCGGCGGCGGCAGGTCGCGATTCTCGACGAGAGCGAGGTCGTGATGATGCGTGTAGCCGTTCTTGTCGCCGGAATAGAACCGCATCTTCGGCGGGTTCGGTCGCGTCGGCGTTGCCTTCACCTCACCGACATTGCGAAAGCCCACCACCTCGGTCCAGAAGCGATGCGATTCCTCGATGTCGCGGACGTTCAACACGATATGGTTGATGCCCCAGGGCGTTACCGGCTTGTCCATGGCACTTCCTCCAGTTCGGTCGGTTGCGGTGGCCTTATTGCGCAGCGGCGAGGCGAGGCACGCCTCGTGGCGCGAGGTCCTCTTTCAGAAATCTGTCCATCAGACGGTTGGCCCGCTTGCGGTCGTAGTTGACCTGCATGTTGGCCAGGTTCCGTCCGACGGAGCCGAGATAGAACCGCTCGTACTGATCGTTCCGGCTGCCCAGCGCGGTCCCGGCGAAGTCCCAGGCCAGACGAAACAGACGGCTGCGTTCCTCGGCATCGACCCCGACACCCGGCAGGTATCTGTCGATGAGCGGCCGCAGCCGGGGATCGTCGAGCGCCTTGCGCGCCGGCGTCGTCAGAAGATTGTGCGAGCCGATCAATCGCACGATTTCGGTGACCCGCGGAAACCACGTCGGCAGGGCGGCGCGCAGCGCCATCAACGGCTTGTCGTCGCAGCACCAGAGACCATTGCCGTAGTCGCGGGCGGCATTCTCGGCCGAATGAACGGCGGCGCGCGCGAACTCGGCATACATCGCGATCTCGCCCAGAAGCCCTTGCGTCTGCGGCTGCTTCGCCACGTTCACCGCCTCGGCCATGTGGCTCGCCAGCCCCCACGCGAACTCGAGCTTGGTCTGCGCCCGGATCATGGTCTGCTGCATGATGTTGGGCTGCCAGCTCGTCCTGGTCACCGAGTTGTAGGCGGCGAGGTTGGCATCGATGAACAGGCGGTCGCGCGGGATCTCGACGTCGTCGAAGATCACTAACGCGTCCTGCTCGTCGAAGCGGCTCGACAGCGGATGATCGAACCGGTTGGTGTCCATCGCCACGCTGTCACGGCAGATGAACGTCAGGCCGGGCGTCCCCATGGGGACGCAGAAGCTCAAGGCATGTCGCGGATCGGCATCGGGCATCGGCGAGGCGGGGTAGACCGCCAGCTCGTCGGCGAATGGCGCAAGAGTGGCGAGAACGCGGCTGCCCCGCACCACGATGCCGTGCTCGGTATCCTCGACCTTGTGCAACTGGGCCGGGTCGAAGCCGACCGGATAGCGGCCCTTGGCGAGATTGATCGTCGTGTGAACGATCGTGTGCGTGAGCGAAAGGTCCGCGCGCCTGAGCTTCTTCTGGTAGTCGACCAGGTTGTCGGCGCCGCGTTCGTTGCCGTTCGCAGCCCATTCGTCGGCCCGGCCGGCAAAGCCTGCGAAGGTGACGTTGAGGTAGTCCGGTGTGCGGCCCATCAGTCCGACGGAGTATTCGGCGGTGCGCTCCAGGCAGCGATGGCGCCGCTGCAAATCATCGTGCGAGCGCGGGATCAGGTGGCTGACATTGATCGGCTCGCTCGTCGCGGCGTCAGGCATAAGGCAGGACTCGGCCGCGCCGTGCTGCAGGTCGAAGATCTCGGCCAAAGCATGCGCCGCGCCGCTGAGCGCCGGATGGTCGACGATCGAGGCGACCCTTTCGCCGCCGACCCACAGGTCACGTCCATCCCGTAGCCCTCGCAGGAACTGCTCGCCGGTGCGCGCCGCCATCCGTTTCCTCTCCGCCACGCTTTGTTGTTCTGGTTCGTTCAGGCTAGCTTCGAGCCCGACCGGGCAATACGGTCAAACGAGTCATGAAATACATGCGCAATAATCATGAAGCCTTGCCCGCAAGAAGCGCGCACAGATCCGCCGAGGACGAGATTGCGATGCGCCTGCACAAGGTCAACCTCGACCTGCTGCCGGTGCTGCAGGAGCTCTTGCGAACCGAAAGCGTCACGCGGACCGCTCAATTGTTCAACATGACCCAGCCAGCCGTGAGCCGCGTGCTGCAAAAGCTGCGGATTGCCTTCGATGACCAGCTGATCACGTCGCGCGGCCGCAACGCGAGGCTCACCGAGCGGGCGGAGGCGCTGAAAGTTCCTCTCAGTCGCGCACTCGCCGACCTCGACGTCATGTTGCGGCCGGCCACGCCGTTCGACCCGGCCAGGGAGGCGGCGCATATCGTCATCAACACGGCCGACTACGTCATGCAGCTCCTGGCGCCAATCCTGTCGGAAGTCTGCGCCCGTGAAGCGCCGCACGTCGTGCTGGAATTCACGCTGGGCGCCACGCGCACGCCCGATGACCTGGCCCGGCTCGACTTCCTGATCGCTCCCCGCGCTCTCGGCGAGACGCTGGGCAAGCGCGTCGGCCGCGTGGCGCTATGGCGCGATGAAATGGTCTGCATCGCGGCGGCAGACAACGCCGCCATTCCGGCGCGCATCACGCCGGCGCAATTCCAGGCGGCGCGCTATGTCGCCTTCCGGCGCGAGCTGCGCGTACCGCAGGAACTGAGCGTTCTGGCACAGCCGACATCGCCGCTGGAAACGGCGCCGGTCTGCACGGTGCCGAGCTTTCTGGTGCTGGGCGCCTTCGTGGAAACGTCGGACTGTATCGCCCTGGTGCCTCGGAAGGTGGCGCGCCTGCTGCTGCGCGCCGAGCAGCTGCGCATCGTCGAGATCGCCTATCAGCGCAAGCAGGTCTTCATCGACGCCTACTGGAGCCCGGGCGCGGAGAACCGGCGCGGGCACAGATGGTTCCGCAATCTGCTCGCCCGCGCTGCCGCCCGCCTGGACGAGACGGCGCGTCAGGACGGGCGGTGACGCTCGGGGACGATCTCGACGCCGTAGTCCAGCCGTTCGCCGTCGGCCGGCTCTGGCACGAGCAAGGCGATATGGCGCTCGACGCTGGGGCCGGGATTGAAGTTGGCATGCAGCGTTCCGGCGGGAAGCACTACCAGGCTCTTGGGCCCGGCGGTCATCTTCTTGTTGCCGACCTGGATCTCGAGCGAGCCCTCGAGCACGAAGTAGAACTGGTCGAAATCGTGAAAATGCATCTTGGGGCCACCCGAGGCGGGCTCCAGTTCGGCAATATAGAGCCGCGCGTGCGGCGAGCCGGTCGACCGTTGGGCAAGCGGTTGCAGCGTGAAGCCGGGCGAGCTCGTACGATAGCCGTCGGGACTCACCTTGCGGACCAGCCCGGCGGCGTTGGGAACGGAGCGCAACTCGGCCGGCGCGAGGATGGTCTCGGGCGGCGCCGGCGACAGGATCTCGAGGTGAAGCTCATCCTCGGTGCCGTCATTCCAATTGCAGTGCGGCGTACCGGCGGGGATCAGCACCAGCGTGCCCGGCGTCACCGTGAACACGTCCGTGCCGAGCTGGACCTTCATCGATCCGCTGACCACGAAGTAGATCTGGTCGACGGGGTGCGTGTGAAGCTTGGGGCCGTGATGGCCTGGCGGCACGCGGGAATAGAGGACCATGCATGAATCGACCCCGGTCGCCGAGGTCGCCAGGCGGCGGCTATGGAAACCTTCCGGGAAGGTGGTGAGATCGACCTGAACGACGTGCTGCACGGCTCCTCCGCTCCTTCTGGTGTTCTTGTCCGATCAGGCTAGCGCCGCGGCCGACGCGGTGAAACGACCAAAAGAATCATGAGTTACATGCCTGATCGTCATGATGTGCGCTGAACTTCCAGCCCTATAGTCGCGCGCATTGGAGACACGCAATGCACTACGGCAGCCCCATCCCGATCACCGCGTTCCCGGACTTCGAGGCGGTCAAGGACTACGCCCAGACCCTCGACGGCCAAGGCTTCGACTTCACCTCGACGGCAGGCCATGTCCTCGCGCAGCCGTCCGGCACCAATCCACAACGGCCGGACCGCCAGTATGTCGGGCCGTTCTACGACCCCATGGTCACCTTCTCCTACCTGGCCGGCCTGACGCGCCGCCTCCACTTCGTCACGGCCATCCTGATCCTGCCGGCCTGGCCGACCGCTCTGGCGGCCAAGCAGGCCGCCGAGCTTGCGATCCTGAGTCGCGGCCGCTTCGAGCTCGGGGTCGGCATCAGCTGGAACGCGGCCGAGTATCGCGCCCTTGGACAGAACATCGGCGGCCGAGGGGCGAGGCTCGAGGAACAGATCGCCGTGATGAAGCTGCTCTGGTCGCAGCCCTACGTCAGTTTCGAGGGCCGCTATCACACACTCGACAAGGTCGGTCTCAATCGCGCCGGCATTCCGCCAATCCCGATCTGGATGGGAACCGAGTCGGGAGAAAAGGCCCTTCGCCGCGTGGCGCGCATCGCCGACGGCTGGATGTCACTGGGTGATCCCCTCCCCGACATCCCGCGCCTGCAACAATTCATGCGCGAGGCCGGACGCGATCCAGCCGAGCTGAAAGTCCGCGGGCCGCTCGTCGCGGGCGATGACCTGAAGGCTACGGTCGAGCGGGGCCGCAAGATGGCAGCGGGCGGCGTCAGCCACCTCAACATCGTGGCACCTCCCGATCGCGATCCGCGGGCCGCGTTGCCCACCATCGTCGCCACGCGAAAGGCGTTGGCCGAGGCCATCGGCTGATTTTCGATTTCAGGATTTGCGACCGGCAAATCACTGGTATGATGATCGTACAAGCAGGCGGGAACCGTCCGGGTCGGCCGCCATAATGGCCGACCAGAGCGGATCGCCGGCGCAACCAGTGGGGAGCGGTCGACCTTGCGTGGCGGATTGGTTGGGTGCGGGTTCTTCGCTGCAAACCATGTCGCCGCGTGGCGCGAGCTCGGCGTGTCGATGGCGCTTTGTGACACCCGGTCCGAGCGGGCCGAGGCGCTGGCCGCCACGCTGGGTGGCGCGCCGGTCTACAGCGAGGCTGCCGCCATGCTCGAGCGGGAGGCCCTCGACTTCATAGACATCGTCACGACGGTCGAGAGTCATCGACCGCTCGTCGAGCTGGCCGCCTCGGCCGGCCTGCCGGTGATCTGCCAGAAGCCGTTCGCGCTCGAGATCGGCGATGGCGAAGCGATGGTCGCCGCGGCCAACCGCGCCCGCGTTCCCCTGATGGTCCACGAGAATTTCCGCTGGCAGCGACCGATGCTCGAGGTCGCGCAGGAGCTGCGCGACGGCACCGTCGGCCAGCTGCACTTCGCCCGCATCGCTTTCCGGCACGGCTTCGACATCTACAAGAACCAGCCCTACCTGGCGGCCGAGAGCCGGCTCGCCCTGGTCGATGTCGGCGTGCATGTGCTCGATCTTGCGCGTCACTTCATGGGCGAGGTCACCCGGCTCTATTGCCGGACCCAGCGCCTCAATCCCGCGGTGCGCGGTGAGGACGCGGCGACGCTGGTGCTCGATCATAAGAGCGGCGCGACCAGTGTCGTCGACATCTCCTTCTTCTCGAAGCTCGATCCCGATCCGTTTCCACAGACGCTCGTCGAAATCGAGGGCGATGCCGGAACGCTCCGCCTGCAGGAGGGCTACAGGCTCGTCGTCACGCGCGGCGGACGCAGCGCAGCGCGCAGCGTCGAACCGGCGGTGCCGGCGTTCGGCGAGCGGCCGTGGCACGTCATCCAGGACAGCGTGAAGAACATCCAGGCCCATTGGCTGGAGTGCCTGGCGCACCGCGCCGAGCCCAGCCCCTCCGGAGCCGACAATCTCAGGACGCTCGATCTCGTGCTTGCCGCCTACCAGAGCGCCGAGCGAGGACAGGCCGTCACCATCGCGACGCGGGACGGTGCACGATCGGGGTAACGCACAGCGAGTCGGGGAAAGGCACGAACCGCAAGAACTGGAGGAAACAGATGACTGAGACTTTCGATCGCCGCCGCTTCATGACCCTTGCCGCCGCCTCGGCCGCGGCCGGCTCTTCGATGGCGCAAAGCGCGCTGGCGCAGACCGTGCCCAAGGACAAGGTCACGGTCGAGCTCTTCGGCCTGGCGACCAACGGCTACGATCCCGTCATCGAGGCCTTCCAGAAGGAATATCCGAACATCACGGTGAAGTGGACGAAGTTCGGGACCGACGAGTTCAAGCAGGCCCTGCGGGTCGGCGCGTCGTCGGGCAAGATGCCGGATCTGTGGTTCAACTGGGGCGGCAGCCTCGCCTATCCGTACAGCCGCGCCGGACTGACGCTCGATCTCACGCCGCGCATCGCCGAGCTGAAGCTCGACCAGATCCTCGTCCCGACGGCGATCACGCTCGCCCAGGACCGCGGCAAGCTCTACGGCGTGCCGAACCGCATCGTTCCGATGACGATCATCTACCGCAAGGAGATGCTCGAGAAAGCCGGCGTGAAGCCCGCCGACACGTTCCAGGAGCTCGAGGAAGCGTGCGCCAAGATCAAGGCGGCCGGCGTCACGCCGTTCTCGCTCGGCGGCAAGTTCAGCTGGATGACCATGCGCTTCACCGACTTCTTCATCGAGCACTTCGCCGGTCCAAGGCTGCACGATTCCATCAAGTCCATGGACGCGAGCTGGGATCAGGAGCCGATAGTCAAGGCCTTCGCCAAGCTGAAGGAGTGGAACACCAAGGGCTATTTCAATGCCGGCTTCCTCAATGTCGACCCGGCGACGAACATGCAGCTGGTCTACCAGGGCAAGGCGGCGATGGTGCTCGAGGTGCCGACCATCGAGATCACACGGCTGAAACGCGAGAACATCGATCCCAACACCTACGGCCGGTTCCTGATGCCGACCGATCAGACGCCGCGCCGGGTCTCGGGATTCCAGCAGCAGCTGCAGGTTTCGGCCAAGGCTCCGAAAGACGTGCAGGACGCCGCCCTGCTGTTCGCGACCTACGTCGTGCGGCCCGACCTCGCCGCCAAACACATGCAAAGCATCGGCGGCCCGAGCGCCGTGAAGGGCGTGTCGCCCGGACCGGACATGCCGATCCAGAGCCAGGATGCGGCCTGGCTAAAGGACGGCCTGCAGCTCTTCCTGCCTGGCGACCAGGCGCTGCCGCAGGAGATGGTGGCCGCCTACTTCGAGGCGCAGGACTCCGTCATCCTCGGCACCATGTCGCCAGCCGAGGCGGCGAAGAGCGTGCAGGCCGCCATCACCGGGTTCAAGGCCCGTCAGAAGTGACGGGGCGCCAGAAGTGACGGGTCTCGCGCGATCGAACGTCGGGCGCCGCTCGCGGCGGCGCGCCGATCTTCTTGCCGGCGCGCTCTTCCTGGCGCCGGCGCTGGCGATCTACGTGCTGGTCATCGTCTATCCCGCGCTCTACTCGATATGGCTGAGCCTGTTCGATTGGGACGGCATCGCGCCCACGAAGACCTTCGTCGGCTTCGACAACTACGTCACCCTGTGGACCTCGAACCGCGTCTTCTGGATCGCGCTCAAGAACAGCGCCTTGTGGACGGCCGTCGCCCTGGTCGTGCCGACCGGCCTCGGTCTCCTCCTCGCGCTGATGCTCAATGCCAAGCTGCGCGGCCGGGCATTCTGGCGCGCAATCTTCTATTTCCCGGCGATCCTGTCGCTCAGCCTGTGCGGCCTCATCTGGACCTGGATCTATCACCCCACGCTCGGTTTCCTGAACCAGTTCCTCGGCTGGGTCGGACTGGAGTCGCTACAGCACGCCTGGCTGTCCGAACCGTCGATCGCGCTGTTTGCCGTGATGGTGGCGGCAGCCTGGCACAATACCGGCCTGCCGATGCTCCTCTACCTCGCTGGCTTGCAGACGATCCCGACCGAGGTGCTGCAGGCGGCCGAGGTCGACGGCGTCAATCGCTGGCAGAAGTTCCGCTACGTCATGTGGCCGATGCTGGGCGAGACGACGTTCGTGGTGATGGCCATCACCTTCATCAGCTCGCTCAAGGTCTATGACGTGGTCTACGTCATGACGTTCGGCGGCCCGGCCAACACGACCCAGGTGCTGGGCACCTGGATGTATTTCCTGACCTACAACTTCAATCGCATCGGCCTCGGCACCGCGATCGCGGTCATCCTGTTCGGGCTGACGCTGATCTTCGCAATTCCCTACACGCGTCGGCTGGGGCAGGAGAAATGAGCCTTCTCGCCGACCGGCGCCTGTCCGTCGAGACGCGGTCCTACGGCGGGCGGCTGCCGGTATCGCAGACGGTCTTCTACGGCGCACTGGCGGTATTCGCGCTGGTCTGGTTCGCGCCGGTGTTCATCCTGGTGTTCACGTCGCTGAAGTCGGCGGCGGATTTCGCGCACGGTGACACGTTCGCGCTGCCCAAGAAACTCGAATGGGGGAACTTCGCGCGGGCCTGGGAAGTCGGCATCCGGACGTACTTCGTGAACTCGACCCTGATGACCCTGGTCAAGGTCCCGGCCGGCATCCTGGTGGCCTCGCTCGCCGCCTTTGCGCTCACCTTCATCCAGGTGCCGGGCCGGCGCGCCATCT
>Ga0310811_10008261_pt1 | contig 13386 bp, 8 predicted proteins | sample YCmetagenome_FD_207642 | JGI IMG/M metagenome (GOLD analysis project Ga0310811, IMG submission 207642) | Soil microbial communities from experimental microcosm in Duke University, North Carolina, United States - YC | ecosystem: Engineered > Artificial ecosystem > Soil microcosm > Unclassified ... | reverse complement strand
TCGAGCAGGCCCTGGGGAAGGTCCAGCCGCTGATCGACCAGAAACGGGCAAAGGTGGAATTGAAGATCGACGAAGGGGCCGGCAATGGCCGGGTACACGCGGACCGGGCCCATCTCGAGCTGGCCGTTGTCAACCTGCTGGAGAATGCCCTGAAATACTCCCACGACCCCCATATCGTGGTCGAGACGGGACGCCTCGAGGACGATTTTTTCATATCCGTCAAGGACAACGGGGTCGGCATCGAGAAGCAGTACCTGAAGAACATCTTCAAGAAATTCTACCGGGTGCCCACCGGGGATATCCACGACGTAAAAGGTTTTGGCCTGGGCCTCAACTTCGTCAAACGGATCATCGATGCGCACAAAGGCAAGATCAAGGTCCATAGCCTGCCGGGCATCGGCACCGAATTCCGATTATTTATTCCCCTTAACTAAGATTATCTATGCAACAAGCGTCAAAAGTAAAAGTGTTACTGGCAGAAGACGATCTTTCTCTCGGATATGTCATCAAGGATAATTTGATCGACGCCGGTTACGAGGTAGTCCTGTGCCCCGATGGCCAGGCCGCCATCGAAAAGTTCGATAAGGACGAGTTCGGTATCTGCCTGCTCGACGTCATGATGCCCAATAAGGATGGATTTGCCGTCGCCAAAAAGATCCGCCAGCAAAGCGATATGGTGCCCATCCTGTTCCTGACGGCCCGGTCCATGGAAGAGGACAAGATCAAGGGGTTCCAAAGCGGCGCCGACGACTATATCACCAAGCCCTTCAGCATCCAGGAGCTGCTGATGCGCATGGAGGTCTTTCTTCGGCGGACCCGGAAGATGCATTCGGAACGGTCGGTGAACTTTACCATCGGCCAGCTGGTCTTCTCCTATACCGACCTGAAGCTGGCCATCGGTAAGGAGATCTTCAATCTTACCCAGAAGGAGGCCGATCTCCTCAAATTCCTATGTGAACATTCCAACCGCATCCTGAAAAGAGAAGAGGTGCTCCTGAACGTCTGGGGCAAAGATGACTATTTCCTCGGCCGGAGCATGGATGTTTTCATCACCAAGTTGCGGAAATATTTCAAGGCCGACCCGCAGGTGAACCTGGAGACCATCCACGGGGTAGGCTTCCGCTTCAATACCCCCCAGGGCTGAGCAGGACTCAGACTTAATCTTCCCTTAACGGCAGCTTGCTATTCTCTGTCTTTTTTTTGCCATATGTTCACACCCGGGGGGCCGGTTAACCCCTGATTAACATATAAATAAAATACTTTTGCACACGAAAAAAACGTTCGCTGAACCTATGCATAACAAATGGCTCTGTCTCTTTTTCGGGCTTTGTATCATCGGCGGCTCCGCGGCCGCGCAACCCCCGCAGGATACCCTGCGTCTGCCATTGGCCGCAGCCGAGAAAATGTTCCTCGACAGCAATCTCCAGCTCCTCGCATCGCGCTATAATATCGACGCAAACCAGGCGCTGGTGATCCAGGCGCGGCTCTGGCCCAATCCAAACTTCCAGCTGAACCAGGGGCTCTACTCGGGTGCGCTGCGTAAATGGTTTCCCAACCAGACCTCCCTGGGAGTGTCCCAGCTGATCCTGCTGGCCGGCAAACGCAACAAACAGGTAAAGCTCGCCCAGGAGAACGCTCACCTATCGGAATACCAGTTCTTCGATCTGATGCGGACCCTGAAATATACCCTCCGGACCGATTTCTTCCAGATCTACTATCTGCAAGAGTCCGCCCGGGTCTATGATGAAGAGATAAAGGCCCTGAGCCAGGTGGTGAACGCCTTTGCCGAACAACAGGGCAAGGGGTATATCTCCGAGAAGGAGGTCGTGCGGATCAAGGCGCAGCTGTACAGCTTCCAAAGCGAATACAGCCAGCTGATCAACCAGATCAACACCACCGAAAGCGAGCTTCGGCTGGTGTTACAGACAAAGCCCAACTTCTTCATCGAGCCACAGGTGGACTCCATGGCCCTCACCCGGCTCGATCCCGGGCAATATTCGCTGACACAGCTGATCGACTCGGCCTACCACAATCGCAGTGACCTGCAGATCGCCCGGACCAATAACCGCATCAACCAGCTGAACTATAATTACCAGAGATCCCTGGCCGTACCCGATCTCACGCTTAATCTCGGCTATGACCATGCCGGCAGCTTCCTGACCGATTTTTACGGCATCGGCGCCTCCATCGACCTCCCCTTCTTCAACCGCAACCAGGGGAATATCAAGAGCGCCAGGCTACAGATCGCCAATTCGGAGACCGTCCAGCGCAGCACGCAGGCGACGGTGGAGGAGAACGTGACAAATTCGCTGCAGCGGGCCTTTGCGCAGCAAAAGCTCTTCAGCACGGTCGACCCTAAATTCTTCAACGACTTCCAGCGGCTGATGCATGAGATGCTGATCAACTACGAGAAGCGGAACATCAGCATCCTGGAATTCCTGGATTTCTACGATTCGTACAAACAGAATACACTGCAGCTGAACACCATTGGATTCAACCGGGTCAGCGCTTTCGAAGATATCAACTATTACACCGGAACGAATTTCTTCAACTAACACCAATATGCAAAAGAGCTTTATTAACGGTCTTTTCCTCCCCTCCCTTTTGGCAGCCGGCGTCCTCGCTTCCTGTGGCTCACAGGAGCAGAAGCCTGCAGCAGAAAAAGATAAATACGTCCTTCCGGATACCATAGCAAGGAATCTGAAGGTCGACACCGTGACCATCTCGCAGTTGGTGAATTCCATCACCCTGACGGGTAAGGTCGGCTCGGACGAGGACCACGTGGTGCCCGTCAATTCCATGGTCAGCGGGATCATCTCGGACGTGAAGGTGATGCTGGGAGATTATGTCAAGGCGGGACAGACGCTCGCGATGGTAAGAAGCTCCGAGATCGCCGGCTACAGCAACGATCTCGTCACTGCAGAGACCAACCTCCGGCTGTCCCAGACCAATCTCCAGAAGACCAAGGACCTCTATAAATCCGGTCTCGCCTCGATGACCGATTCGCTCAATGCCGAGATCTCCGTTCAACAGGCTCAGTCCGAGCTCAACCGCGTCCATGCCGTGTTGAAGATCAACGGTGCGGGAAGCCAGGGCGACTTTGTCGTAAAGGCCCCGATCAGCGGGTTCATCGTACAGAAGTCCGCCATCAACAATATGGCGATGCGTGCCGACAACAGCACCAGCCTGTTCACCATCTCCGATCTCAAGACGGTTTGGATCCAGGCCAATGTCTACGAGTCCAATATCAGCCTGATCCACCAGGGTGAGAATGTCGATGTCACCACCCTCGCCTACCCCGGCCGCGTCTTCAGAGGCCGCATCGATAAGGTGATGAACGTGCTCGACCCTTCCAGCAAGGTCATGAAGGTACGGGTCGTGCTGCCCAACCCGGACTATGTGCTGAAGCCGGAAATGTATGCCAGCATTACCGTCTCCGACAAGGAGAACGCCAAATGTCTCAGCGTTCCCTCGCAGGCCTTGATCTTTGATCATAGCCAGTATTATGTCTTAGTCTACAACTCCAAAACTGATATCAAAATTACTCCTGTCCAAGTTCTGAATACGGTCGGTGACCGGACTTATATCGCTTCAGGCGTCAATGACGGCGACAAGGTCGTTGGCTCGCAGGCGATATTGATCTATAACGCCCTCAACAGCTAGCAGGGCCCCGACGATATTTTTGCCAAATATTAAAACTATTTAGAAGATGAATAAGCTTCTCAGGAGTATTATTGCCTTTTCACTAAAGAACCGCTACTTCATTTTCTTCTGTACGGCTCTTTTGCTGGTCTCGGGCATCCTCACGTTCCGGAACATGCCGATCGAGGCCTTTCCCGATGTGACCAATACGGAGATCAGTATCATCACGCAGTGGCCGGGACGCAGCGCCGAAGAGGTGGAGAAGTTCATCACCATCCCGATCGAGATCGCGATGAACCCGGTGCAGCAGAAGATCAGCCTTCGCAGCACGAGTATCTTCGGCTTGTCCTTTGTCAAGCTCATCTTCGAGGACGGGGTCGTTGACAAAGATGCGCGGATGCAGGTCAATGCCCTGCTGGCGAACGTCACCCTGCCCGAGAGTATCCAGCCACAGGTGCAGCCCCCAACAGGCCCTACGGGGGAGATCTTCCGCTATACGCTGAAGAGCAGCATCCGGGATGACCGCGAGCTGAAGACGATGCAGGACTGGGTCATCGACCGCCAGCTGCGGGCCGTGCCCGGTGTCGCCGATATCGTCAGCTTTGGCGGCCGGGTAAAGACCTATGAGATCCAGGTGGATCCCGGAAAGCTCACCAACCTCGGGATCACCCCATTGGATGTCTATTCGGCCGTTCAGAAAAGCAATATCAATATCGGCGGCGATTTTATCGTCCGGAATAACCAGGCCTATGTGGTGCGGGGGATCGGGTTGCTGAACGATATCAACGAGATCAGGAATATCATCGTCACCAACACAAATGATATACCCGTGCTGGTGAAGGATGTGGCGGATGTACGAATATCCAATCTGCCGCGGCTCGGTCATGTAGGCCGTGCCGACCATGTTTCAAATAGTGTCGAAGACCAGGACGATGTGGTGGAAGCTATTATCATCATGCGCAAGGGTGAGAACCCTACCCAGGTCGTGCAGGCGGTAAAGAAAAAGATCGACAAGCTAAACGACGCCGTCCTGCCGAAGGACACCCGTATTGTCCCTTATTACGACCGGGAGAACCTGATCCATTATGCCACGCATACCGTGCTGCACAACCTCGTGGAAGGCATCCTGCTGGTGACCCTGCTGGTATCCATCTTCATGTTCAACTGGCGAACGACCCTGATCGTCTCGATCATCATCCCGCTGTCGCTGCTTTTTGCCTTTATCTGTCTGCACGGGATGGGAATGAGCGCCAACCTGCTCTCGCTGGGGGCCGTGGACTTCGGGATCATCATCGACGGCGCCGTGGTCATGGTCGAAGGATTGTTTGTGATCCTGGATCACCAGGCGCGGGAGGTGGGCATGGAGCGGTTCAACAAGATGGCGAAAATGGGCCTGATCAAAAAGAACGGTACGCAGCTGGGCAAAGCCATCTTTTTCGCGAAGCTTATCATCATCACCGGTCTGATCCCCATCTTCGCCTTCCAGAAAGTGGAAGGGAAGCTGTTCTCGCCGCTGGCGTATACCCTTGGGTTCGCGCTGTTGGGGGCCCTGATCACGACCCTGACGCTGGTGCCGGTGCTGATCAATGCCCTGCTACGTAAGAATGTTCATGAAAAACATAATCCCGTCGTGCACATCCTGACGGGAATGATGGTTCGGGGGTTCGTCTTTCACTGGAAACACAAGAAGGCGACGATCGCCGTCGCCTTCTTGATTATCATCGGCGGGTTTTATGCCTTTACCTTGTTGGGCACCGAGTTCCTCCCCGAACTGGACGAGGGCGCCATCTGGCTCCGTGCGCAGCTGCCCTACAGCGCTTCGCTGGACCAGTCCGTAGAGGTGGCGCGCCAGGTACGGAAGATCGTGATGGAGTTCCCGCAGGTGAAGACCATTGCTTCCCAGACCGGCCGGCCCGATGATGGAACGGATGTGACCGGCTTTTACAACAACGAATTCGATATTATCCTCTATCCCGAGGAGGATTGGAAACCGCACGTCACCAAAGACGAGCTTATCGATTCGATGAACAAGCGGCTTTCCGTCATTCCGGGCGTCGACCTGAACTTCTCACAGCCGATCAGCGATAACATCGAAGAGGCGGTATCGGGTGTGAAGGGCTCCATCTGTGTCAAGGTCTTTGGCGACTCCCTCGACTATATGGAGTCGAAGGTGCAACAGGTGGATGAGATCCTGAAGACCGTCCGGGGTATCGAGGACCTGGGTGTCATCCGCAACATCGGTCAGCCCGAGCTCGATATCGACCTGGACCAACACCGGATGGCGATGTATGGCGTCGCCACCGCGGACGCCAACGCCGTCATCGAGATGGCCATCGGCGGTAAGGCTGCCAGCACCCTGCATGAGGATATCAAGCTCTTCGATATCCGTGTCCGTTATCCCGAAGCCTTCCGCATGACCGTCGACGATATCGGCAACCTGCTGGTACCCTCGCAGAACGGGTCGAAGGTGGCCCTCCGGGAGATCGCGACCATCACTCCCAAGACAGGCCCCTGCCTCATCTTCCGCGACGATAACGAACGGTATTCCGCGCTCAAATTCTCCGTACGTGGCCGCGATATGGGCAGCACCATCGCCGAAGCACAGGAAAAAGTGAACAAGGCCGTAACCGTGAAAAAAGGCTATAGCATGGTCTGGCAGGGTGATTTCGAGAACCAGCAGCGCGCGACCAAACGCCTCGAGCAGGTAGTGCCGATCAGCCTGCTCCTGATCTTTCTCCTCCTCTTCGTCATGTTCGGCAACCTGAAGGATGCCGGGCTGGTCTTCCTCAACGTGCCGTTTGCCATCGTGGGCGGGGTCATCGCCCTGCATCTGACGGGAACCAACTTCAGCATCTCGGCCGGTATTGGCTTTATCGCGCTGTTTGGAATTTGTATACAGGACGGGGTCTTGCTGATCACGGTCTTTAAGCACAATCTCGAACATATGCGGAATCAAAGCAACACGCTGTACACGGCCATCAAGCTCGGGGTGAATTCCCGTATCCGGCCGGTGATGATGACCGCGCTGATGGCGGCGATCGGTCTTTTCCCGGCGGCCGTCTCCCATGGTATCGGCTCGGAAAGCAGCCGCCCCCTGGCCCGTGTGGTCATAGGAGGGATCTTATGTGCGATGATCTTCTCCCTGCTGGTATTCCCGCTCATCTTCGCCTGGGCTTACCGGCATGTCTATAATAAAGATGGGGGCGATTAGCCCCCATCTTTTTATTATCTTCATGCATGCAATGGAAGAAATATTGCCTTTCGGTTGCCCTTCTCGCGCTGCTTTTGTCCTCCGCCCGGGCGCAGGACTTCTTCAAACGCTCCCCTACCTACGATCCCGGCCGTGTCAACGGCACCATCATCGTCGAATCCGCGATCGGCGTCGCGGTGACCATCGGGCTCAATTATCTCTGGTATAAGAAATTCTCCCACGGCAAATTCCATTACTTCAACGACAACGGTGAATGGCTGCAGGTCGACAAGGTAGGCCACGCCGCCACGGCCTATAACATCGCCGCCATCCAAACCGACGTCCTTCGGTGGGGCGGCGTCCGTCCCGGCACCGCCGCTCTCATCGGCACCGCCACCGCACTAAGCTTCATGACCATGATCGAGATCATGGACGGGCATTCCGCCCACTGGGGATTCTCAAAAGGGGATATGCTCGCCAATATGGCGGGTTGCCTGCTCTTCGAAGGTCAGCACCTGATGTGGGGAGAACAACGCGTCAGCCTGAAATTCTCCTATCACGGGACTATTTTCCCCCAATATTATCCGGCCGAGCTGGGCACCAACCTACCCCAGCGGATGCTAAAAGACTATAACGGCCAATCCTACTGGCTCTCCTTCAACATCGCCTCCTTTCTGCCGGCATCCGGCAATTTCCCGCGATGGCTGAATTTGTCGGTCGGCTATGGCGCAGAGGGCATGATCGGCGCCTTTAAGAACCCCACCGAGGTCAATGGCCGGCCCATTCCGGAGTTCCGGCGGTACCGGCAATGGTATCTTTCCTTCGATACGGACCTCTATCGCATCGACGGGCTATCACCGCTTGCCTCTACCCTTCTGAAAGTGAACAGGACCTTCAAAACACCCGCCCCCGCCCTGGAGTGGAATGAGGTGAATGGTCTTCGATTCCACCCCTTTTACTATTGATTTGTTAATGGCCCGAAATTCACCGATCGTAGCTTAACGAGCGCTTAACTTTTCATTAACTTGCCGCAGTTAAATTTACCGGATGAACAAGGTCTTCAAGGGCATCTTAGCTTTCTCTCTAAAGAACAAATATTTCGTCTTTTTCGCCACCATCCTATTAGTCGTCTACGGCGTCATCACCTTCAAGAACATGCCGATCGAGGCATTCCCGGATGTCACCAATACGGAGATCACGATCATCACGCAGTGGCCGGGCCGCAGCGCGGAGGAGGTGGAGAAGTTCGTGACGATCCCGATCGAGCTGGCAATGAACCCCGTGCAACGGAAGACCAGTCTGCGGAGCACGACCATTTTCGGTCTTTCGGTCGTCAAGCTGATCTTCGATGACGAGGTACAGGACTCCTACGCGCGACAACAGGTGAACAGCCTGTTGCATAACGCCGATCTTCCCGACAATGTGGATCCGGACGTACAGCCGCCGACCGGTCCTACGGGTGAGGTATTCCGTTATACGCTGGAAAGCAATTTCCGGGATTCGCGCGAGCTGAAGACCCTGCAGGACTGGGTCGTGGACCGTGAGCTTCGCTCCGTTCCCGGTGTGGCCGACATCGTAAGCTTCGGCGGGAAGGTAAAGACCTATGAGATCCAGGTGAACCCGCTGGTGCTGAACAACCTCGGCATCACCCCGCTCGACGTCTACAATGCCGTCAGCAAGAGCAATATCAATATCGGCGGCGACGTCATCAAAAAGAACTCCCAGGCCTATGTCGTCCGCGGTATCGGCCTGCTGAACGATATCAACGAGATCCGCAATATCATCGTCGAGAACAACAACGGCATCCCCGTGCTGGTGAAGGACGTCGCCGATGTACAGATCTCCAACGTCCCCCGGCTCGGCGAAGTAGGCCGCACCGATGGGATCGACAGCGCCGGGAAGCCCCGCACCTACCGGAACAACCCCGATGCGGTGGAAGGCATCGTGCTGATGCGAAAGGGTGAGAATCCCGATCATGTCATCGCGGGGATCAAAAAAGCCGTCAGCCGGCTCAACACGCAAGTCCTGCCCGCCGACACCAAGCTCAACTCCTTCTATAACCGCGAAGACCTTATCAAATACGCCACCCACACCGTGCTGCATAACCTCGTGGAAGGGATCGTGCTGGTGACCCTGATCGTGTCGCTGTTCATGTTCAACTGGCGGACCACGCTGATCGTCTCGATCATCATCCCTCTTTCCCTGCTCTTCTCCTTTATCTGTCTCAATTATATGGGCATGTCGGCCAACCTCCTTTCGCTGGGGGCCATCGACTTCGGGATCATCATCGACGGGGCCGTGATCATGGTGGAAGGGTTATTCGTGGTGCTCGACAAACGGGCGCATGAGGTGGGGATGGAACGGTTCAACCACCTGTCCAAGCTGGGGATGATCCGCCGGCGGGGCGGAGAGCTGGCCAAGGCGATCTTCTTTACCAAGATCATCATCATCACGGCGCTGCTGCCCATCTTCTCCTTCCAGAAAGTAGAAGGGAAGCTCTTTTCTCCGCTCGCTTATACGCTCGGCTTCGCCCTGCTGGGGGCGCTGATCTTTACGCTGACCCTGGTGCCCGTGCTGGTCAACGTGCTGCTGCGCAAGAACGTAAAGGAAAAGCACAACCCCATCGTGCATTTCCTTACCGCCATTGTCATGGGTATCTTCAAATTCAATTTCAGGAATAAGCGGCTCTGCCTGATCGTCACGACGGTCATCATCGCCATCGGGCTGTACGCCTTCAAATTCCTTGGAACCGAGTTCCTGCCGGAATTGAATGAAGGTTCCATCTGGGTCCGGGCGACGCTGCCCTACAGCATCTCGCTCGATACCTCGATGGCCAAGGCCGAGCAGATGCGGGCGATCATGATCAGGTTCCCGCAGGTGCGGCGCATCATGTCGCAAACCGGCCGCCCGGATGACGGTACGGACGTCGCGGGGTTTTACAATAACGAGTTCGGCGTATCGCTCTATCCACAGGAGGAGTGGAACCCGAAGATATCCAAGGAGGAGCTGATCGATACCATGAGCAAGGCGCTTTCGGTGATCCCCGGCGCCGATCTCAATTTCTCCCAGCCGATCATGGATAACGTCGAAGAAGCGGTATCGGGTGTAAAAGGGTCCATCTGCGTAAAAATATACGGCGATTCGCTCGACTATATGGAGGAGCAGTCGACGAAAGTATATAACGTATTGAAGAAGGTGCAAGGCATCGACGATCTGGGCGTCATCCGCAACATCGGCCAGCCCGAGCTGGACATCGACCTGAATCAAAGTAAGATGGCGCTGTATGGCGTCTCCACGGCCGACGCCAATGCCGTCATCGAGATGGCTATCGGCGGTAAGGCGGTGACACAGCTTTATGAAGGTATTCGCAAATTCGATATCCGTATCCGGTTCCCCGAACAGTTCCGTATGACCCAGGACGACATCGGCAACCTGCTGGTGCCGACCATGAGCGGCAGCAAGGTGCCGGTCCATGAGATCGCGACGATGACCCAAAAGACAGGCCCCTGTCTCATCTTCCGCGACGATAACCGCCGGTATTCGGCGGTCAAGTTCTCCGTACGGGGCCGTGACATGGGTGGTGCGATCGCCGAGGCCCAGCAGAAGGTCGACCAGGTCGTGACCCTGAAAAGAGGCTATTCGATGGTCTGGCAGGGCGATTTCGAAAACCAGCAACGGGCCTCCAAACGCCTGGCGCAGGTGGTGCCCATCAGCCTATTGCTTATCTTTTTACTGCTGTTCGTCATGTTCGGCAACCTTAAGGATGCCGGGCTGGTCTTCCTCAACGTCCCCACGGCAGTGGTCGGGGGGATCCTGGCCCTGCTGATCACAGGCACCAATTTCAGCATCTCCGCGGGTATCGGCTTTATCGCCCTGTTCGGCATCTGTATCCTCACCGGCGTGCTGCTGATCACGGCCTTCAAACGAAATCTCGAATTGATCAAACATAGCGAAAGCCCCCTCTACACCTCCATCAAGCTGGGCGTGAACGAGCTGATCCGGCCGGTTATGATGACCGCCCTGATGGCGACCATTGGCCTGCTGCCGGCGGCGATCTCTACCGGGATCGGTTCGGAAAGCAGCCGTCCACTGGCCCGTGTGGTCATCGGCGGGCTGATCTGCGCGACGGTGTTTTCGCTGCTCGTCTTCCCGCTGGTGTTCTTCTGGGCCTACCGGAAGGTGGACACGGTGCATACAAAAGAGGGATAAAATAATAAACGCGGCTCCCGCCGCGTTTATTTATTTTTGAATCATGGACTCCACCCTGCTTATCATCGCTATTGCCTTTGCCGCCCTCGTTGCGGGCGTACTCGTCTTCCTGTTCCTAAGACAACGCCGCGAGCTCAAAGCCGCCCAGGCCACGGTTCCCACCACCGGTGACGCCCATACCCGGCAGCTACAGCTCCAGGCCTACGAACGCCTGATCCTGCTGACCGACCGCATCGCCCTGCCCAACCTCATCCAGCGGCTCAACCAGCCCGGTCTCGAAGCCCGCGACATGCAATCCCTGCTGACCCAGGCCATCCGCCAGGAATTCGAGCACAATATCACCCAGCAGATGTATGTCAGCGCCGAAGCCTGGGACGCCGTCCGCAACTATAAAGAGCAAAACCTGCTGATCGTAAACCAGGTGGCCTCCTTCCTGCCGCCCGAAGCCTCGGGAGTGGACCTGAACAAGCACCTGCTCGACCTGCTCGTGCAGAATCCCAAGGCCTCTCTCCAAAATGTCGTTTCGGAGGTCCTCAGCTTCGAAGCCAAAAAGATGATGTAGGATCCACGGCATCCTACCGGGAAAATTCTTATTTTGGCGGCAATAACCATCTTATGAGCGCCCGAATAGTTCTGGTCATCCCGGTTCTCCTTATCTTTTCCGCCTGCTCGCATAGCAGCAATCCTTCTCCCAATTCACCTACGACGCCGACGAGCCCGCCCAATCCGTTGGACACGGCGACCACCGTCACCACGGGTACGGACAGCAGCTATTGGCAGATCGTGAGCAATGCAAATGCCTTAGCGTTCAGCGACATCTGGTTCACGGATACGCTGCATGGATTTGCGGCGGGGTCAAACGGCTATATTTATCTATCGGCCGACGGCGGTACGACCTGGACACAATCGGCACAACTGGAACCCTCATCGTCCGGACAATTGGGCATTCAAACCTTGTTCTTTTCGGGTAGCCAGATCGGCTACGCCGTCGGTCTGATGCATATCGCGGTCACAGCAAACGGTGGCCAGAGCTGGACGATAAAGTCAAGGCCCGATCTCCCTATTACAGGCGCGCAGAGGTGGCCCAGCCTGCAATTCATTACTCCGACAACGGGGTTTTTCTCAGCGGGTCAGAAGCTATGGCGGACCGATGATTCGGCCGACCACTGGACACCCATAGAGATCGATTCCGTGGGCAGTTTTTATTTCTTCGGAACGAACAATGGCGTCAGCTTTGCCTATCCCAACAGGATCAACCGGACCCTGGACGGGGCCACGTGGCAAAATACGGCCATATTGCCCAACTCTTCCTCAGGAATGCCTTTCACCTATATGCAGTTCTCCAATGACCAGACGGGCTGGTTCACCGATCTGAACCGAATTTCAACGACGAGCAACGGCGGTGTCAGCTGGAAAGCCGTTTTCCAACCCTACCCGGATATCATCACCGACTTTCAGGTGCTGAGTGGTCAGACCGTGTACCTGGCCGGCGTCAATCATCTTTACAAGACGATGGATGGGGGTACGACCTGGCAGCGGGAGTATACGCTCTCGTCGAATCTCGCCTCACAGGGCGGACTCATCGCCATTTTCTTCCTCGACGATCATCACGGATGGGCGACGGGCGGCAATGGGGTCGTGTTGCGATATCGGCATTAAATTGACGCGCGGGACGCTTTTTTCCATAAAGAAATATTACTTGCTCGCGCCTGTGGAAACCATGGCGATGGATGTCTCATTTGAAACATTCGTTTAAGGACATCCAACAAATACAAAGAGCCGATCTCCTCGACATCTTATTCGAAGGCCGCAATGACCAGGTCCGGCCGGACGAAAAGCCACAGCCCGCCACCGTACCGGATAATTTCAGGATCGATGTTACCACCAATAAAACGTCAGCGATGTCAAGGCGCTGGATGGTCCCGGGCCCCTGCAAAAGGAAGCCATCCGGGTGATCCGCCTCAGCAAAAAATGGAAACCCGCCATTCAGAATGGGCAGGTGGTCAATTCTTATAAGATTCAACCCATCACGATCCGCTGGGAGAACTAAGCGGCTCATCGGCCGCCGGATGATCCCCATCGGGATGCTCCGCTTCAGGGTGGTCGGCCGGCTTCATCGACCGGTCCAGCTCTTCATAGATGGTCAGCAGCTGCTGGCTGCTGATCTGAAGCTTGGCCACCAGGTCTTCGATCTTCCGGCGTTCGGATACCAGCTGACCTTCCAATTGATCGATATAGACTTGTTTTTCCACTAAGAGATGCCCGGTGCGGAGCTGTACTTCTTCCAGCTCCAGCATTCGGCTCTTGCTCTCCCGGCCGTCGAGCTCCGCCTGGTGATAGCTTTT
>Ga0310811_10008260_pt1 | contig 13386 bp, 13 predicted proteins | sample YCmetagenome_FD_207642 | JGI IMG/M metagenome (GOLD analysis project Ga0310811, IMG submission 207642) | Soil microbial communities from experimental microcosm in Duke University, North Carolina, United States - YC | ecosystem: Engineered > Artificial ecosystem > Soil microcosm > Unclassified ... | reverse complement strand
ACACCGTGAGCATGGGCGGCTGGGGTCATATGACCTTGGATGAAGCGACCGGCACGGTCTATGTCCCGACCGACTCTCCCAGTCCCGACTATGTCGGCATCTGGCGGCCGGGCGACAATGCCGGTTCGGGCTCCACCGTCGCGATCGATGCGGCGACGGGCAAGGTCAAATGGCGCTTCCAGGAAATGCATCACGGCATCTTCGACCTGGATACCAATGCCGCGCCGGCGCCGGTGGAGATCACAAGCAACGGCAAGCGCGTGAAGGTGGTGGTGCAGCCCACCAAGCAGGCCATGATCTGGATCCTGGATGCGGCGACGGGCAAGCCCATCCATCCCTGGGAAGAGCGGCCGGTGGCACAGAGCACGATCCCCGGCGAAAAATCATCGCCCACCCAGCCTTTCACCATCAAGCCGCCGCAGCTGATTCCGGCGACGGTGAAGCGCGATCAGCTCAGCCAGCTCTCGGCCCAGGCCAATGAAGAATGCAAGGCGCTGTTCGACGAGCGCAAGCTTTCGGATGTGGGGCCTTTCTCGGTGCCGGTCGGGGGCGGGGCCTGGGCGCTCAATAGCATCGGTGCTATCGGCGGCATGGACTGGGGCGGCGTTTCCATCGATCCGGAGCGCGGCTATGCCTTCGCCAATGTCGACAATATGCCCACCATGGTCACGGTGACCCCGGCCGCGAACGCGATCAAAGGCAATAACGGCCTCAGCTCCAATGTCGGCAATGTCCGCTTCCACGACAAGGGCGGGCGCAGCTGCAATGGCGGCATGCAAGGCCAGCTGGTCGCGGTCAATCTGGGGTCGGGCGAGATCGAATGGCGCGTGCCGCTGGGATCGCTGGAAGACGAGTATGGCGCAGGCGCCAAGGACATGGGCGCGGCCAGCATCGGTCCCACCCTGGCGACGGGCGGCGGCTTGGTCTTCGCCGCGGCCACCGATGATCGTTTTTATGCCTATGACTCCCGCCGTGGCCGGATGCTGTGGCAGATGAAGATGCCAGCGTCTTCGGACGCCGGGCCGATGACCTATATCGGCAAGGATGGCCGCCAGTATGTGGTGATCGCCGCGGGCGGGCCGGGCAATGCGCATCGTCCCTCGCCGCGGGAGAATGCGGTCTATCACCAGGTGCTGATCGCCTTTGCGCTGCCCAAGCCTGGCGAAAAGCCGGTGGACATTATCGGGCCTTATCCCCGCAAGGATCAGGGCCCCGGGCCCTGGCCGCCGAATTAGGATCCGCAGTACACTGGGTTTGGAAGTAACACTTGGCATCACGCAAGCGAGACATTCGCCTTCCGGCGCCGTATCTCAAGAAGGTTTGGCTCGACAGAGGCCTGATTGAAGATGCGAGTGCTTATCCGTTTTGTTTGCCATTGTTCAAAGATGGCTTTGAGCAGGCTTTCGACAATCCCGTCACCGTCATCGTAGGTGAGAATGGGGTCGGCAAGTCCACGCTGCTCGAAGGAATCGCGGCTCTGGCGGGGTTCGATCAGGCTGGGGGCGCCAAGGGATACATGCCGTTGGATCATTCGGGCGCCCGCGAGGTCAGCGGGGCGTTGCTCGCCAAGGCTTTCAAGGCGAGCTGGCTGCCAAGATTGAGCGATGGCTGGTTCTTTCGGGCGGAGAGCTTCTTTTCCGTAGCGCGGTATCTCGATGCCGTCGACAGCCCTACCGCGGACTTTCTTTCCTATTCCCACGGTGAAGGTTTCCTGCGCTTTTTCGAGGAGCGATGCGGTCGCCAGGGTCTCTATATTTTCGACGAACCGGAGTCGGCGCTGTCGCCGTCCCGTCAGGTTGAATTTCTCAGGATACTGGGCGCCATCGCGCAGTCACGGCGGTGTCAAGTCATCATGGCCACCCACGCGCCCATATTGATGGCCAGTCCGGGCGCCACGCTGCTGCGGCTTTCGAAATATGGGCTCGAGCCGGTTCTGCTGGAAGATACAGAGCATTTCCGCCTGATGCGGGAGTTCTTCACCGACCCGCAAGGCTTCCTGGAGATGATGCTCGAGGACTAACCCACCTGTCCGCGATGGCGCAGCGCCTGGTCCGCCAGCACGATGGCCATCATCGCTTCGCCCACCGGCACGGCGCGGATACCGACGCACGGATCGTGGCGCCCCTTGGTGACGATCTCGGTCTCGGCACCGGATTTGTCGATGGTGCGGCGTGGCGAAAGGATGGATGAGGTTGGCTTGACGGCAAAGCGCGCGACAATGGGCTGGCCGGTCGAGATGCCACCCAGGATGCCACCGGCATGATTGGACAGAAACACAGGCTTGCCGTCATTGCCCATGCGCATCTCATCGGCATTGGCCTCGCCGGTCATGGCGGCGGTGGCAAAGCCGTCGCCGATTTCCACCGCCTTCACCGCGTTGATGCTCATCAGCGCGGTCGCCAGCTCGCTGTCCAATTTTGCATAAATCGGCGCGCCCAGACCGGCTGGAATTCCTTCCGCCACCACTTCCACGACGGCGCCGACCGATGAGCCGCTCTTGCGGATGCCTTCCAGATAGATTTCCCAGGCACCGGCGGCTTTGGCATCGGGGCAGAAGAAGGGATTGTTGCTCACTTCTTCCCAGGACCAGTTTGCGCGCACGATCCTTTCGGTGCCCATCTGCACCAGGGCGCCGCGAATGGTCACCTTGCCGTAGAGCTTGTCCAGCACCTTGCGGGCGATGGCGCCGGCCGCGACCCGCAGCGCGGTCTCGCGCGCGCTCTGCCGACCGCCGCCACGATAGTCGCGCACGCCATATTTGGCCTCATAGGTATAGTCGGCATGGCCGGGCCGGTACTTGTCGCGGATCTCGCTGTAATCCTTGGAACGCTGATCGACATTCTCGATCAGAAGACCGATCGGCGTGCCGGTGGTCAGCGGCTGTGCCATCCGCTCGTCCTGGAAAGTGCCCGACAGAATTTTGACCGTGTCCGGTTCCTGACGCTGGGTGACGAACTTGGATTGCCCCGGCCGGCGTTTGTCCATGTAAGGCTGAATGTCGGTCTCGGTCAGGGCAATGCCCGGCGGGCAGCCATCCACCACGCAGCCGATCGCCGGCCCGTGGCTTTCGCCGAAGGTGGTGACGCGGAAGAGGTGGCCGAACGTATTATGAGACATGGGATTCTTTATTTGGTCGCGCCGGGAGGCGCTGTCACTACGCTGCTGCTAGTGACCACTCGCGTTCCCGGTCGCTCCCGTTTACCCCATGGAAGTGGGATTGGAAACCGCGCCCCCGGCGCCCGGAAGCTGCACGACTTCGCTGCCCCGCACCCGGAAGACCACGCCCTGCGGCTCGGACAGGGCCGACATGCGGGCCGCATCCAGGCCGGCGAAAAGCCCGCGCAGGATTCGGGTGGCGGCGCCGTGGCTGACCGCGAAAGTGTCGGTCTTGAGGTCCTTCAGCCAGTCGGTCAGGCGGTCCGCGACCTGGGCATAATCTTCTCCGCCCAAGGCCGGTACATTCCATTTGTCCTGGGCGCGCCGTTCGTAATAGGCGGGATCGAGCGCACGGGCCTGGGCTTCGGTGAGCTGGTCCCATTGGCCGAGATCGATCTCCTGAATGCGCGGATCGATGGCATAGCCGCCCGGCGGCAACGCCAGAACGCCACGCGCGATCTCCATGGTGGTGCGGGCGCGGGCCAAGGGCGATGACACACAGGCCAGGACCGGCTTTGCGCCAAGCTCGCGCCTCAGCACCAGGCCGATCTCCTCGGCCTGTTCGCGGCCCAATGGAGTGAGCGGCGTGTCTTTCTCGCCGGAAAAGCGCTTGGCCAGATTGGCTTCGGTCTGGCCGTGGCGCGCGAAATAAAGTGTGACGCCTTCAGCGAGGCTAAGAGGCATCCGACTTCACGGGGACGGCGATATCGGGTGCGTCTTCCGCCTTCATGCCGACCACATGATAGCCGGCATCCACGTGCAGATTCTCGCCGGTCACGGCGCTGCCCAGATCCGACAGGAGGAACAGCGCGGCATTGCCGACCTCGCTTTGGGTCACGGTACGGCGCAGCGGCGAGTTGTATTCGTTCCATTTGAGGATGTAGCGGCTGTCGGCGATGCCGGCGAAGGCGAGGGTCTTGATCGGCCCGGCCGAGATGGAATTGACCCGGATCCGCTTCTTGCCCAGGTCCTCGGCCATGTAGCGTACACTGGCTTCCAGCGCCGCCTTGGCCACGCCCATCACATTGTAGTGGGGCATGTTGCGCTCCGCGCCCAGATAGGTGAGCGTCACCAGGCTGCCGCCCTTGGACATCAGCTTTTCCGCCCGCTGCGCCACCGCGGTGAAGGAGAAGCAGCTGATATCCATGGTCATGCGGAAATTCTCCGCCGTGGTATCGACATAACGCCCCTTGAGCTGGTCCTTGTCGGAGAAGGCGATGGCATGGACCACGAAATCCAGGCTGTCCCAGATCTTGCCCAGCTCGGCAAAAGCCGCGTCTATCGAATCCGCCTTGCTGACATCGCAGTCGATCATGGCGGCGGGCTTCAGAGGCTCGACCAGCGGTACCACACGCTTCTTGAAAAGATCGCCCTGATAGGAGAAGGCCAACTCGGCGCCGGCCTCGTGCAAGGCCTGGGCGATGCCCCAGGCAATGGAATGCTGGTTCGCCACGCCCATGATCAGGCCGCGTTTGCCCTTCATGAGGCCTTGAAATGACATGCTTTCCCCGCTCTGGCTGCCTGAACCCCCGTCATTTACCCCGAATAGGCGTGGCGCCAAACGGGTTTTTCGCAGCCGCCAAAATCTAAATATTTCAATAAGTTAACGTAACTTGATCCGCGGATCATAGTCGGCGGACCAGCCGCTCGCGAAATCCTTCAGGGCCTCGTCCGGCTTGTCCGGCAGGGTGACCACCAGCCGGACATAGAGGTCTCCCGCCGGGGTCGCCCCCTGGGCGGCAACGCCTTTGCCCTTCAGGCGCAGCACGGTACCGGTATTGGAGTTGGCCGGGACCGACAGGGCGACAGTGCCCGTCAGGGTCGGAACCGGGACTTTGCCGCCCAGCACCGCCTCTTTCAGGGTCACCGGCAGGTCCATGCGGATGTCGTTGCCGTCCCGGGTCATCCAGGGATGGATGGCCACCGAAACGGTCAGCAGGATGTCGCCATTGGCGGCTCCGCCACGGCCGGCGCCGCCCCGGCCCTTGACCCGCACCACCTGGCCGTCCTTCACCCCGGCCGGAATCTTGACGTCGATCTGCTCGCCATTCTGCAGCACCACCCGGCGGGTACCGCCCTTGGCGGCCTCCTCAAAGCTGACCGTGACCTGGGCGGTGAAGTCCTCGCCCCGCGCCTGGCGGGGCGCGCCGCGGCCACGCCGACCGCCGCCCATCATCTCGGCGAAAATATCCTCGAAGCCTGCCGCGCCGCCCGGCTCATCGCCGAAACTGAAATGGAATTCCCGCGCACCGGCCTGACCGCCACCGCCAAAACCGCCGAAGCCAGAGCCGAAGGGATGGCCTTGCTGGAAGCCGCCCGCGCGGGGATCGAAACCCCTGGCATTGCCGTCCGGCCCGATGGCGCCGGCGTCGTACTGGGCGCGCTTGTCCTTGTCGCCCAGGATGTCATAGGCGCCCGAAATCTCCTGGAATTTCTTCTGCGCGCCAGCGTCCCCGGCATGTTTGTCGGGGTGGTGCTTCTTGGCCAGAGACCGGAAGGCCTTCTTGATTTCGGCCTCGCTGGCCGTCTTGGGCACACCCAGGACTTCGTAGGGGTCTTTCATGCCTGTCTTTCGCGGCGGGATTCGCTCTAGTGTCCCGATTCCGAAATTCGCACAAACTTTATATCGGGCGCCGGGCGAATTTCGGAATCGAAGGACACTAGCAACTCATTGAATCCTAGGGTCGCGAACTTCGAACCCACGACCCTAGGTGGGCCTTTGTACCATTATTTCAAGGGCTTGGCTCCATCGGGAACAGATGGCCCTCATTTGTGTTTCAAGCATTGGGGTGGGCCATAAGCGGGGAACAGGAAACAGCTTAAATGCAGTCGTCTCAGGCCGAGCGGACCGGCGGGAAAGTGTCGGTGCTGGAAGAAGCGGCCCGCTATCGCATCCTGGTCGAAGCCGTCACGGACTATGCCATCTATATGCTCGATCCCGGCGGCGTGGTCACGAGCTGGAATGCGGGTGCGCAGCGGTTCAAGGGTTACAGGGCCGATGAAATCATCGGCCGGCATTTCTCGGAATTCTATACCGAAGAGGACCGCCTCGCCGGGCTGCCGGCCGTTGTCCTGGCCACCGCCGTGCGGGAAGGCAAGTTCGAGGGCGAAGGCTGGCGGGTGCGCAAGGACGGTACGCGCTTCTGGGCCCATGTCGTCGTCGATCCCATCCGCAATTACCGCGGCGAGCTGACCGGCTTTGCCAAGGTCACGCGCGATCTGACCGAGCGCAGAGAAGCCGAGGAGGCGCTGCGGCTCAGCGAGGAGCAGTTCCGGCTGCTGGTCCAGGGTGTCACCGACTATGCGATCTTCATGCTGAGCCCCGAAGGCATCGTCAGCAACTGGAATGCCGGCGCCCAGCGCATCAAGGGCTACGCGCCACAGGAGATCATCGGTCGGCATTTCTCGCAATTCTACACCGAAGAAGACCGCCTGGCCGGGCTGCCCCAGCGGGCGCTGGAGACGGCGATCCGCGACGGCCGTTTCGAAAATGAAGGCTGGCGGGTGCGCAAGGACGGAACCCGCTTCTGGTCGCATGTGGTGATCGATCCCATCCGCGACGACAACGGCAAACTACTGGGCTTTGCCAAGATCACCCGCGATGCCACCGAGCGCAAACAGACCCAGGAATCGCTGGAGCGTGCCCGCGAGGCCCTGTTCCAGTCCCAGAAGATGGACGCGGTGGGCCAGCTCACCGGCGGTGTGGCGCATGACTTCAACAATCTGCTGATGGCGATCCTGGGTAGCCTGGAGCTTTTGAAGTAGCGGCTGCCCGACGATCCGCAACTGTTGCGCCTGGTCGACAATGCCATGCTGGGGGCGCGCCGCGGCGCCACCCTGACCCAGCGCATGCTGGCCTTTGCCCGGCGCCAGGAGCTGGACGTGCAGGCGCTGGAGCTGCCCGAGCTGGTTGCCGGCATGGCCGATCTGCTGGCGAGTTCGCTCGGTCCCGGCGCGGAGATCAAGACCGATTTCCCTCGCGGCCTCAGCGCCGTGGTGGGCGACGAGAACCAGATCGAACTGGCGCTGCTCAATCTCTGCGTCAATGCCCGCGATGCCATGCCCGACGGCGGCCTGATCTGCATCAGTGCCCGCGAGGAAAGAGTCGGGGCCGGCAACGGCCTGTCTCTGCGTCCGGGCCATTATGTCTGCCTCTCGGTCCGCGATACGGGCGAGGGGATGAGCTCCGATACCCTGTCGCGCGCCATCGAACCTTTTTTCACCACCAAGGGTGTGGGCAAGGGAACGGGTCTGGGCCTTTCCATGGTGCAGGGTATGGCTGAGCAGATGGGCGGGCAGCTCGCGCTCAAGAGCACGCCCGGTCAGGGCACCACCGCCGAAATCTGGTTGCCGGCGGTGGAAGGCGATGCCTCGTTCGGAATGCATCCCGTCAAACATGCCTCGCCCGCGGCAGCGCCCGGCAAGCTCAAGGTGCTGGCGGTGGACGATGATCGGCTGGTGTTATTCAACACCACCGCGATGCTGGAGGATCTGGGCCATGAGGTGGTGGAAGCTGGCTCCGGGCTCGAGGCGATTACGTTGCTCGAGAAAGAGCGCTTCGACATGCTGATCACCGACCAGGCCATGCCGCGCATGACCGGGCTTCAGCTTCTGGATGTGGTGCGCGAGCGCTGGCCGGACCTGCCGGTGATCCTGGCGACGGGTTATGCAGAAATTCCCGGCGGTACGCATCTCACCGCGCCCAAGCTCAACAAGCCCTTCACGGAGCAGGAGCTGGGACAGGCGCTGGCGGAGGCGCAGCTTCAGGCGTGACGGGCGCCGTTGCTTGCGGCGCCGACTGTGTCGCTGTCTGCGCCGCTGCCGGTTGTCCGGCCGCCGGCGGTCCCACCACGCGGAGCCGATCGGCGGCTTCCTTCATGCCATGGTCGGCGGCGGCGGCATAAAGCTGGCGCGCCACATCCAAATTCTGCGGCACCAGGGGCGGAGCGCCGGTCTCGTACAATTCTCCCAGCTCGAACTGCGCCACCGGATGATGGGCCGCAGCGGCAGCCTGGAGCAGTGGCAGGGCCGCGCCCAGATCGGGCGGTCCCGCTTCGCCCTTGAGCAGCATCTCGGCAAGATCGGCCTGGGCGGTGGGAAGTCCGGCCTGGGCGGCGCGCAGGAAAAGCTCTTCGGCCTGCTTGGGGTCTTTCACCACGCCCTGGCCCTTGCGCAGCATCATGCCGAGATTGCGCATGGCCGCGACATCTTCGTAGCGCAAGTCCCACCAGATCTCGAAGGCCTTGCGATAATCGCCGGCGTCATAGGCGGTGACGCCGGCATTGAAGATGGCCGCGATCTCCGCGCCGGTGCGCGCAAAGGCCGGCCCGATGAGCGCGGGCTGGATCAACAAAAAGGCCAGCGCGATGCCGGCCGTCACTCTGTGCATTTGGCGCATGAGGGCCGCAGGCTACCCTGCGCAAGGCGAAACTGCTAGGACGTCAACATGACCATGGAGACAGGTGGGCCCTTGGACGATGGCGGGATCGCGCCCCGCACCGATCCGTTTGTTTTGTTTCAGGAATGGTTCAAACAAGCCCAGGATGGCGAGCCCAACGATCCGAACGCCATGGCGCTGGCAACGGCGGATGCGGATGGCATGCCGAACGTGCGCATGGTGCTGCTCAAGGGCGTGGATGCGCGCGGCTTCGTCTTCTATTCCAACGCCGACAGCATCAAGGGCGGCGAGCTTGCGGCCAATGCCAAGGCCGCACTCAATTTCCACTGGAAGAGCCTGCGCAAGGCGGTGCGGGTGCAGGGCACGGTGGCACGCGTCAGCGACGCGGAGGCCGATGCCTATTTCGCCACCCGCGCCAAGGACAGCCAGATCGGCGCCTGGGCTTCACCCCAGTCGCGGCCGATGGAAGGACGGTTCGTCTTCGAAAAGGCCATCGCCGAATATGCCGTCAAATATGCGCTGACCAAGGTGCCGCGGCCGCCTTACTGGACCGGCTGGCGCATCACGCCGCTGCGTATCGAATTCTGGCGCGACCGTCCTTTCCGGCTGCATGACCGTCTGGTCTATGCCCGCGCCGCGGCGGACGCGCCCTGGACGACGGAAAGACTCTTTCCGTGACTTCGCCTTTGGCGGTGGTCACCGTTTTCTGTGCGGTTTGGCACGGCGATGCGCGCCGCGCCGAACTGATCCGGCAGCATCGCGACAATCTGAGGCGCCAGTCGGTGCCGGTCGAAGTCATCTATGTCTTCGACGGTGGCGACGCCGCGCCCGAAGGGCTGGAAGCGGAAACCATCACCGCTTCCGCGCCCCTGACGATCTATCAAGCCTGGAATCTGGCGCTGGCCGCGGTGAAGACGCCGTTGATCATGAACCTCAATCTCGATGACCGCTTGGCGCCTGACGCGGTGGAAAAACTCGGCGCCCATCTGGAGGAGAGCGGCGCGGCGCTGGTGGGCGCGGACTGGCGGATTTGTTACAGCCAGGACATGACCGATGCGGTGACACCCTGCGTGCCCGCGGACGAAGTGCCTTTTTCGTTGACCTGTCCGCCGGCGATCGAAAGCCCGCGGCGGCTGGGCAGCGGCACTGGCGAGCGGCTGACCTTTGGGCCGGCCACGCTCTGGCGCATGAGCGTGCATAGCCAGATCCCGCGCTATCCCTGGCGGTTGAAGAATGGCACCCTGATCCGGTCGGTGGCGGACGGCGCTTTCTGGTCCATCCTGTCGCATCTGGGCCTGAAGCTGTCGCGGCTGCCGATGGTGGTTGGCAATTACCACTTCCATCCCGAGACCCAAGCCGAATATCGCGTCAAGGAAAGCCTTACCGAGATGCTGCCCCAGATCATGAAAGTCTGACATGTCGGCGCAGAGCAGCAGCCATCTCCAACGTGCCGCCGGCCTGATGCGGCGGGCCGCCATTGCCTCGGTGGCGGTGTCGCTGTTCCTGGTGTCGATCAAGGCGGTCGCCTATTTCGCCTCGCACTCGGTCGCCATGCTGGCGTCGCTGGCGGATTCGGCGCTGGACCTTTTCGCCTCCTCGCTCAATCTCTTCGCCATCCGCCAATCCTTGACCCCGGCCGATGCCGAGCATCGTTTCGGTCATGGCAAGGCGGAGCCGCTGGCAGGGCTGGCGCAAGGCGCCTTCATCACCGCCAGCGCCCTGTTTCTGGTGATCCAGGCCGTCAACCGCATCCTGGCGCCCGAGCCACTGGATCACAGCGTCGAAGCGCTGGTGGTGATGTGCATCGCCATTTTCTGCGCCATCCTTCTGATCCTTTATGAACGGCGGGTGGTGGCCAAGACCGGTAGCCTGGCGGTGGAAGCCGACCAGACGCATTATCTGGGCGATCTCGCCACCAATATCGGTGTGGTGCTGGCCCTGGTCCTGACCGCCTATCTGGGCTGGACCCTGGCCGATCCCCTGATCGCCATCGCGGTGGCCGGCGTCATGGTCTATGCCGCGTTCAATGTGGGGCGCCAGAGTTTCAACCAGTTGATGGACCGCGAACTGCCCGACGAGGAGCGCGCCCGCATCCGCCGCATCGCCGAGGCTCATGACGCCGTGCGTAATGTTCACGACCTCAAGACGCGATCGGCCGGTCTTTCAACCTTCATCCAGCTTCATCTGGCGCTTGATCCGGACATGCGGCTCAAGGATGCGCATCAGGTCAGCGACGCGGTGGAGCGCGCGATCCAGAACGCCTATCCCGGCGCCGATGTGATCATCCATCAGGACCCCGCGGGTCTTGAGCCGTTGCCGAAAGATTTTCCGCACTGATACGCATTCGCGGGGCATCTGCGTATTACTCGCAGCAACCTGTTTTGCGCCGGTCTATCGTCGCGGTGAAAAACGGGGATGCGCATGGCGAACACTCTGCGGCCGGGCAGCTATGGGCCGACGGCGAAACTTTTCCATTGGGCTATCTTTCTGCTGCTGGCGGCGCAGTATGCCGTGGGCTCGATCATGCCGCATATCGGGCGCAACACATTGGACGAAGGCTGGGTCGACTGGCATCTGTCGCTGGGCGCGCTGATCCTGGCGGTGATCGTGGCGCGCTTCATCTGGCGGCTGTTCCATCATGTGGCTTTGCCGGATGACATGCCCGGCTGGGAAATCGCGCTGTCGCGTTTCACCCATCTGACGCTCTATGCGCTGGTCTTTGCGATGACGGTGTTGGGCTGGGCGGCCGCCAACTCTCGCGGCTGGACGGTGAAGATCGCCGGCCTGATCCCGCTGCCGCCGTTGGCGCCCAAGGGCTCGGCCTGGGCGCATGAGGCGGGCGATATCCACAATATCCTGGTCTATGTGCTGCTGGGCTTCATCGCCCTGCATGTGGCGGGCGCGCTCTATCACTACTTCGTTCTGCGCGACCGGGTGCTGCAGCGGATGTTGATGGCGCCCCGCACATGAAGCGGCTGTGTCTTGCGGCGGCGTTGGCGCTGATACCTGCGCCGGCCTTGGCTCTTACGGACGAGATCCAGGTCTATACCGGCGATGTGGCGGCGCCCGGCGTGTTCAATCTTACCTGGCACAACAATTACACGCCCGACGGCCTGAAGATGCCGGACTTCCCGGCAGGGCTTACCGACAATCATTCCTGGAGCGGTGTCACCGAATGGGCCTATGGCGTCACGCCCTGGTTCGAGGCGGGGCTTTACCTGCCGCTCTATGCCGATTCCTCCAATCGCGGGCCGCAGCTCAACGGCTTCAAGCTACGCACCTTGTTCGTCAATCCTGACAATGCCACCAGCAATTTCTATTACGGCGTGAATTTCGAGTTCAGCTACAATTCCCGCCACTGGGACGAGGACCGCTATACCGGCGAGATCCGGCCGATCCTGGGCTGGCGCGGTGAGGGCTGGAGCTTTACGTTCAATCCCATCCTGGACAACAGCTACAAGGGATTCTCGCGGCTGGATTTCGCGCCCGCGACGCGGCTGGATTTCGAGGTCGCCAAGGGCTGGACCGTCGCGGCCGAGGAGTATGACGACTTCGGCGCCTTGCGCAGCTTTCTGCCGGCGGATCAGCAGTCCCATCAGCTTTATGCCGTGGTCGATCACGATGTGGGGACGGTGTCGGTGGAGTTCGGTGCCGGCTTCGGCCTGACGCCGGCGACCGACAAGCTCACCTTCAAGCTGATCCTTTCCAGCGACCTCAACGGGCCCAACGGCTTCTTCAGCCGCCAATAAATTATCAGATATCGGCCCCCACCGCGTTGAAGCTGGGCTTTGGCGGCGGTGGCGCCAGGCCCAGATGCTTGCGTGCCAGCCGGTGCGCCAGCCGCGCCAGGAAGAAGAAGAGGGGACTGGCCAACAGCGACATGGCGATCACGGCGATGGCGAGCTTGTGGCCGGAGGGTGAGAGCGAGCCGGCGGCCAGGCCTGCGCCGGCGATGACGAAGGAAAATTCGCCCACCGGCGACAGGAACAGCGAGGCCGCAAAGGCGGTGTCGAAATTCTGCCGCCCCAGCATCAGGAGGATGAAGTTCAGCACCGTCTTGCCGCCCGTCACCACCACCAGGGCAGCGGCGATGATCCAGGCGTGCTGGATCAGGTATTCCAGGTCGATCAACAGGCCGACCGACAGGAAGAAGACAAACAGCAGGATGCTCTGCACCGGCTGGGCCATGGAAAGCGCGCCGCGCCGCAAGGTCGAATGACCCACCGCAAGCCCGCCCAAAAAGGCGCCCAGCGCCGGAGACAGGCCCAGCAGGCCCGACAGCGCGGCGCTGGCAAAGCAGATGCCCAGCACCCCCAGCGTGCCGACATCGGAATTCTTGAGCAGATATTCGGACGCGGGAAAGCGGAAGCTTTTGATCCTGTTCAGCACATGGATGAAGATGGCGAGCAGGGCAAAGGCGATGCCCATCTTGACCCCCACGGTTAGCAGGGTCTGAGGAGTCAGGGCCTTGCCCAGGTTACTGGTGATCAGCAGCAGCGGCACCACGGCCAGGTCCTGCGCCACCAGGATCGCCACTGCCAGGCGCCCGGCGGGCGTATCCTTCTCCTCGCTATCCTCGATCATCTTCAGGGCCACCGCGGTCGAGGAGATGGACAGCATGAAGCCGATGACGATGCCCCCGCTTAGTTCGCCATGGACCAGCCAGGTGAAGATGACCACCGAACTGGGAATGACCAGGCAGGTGATGCCGGTGACCCCCAGGGCCAGCGGAAGGGACTTGGCGAAGGAAGCCAGCCGCATCTCCATGCCGATGATGAACAGCAGCATCAGCACCCCCAGCTCGGCCAGAAGCTCGATGTCGCCGGAGGTGG
>Ga0310811_10008259_pt1 | contig 13387 bp, 10 predicted proteins | sample YCmetagenome_FD_207642 | JGI IMG/M metagenome (GOLD analysis project Ga0310811, IMG submission 207642) | Soil microbial communities from experimental microcosm in Duke University, North Carolina, United States - YC | ecosystem: Engineered > Artificial ecosystem > Soil microcosm > Unclassified ... | reverse complement strand
ACATCAAGGTCGTCACGGTCTTCCAAGGCACGTACGACGACCTGCTGTCCAAGCTGAACACGGCGCTCGCGTCTAACGCCGCCCCGGCGCTGGCCCAGGTCTACGACATCGGCCAGGCGTACATGCGCCAGTCCGGCGAGACCGTGCCGATCCAGGCGTTCATCGACCGCGACAAGTTCGACACGTCGGACTTCGAGCCGGCGGTCCTCAACTACTACAAGTACCAGGACAAGCTGCAGAGCATGCCGTGGAACGCCTCGTCGTCGATCCTTCTCTACAACAAGGACGCCTTCAAGGCGGCGGGGCTCGACCCGGAGAAGCCGCCGACGACGTTCAGCGAGGTCACCGACTACGCGAAGAAGCTCACCAAGAAGGACGCCAGCGGCCAGACCGTCCAGTACGGATTCGGGCCGTCGATCTACGGCTGGCTGTTCGAGCAGCTTATGGCAACGTCGGGCGCCCTCTACTGCGACAACGGCAACGGGCGCGACGACCGCGCGACCAAGGTCGTCTGGAACAGCCCCGAAGCCAAGGCCATCCTCGACTGGTGGAAGGCCGGCGTCGATGGCGGCTACTTCTACAACCCGGGCATCGACAACGCCGGGGCGACCAACGCCTTCAACGCCGGCAAGTCGGCGATGTACATCGAGAGCTCGGCGTCGCTCCGGGGCTCGGTCAATGCCGCGAAGTTCCAGGTCGGCACCGGCATCTATCCGCACCCGGACTCAAAGCCGGCGACCGGCGGCAACATCATCGGCGGCGCCTCCCTCTACATCATGAAGAGCCGGCCGGCGGAAGAGCAGCAGGCTGCGTGGGAGTTCATCAAGTACGCGATGACCCCGGCGGTACAGGCCCAGTGGAACCTCGACACCGGGTACTACCCGGTCGTCAAGGCCGCGTACAACGAGCAGGCCTCGAAGGACTGGGTCGCGAAGTACCCCCAGTTCACGACCGCGGTCAACGAGATCCGCAACTCACCCCAGAACCGCGCGACCAACGGCTGCGTGCTCGGCGTGATGCCGCAGGCGCGCGCGCGGACCCAGAAGATGATCGAATCGGTCCTGCTCGGGCAGGCGACCACCCAGGCCGCACTTGACGCGGCCGTCGCGGACATGAACGACCAGATCGACAAGTACAACAAGGCGAACAAGTAGCTACACGCGAGGAGACGGTGCGGTCGCTCGGCGACCGCACCGTCGATCTCCTCGTGATCGGTGGCGGGATCGTCGGAGCGGGGATCGCGCGCGACGCCGCCCTCCGCGGCCTCTCGGTGGCACTCGTCGAGCAGAACGATCTCGGCTCCGGCACGAGCTCCCGCCCGACCCGGCTCATCCACGGCGGGCTGCGCTACCTCGAGCTCTTCGACTTCGGGCTCGTGCGCAGCGACATGCGCGAGCGCGAGACGCTCCTGCACATCGCGCCGCACCTGGTCTTTCCGCTCCCGTTCCTCATGCCGCTGTACCGCCGGAGCCCGTTGTACCGGCTGAAGCTGCGCTTCGGGATGTTCCTGTACGACCTTCTGTCCCTGGACAAGAGCCTCCCCAAGCGCAAGCGCCTCGGTCGGGCCGACGCCCTCGCGGCCGAGCCGAACCTGGACCCCGACGGGCTCGGCGGCGCCTGGCGCTTCTACGACGCGCAGGTGCCGTTCGTCGAGCGGCTGGTCGTGGAGAACGCCATCGACGCCGCCGCGCACGGCGCGCTCGTCCTCAACCACGCCCGCGCGGCCGGCTATCTCCGCGACGGCCGCTCGGTCACTGGCGCGTCGGTCGAGGACCTCATCGGCGGAACGCGGCTGCGGCTGCGCGCGCGCTTCGTGGTCAACGCGACCGGGCCGTGGCTCGACCGAACGCTCGCGCCGCTGCGGCCGGAGGCCGCCCGGCCGCTCGTGCGGCTGACCAAGGGCACCCATCTCGTCGTCCCGCGCGCGACCGAACAGGCGCACGTGCTGTTCGCGAAGCGCGACGGCCGCCTGTTCTTCGTGCTGCCCTGGAACGGCTACACGATGGTCGGCACGACGGACACCGACTACGCCGGCGATCCGGGCGAAGCAGAGGCGTCACGCGAGGACGTCGACTATCTGCGGACCGAGGCCGCCCGTGCGTTCCCGCATGCGGCATTCGACCAGATCCTGTTCACCTGGGCGGGCGTTCGCGCGCTCGTGCGCGAGGAGGGCGTGGCCGAGGGCGAGGTGTCGCGCAAGCACCGGCTCTACGACCATCGCCGGCGCGACGGCATCGACGGCGTCCTCTCGGTCATCGGCGGAAAGATCACCGCGTATCGCGCGATCGCGGAGGAGGTCACGGACGCGGTCGTCCGCCGACTCGGCTCGGGCGCACGATGCCGTACGGGCGAGCTGCGCCTGCCGGGCGCGGACCGGACGCCGGCCATCGCGGAGGCGTTCTGCCCGCACGCGCCGACGACGCGCGACGACATTTCGCGCGCGGTCACCGCGGAGTGGGCGATGACCCTTGGCGACGTGCTCCTGCGCCGGACCGCGATCGGCCTCGCTGCCTGTCAGGGTCTCGACCGGATCGATGCCCTCGCCGAGCTCGTCGGTGGCCTGCTCGGCTGGGACGCCGAGCGACGTACGGCCGAGGTCGAGGCGTACCGGCGCGAGATCGCGCCGATGCGCCGCTTCTCGGCGCCGTGAGCGCGATCCTGGCCCTCGATCAGGGCACGACCGGCTCCGCGGCCTTCGTGTTCGACGAGGAAGGTCGGGTGCGCGGCTCCGCCGACCGCGAGATCGCCCAGCACTATCCGGCCTCCGGACACGTCGAGCACGACGCGGACGAGATCTTCGCGACGACCGTCGCGGTCGGCCGCGAGGCGCTGGCTGCGGCCGGCCTGGCCGGTCGTGACGTCGCGGCCATCGGCATCACGAACCAGCGCGAGACGACCGTGGTGTGGGAGCGCGCGACCGGTCGGCCGATCCACCGCGCGGTGGTGTGGCAGAGCCGCGCGAGCGCCGCGATCTGCGAGCGCCTGCGGGCGGATGGATGGGAAACGACGGTGCGAGAGCGCACCGGGCTGGTCATCGACGCGTACTTCTCCGGCCCCAAGGCGCGCTGGATCCTCGACCAGGTTCCCGGCGCGCAGGCTCGCGCCGTGGCGGGGGAGCTGCTCTGCGGCACGATCGAGAGCTGGCTCGTCTGGAGGCTCACCGGCGGTCGCGCGCACGTGACCGACGTTTCGAACGCGTCGCGCACGATGGTCTTCGACATCCACCGCGCCGCGTGGGACGGCGAATTGCTCGCGGCGCTCGACCTGCCGCGCGCAGTGCTCCCGGCGCCGGTGCGTTGCGCCGGGGTCGTGGCCGAGACCGACCCTGCGTTCTTCGGCGCCGCGATCCCGATCGCGGGGCTCGCCGGGGATCAGCAGGCCGCGCTGTTCGGCCAGGGCTGCTTCGCGCCCGGACAGGCGAAGAACACGTACGGCACCGGGTGCTTCCTCCTCGCCAACAGCGGGGAGCGTCCCCGTATCGGCGCGGGCGGGCTGCTCGCGACGATCGCCTGGGACATCGGCGCCGGCCGGCAGTACGCGCTCGAGGGCAGCGCGTTCGTGACCGGAGCGGCCGTGCAGTGGCTCCGCGACGGGCTCGGCGTCATCGCGGAGGCCGGCGAGACCGAGGCCCTCGCGCGATCTGTCCCCGCGAGCGAGGGGCTGTATCTCGTCCCGGCGTTCACCGGTCTCGGAGCGCCGCACTGGGATCCGTACGCGCGCGGCCTGCTCATCGGCATCGAGCGCGGCACGACGCGGGCGCACCTCGTGCGCGCGACGCTCGAGAGCATCGCCTTCCAGACCAGGGACCTCGTGGAGGCGATGCGCGCCGCAGGACAGCCGATCGAGGTATTGCGCGCGGATGGTGGCGGCACCGCGAACGCGTTCCTCATGCAGCTCCAGGCCGACATGCTCGGGATACCCGTCGAGGTCGCCGCGGTGCGCGAGACGACCGCGCTGGGCGCGGCCTTCCTCGCCGGCCTGGGCGCAGGCGTCTGGAGATCGACCGACGACCTCGCGCGCCACCGCGCGACCGCCGCGCGGTTCGAGCCCGGCATGGGCGCCGGTGAGCGCGACACGCGCTACGCGGGCTGGCTGCGGGCGGTCGAGCGGTCGCGAGGCTGGGCTAACCCTTCGGGATCCGCTCCGGCCGATTCGACATGATCCCGTCCACGCCGAGCGAGACGCAGGCGGCGATCTCGTCGGGGTCGTCCACCGTCCACACGTTCACCCGCAGGCCGGCCGCGTGGGCCGCGCTCACGAGCTCGCGCGTGACGTAGGCCCGGTTCGGGTGGAGCGCCCAGAGGCCGGCTGAGCGCGCGCTCGCGATCAGGGCGTCGCGGTCCGGCGAGTCCGAGAACACGAACGCCCGGCGCACCTCCGGCGCCGCGTCTTGTGCCGCGACGAGCGCGCTCCACCAGAAGCTCGAGAGGTATGCGTCCGGGTCGGATCGCTCGGCGAGCCGGCGGGCGACGCGCCGGCCAGTCTCGGCGGCCTGCTGCTCGTCGCGATCGGCCTTCAGCTCGACGTTCACTCCGAGCCGGCCGCGGCAGACATCGAGCACCGCATCGAGCGTGAGGGTCGTCCCGTCGCCCGGACGGTCGTGCGAGATGAGGAGGAGCCCGTCGGCGGTGAGCCAGACGTCGGTCTCCACCTCGTCGCACCCGAGCGCGATCGCCTTCTCGAACGAGGCGACCGTGTTCTCGGGTGCGTGACCCATCGCGCCGCGGTGACCGATCCGTCGCATCGGGCTAATGGTCGCCTGCCCTCAGCGCCGGCGCAGCAGGGACAGGCCGGCGCCGCCCGCGATCTCGTCGAAGCCCTGCGCGATGATGGCCGCGCGGACGTCGGCGAACCGCGAAAGGTCGCGGTTCATGCTCGGGTCGGCGTAATCGAGGATCACGTACTGCGCGTCGCACGGATCGAGCGCGTCGATGTGGTAGTTCGAACGTCGCTCCCCGACCTGGGTGACCCAGAAGTCGGTCGAGGCGACTGCCACGTTCGAGGGGATCGCATGCACCTGCGCCAGCAGCGCGTCGTACCGCGGCTCGCGGACGAACATCGACGTGCGGGACGGCGCGCGGTCCGGGTTGCCGCGCAGGTACGCGTTCTCGAAGTCACGCGAGAACGGCCAGCCACCGAACGCGATGCCGAAGAACAGCGTCGCGAGCACGATGCCCCCGATGACGCGCGTCCGCCAGCGCGGGCTGGTCTTCGCGAACCCGACGATCGACGCGCCGAGTGCCAGCGGGACGATCGGCGCGCCGTATTGGTTGTGGAGCGTGTGCTCGCCGCCGTAGTCCGACAGCATGAGGTACCCGAGCGGGACGATCGACGGAACGGCCGCGGATCGCGAGCGCAGGGCGAGCAACAGCCCGGGGCCGAAGAGGCTGAGGACGAACACGGCCTTCGACCCGAGCTCGCCCTGGAGCAGGACCTGGATATCGCGCAGTGGGTCGAGGATCAGTGTGCGCAAGATCGCGAGCTCGTCACCGCCCAGGCTCGCGTACCGGCCGAGGTACTGATAGGGCGCGTCGGCGAACGCGGGGATGATCAGCTTCAACGTCACGACGAACAGAGCGGCGCTCCCGATCGCCAGGAGCGCCGCGCTCCGCCAGCGGCCCTGGAACGCGAGGGCGATCCCGAAGCCGACGCCGATGAGCGCGAACTCCTCCTTGACCGTGAACGCGATGAGAAGTGATGCCACCATCGGCGCCGTCCGTCGCGCGACGAGGAAGTACAGCGCGAACCCGAGCGGCACGATCGAAAGCGAGACCTCGTGGAAGTCGTACAGGGTGATGAACGCGAGCGGCGCGCCGAGCACGTACGCGAAGACCCAGATGAGCCGCTCGACGCCGCGCGGCAGCAACGCGCGGGCGAGGAGATAGAGCGGCAGCGCGCCGGCCGCGAGCGCGATCGTCTGGACGACGAGCAGGGTCTCTGGATGGGGCGCGATCCAATACAGCGGCACGAGGGCCACGAGGATGGGGGAGAAGTGGTCGCCGAAGAACGAGTGCGGCACGCAGCGGTCGAGGCTGAGGGTGGACTCCATGAACCGGCCCTGCGAGGTGTTCCAGAGGACCTGGTCGAAGATGCCGAGGTCGAGGCCGGTCGAGTGGAACGACCAGTGGCGGATCAGCGAGAGCGCGCCGAAGACGACCGCATAGACCCCGACGAGGCCGATGGCGACGCGCTCCTCGTGCCGGACAAGGCCGCTTGCGAACCGTGCGTAGCGGCCTCTGAGCATGCTTCCAGACGCTACAAGATTGGGAACGCAACGCGGGCCGCCGGGCAGCGCGAGCGGCGGACGCGCGCGCGAGGTCCGTCCTGTAGCGTCTTGGCCCACGGCACGGGGAGGATCGAATGGCTCGGCAGAACGGTGCGCGGCCCCTGCTCTTCTTCGGCGACACGTACCGGTTCGCGGATATCTACCACTCCATCCGGTTCCTGGCGCCCGATCCGCAGATCGTGCTCGAGCAGGATGGCGAGATCCTCATGCTGACGAATTCGCTCGAGGAGGGCCGCGCACGCAAGCAGTCGCGCGCGACGAAGATCGAGAACATCGACGCGTACGGCGCGCGCGAGCTGAACGCGACGATGTCCCCCATCGGCGACGCGACGGCGACGGTCCTCGAGCGGTTCCTCGCGGCCCACGGCGCGAAGCGCGTGAACGTGCCGCAGTCGTTCCCGATCGCGCTCGCCGACCGGTTGCGCGCGAAGGGGTTCGACCTCGAGGTCATCGACGGGCTGGAGCGGCGCCGGCGCGCGAAGCGGCCCGACGAGATCGCGGCGCTCGAAGCGACCCAGCGCGCGACCGAGGAGGCCTGGCAGCTCGGTGTGGACGCGATCGCCCGGGCCGACCTGCGCGCCGACGGGACGCTCGGCCTCGATGGCGCACCGCTCACCGCCGAGCGCGTCCGCGGCATCGTCGAGGGCGCGCTCCTGGAACGGGGCTGCATGGCCGAGTCGACGGTCATCGCGCCCGGCCCGCAGGCGGCGGACCCGCACATGAACGGGAGCGGACCGCTGCGCGCCCACGAGCCCGTGGTGATGGACATCTTCCCGCAGCACAAGGAGACGCGGTATTTCGCCGACATGACCCGCACGGTGTCCAAGGGCGTGCCGTCGCCCGAGATCGTGAGGATGTACGAGGTCGTGATGCGGGCGCAGGACGTGGGCATCAAGGCGCTACGTCCGGGGATCACCGGGCGGGCGGTCCACGAGCAGGTCGAGGACGTCATCTTCGCCGCGGGCTACGACACTCTTCGCGCCGGCCATAAGCACGACCCGAGTGATCCGGTGACGCGCGGGTTCATCCATGGGACCGGCCACGGCGTCGGCCTCGAGATCCACGAGGCGCCGATCGTCGGCCGCAGCGGCCTCGCACCGCTGGCCGTGGGCGACGTCGTGACCGTCGAGCCCGGGATCTACGACCCGGCCATCGGCGGCGTGCGGCTCGAGGACATGCTCGTGATCACGGACGCCGGCTCCCGGAACCTGACGCGCGCGCCGCGCCAGCTCGTCGTCTGACCCCGCTCCTCTACGGCGTCGGCGCCGCGGTCGGCTGGGGACTCGCCGACTACGCGGGCGCGCTCTCGACCCGCCGGCTGGGCGTGTTCCAGGCGATGCTCGGGATGCAGGTCACCGGCACGATCCTGTACGCCGGCGCCCTCGCGATCGTGGGCCGCTTCCCGGCGCTCTCGCTCGACCAAGCGCCGCTCGCGTGCGCGCTGGCGGCCCTCGGGCTTACCGGACTGCTGCTCTTCTACAAGGCGCTCGCCCTCGGGCCGATCGCGATCGTGAGCCCGATCGGCGCGGCCTACGTCGCCGTGACGGTCCTGCTCGTCGTCGTGTTCCTCGGCGAGCGGCTGAACCCGGCGCAGACGGTCGCGATCGCGGTGACGACCATCGGCATCATCATGACCGGCACCGACGGTCGCAGCCTCGCCGCGGCGCTCAGCCGGCCGAAGCCCGGCGTGTGGCTGGCGATCGCCGCGATGCTCGCCTTCGGAGGCTGGGCCGCGCTCATGGCCTTCGCCACGCGCGAGCACGACGGTCTCGCGATGATCCTCATGCAGCGGATCGTCAGCGTCGCGGCATCGCTCGTCATCCTCGCGGCGCTCCGCCGCGGGCTACCGGGCCGGATCAGCATGGCGACGCTCGGCATCGTCGTCGGCTCCGGCCTGTTCGACACGCTCGCGAACGTCTTCTACGTGCTCGGCGTGCAGGGCGGCTACGCGTCGATCGTCGCGACGGGAAGCGGCGTGTACCCGATCATCCCGGCGCTCCTTGCGATCACCGTGCTCGGCGAGCGGCTCGCGCCGAATCAGTACGTCGGGGTGCTCGTGCTCATCGTGGGGCTCGTCGGGCTGGGGACCGCCGCCTAGGCTAGGTCTTGCCACCGCTCCGGATGAACGCGTCGGCCGCGAGCCGCTGGTTGTCGGCCCCGGCGCTGGCGTCGGTGGCGACGGGCTTGTCCGGCACGACGCCCTTGCCCGGTCCGTTCAGCGCCTCGCCGGTCTTGGCGTCCTCCATGCGCGCGATCGTCACGAGGAGGAGCCCGCCGTCCGGCAGCTCGCGCGGCTGGCCGATGCCGACGCAGCCCGCGGTCTGCTCGCCCATGACCGTCCCGACGCCGTTCGCGCGAACCCCGGCGGCGATGATCTCGGCACCGGAGGCGGAGTTCTTGTTCACGAGCACGACGAGCGGCTTGGGGGTGGCGACATACATCCGATCGTTCGTTCGGAGCGGCGTGCGGTTCCCGTCACGGCCGACCTGGAACACGATCGTCGCGTTGCGGATGAAGATGCTCGCGATGTCCACGGCGGCGGACAGGTCGCCGCCGGGATCGTCGCGCAGATCGAGCACCCGGCCCACGACGCCCGCGTCGTTCTGGCGTTTCACCGCCTGGGCCACCTGGTTGGACACATCGCCGTTCAGCTGCGAGACGTAGATGTAGCCGACGTTGCCGTCGTCGGTCTGGTCGATGACCCGCGGCGGCGTGACCTTTCCGCGCACGATCGCGATCGGCGTGTCCACGCCGTTTCTGACGAACACGATGTTCACGGTCGTGCCCTCGGGCCCCTTGATCTTGTTCGCGACCTCCTCGGATGTCAGCCCCGACATGTCCTCGGCGTTCACGGTCTTGATCTTGTCGCCCTTCTTCACGCCGGACTTCTCCGCCGGGCTGCCCGGGAACACCTGGGCGATCTCGACCAGATCGTTCGGACCGGGCGAGGTGATGGTCGCGCCGATGCCGGAGTACTCCTGCGGCGGGGCATTGAAGCCCTTCGCGCGGGTCGGGTCGAGGTAGTAGGTGTGGCACTCGTTCATCGAGCGGGCCATGCCGTCGGTCGCCTGCTCCTCGACGAGTTTCGGGTCTTCCTTCGGGTTCGCCTTCAGCACATCGGTGAGGGTCGAGGCGAACTTCGCGAAGTCCGATTCCGGGCTGCCGGTGAACGTGGGCTTGGTCACGGTCGGCGATGGATCGGCCATCTTCTCGAGGAGCGTCTGGACCGCGTCGAGGGCCGCGTTCAGCAGCTGGGGCGAGCCCGGCTTGTCCACGTGGCGCTCGATGAGGATGTTGAACGCTGCCTCGGCCGTCGCGAAGCTCGTCGTCGCCGCGGGGATCGGCAGCTCGTTCTGGATCGCCGAGCACGACGATACGACGAGGGCGACGGCAAGGAGGAGAGCGGGGCGGAAACGGATCACGGCTGTTCCGAGTGTACGAGCGGGGACGGTGCTCGGACGAGCGCTCTTAGCCGCGTCTTAACTAAGCCGGGTCCTCGCGCATGAGCTTGCGCAGGCGACCGAGCGCTCGGAACTGGAGTGCCCGGATCGCGCCTTCGTTCTTGCCGAGCATCTTCGCGACCTCGCGGCTCGATCGGTTCTCGACGAACCGGAGGACGAGGACCTCCTGCTGCTCGGTCGTGAGATGACGCACCGCGCCGCGCAGCAGGTCGACGGCCTCGCCATGGACCGCGCGCTCGTGTGCGGTGGGGCCGTCCTCGGCCAGGCCGAAGGCGTTGTCGATCTCAACTGTCGGCCGCTCGCGGCGCCGGCGGTCGGTGACGGCGTTGCGGGCGATCGTGTACAGCCAGGCGAGGAACGACTTGCCCTGCCAGCGGTAGCGGTGGATGTTCGCGAAGGCGCGGGTGAAGACCTCGCTGCAGAGGTCCTCCGCGTCGCTGGGCTCACGGACCCGGTACAAGAGGTAGCGATAGACGCTGTCCACGTGGGTGTCGTAGAGCTCCGCGAACGCGGCGCGATCCCCATTCCGGGCGCGGTCGATGACGTCCGGGACCGGTCCGAAGGCATCGAGGCCGAACGTCGGCACGAGTGCGAGGGTCTCGACGCGCGCGACGGTCACGCTCACGTGCCTGTGTCCCCTTCCCGTTTCCCGTTGAGTGCTGGAAGCACCATACCCAGCGGCCGGACGAATCGACAACCGCCCAGAGGTACCAAACGCGGGTCAGCGAATGGATGGTCCGTACCGCATTCCGTACGACCGGTGCCTGAAGGGCTTGCTCGCTCCTAGGCCAGACTCAGCAGTAGGTCTGCTTCGCCCAGAGGATCCACCCGGCATAGAACGCCTCGGGGGTGACATGGAGGACCTGGGGGAGATTCACCTTTGCATCGACCCCGGCCTTGTACGCGGTCATGAGGTCCCAATACGCGTTCGCGCCGCCGCCGATCTTGTAGACGTACTCGACCATCGTGTTCGCGAACGAGTAGTACTGCCCGGGCAGCTCGGGTGGGGTTTCGGGCGTCTGCAGGACGCCGTCCTCGAGCTGCTTGTACGTCGGCGTCGGCGTATTGCACACGACGTTCTTCTTGACCGGGAGGCTTCGCGACTGACCGATGAAATCGGGCCAGCCCTCGACGAGCCAGAACGGCAGGCGCGCGGTGATCCCGGGGATGAACTGATCCTGCAGCCAGTGCAGTCCCTCGTGCCTGATGATGCTCGCGGTCGTCTCGGTCACCGATGAGATCCCGGCGTTGAACGACAGCGCGTTGCTGAACAGCCGGATGAACGGGTCGTTCGGCGTGTTGGGAAGGTGGAAGCCCGCCACACCGCACGCGACGTTCGGTCCGGCCGCCCCGCGCGTGGGAAAGATCCGCAGCCCGAAAGCCTGGCCGGTCGCGGTGCGACCCGCGGCCTGCTGCAGCAAGAACGCGCGCACGTCGTTGCCCGACGCCGCGTACTCGTCGATCACGTCGCTGTCGATCCCGTAGTAGCTGAGCCGCAGGCCATCTACGGTCTTGGTCTGATCGCCGCCCAGCTCGGTGTCCAGCGGCTCACTGCGGATCCACTTCCCGGACTCACGCCGGAAGTACACGCGCGAGTACCCGTTCACGTCGTCGCCGACGTACGCCCGCACGTACACGTCGAGGTACGGCTCGACCTTCGGGATCTTCACCTGCGACGGTGTGAACCCCTGCCGCGAGGCGATGTCGAAGGTCTCGGCCTGGCACCGGCGGAACGCCGGGCGCGAGAGGTCGATGGTCGCCTGGAACCCGGTCAGGTCTTTCTTGGCGAGGGCGGTCTGCCATGCCGTCATGACCGAAGCGAGCTCAGACGCCGTCGTCGCCGAGACGGTGACCTTCTCCGGCCCGGATGCCACGGGCGCGGTCGACGGGCCGCAGGCCGCGAGGATCGCCGCCAACGCGATCGCCGCCGAGCGGAGGCCCGGGCTCACTTGCCGGCGATCTTGTCGAGAAGGACCTTCGTGGCCGCCGCGATCGCGGACGCGTCGTCCGCGGGCACGTCGGGCATGATGCCGATGTTGTTGTACTTGGTGCCGGTGATGGCGCCGACGAACTCCTGCTGCACGACGTAGAGCTCCGAGCCGTCGCTGCCGAGCGGCGTGCTGCTGGTCGAGCCGAGGCACCCCGCGGACTTGGCGCCGACGATGGTCGCTCGCTTGTTCTCCTTGAGCCCGGCGGCGAGCACTTCGGGGGCTGAGCCGCCGCGGTCGTTGAGGATGATCGCGATGGGGAGCTGGTACGCCGGCCCTAGGCGCAGGTCCTTGTTCGCGCTCATGTTGCCGGCGAAGCCGGTCTTCACCGCGACGCGGAGCGTGTTCTCGCCGTTGAGGAACCAGCTGGCCATCGTGTCGGCGCCGTTGCCGCCGACGTTCGCGCGCAGGTCGAACAGCCACGCCTTCGCGCCCGCGGCGACGGCCTTGTCGAGGACCGCCTTCACCGCGGTGGTCACGCTGTAGTTGCCCGTGATCTCGAACGCGTGCCACGTGACGTAGGCGATGCCGCCGTCGAGCATCTTGGCCTGGAGGCCGACCTGGTCGGGCTGCTGCTGGATGAAGGTCCCGCCGCTCGGGACCTGCGGCGCGGTGCCGGTGAGCGTCTCCGGCCGGGACGGCTTCACGCCGCCTTTGCCGTCCAGGTAGTAGGTGTGGCAATCCGGGTCGGCCTGCTCCATCCCGACGACGCCGACTTCGGCCAGCCGGTCGGCGGAGAGCTGCGAGTTCTTGGCGGCGAGCGCCCCCGCGGCTGCCGCGAACTTCTTGAAATCGGCGAGGTTCGTCTCAGTGTCCGTGGTGAAGTCCGGGGTGGCGACATCGTCGGAGCCACCGCTGCTCTTGGCTTCCTTCTTCATCGCCTCGAGCGCGCCGGTCAGGAGTGCCTTCGCAGTGGGGCTGTGCACCGACGCGTCGGACAGGAACGAGTATGCGATGTCGAGCTTCGCCTGTTTGAAGTCGCCCGTCTTCTGCGGCGCGGGTGTACCGCCGGTCGTCGTGGTCGGGGTGCACGCGACGAACGCGATGGCGATGGCGGCGAGGACGGCGAGCGGTCGGCGCATCTCGATGAGGATACTGACTCAGCGAGTCGCGGGTTCGGTCCCCTTGGAGCCGTGCTCGGCCAGCCACTCGGTCGGCGACGCGCAGAAGCCCTCGTAATCGATGTATTCGGTGATGGTGGGATGTTCACCGCAGACGGGGCAGTCCGGATCGCGGCGCAGCTTGACCTCGCGGAACGATTCCTCGAGCGCGTCGAACAGCAGGTACCGGCCGATGAGCGGCTCGCCGATCCCGAGCAGCAGCTTGATCGCCTCGTTCGCCTGGATCGATCCGATGATCCCGGGCAGCACGCCGAGGACACCGGCCTCCGCGCACGACGGCGCGAGCTCCGGCGGTGGCGGCTGGTGGAAGAGGCAGCGGTAACACGGACCGTCGAACGGCTTGAACACCGTGACCTGGCCTTCGAAGCGATAGATGCTGCCATGCACCACCGGGATCCGGTGCTTCACGGACGCGTCGTTCACGAGGTAGCGAGTGGGGAAGTTGTCAGCGCCGTCGACGATGAGGTCGTAGCCCGCGATGATCCGGTCGATGTTCGCGGCGGTCAGGCGCTCCTGATATGCGTTGATCGT
>Ga0310811_10008258_pt1 | contig 13387 bp, 12 predicted proteins | sample YCmetagenome_FD_207642 | JGI IMG/M metagenome (GOLD analysis project Ga0310811, IMG submission 207642) | Soil microbial communities from experimental microcosm in Duke University, North Carolina, United States - YC | ecosystem: Engineered > Artificial ecosystem > Soil microcosm > Unclassified ... | reverse complement strand
TTCGACTTGGCATCGCTATTCGACGCTGACGTAGAAGCGATCGAATCGACCACCTATCAACAACCGTTAATCTATAAATATTTCTCGTCGGCTAGACATACATTTTTTGAAAAACCTCAACTACGCTTTACCCAACGAGACGCGTTAAATGATCCGTTTGAGATGACACGGCGCTGGAAAGAAATTGCCACTACCGAACTCGAAGGTTTTTTGAAACATGAAATGGAACAGAAACTGCCAATCATATTTTCGGATGCTGATTTTCTATCAAAATTAGTGGAAGAAAATTTTTTGGAAAATGGAGCCAGTCTCGAACAAATTGGACTGGCACAAGAATTTATCACGAGTGACGTTGGCCGATCCTTTGTCGCATCCCAGTTACCAGCCGCCCAAGCTCTAGTCAAAATCGCTATCGATCACTTATTTGCCGGGGTGGAGCAGCAGTTCGACGGCATAATCAAATCGATCGTAAGTAAAATGGGAATTCTGTCTCTGACGGGAAACCCTCTAAATTTGCCAATGTGGGCGCATTACGGCTCTCAAGGAAACGGCTTTGTAGTTGGACTAGACATGCAGGATGACATTTTTTGGTCTCATGACGGACAGAAGCGGTCGTTACTTCGCAAAGTTCTCTACACTGATCAGATCACGCCCAATTTTTGGAAGAATCCATATTACCTTTTCTTGGTTAAGATCTCGGCTTGGAGTTACGAAGAAGAGTGGCGCGTAATCCGGAAGTTATCGACTTGCGACCATTGCGACATCATTTCAGGTCAGGACATATGCGTCGTCGATGTCCCGCCTGCCTCTATTAAAAGCGTGTATTTTGGATACAACTATTCAAAACAAGAGGCTGAAGACGCTATAATTAAGCTGAATGAGATCGGAGCTAATCCGATCTGCTATGCCGTAAAAGTTGATCACGTCTTGAGCCGATTGGACGTTGAAAAGCTTTCTAGATAATTTTCTTTGAGGTCCTCCATGAACGCCCCTTTCAAGACGTCCACCCCCGTCCCGCCCTACAAGCATACGCCGCTGTTTCCGCTCGGGCCGGACAAGACGCCGTATCGCAAGCTCGATGTCTCCGGCGTGCGCGTGGAGAAGGTGATGGGCGAGGATGTGGTCGTGGTCCCGCGCGAGGCGATGCGGGCGCTGGCCGAGGCGGCGTTCAACGACATCAACCACTATCTGCGCCCGGCGCATCTCGCGGGGCTGACAAAAATCCTGAGGGACCCGGAGGCCTCGGACAACGACCGCTTCGTCGCCTATGACTTTTTGAAGAACGCCAACATCGCCGCCGGCGGCGTGCTGCCCATGTGCCAGGACACCGGCACCGCGCTGATCATGGGCAAGAAGGGCCGCCTCGTCTGGACCGACGGCGAGGACGAAGGCGCGCTGGCGGAAGGCGCGCGCGACAGCTACCTGCGCCGCAACCTGCGCTATTCGCAACTCGCGCCGCTCTCAATGTTCGAGGAGAAGAACACGGCCAACAACATGCCTGCGCAGGTGGAGGTGTTTGCCGAAGGCAAGGGCGCGAACGACAGCGCCTACAAATTCCTGTTCGTCGCCAAGGGCGGCGGCTCCGCCAACAAAGCGTTCCTGTTCCAGGCGACGCCTTCGATCCTCACGCGCGAGCGCATGCTCGCCTTCCTCAAGGAGAAGGTGCTCACGCTCGGCACAGCCGCCTGCCCGCCCTATCACCTCGCCATCGTCATCGGCGGCACGTCGGCCGAAATGACGATGAAGACGGTGAAGCTCGCGTCCTGCAAATATTACGACGAACTGCCCACGCACGGCTCGGAAGACGGGCACGCGTTCCGCGACATCGAGATGGAGCAGGAAATCCAGAAGATGACGCAGTCGCTCGGCGTCGGCGCGCAGTTTGGCGGAAAATATTTCTGCCACGACGTGCGCGTGATCCGGCTGCCGCGCCATGGCGCGTCGCTGCCCATCGGGCTCGGCGTGTCGTGCTCGGCTGACCGGCAGGCGCTTGGCAAGATCACCAGGGACGGCGTCTATCTCGAACAGCTCGAGCACAATCCGGCGCAATACCTGCCGGAGATCGACACCTCGACGCTCGGCGGCGCGGTCGTGGCCGTCGATCTCAACAAGCCGATGAAGGATATTTTGGCGCAGTTGTCGCAATATCCGATCAAGACACGGCTCTCGCTCAGCGGGCCGATGATCGTGGCGCGCGATCTTGCGCATGCCAAGCTGCGCGAGCGCATGGAAAAGGGCGAGCCGCTGCCCGATTATTTCAAAAACCACCCGATCTATTACGCCGGTCCCGCCAAGACGCCGGAGGGTTACGCCTCGGGCGCATTCGGGCCGACTACCGCGGGGCGGATGGATTCCTTCGTCGCCGATTTCCAGGCCGCCGGCGGCTCGATGATCTCGCTCGCCAAGGGCAACCGCTCGTCGGCCGTGCGCGACGCGTGCAAGAAATACGGCGGCTTCTATCTCGGCTCCATCGGCGGCGTCGCGGCCAACCTCGCCGAACACTGCATCAAGAAGGTCGAGTGCATTGAATACGCCGACCTCGGCATGGAGGCGATCTGGCGCATCGAGGTCGTCGACTTCCCCGCCTTCATCGTCATCGACGACAAGGGCAACGATTTTTTCAAGGAATTGAATCTCGGTTAAGCCACCTTCCCCGCGACATGCGGGACCAGCGGCGGCTCTATTCCCGGATTTCGCTGCGCTCATCCGGGCTACGCAACCGCCTTCCCCGGACGCGCGGCGCAGCGTGAAACGGTGCGCCGCAGAGCCGGGGTCCATTCTTTTCCAGCGTCCGATGCTGCATGGGGTCCTGGTTCTGCGGTGCAACGAAGCCGCTGCACCGCGCCGGGACAGGAGCGCCGTAAACGCCGCTCTACCGCTTCGGCGCGACCATGCTGAACATGACGCCCTGCGGATCGAGACACTGCACGATCCACGCTTGGCCGGGGACTTCCGACGGGCCGTGGATCACGGTTGCGCCCTTCTCCGTCGCGCGCGTCACCGCGGCGTCGAGCGACTCGACATTGATGTAGAAATTCCACATCGGGCCGGGTCCGCCCGGCATCTTGTTCATCATGCCGCCGATATCGACGCCGTTCGCCGCAAACAGTTGATAGGTGCCCATCTCGCCCATCGGCATGGCCGTTGATTTGGTCCAGCCGAAGAGTTTCGAATAGAACGCGAAGGCCTTCTCCCAGTCGTCATTGGCATAAAGCTCGTGCCAGCCGACGGTGCCCGGCGTGCCCGGCGCGGGCTGCGGCGGCATCGGTCCGTTGCCTTGGAACATGAAAAAGATCGCGCCCTGCGGATCGCGCGCGATCGCGAAGCGGCCGACATTAGGAATGTCCGTCGGTTCGCGCAGGATCGCGCCGCCTTCCGCCGTCACGCGCTTGACTGTCGCGTCGATATCGGCGACGCCGACATGGCCGATCCAGCCGGGCTTGGCGCCTTCGACGCAACCTTGCGAGGGCATCGTCATGCAGCCGGCGACGCGCGTGTCGCCCGCTTTCAGCAGCGTATATTTCATGCCCGGCATACCGGCGTCTTCGGTCTTCCAGCCGACGACATGGCTGTAGAAGGCTTCAGCCGCTGGGCCATCGGTCGCCATCAGTTCGTACCAGCAGAAATTATTCGCCTTTGCTGTCTGCTGCTCTACAGCCGCTTTTTGTGCAGATCCGGCCATCGCTGTTTACTCCCTGCTGTTGATTGGCTTTAACGTTGATATCAACGTAATCGCTACTTGTCAAAGCCGCCTGATCATACCGCACGATGATCAGGCCATCACCCCCATTGCAGGCGCGACACTACTGCCTTGAAGAAATTGAATTTCGGAGGAAACCCAAACCCTTAGATCAGGGACCGTTGCTTGGTCGCGGCGTCATAAATCTGAACCTGCAACATCGGAAACTTGCCCTTCAGATCGCCAGCGGCTTTTCGGGCTACCGCTTCGTCCTCGTATTGCGTCTTGAGGCGTCCATCGACCACCAGGGCAAAACCGGTGGTCGGCAGAATGTCGGCTCGCTGGATGACTCGCGGTGTCTGCTCTTCATTGAGCGTCATGGGTTTCTTCACGTCAGCCTCTCGAGTCTAGAGATAGACCAATCGTGAATGCCTTCGCGGTTGTTGCGCCGGGCGTTCGCTTCAGCGCCTTGGCGATCTTGGCAACCGGTGTCTTCTTTTTTGCGAGGGCCTTCAATTCACGAAGATCGTCCTTGGTCCATGAACGACGGACCTGCTTTTTCGCCTTCTTCACCATCAACTCTCTCTTTTTTTCTATGAAAAATGCCGCTACGTCCAAAAGACCTGCAGCATTGACAACACTAAATGCAGGACTTGGCCGAAAAGTGACCTAAGCAATGCTATGTGCTGCTTCGATATGGGTGTTTGCAGCAATAATTAAAGGTGCCGTTTCCTCTTGACACTGGTGTTTCGTGGACTGTTGACAGTCGCGTGCAACGATCTGCAGGTGCATAAGTATGGTCACGTTGAAGGCGTCGTGACATTGAAGGCTTGCGCACGCGCGAGCTGCCAGGCTTCGCGGAAACGCTCGTCCTTGGTGCCTTCGAGCAGTTCGCCAGGACGCAACGCCGGATAAAGCTGCGCGAAAGTGCGAACGCCGCCGTCGTTCATGCGCCGGCAAAAATGCGACGGAATGAATTCGCTCGGATGATCGAGCCCGGCCGCGGCCACAAGTTCGGACAGCGTCGCCAAAGTCGAGCGATGGAAATTATAGACCCGGTCGATCTTGTCGGGGACGACGATGGCGCGGCTGCGCGTCTCGTCCTGCGTCGCGACCCCTGTCGGGCAGCGGTCGGTGTGGCAACTCAGCGACTGGATGCAGCCGATCGAAAACATGAAGCCGCGCCCGGCGTTGCACCAGTCGGCGCCGAGCGCCATGGCGCGGGCGATGTCGAAGGCGGAGATAATCTTGCCAGCCGCCCCGATCTTGATCCGGTCGCGCGCGCCGATGCCGATCAGCGCGTTGTGAACGAAATTCAGTCCCTCGCGCAGCGGCATGCCGAGGTGATCCATGAATTCGAGCGGCGCGGCCCCGGTGCCGCCTTCCTTGCCGTCGACGACGATGAAGTCGGGATAAATGCCGGTCTCCAGCATCGCCTTGCAGATCGCCAGAAATTCCCATGGCTGGCCGAGGCACAGCTTGAACCCGGCCGGCTTGCCGCCGGACAGCCGCCGCATCTCGCCGATGAATTCCATCATTCCGATCGGCGTCGAGAATGCAGAATGCCGCGCGGGAGAAACGCAATCGTATCCGACGGAAATGCCGCGAATGGCAGCGATCTCCGGCGAGACCTTGGCGGCGGGAAGAATGCCGCCATGGCCGGGCTTGGCGCCCTGGCTCATCTTCAGTTCGACCATCTTCACCTGATCGATCGTCGCGGTCGCGGAAAAGCGCTCCGCATTGAACGTGCCGTCGGGATTGCGGCAGCCGAAATAGCCGGAGCCGATTTCCCATACGAGGTCGCCGCCGTTCTCGCGATGATACGGGCTCAAGCCGCCCTCGCCCGTGTCGTGCGAGAAATTGCCTTTCTTCGCGCCGCCGTTGAGCGCGCGGATGGCGTTGCGGCTGAGCGAGCCGAAACTCATGGCTGAAATGTTGAAGATGGACGCCGAATACGGCTTCGTGCAGTCCGGCCCGCCGACGGTGATGCGGAAGGCGTCCTTGGCATGCGGCCGCGAGGCTACCGCATGCTGGAGCCACTCGTAGCCACCTTGATAGACGTCGTATTGCGTTCCAAATGGCCGCGTGGAGAGCTGCATCTTGGCGCGCTGATAGACCAGCGCGCGCTTGTCGCGGCTGAACGGCATGCCGTCCTTTTCGCTTTCGAAAAAGTACTGGCGGATTTCCGGCCGCACTTCTTCGAGAATGAAACGCATATGTCCCGCGATCGGATAATTGCGCAGGATGGCGTGGCTCTCCTGCATGATGTCACGAAAGCCGAGCGCCGCGAGCGCGCCGAAAATCACGGCCAGCACAATGATCGGGTCGGACCATCCGGTGAGCGCGCCGATCGCGAGCAGCATCAGCGTCAGGATGACACACGTCGTCAAAACGACGTAGCGTGGCGTCAGCGCCAGTGCGATAAACCCCATACGGCGCTCCCTCCCCTCCCGCTTGACGATCTCGAACGTTCCCGCGGCGGTCTCGTCCGGAATCGGCCGCGAACAGACCACGCCCGAGTGAAGACGACGACTGTAAAACGCGGATGAAAAGGACGCGGGTTTATATTCAAGAATCGGTTGCCAAGAATACCGCGAAGCGATGCGCTTGGATATCGGCGGCCGGCAGCCCGGACCGCGACTTCCCCGCCTCCCCAGCCTCGAAAACCCTATTTTGCCAGCAGGGCGAGACCGCTGACGACCAGCGTCCCGGCGATCAGCCGACGGAAGGTGGTCTCGCTCAGTCCCATATGCAGCCGGTCGCCGATAAAGATTCCGGCAAACATCACCGGCAGCGAAATCACGAAAAGCTCGAGCGCTTCACGGCCATATTCATCGACGGTCCAATAGCCGAGCGCTCGCGCGATCGACAGCGCAACGAGCAGCGCCGTCATGGTCGCGCGGAATACGGTCTTGCTGAGCTGTCTCGTGTCGAAATAGATGGCGTAGAAAACGCTCGCCATCGTGCCGAACGTGGCCCCGACGACACCCCCGAGGAAGCCGACGAGCGGCGCCAGATATTTCGGCGGCGTGATCGCGCTTTCGGGCGGCCGAAAGCTTTTCCAAAGCGCGTAGCTGCCATAGAGAACGACCAGCACGCCGAACCCACGGCGCAGATTGTCCTGGTCGAGCCATATGAAGATGTAGGTCCCGATGGCGACGCCGACCAGCGTCGGCAGCGCCATCCGCGCGATGTCACGCCAGGCGATGTGGGCGCGGCCGCGGCCGAACAATGTGATGCCGGCGACAAGGCCGATCAGCGTCCAGGCCGGAATCAGCGTCTTCGTCGGAATGACGAGCGCGAGGAGCGGCATCGCTGCCGCAGCGCCAAAGCCCGCGCTGCCACGCAATGCGTAGCAGATCAGGACCACAATGCTGCAATAGGCGATCTGGAAGGGAGAGAGGGACAGGTCGAGAATGCGAAAAGCCTTATCGTGTGCATGCGACCACAGATGTCGCACATCATGGATAGCGCGATGACGGGTGGGGGAACAGAAAATATTGCGCCGTTGCGACCGATGGTCCCCGGTCCGGCGGCATCATGTCATCATGGCTTCGCTGGCGCTTGATTGTCCCTTCCGGGAGATGCACCGGGCGGCACGGCCTCCTGGCCACCATTCTTGCCGTCGCGCGCCCGCACTTTCAGGCCTTTGGCAAACGCACCTATTGTGATCGCGCGCGCGACATATTCCGCAAGACAGGCGTGATTGACCTGCGAGCGTTCGACCTCCTCCGGGAAATTGCTTGCGTCCGTGCCGCCCGTCGATGCCTTGTTGATCATCTGCATGGCATCGTCGCGCCGAATCATGATGACATTCTCGTCCTGCGCCACCTTTCGCAGCGCATCGCGCACGGCGATGTAATGCTCGTTGCGCTGCATGCGCTTGACCGCCTGCAAGCCGACGAGGATGACGTCGACTTTATGCTGCCGCAGCCAGCGGACCGTATCGACGACCGTCGACACGACCTCGTTGACGGGGAGATAGGCCAGCGCATCATTGGCGCCGACCTGCCACAAAACGAGATCGGGCTCGTTGAGCGCGACTTCGGTGCGGATGCGCATCGCCGCATCGGCGGCCAGCTCTCCCGAAATGCCGCGATTGACAATCACGACATTCAGCCCCTTGATGGCGCGCGCCAGGATTTTTTCGATCTCCTCGCGGTAATTGCCGTGGCCATAGCGGCCGGGCCGCGGCGATGAGCCGATGGCGAGAATGCTCAACGTCTTTCCGGCTTCCAATGCCGATGCGACATTCGGCAACGGCGATGTGCTTTGCACCTCCTTGTCGCCAGTCTGGCACTCGCGTGTGTAAGGGGTGATCGGCGGCTGCGCTTCTTCGGCGGCGGCCATGGCACGCGGCGCACAGGCAAGAGAGGCGAAAACGGCGATGGCCGCCGTCGCAGCGAGAATGGCCGGGGTCAAGACAGTCCGCCTCAACCCGCGGGACTTTGTTGTCTCTTTTTCCATTGTGCCGCTCTGTCGCGCCATTCATTGAGCCATGCGGTCAATGCCATGACGGCGACACCCAAAATTACCACGATCGTGTCGACGCTGAAATAGCCCTGCCAGACGAAGCGGATGATTTGTCCCGCCAAGGCCAACAACGATCCGACGCAGAACACCGGTAGCGAATTGCGCCCGAGCAGCGCGAAGAAGCCCACAAGCCGGGGAACGAACGGCTCGATATAGCGGTAAACGGCCGAAAACACCGCGACCAGCGCCAGAAACTGGAAAAGCCGGATTGGCGTGATGTAAGTCTTGTCAGCAATGAAAAACAGCCGCGGCCGTGGCACCGTGGTCGGATCGGGGAGCTTGTCCGCGAGCGAAAAATAAAGACCGACAGCGATCACCACCAAGCCGATAATCCGCAGAACAGAAATGTTGCGGCGCAAAAATTCACCGATCACGCCGTCCTTGCGCGCGATCACGAAGCCGAGGACGAAAATGAATTGCCACGCCAGCGGGTTGAAGAACCACGCGCCCTCCACCGGCCATGTTGGAGGGTTGATCTGGAACGTCAACGCCAGGACGTAGATCGTGAGCGACAAAGGCAGCAGCAGCCACGGCGTGTAGCGGTCGATGATCGCGATCAGCGGCGCAAACAGCATCAGCACGACGTAGAGCGGCAGGATGTCGAAATAACCGAGTTGGTGGGTGATCAGCACGAGCCCGAGATGCGTCGGAACGGGATCGAAGAACACCGATGCCGCGTTGTGCCATTCCAGCAGCAGCGGGTTGTCGAGGATGATCGCCGCGAAGGCAAGCATCGCGATCGCAAGCGCCGTGATGAAGACCTGCGCGACATAGATCGTGAATGATCGGGCGGCCAGCCGCATCACCACATAGCGTGTCGGATTACGGCGCGCGTCGGTGCCGACCACGTAGCGCAGCGACCAGCCTGCGAGAAAAACGAACAGGTCGGCCGAATCCGCAATCGAGTAACTGCTGAACGTCCAGCGGGCATAGACCATGCCCGGCACATGATTGATAAAGATCGTGACAAGCGCGAACCCGCGCCACATGTCGATGGCATTGGCGGGACGGGTCATGGATGCGGTCCGGAACCCGAAGGCGAACTCAAGCGTGTCATTCGGGCATTCCAACGAGCCTGCGAGTCGGTGCAGAATGATCCGCAAAGACAAGTATGGTCAAGGAAGCGGCGACACAATATTCAAGTTTCCATAGAGCATTTCACGACATGGAACCGACGCTGCGGCACGAAGCAAAATCACAAGGATGGTGTTGATGACCGAGACGAGCGAAACAAGGACTGCACCTCAAACCAAGCGCGTGACCGGGCCGCTGGTCTATCGCGACTTCGATCAGCTTGCGCTCGACGACGCCTACGATCAGGCCGTTTACGCCGCAAACCGCGTACAGGTCACCGGGCGGCGCGTGCAGGCCAGCGCCCGTGCCCGAAAAATCCTCGGAAATCCGCAGCGCGAGGCTTATGGGCCGACCGAGATCGAGCGGCTCGACATCTTCCGGACCGACAAGAGCGACGCGCCGGTCAACATCTTCATTCATGGCGGCGCCTGGCGAAACGGCGAAGCCGCGAACTATGCCTACCAAGCGGAGATGTTCGTCCGCGCCGGCGCCCACCATGTCATCCTCGACTTCATCAATGTCGATGCCGCGGGCGGCAGCCTTTTCCCGATGATCGAACAGGTGCGCCGCGCCATCGGCTGGGTGCATCTCAATGCGCGCTCCTTCGGCGGCGACCCGGACCGCCTTTACCTCACGTCGCATTCTTCCGGCTCGCATCTCGCCGGCTGCGCCCTGATAACCGACTGGGACAAGGCCGGCCGGCCGCGCGACATTATCAAGGGCGCCCTGCTGATCAGCGGCATGTACGATCTGGAGCCGGTCCGGCTGTCGAAGCGCTCGAATTATGTGACGTTCACCGACGCGATGGAGCACGAACTGTCCGCCATGCGGCATCTCGACCGCATTCACACGCCGGTCATCCTCACCCACGGCACGCTGGAGACGCCGGAATTCCAGCGCCAGACGCGGGATTTCCATCGCGCGCTGCAGCAAGCCGGCAAGCCGGCGGAGCTGATTGTCGCCGAAGGCTACAACCACTTCGAGATTCTGGAGATGCTCGCCAACCCCTATGCCCTTCTCGGCCGCGCGGCGCTCTCCCAGATGGGGTTGGGCCCAAAGGCCTCTGGCTCGAAAGACTAGCCCATACAAAAAAGGCCGCCCTTTCGGGCGGCCTTTTACTGTCACGCAGGCGAAGGCTTAGTAGCCCGAATACGGCTTGCAGACGCCGTCCTGAATGGAAAAGCCCGGTCCGCAGGCAACCGCACGGCGATACTGACGATAGGTGCGCGGCCCATAAACGCGCGGACGCACGTAGTGGCGACGATAGTAACGATGATGACGATAATGAGGACGATCGCCAACCCCAATATAGACGCCCTGGGCGGCGGCCGGCTGGACCGAAACGACGCTGAACGAACCAGCCATCACGACTGCCGCGACAGTGGCCAAGATCAATTTCTTCATTACAACCCTCCTTTGAAACAGCCTCGGTATTGGTAACAAAATGCCGGAGGGCGGCGCTAGTTCCAAATGCGTTGCATAAAAATTTGGTAAACCATTGAAGCTGAATGTTTATTCAGGCTGGCGCTGCGACAGCATGGCCGCGCATCGCATTTTGCCAAGCGCCGTCCCCATGGCAGGCGTCCGCCACGTCGCCACCAAGTCGCAATCAGATCGCTATCGCAAAAACGATGCGCTGATTTCCTGCGCGACGGAGGCCAATGCGGACACGTATCGCGCATCATAAAATTCAAAGTCGATCAAATAGAGCGCCGCCAGAACGACGCTCACACGGAGGATCGTTTGCATGGAAAAATTATGATCGCGACCCCTTACACATTCCTTAATCGCGATGTCAAAAGACGCATGCTCCGGTCCCGATCCCGATCGCGAACCGAGCCGTTTCAATACCCGCGATACGGTTTGCAGACGCCATCCTGCACCGTGTAGTGGCGCGGACAACCGTTCCATTGACGATAGCGGTCGCGGTATATGCGGCGCTCGTATCGGTCATCATCGTAGAAGTAGCGATCGCGGTACCGCGGCCCGTAGTACGGGCTCGGATCGACGTAGTACCCGTCGCCGTCGTCATAATAATAAGTTTGAGCGAAGGCAGTCCCGGCCGTTCCTGCGAGAGACGCGATCGTCAGAATCGCCAGAGAAAATTTTTTCATGGTGGCCTCCAGAGTTTTGAATCCGAAGAATTTGCACCTGAGGAGAATTAAACGCGGCGGTATCGGATCCTGTTCCTGCGCCCATCTTGTTCCTTCGTCGATGAACGGCTGCAAAACGAAATGCGGTGCTTGCAAGGCATGCGTACGCAACGGTCGAAATCCGGGCAAGTCACGCCGCTGAAATTCCCGCTGCACGCGCATGCATCCAAAAAGAAGAAGCATGCGGGCCTGGCGTCCCAGCCTGTCGCAGGATGCGATATAACCGAGGTGGCAAATTGATAAGGCCCGACGATATCCGAAGGATGTGAGGATTTGCGATGAGCTTTACCGACACACCGGATTGGTCGGCGATCCCCGCACCAAAGGATGACGGGGCAACGCGGCATTTGGTTGGAGCAACGCTCGTCTCCGTTCCATTGCCCGCGACGGATGGCAGCGCGGTTGACCTTTCGGCCCTCAAGGGGCGCACTGTCGTCTATGCTTATCCGCGCACCGGAAAGCCGGGGATCGAAAACCCGCAGGGGTGGGACATGATACCCGGCGCACGCGGCTGCTCACCCCAAAGCTGTTCCTTCCGTGATCACTTCGCGGAACTGAAACGCTTGGGGGTTCAGAACCTGTACGGACTTTCCACCCAAGACCCCGACTATCAAAAAGAGGCTGCAGAGCGGCTTCATCTTCCGTTTGCGGTTCTGTCGGATGAGCGTTTGGCTCTGACTAAGGCAATGAGTTTCCCAACATTTGAAACCAGCGGCATGACTCTTCTCAAGCGCTTCACGCTGGTAATTGATGATGGGGTTGTGCGTCACGTTTTCTATCCGGTGTTTCCGCCGGATCAGAACGCCACCGAAGTGATTCAGTGGCTCCGGAAATCGAATGAGGACACGTAAGCCGTGAGGTCGCCAACAGCGTGCCGGGGCATATCTCGACCAGCGATGTCGAGCGTCAGAACCTTACCATGCGGATAGGCTCCCGCCGCCGGACGCGGCTCGCCAACGGCTTCTCAAAGAAACTGGACATCACGTGGCGGCAATCAGCTTGTACGTGGTCACCAACCTATGCCGCGCCCATGAGGCTCTGCTGACCTCGCCGGCGGTCGCCATTGGCGTTGCTGATCGGGTCTGGACCATAGGGGATTTGCTGGACGCCGTGTTGGAACTGGAGCCGAACCGTCCAGTCCGCGTGAAGCGCAATTTCACGGTAATTGAAGGTGGCCGCAGGAGCTAAGCCGATTTGCGGCGGCGCTTCAGTTTAGATCGCGGTTGCGGAGACACTAAAAGAGGTTCGTCCATTGGGAGCGATTCCTGAACCTTCGTTTTTCCTCCTCGGATTCCATATCTGAAGGGCGGAGACGCCCTAATCTCCGCCGGAGTTGGAGTGCGTGAAGGTCTTTTGCGTTTCTCAGTTTTGGCGGCAACCGCAACCTGTACCGTATTCAGATTAGTGATGATGCCCAAATTGGGGCCAGCAAGCAGATCGGCTAACGTCACAATTTGAATGCGAGGACGGATGCCTCCCGGCAATTCAATATTACGACCAGTTGCGGCCTCTGTTCTCATGTCTCTCGACGGCTGATCGAGGCAGACAAAAACTCCCATTTGCGCACCTTCACGCTCAACGGTGCCCTTTAGTGCACGAACCATATCCGGATTGACATTTTTACCGGCCTTAACAGAGACGATAGCTCGGCCATAATCCTTGGAGCCGCGCATAAAGATGATTTCGCCGTCAATACCTCGATCGGCACCCTTGCCACGAGGTTGCCCACCGACACGTCCGACCGCCCACAATTGAAATTGATACGGGTCGAGAGCTGCCAATTTTCTGCCCGAAAGTTCATCGCGAGGTATCCCATCTACTTCGTACTGCGCGCGCGGAAGCCAAGTTTTGAATCGATCTTGTATCACTTGAATAGCAAGGTAGGTTACATCGATGCCAATCCAACGACGTCCCATTTTCTCAGATGCATGAATCGCCGTACCGCATC
>Ga0310811_10008257_pt1 | contig 13388 bp, 10 predicted proteins | sample YCmetagenome_FD_207642 | JGI IMG/M metagenome (GOLD analysis project Ga0310811, IMG submission 207642) | Soil microbial communities from experimental microcosm in Duke University, North Carolina, United States - YC | ecosystem: Engineered > Artificial ecosystem > Soil microcosm > Unclassified ... | reverse complement strand
ATAGAAGCTTGCACCGCACCATTCGGATGGTCAACGAGACCCCCCGGGCACCCTGGCGCACTTCTGTGGTCCACGGCACACAATGCAAACCTTCTCGATGTTCTGAATCGATCTAGTGTGCCGGAAATTCCCTCAAATCCACCTTTTTGATGGACTTTGGAGCCCTCATGGTCGGTTCCGAGGCCTCGCCAGGAGAACCAGATCGTGTGATCCACTGCCGTGACGGCTACCCATAGTCCGTACCACGCCCCGATGTCCGGATTCAGCCACTCGTTGGAGAACGTTCGATGATCACCATCGGGATTCGACTGATTCTCGTCACGCTCCGCGATCAAAGTCGCCGGCATCGACCACGCACGGTGCCGCTCACACGTCACACAGCGCACTCCGAACGCGCCCGAGAGCGGACCGAGACGGTCGGGGCGGCCGGAACCGGGAAGCCGCCGCATCGCGGTCCCGCATCGGAGTCCACAACGGACTCGGGCGGGCACCTGCCGACCGGGCACAACACCTCCTCCCCGCCGCGGCACCGGGACCGATCTCGCGCAACGCGGCGGGGAGGACATCACTTCATCGATCACTCGTGGGGCAGCCGGTCCCGCGCGGCGGAGTCCGAGCTCCGTCGGAACACCGCCCGCGGCGGTCCGGCGCGATCAGGCCGGCTCGTAGGTCTCGTGCTCGGGAGCGGCGCGGTAGCGACCCTGGGGACCGTCGGCGGTGATGGCGGTCAGAGCGGCGGCCAGCCGGTCGACCTCCGCCGCGGTGGTGTGGCAGGCCAGGCTCGCCCGCACGATGCCGTAGCTGGCCAACCGGTCACCGGCGGCGATCTCGGCGGAGATGCGAGCCTGCTCGGCGTCCGAGACCCCGATCCACCGCCGCACCAGACGGTGGTTGCAGATCGTGCCCGCGCGCACCTCGATCCCGTGCTCGTGCTCCAGCACGGCCGCGACCAGGGCGTGATGCAGCCCGTCGACGACGAACGGGAACGTGCCGATCCGGTCGTCGGTCCGGTAGCGCTCGGCCGGGACCGTCAACCGGATCCCCGGCACCGCATCCAGTGCTGCCGCCGTGTGTGCGACCAGCGAGCGCTCATGAGCCTCGATGACGTCCCAGCCGGTGTCCAGGATCTCCGCGCAGGACGCCCCCAGCGCCACGATCCCGGTCGCGTTCCAGGTCCCGGTCTGGTGCCGCTCTGCCGCCGGCGCCCACACGACGTCACCGGAGTCGACGACCATGTCGATCGAGCCACCGCCCGGGTCCACCGGCGCGCGCTCCAGCACACGCCGCGGCAGCGAGAGCACCCCGAGACCGAACGGGGCGTACACCTTGTGCGCCGAGAACGCCAGCGCGTCCACTCCGGCGGCGGCCATGTCGATCCGGCGGTGCGGGGCCAGCTGCGCCGCGTCGACGAACAGCAGTGCACCGACCGCGTGCGCCCGGTCGGCCAGACCCTTGAGGTCGGGGCAGAAACCGGTGAGGTTCGACGCGCCGGTCACCGTGAGCAGCTTGACCCGCCCCCCGTACTCGGCGAGCAGCCGGTCGAGGTGCCCCAGATCTAGTGCCCCGGCATCATCGGCCCGCACGTCCAGCACGGTGGCCTGCGTGTTGTGACGCCACGGCAGGTTGTTCGAGGTGTGCTCGATCTCCGAGGTCAGCACCACGTCGTCGGGCCCCAGCGGCAGCAACCGGGCCAGGACGTTGATGGCGGCACTGGTGTTGGAGGTGAAGAGCAGACCGTTGCCGGCGGGCTGGCCGACGAAGGTGCGGATCCGGTCGATGGCGCGTTCGACGGCCTCCACCGTGGCTCGCGCCCTCGGTCCCGCGCCGCGGTGCAGGGCCCCGTACTCGGCCAGGAATTCGGTCACCTCACGCACCGTCCGCTCGAAGGGCGGAGTGGTGGCGGCGTTGTTGAGCTGGGCGACGGCGACGGTCCGCCCGTCGAGGATCGTGGCCCGGGATCCGGCCCCCAGCACCCGCGGGAGTGCCGCTGTGCCGGAGCCGGGCGTGCTTGTGGAGTGGTCGATGAGATCGGTCATCGGCACATCATGCTATCGGCTTTATCCATGGATTTAGTCAGGTAGCGGATCGGACATGACCCGCACGACTGAGCCCTGCCCGGCTCTGTGGGAATTCGTAGACTCCTCACACGGAATACAGTCGAGTTGAAAGTTGATCACTCTTTTGGGCGACCTCAGTGAGTCGCTGATCCGGCAAAAAAGGGTCGAACACTACTTTCCGTAATCATGCGGATTTATAGGGGCCGACTACCCAGGACCACAGCGGCGCTGCTGTGCGCGTCCGTCGCCCTGCTGCCCGGCACCGCATACGCGGACACCGGCAACGACGGAGCCGCCGGGACGGATGGCGGTCGCTCGGCACCCGCACCGCCCGCAGCGGTCTCGGCGGCCGAGGCATCCTCCCGTTCGGCGGTCACGACCAGCCACTACATGGTGCTCGTCGGAACCGGGCAGGACCCGGATCAGATCGGATACAGCACCGGATGCTCTGACGGCAAGACCGGGAGCTCCGGCGTACGGGTGCTGTTCTTCGGAACCCAGGAGGCAGGAGACAGACTCCGCCCACCGGGCACATCGATAACCACGACCGTCGCCCGTGTCGACCATGCCGCCGTCAAGCGCGCCTCCCTCGGCTGGATCAGGGGCTTCACCCAGTGCGGCACGGCCACCGCGGTGGTCGCCGTCGCCACGAACAACAAAGCCGACGGGGGCGTCAATGGTCCAGTCGCCGGCACGAGCTGGGCGAGGCTCGTACAGCAGATCGGCGCGGCGACACCCTCGGGCCGAGTGACGGTGAGCGGCGGCCTGGACGCGGAACCCAGGTGGTCCGCACCGGACTGGGCGCGAGGCTGGGTCGACGCCTACGTGCGCTCGTCGGGTCGCCCGCTCTACGTCGCCGGATCGGCCGACGGCTGCCTGGTCGGCAAGGCCGACCGGTGCGCGAACAATTGGACGACCCAGGATGTCTACCACGTGGCCACCGGCGCCGGAGCCGGCGTTTACGCGACCCCTCAGATCTACCGGACCGACGGCATCCAGGCCCGCCAGTGGGCCGGCGTGAGCCAGCTGGCACAGAAGGCGGGAAACCCTCCGGTCCGGTTCGCCAGCGTGATGACCCAGCAGAAGGCGTGCAGGCAGAGACCTCCGTGCGCAGGCACCGACAACTCGGCGGACAGCGCCCGGGATCAGCTGAGCAGGGCACTCTCGGATCCCGGCAACCTGGACAGCTCCAAGAACATCAGGAGCGCGACACCCGCGGGCGACCCGAAGGGCTCCAAGGACTCCGGCGACTCCCGGGACTCCGACGGCTTCAAGCCTGCCGGCGATGCCACGAGCTCTGACGACGCCGCGCACTCCCCGACCAACGGAGCCCCGACCAACGGAGCCCCGACGACCGCACCCGCGACGACCGGTGCCGCGACGACCGGTGCCGCGACGGCCGCGGACCCCGCCGCCGCGAAGAAGGCCGACCCGGGTGCCATCGGCTCGACCGACGTCGCATGGCCGGATGACCCAGGCCAACTGGCCTGGCTGACGATGCTGCCGATGGCACCCGGAGAACCGGCCGGCTGAACGTCAGGTAATCGTTATCGAGCGTAATCACTCGTTCGAGTGAAGACCGCGAGTCGTAGCAGATTACCTGGACGGGTGAAGAACTACTTTCCGCAACTATGCGGAAAAGCGGGTATCTCCTCTCTCGGACCACAGCGGCGCTGTTCTGCGCGTCGACCGTGTTGTTGCCCGGTGCCGCCTATGCCAGTACTGGTGACGACAGCGCCGGCGGACCCGGCTACAAGGCCGAGCCCGCGGCGTCCGCCTCGTCAACGGCTCAGGCGCTCGTCACGACCAGCCACTATGTGGTGCTGTTCGGCTCCGACCAGGACGACCCCGAGCGGATCGGCTACCGGACCGGCTGTACCGACGGCCAGTCGGGCGTATCGGGGTTGCGGGTGCTGTTCTTCGGCACCCAGGAATCCGGCGGCAAGGTCCGGCCGCCCGGCACCACGTTCGCCTCACCCGCTCCCCGGGTCGACGAGGCCTCCATCGAACGGGCGGCCCTGGGCTGGATCCGAGGCTTCACCGAGTGCGGATCCGCCACCACGGTGGTGGCGATCGCGACCAACAACAAGTCCGACGGCGGCGTCAGCGGCTCCGACGCCGGCGCCGCATGGGCCCGGCTCGTCGAGCGGATCGGCGCGCAGACCCACGACGGCCGGGTGACCGTCGGCGGTGGCCTGGACGGTGAACCCTCCTGGTCGCCACCGGACTGGGCCCGCGGGTGGGTGGACAACTTCGTCAAGGGCTCGAACAGGGGGCTGTACGCGGCGGCCTCGGCGGACGGTTGCCTGGTGGGCAACGGGGATCGCTGCAACAACGGCTGGACGGTCCAGGACGTCTACCACATGGCGACCGGTGCTGGGCCCAACGTGTACGCGGTGCCGCAGATCTATCGAACCGACGGCATCCAGGCGCGCCAGTGGGCCGGGATCAGCCGGGGGGCGGAACAGGCCGGCCAGGAGCCGGTGCGGTTCGCCAGCGCGCTGACCCAGCAGAAGGCCTGCCAGCAGAAACCGCCATGTGACAACACCAGCAACTCACCGAGCAATGCGCGCGACCAGCTCGGTGAGGCGCTCAGCGGCTCCCCCTACGCCGCCGCGGACGTCGAAGGACCCCCGAACCTCGGTGGACCTCCGGACCTCCGTGGCTCCGGCCGGCCCGACCCGCGGCGCTCCGGTTCCGGTCACCCAGGTCCGTGGGGGCCGGGCCCCTACCGTGAGGGCCCCATCGGACCGGGCCCCAATCACCCGGGGCCGAACCGCCCTGGTCCGAACGCACCCGGTCCGAACCACCCCGGTCCGAACGCACCCGGTCCGAACCACCCCGGACCGAACCACCCCGGACCGAACCACCCCGGTCCGAACGCACCCGGTCCGGGCGTCCCGGCTCCGACCGCCCCTGTGCCCGCAGTGCCCGGCGCCGGAGGGCTGACCGTCCCGGGCCCGACCGCGCCCGGGCAGAACCACCCCGGACCGAACGCCCCGGCCCAGAACGGCCCGGCCCAGAACGGCCCGGCCCAGGCCGGCCCGATCCAGAACGGCCCGATCCAGAACGGCCCGGTCCAGGCCGCTCCCGTGGCGACTGTCCCGAGCCCGGCAGCTCCCGGTCCGAGCGCCCCGGTTCCCGCTGTGCCGGGCCCGACCGCGCCACCGGCGCCGGGCCCGAACACCCCGGGTCCGGCCGGCCCCGTTCCCGGTTCCTCCGGCCCGAAGGTCCCCGGTAGCCAGGTGCCGGACACGACCGCCCCGGGACCGCGTCCGTTCCTCTCCGATTCGCAGGGCTCGGCGGTGACCGCGTTCGGGTCCACGGACGTCGCGTGGCCGGAGGACCAGTCGGCGCTCGCCTGGGTCACCACTCAGCCGAGCGTGCCCGGCGGCCCCACCGGCTGACCGGTCCGGCACAGGGCCGGTTCAGGGGTCGGCCGAGAGGCCGGCGCAGGAGCCGGCCCAGAGGCCGGCGCGGGGATCGGCGCAGGGGGGTCGGCTCAGAGGGCCAGCGCGACGGTGCACACGGCCGCCGCCACCACCCCGACACCGGCCGCCACCGGCAGCGACCACCCCGAGGGAACCAGGGCGGCGGCCATCGCGGCCGGGGTGGTCACCGCCGCGCCGATCAGCATCGGGCGGCGGGCCGCGATCCACTCCTCGACCTCCACCGGGCCGCTTCGCGCGGCCGCATGCAGCCGCAGCGACAGCAGGAACGCCAGCGCGGCGATCCCGGACAGCCCGTCTGCCCACGCCTCGACCGGAGCGAACACCAGCGCCAGCGCGGCGCACAACACGGCCAGCCCTGCGACCGCGGTCTGGCCGGGGCTGACGATCGCGTAGGCCGCCGAGCCCGCCCCGACCACCAGCACGAGGATCACAACGAACCCCAGCGCGGCGGCCGACCGGGACGACATGGACGACCCGTCCGGCAGACCCGACGCGGTCGCGGTGATCGGCGCCGCGAGCGTCCACACCGCCGGCACCCCGAGCATGACCGCGGCGCTGAGCACACACGGCCAGGGGCGTCCGCCCGGCCGGCCGGTGTCCGGGTTCATCGGCGGGCCCCCAGCAACGGGCGCAGAGACATCGGCCGCAGCACCTCCTCCAGCTCGGTGTCCTCGCCCCACACCCCGACCGGGATGCCCACGTCGGCGAGCCGGTTGCGTACCCCTCGCCGGCCGATCCGCCACATCCGCACGGCGACCGGGTCGTACTCGCTGGTCGGGCGGGGTGTCGGTTCGACCCGCAGCACGTCGACCACCACCACCCCGAACCCGCGCCTGCGCAGGTCGACCAGTGCGCTGATCACCCGCTCGTCGACCAGCGGGGAGAACACCACCACGGCCGCCCCGGTGGGCAGCACGGCCCTCGGGAATCCGCCGAAGTCCGCCGGCGAAGCCCCGCCACCGGATTTGATGTCGATCAACGCCTCGACGACCCGGTACAGGTGCCGGCGCCCCAGGCCGGGGGCCATCCAGCGGATGACGCCCCCCAACGCGATCACACCGGCCCGGTCCCCGCGTTTCAGGGCGGCCTGCACCACCGCCAGCGCGCCCTTGACCGACATCTCGAGTGTGGATCCACCGGGCTGCTCGATGTCCAGCGAGGCGTCGATGAGGACAACGACCTTCGCCGCCTGCTCGGCCAGCCGCTCGTTGACGTGCAGGCGGCCGCGCCGGGCGGTGACCGGCCAGTTGACCGAGCGCAGCGCGTCACCGGAGTGGTACTCCCGGATTCCGGCGAACTCGACGCCCTCACCCCGGCGGCGGCCCAGGTGGACACCGAGCAGGTCCGGCAGCTCCATCGGCCTCGGCACCGCGTCCAGGGTCCCGGCGCTCGGGAACGTCGAGACCACCGGCAGCTCGTAACGCCGCCGACCGACCATCAGCCCGCCGGCACCCCGCACCGCGAGCTCCAGCCAGGAGTTCGAGCGCCCCCACCGGGTCGACGTCAGCTCCCACTCGCCCCGGGCGACACCCCCACTGATCTCCCACGACACCGGCCGGGCTTCGAGTCCGGGACCGGTGTCCAGGGACACCCCGAGGATCTCGACACCGTCGGGCGGGGTCATCCGCACGCGCAGGGTCACGGTGTCACCTTCGAAGACCCGCTCCGCGGACACCTCGGCATCCACCTGGAGGCCTCGGGGTGGCGCCGGGGTCCACCAGCCGCCGGCCAGGGCGCCGATCAGCGGCGCGGCGAAGACCACCAGGTCGGCCCGGCCCAACGCCACGACGATCAGCGCGGTCAGCCACGCGCCGGTGACCACGGGACCCAGCCAGCCCGCCGGCTGCCAGGTGATTCCGCGCTCGGCCACCTCAGCTCCCCGAGGACGCTCTCGGGGCGGGGACCCGGGTGATGATCCGCTCCATGATGTCCTCCCCCGTGATCCGCCGCACCCACATCTCCGGGCGCAGGCTCAGCCGGTGCGCGACGGTCGGCACGGCCAGGGCCTTCACGTCCTCCGGGATGACGTAGTCGCGGCCGAGCAGCAGGGCCCTCGCGCGGCTCAGCTGCAGCAGCGCCAGCGACGCCCTCGGGCTGGCGCCGACCTGGACGTCCTTGTCGGCTCGGGTCGCGGCGACCAGCCGCACGACGTAGTCGAGCACGTCGGCCTCCACGGCCACCGACTCCACGACGTCCCGCATCTCGATCAGCTGGCGGGAGTCGAGGATCTGGCTGATCTCGCCGATCTCCCGGCCCCGGCTCATCCGGCGGGTGAGCACCTCCACCTCGTCGCGCTCGGGCAGGTACCCGATGCGCACCCGCAAGCCGAACCGGTCGAGCTGCGCCTCGGGTAGCGGGTAGGTGCCCTCGTACTCGATGGGATTGTCGGTGGCGAGCACAACGAAGGGGTCGGGCAGCGGGTGCGAGTGTCCGTCGACGCTCACCTGCTGCTCGGCCATCGCCTCCAGGAGCGCGGCCTGCGTCTTCGGTGGCGTCCGGTTGATCTCGTCGGCCAGCAGCAGGTTGGTGAACACCGGACCGGGCCGGAACGAGAATTCGCGCCCGCTGTGGTCCAGGACGGTGGTGCCGGTGAGGTCGGCGGGCAGCAGGTCCGGGGTGAACTGCACCCGCCGGAACTCCAGCCCGAGCGCGGTGGCGAAGGACCGGGCGATCAGCGTCTTACCCAGTCCCGGCAGGTCCTCGATCAGCACGTGGGCCCGGGCCAGCACGGCGGCCAGGATCAGCTCGAGCACCGGACGCTTCCCGACCACCACCCGCTCGATCTCGTCCAGCACCGCGACGGCTCGGGCGGCCACCGCCTCGGGCGAGGTCGGGGGCAGGGTCTGCGAGGTCATGTGTTCTCCACCTGGTCGATGATTCTGATCAGCGCCGCCCGGCCCGGGCCGGGTGCACCTCGATCGTCGGAACGGGAGGCCGAGCGGTCTACCAGGGCCCAGTCGGGTTCACCGAGCAACTCCCTGGCGGCCGCCCTGGGGTCCCCGGCCAGGTGCTCGGCCATGGCCAGCTCCACCAGCTCGCCGATGACCGGCCGGACGCTGTAGTCCCAGTCCCTGGCCGATCCGCCGGCCCAGGCCGCGGCCACCAGGTAGCGACGGTAGGCCGGGCAGGCCTCCACGGTGTTCTCGCGTGCGTCCGGCGGATGATCCCGGGTGCGCTGGTAGCGGATCCAGGTGTTCACCCCGAATACGAGCAGGATCAGCACCAGCCCGGCGAGACCCAGCGCCACCAGCACACCGGCCGGACCGAAGATCGTGAACACGCTGCTGGCGAGAACCTTCACCGGGCACCTCCGGACCTCTCACCGGCCGGGGATCCCAGCGCCCGCAGCAGCTCCCCCAGCGACTCGTCGGCGTCGCCGCGGTCCCGCTCGGTCATCGGGTGGGTGCTGAACCGCGCCTCCCGGAACAGCCGCAGCAAGGTGAACGCCGGAGCCTCCGGCAGCGACGCACGCTCGATGCCCCGGTACAGGACCTCCGACGGGGTGTCGGATTCCTGCGGCGCGACGGCGCCACCGCGGTCGGCCAGCGCGTCCTCCATCGCGGCGAAGCAGGCGACGATCGCCGAACGCGCGTCGGTGATCGCCCGGTCGAGCACCGCGGCCCGGGCCGCCCGCATCGCCTTGGCCATCGACTCGTCCTCGTCCTCGGCCGGCTCCTCCTCGAGGATCTCGGAGCGGCGGCGGACCAGCACCGCGATCAGCACGCCCAGCGTCAGCAGCGCCGCGACGAGGATGACCTCGTCAGCGATACCGGACTGGGGTTCGGCCTGCGGCTGGGGTTGTCGGCCGAAACGCGACTCGTCACCGGGCGACTGCGCCGACTCGGCCGGCGGCGGCGGCCGCTTCTGCTCGTTCACGGTGTTGCCGAGGATCTGCATCCCGAAGGCGAACAGCAGCCCGACCAGGGCGGCGATCAGCACGCGGCGAGACGGCTTGCCGCCGACCTTCTTGCGCCGCACGTTCGCCCCGGGCACCTGGATCTTGCGAATCCGTCGGCCCCCCACCAGCAGGATCGCCGCCGCGACCATCACCGTCAGCGCGATGATCCGGATGATGTTCTGGGTGACCGATCCGGACGGCGGGTGCACGGGTGGCGTCATGCCGGCGGCTCTGGCCCGGGCGAAGACGACCGCGAGGACCACGAGCACGGCGAGGCCGGCGATGCGCAGCGCGGCGGATCTCCGCTCTCCGTCGCTGAAGCCGCCCCCGGGCTGGGCCATCGGGTAGGTCCTCCGCTCTCACCGTCTCGTGACTCGCATCACCAGGGGGCCATTGTGGCTGCTCCGTTCGGGGTACGCACAACTGGATCTGGTGCGATGCGTCTCCCGGGGTGCCCGCCTCTGAATATCGAACCCCCGCGACGGTGACCGGACGACCACGTAAAGTGGCCAAAGTCTCGACGCGGAGGGAACTCGCCAGTGGTGAACGACGGAGTAGGTCACATCCAAGACCTGGCTGAGCAGCGGGCTGAGCTCGGCACCAAGGTGGTCGGACGCGATCGGGAGCTGGATCTCATCCTCGCCGCCGTGGTCGCCGGCCGCGACCTGCTGCTGGAGGGCCCCCCGGGGACGTCCAAGAGCACGATCCTGCGTGCGATCACCTCCTCGTGGGGCATCCCGCTGCACTTCGTCGAGGGCAACGCCGAGCTCACCCCCTCGAAGCTGGTGGGCCACCACAACCCCGCCCGGGTGCTCAAGGAGGACTACAGCTCCGACAACTTCGTGCCCGGCCCGCTGGTCGCGGCCATGACCGAGGGCGGCTTCCTCTACGTGGAGGAGTTCAACCGGGCGCCCGACGACACGCTGAACACGCTGCTCACCGCGATGGCCGAGCGCGAGGTGAACATCCCCCGGGTGGGCCGGATCCACGCGGTCCCGAGTTTCCGGATCGTCGCCTCCATGAACCCGTTCGACAACGTCGGCACCACCCGGGTCAGCACCAGCGTGTACGACCGTCTGTGCCGGCTGGCCGTGGACTACCAGAGCGCGGCCGAGGACCGGGAGATCGTCGCGCTGCGTACCAACAGCGACTCCGACCCGGCCAGCGAGCGGCTGGTCGCCGACGCGGTGGCGATCACCCGCGCAACCCGCGACCACGAGGACGTCCGCCACGGCTCCAGCGTGCGCGGCGCGATCGACCTGGTCGCGGTGGCCTCACCGCTGACCGAGATCCGGGGCGCCACCGCGGCGGACCCCGAGGAGGCCTACCGCTCGGTCGTCCTGGACGCCGCCCTGCTGGCGCTGTCCGGTCGCATCACCGTGGACGAGGCCGCCGCGATCAGTCCGGAGCAGGTCATCCGCGAGCTGTGGGAGAACCACTTCATCCTCGAGCCCCGGCGCGCCGCCGGCGGTTCACTCACGGTCTCGGTGCCCGACCCCACTTGACTGTCCGGAGTCCGACGTCCGGGCTCGCAGACCCCGCAGAAGAACCGGCGACCGCTCAAGCGCCGCCCCAAACAACTGGACGAGACGCCGCTGGTGTTCCGCCCGGGCACCGGCGCGGTGTCCGAGAGCGGCGGCGGTGACCGGCGCGGCGGCACCCCCACCGGCCAGATGACGGCCGCCCAGGGCTGGGTGGCCACCTCGGAGGCCGGTGAGCGGCACACCTTGGCCGATGTACGCGAGGACGGTGTGACCGCACCGGAGGTCCGTGAGCTGGCGCGGCGGATCACCTCACGGTTGAGCGTGCGCCCGCGCAGCCGGGACCGCTCCTCGATGGTGTCCGGCGGGGTGGGGCAGCTGGCCAGCGTGCCCTACCGGTACAACTCCGACGACATCGACCTGGACCGGACGCTGGAGGTGCTCACCGAGCGCCCGCTGCCCGAGGACACCGACATCGTGGTCCGCGAGCGGGTGCAGGCCCGGCGCGCGGTGGTGCTGATGATCGACGTGTCGGGTTCGATGCGGGGAGAGAAGACCCGGATCGCGGCGGCCACCGTCGGCGCGCTGGCCGGGGAGCTGGCCAGCTCCTCGGGCGCGTCGGAGCTTGCCGTGGTGGCGTTCTGGCGCGACGCGGCGGTGGTGCACCGGATGGGCCCGGTCACCTCCAGCGGGCGGTTGCTCGACGACCTGCTCTCGATCCCGGCCAAGGGGCTGACCAACGTGCACTTCGCGCTGTCGGTCGGGCTCGCGGAGCTCTCCCGGGCCCGCGCGTCACGCCGCTGCGGGATCCTGCTGTCGGACGTGGTGCACAACGCCGGCCCCGACCCGCGCGAGCTGGCGGGCCGGTTCACCCAGCTGCACGTGCTGCTGGAGACCGACGGCGAGCACGATTCCGACCTGGCCGGTGAGATCGCCACGCTCGGGCGCGGGCGGCTGGCGCCGGTGCGCGACCACCGCGACGTCGCACCCGCGCTCAACCGGATGATCGGCTGAGGTCGGCGGGGCACGGCTGGATGCGGGCGGGGCTCGCCGGATCGTTCAGCTCGCCGGATCGTTCAGCTCGTGATCATCAGGACATGAGCGCGGTTGAGCGGCCTCCGCGACAGCGCTGATGCCCTGATGATCGAGCTCGCCCCCAGGGCGCATCCCGGACAGGGATCCGGCTGGCGGTCCCGGAATACGGGTCCGGGCGCGGCGGCCGGGGCGACAACCGGTCGGCGATTCACGGGACGGCGCCGCGGATCGTCTAGGTTGGCGCGATGAACGTCCGGGACTCCTCCCGCCCGCCCCCTCGGCTGACCGCGCTCCCGGGCAGCGAACGCGCACCGCTCGACGAGCCGGGCCCCACGCTGCCCGCCGACGACGTCGTCGAGGCGACCCTGGTGCTGCGCCGGCGCGCCGAGCTGCCCGCCGAGGTGGTCGACGGGGCCACCCCGGCGCTGACCCGTGACGAGCTGGCCCGGCGTTACGGGGCCGATCCCGCCGACATCACGCTGGTCACCGACGAGCTGACCGGCCTGGGGATCCGGGTCCTGGACGCCGACCCGGCGTCCCGGCTGGTACGGATCTCCGGCACCGTCGCCCAGATCAACCGGGCGTTCGGCACCGAGCTCACGGTTGCCCCGAGCGGCGCCGGCAGTGGCCCGGCCGGCACCGGCGGAGGCTCGGGCGATGCGGACGGAGGCTCGGTCGGCGCCGGAAGCGGGTCGGCCGAAGGCGGGCCGGCGAGCGGTGCACGGACCGGTTCCCGGCGCCGAGGCGGCGGGCTCAGCCTGCCGGTGGCACTCGACGGTGTGGTGACCGCCGTGCTCGGCCTGGACGACCGCCCACAGGCCCGCACCCGATTCCAGCTCGCCCCGAACGCGGCGGTGAGCAGCAGCTACACCCCTGTGCAGCTCGGCAAGGTCTACGGTTTCCCGGCCGGTACCGACGGCACCGGGCAGTCCATCGCCATCATCGAGCTGGGTGGCGGCTTCGAGCAGGCCGAGCTGGACACCTACTTCGCCGGGCTGGGAGTGAAGCCGCCCGCGGTCACCTCGGTCGGGGTCGACGGCGGCCGGAACCGGCCCGAGCACGACCCGAACGGCGCCGACGGCGAGGTGCTGCTGGACATCGAGGTGGCGGCCGCCCTGGCCCCCGGAGCCCAGGTCGTCGTCTACTTCGCACCGAACACCGACGCCGGGTTCCTCGACGCGGTCGTGAAGGCCGCGCATGCCGATCCCGCCCCGGCGGCGATCAGCATCAGCTGGGGCGCCCAGGAGGAGGCCTGGACCGCGCAGGCCCGGTCGGCGATGGACGGGGCGTTCGCCGACGCCGCAGCCCTGGGGGTCACCGTCACGGCGGCCGCCGGCGACGACGGCAGCACCGACCGCGCCCGGGACGGGCTCAGCCACGTCGACTTCCCGGCGGCCAGCCCGCACGTCCTGGCCTGCGGCGGGACCTCGCTGCGGGCCGACACCACCAGCGGGGTGGTGACCAG
>Ga0310811_10008256_pt1 | contig 13388 bp, 9 predicted proteins | sample YCmetagenome_FD_207642 | JGI IMG/M metagenome (GOLD analysis project Ga0310811, IMG submission 207642) | Soil microbial communities from experimental microcosm in Duke University, North Carolina, United States - YC | ecosystem: Engineered > Artificial ecosystem > Soil microcosm > Unclassified ... | reverse complement strand
GCGCAGCGACGCCAGCACCACGCCGGCGGTGAGCGTCTCGAGGCTCTGGCGGGCGATCTCCGGGTCGGCGTACTTGTTGGCCACCACCTCGCCCTGTTCGGTGATGCGGATGCGGCCGTTCACCGTCCCCTGCGGCTGGGCGAGCAGGGCGTCGAAGCTGGAGCCGCCGCCGCGGCCCACCGCGCCGCCGCGGCCGTGGAACAGCTGCAGCTCGAGCCCCGCCCCGCCGACCACCGCGCAGAGCGCCCGCGACGCCTTGTGCAGCTCCCAGGACGAGGTGAGATAGCTGCCGTCCTTGTTGGAGTCCGAATAGCCGATCATCACCTCCTGCCGGCCCGAGGGCCGCAGCAGGCCGCGGACGACCGGCAGCTCGAGATAGCGCGCCATGGTCTTGGGCGCGGCCCGCAGGTCCTCGATGGTCTCGAACAGCGGCTCGGCGAACACCTCGGCGGTCGGCGGCGCGCCGGGCCGGAACAGCCCGACCTCCTTGAGCAGGAGGTAGACCTCCAGCAGGTCCGACACCGAGGTGGTGTTCGACACGATGTAGCAGCGGATCGCCTCGGGCCCGTAGAGCCGCTTGGCCTCGGCGGCGGCGGCCAGCACCGCGTACTCGCGCGCGGTCTCCTCGCTGTAGGCCGCGAACGGCGAGCGCAGCAGCCGGGCGTGACCCAGCTCGCGTTGCAGCAGGTCGCAGCGCGACGCCTCGTCGAGGGCTTCGTAGTCGGGGCAGACGCCGGCCACCTTGAGGAACTCGGCGACCACCCGCGCATGCACCGCCGAGTTCTGACGCATGTCGAGCGTCGCCAGGTGGAAGCCGAACACGTCGACGGCGCGGATCAGGTCCGGCAGCGGCCCGCGGTCGAAGGCGGCGCCATGCTTGGCGATGAGCGAGTCCAGCACGACCTGCAGCTCGGCCTGCAGCTCGGCGGGCGCGCCATAGGGCTGCGCCGGACCGGCCGCCGCCCGCGAGGGGGCCTCGCCGGTGAGGGCGGCGTAGGTGGCGGCCAGCCGCGCATAGACCGCGGCCAGCGCCCGGCGGTAGGGCTCCTCGGCCCGATGCGGCGAGCGGTCGGGCGAGGCGTCGGCCATGGCCTGCAGCTCGGGCGTGACGCCGGTCAGCCGGGCGGAGATCGACAGCTCGGCGCCCAGCGCATGCACCCGCTCGAGGTAGAGCCCGAGCGCCGCCCGCGCCTGCCGCCGCAGCGCCTGGCGCATGACCTCGGCGGTCACATAGGGGTTGCCGTCGCGATCGCCGCCGACCCAGGAGCCGATCCGCAGGAAGCTCGGCGGGTCGGCCTCGGCCAGCACCTCGCGCCAGTGGGCGTAGAGCGCCGGCAGGGCGGACAGGAACGAGCGCTCGAAGAAGGAGACGGCGTTCTCGATCTCGTCGCCGACGTCCGGCTTCACCGAGCGCAGCAGGCGCGTGCGCCAGAAGATCGACACCTGCCGGCGCAGCTCGCGCTCGATGGTCTGCCGCTCGACGTCGGTGCGGCTGTGGTCGAAGGCGTCGAGCTCGTCGGCGACGGCGCTCTGGCGGTCGAGCACGCTCTTGCGGCGCACCTCCGAGGGGTGGGCGGTGATCACCGGCGCGATCAGCGCCTGGGCCAGCAGCGCCCGGACCGTCTCGGCCGCAACCCCTTCGGCGTGCAGGGTGCGCAGCGCCCCGGCCAAGGTGTCCGGCCGGGCGTCGCCGCCGCGGCCACGGCGGCGCTGGATCTGGTCCTCGGCGACGTTCGTGATCTGCAGGAAGCAGGCGAAGGAGTGCACGAAGCGCACGGTGTCCGACAGCGACAGGCCGGTCAGCCGCTCGGCCATCCGCTGCGCCGCGTCCGGCGTGCCTTCGCGGTGGAAGGCCACGGAGGTCTGGCGGATCTCCTCGATCTGCTGGAACACCGCCTCGCCGTCCTGGGCGCGGATCACGTCGCCCAGCACCCGGCCGAGGAAGCGCACCGTGGCGCGGAGCTGATCGGGAAGGGATTGGCTCATAGGGCCCTGAGAAACCACGATGGCGCCGGTACGTCACCTGGCGATATCGCTACTCCGACCGCAGCGCCGGGGCCGGCCGCTGCGACAGGGCCTGGAAGGCGGCCAGCAGACCCCCTGCCCCGGCCAGCGCCGCCGCCCCGCCGAGCAAGGCCGCGACGCCCGCCCAGTCGACGCTCCAGTGCGCCTGGAACACCTTGACCACCACCGGCCAGGCGGCGGCGTAGCCCAGGGCGACGCCGGCGGCCCCAGCGATCGCGCCCACCGCGCCGTACTCCAGGACATAGGCCAACAGGATCTGGCCGCGCGAGGCGCCGAGCACCTTCAGCGTCGCGGCCTCCTTGGTGCGCTCGCGGGCCCGCGCGGCGATCGCGCCGGCCAGCACCAGCAGGCCCGCCAGCGCCGCCACCGCCGCGGCGCCGCGCACGGCCACCGCCACCCGGTCGAAGAGCTCGGTCGCCGCCTCCAGCTGGTCGCGCACGGAGATGACGTTGACCTCCGGGAACGGCCCGGCCAGCGCGCGGGTGACGCGCGCCTCCTGGGGCCGCGAGGCCTTGGCGATCGCCACCTGGGCGAGGGTCGCGCCCTGGAAGGCGGACGGCGTCAAGACCAGCGGGAAGCTCGCGCCGAAACTGCCGAACTCCACCTTGCGGAGCGCCGCCACGTGAGCGTCGATGTCGGCGCCGAGCACCTGCACGGTGACCGCGTCGCCGACCCGGATATGGGTCGCCTTGGCGACGTCCTCGTCGAGCGCCAGCAGCGGCGGGCCGGCGTAGCCGGCCGGCCACCACTTGCCGCGGGTGATCCCCGGGTTGGGCGGCTCCGGCCCGATCGCCGACATGGAGACGTCGTTGTCGTAGGCCCAGCGCTCCCGCTCCGGCAGCGCCTTGCGGTCGACCACCCGGCCGCGGACCTTGGTGATCCGGCCGGTGATGAACGGCGCCCGCAGGTAGATCTGGCGGGTCAACGGCTGGCCGAAGGCGCGGGCGACGGTGGCGTCGAACTCGGCGATGCGCTCGCCGGGGATGTCGGTGAACACCAGCGCCGGCGCGGTCTGCGGCGCGACCTCCGACACCTCGGCCAGCAGGCTCGACTGGATCAGCACCACGCAGGCCAGCAGCGCCACCCCCAGCCCGATGGCCGGCGAGGCGGTGCGCGCCGCCGAATGCGGTCCGGCCAGGTTGGCGAGGCCGATCCGCGCCGGCCCGCGGGCCGCGGTCCGCAGCCGACCGGCCAGCCGCGCCGCGCCCCAGCCGAGCCCCCACAGCAGGACGAAGGCCACGGCCACGCCGCCGATCATGATCCCGGCCGCCAGCGGCGTCGGCGCGGTGACCACCGCCAGCCCCGCCAGTCCGGCGACAGCGAGCAGCGCGCCGACGATCTCCGGCCCGAAGCGCAGGCGCCCGGCGAGGTCGCTGCGGAACAGGCTGGCGGGCGGCGTCGCCCGCGCCCGGGCGAGCGGCGCCAGGGAAAAGGCCGCGGCGGAGAGCAGGCCGAAGGCCGCCGCCTTGGCGAGCGGCCAGGGATAGAGCCCGAACAGCGCCGGGATCGGCAGCCGATCCTTGACCAGCGCGCCGAGACCAAGGGGCGCGAGCCCGCCGACGATGAGGCCGATGCCGACGCCGAGCGCCGCCAGGACGGCGATCTGCACGAGATAGGTGTTGCGGACCAGCGCGCCCTCCGCGCCCAGCGCCTTGAGGGTGGCGATCGCCGGCTTGCGCGCCTCCAGATAGGCGCTGACCGCGCCGAACACGCCGAGCCCGCCGGCCACCAGCGAGGCCAGGCCGATGAAGCCCAGGAAGTACTCCAGCTGGTCGATAACGCGGCTCACGCCCGGCGCGGCGTCGTCGCGGCCGCGCATGCGGAAGCTGCGCCCCGGCAACTGCTTGCGGAGGCTGTTCATCGCGGCCTTGGGCTCGAGCCCCGGCTTCAGGGCGATGCGCGCCGTCTCGCCGAACGGCAGGCCGCGGGACAGGAAGCCGCCCTGCTCCAGCGCGCCGACCCGCGTCAGCACCCGGGGGCCGAGCGCGAAGCCGCGCGACAGCCGGTCCGGCTCCTCCAGCAGCACGGCGCGGGCGACCAGCGGCACGTTGCCGGCCAGGAAGCGGTCGCCGAGCTTCAGGTGCAACCGGTCGAGCAGGCCCGGCTCCACCGCCGCGCCCCAGGCGCCGTCCTCCGGTATCAGCGCAGCCGCCAGCGACGGCGCGCCCTGCAAGGTCACCCGGCCGGCCAGCGGATAGTCGCCGGCGACGCCGCGCAGCTCGACAAGCCGGCGCTCGCCCGCGGCGGACTGCGCCATGGCCCGGTTGGCGACCGCGAAGGAGGTGCGCCCGAACCTGGCGAACACCGCCCGCTCCTGCGGCGTGAAGCGGCGCAGCTGCACGGAGACCGCCACGTCGCCGCCGAGGATCTCCCGCGCCTGGCTGGCCAGGCCCTGGCGGAAGGCCTCCGCCGTCGAGCCGGCCGCGGCGATCGCCGCGACGCCGAGCGCCAGGCAGGCCAGGAAGATGCGGAAGCCGCGCACGCCGGCGCGCAGCTCACGGGCGGCGAACCGGACGCTTAAGGGGATCACGCCGCCTCGGCCACGCGGCCGCCCGCGAGGCGCACCGTGCGGTCCGCCCGCCTGGCCAGCGCCTCGTCGTGGGTGACCAGCACCAGGGCGGCGCCGGTGATCGCGACGAGCTCGAACATCAGGTCGGCCACGTGCTGGGCGTTGGCGGCGTCGAGGTTGCCGGTGGGCTCGTCGGCGAACAACAGCTTGGGCCGGGAGGCCAGGGCGCGGGCCAGCGCGACGCGCTGCTGCTCGCCGCCGGACAGCTGGTGCGGATAGTGGTGGCCGCGGGCCGACAGCCCGACCCGGTCGAGCCAGACCTTGGCCGTCGCCGTCGCCTCCCGGTCGCCGGCGATCTCCAGCGGCGCGGCGACGTTCTCCGCGGCGGTCATGTTGGGCAGCAGGTGGAAGGACTGGAAGACCAGCGACACGCGTCCGCGGCGCAGCCGCGCACGGCCGTCCTCGTCGAGCCGGGCGAGGTCCTGGCCGAACAGCAGCACGCGGCCGCCGGTGGGCCGCTCGAGGCCCGCCGCCACGGCGATCAGCGACGACTTGCCCGACCCCGAGGGGCCGACCAGCGCCACACGTTCGCCCGACGCCACGGTTACATCGAGCCCCCTGAGGATCTCCACCGGCCCGGCCGGCGACGGCAGGGTCAGCGAGACGTCTTCGAGAATGAGCGGATCGGAATCGGCCAAGAGCGCCTCGGGCGTTTGTGCGAGCGACGTCGCGAACTAGATAGGACGAGCTGATGGCCGATACACGCTTCCCTGTGATTTCGCGGCGCACACTTGTGGCCGGCGCGCTGGCCGCCCTACCCGCGCGCGCCCTGGCGGCGCGCGGCCAGGTGGTCACCATCCTCGGGGATTCGATCACTGCGGGGCTCGGCCTGCCCGGCCGCGACGCCCTGCCCAACCAGCTACACCTCGCCCTCGAGAAGCTCGGCGTGCCCAATGTGGTGCGCGGCGCCGGGATTTCCGGCGACACGACGGCCGGCGGCCTGGCGCGGCTGAACTTCTCGGTCCAGCCGGACACCGCGGTGGTGGTGGTGGCGCTCGGCGGCAACGACCTGCTGCAGGGGCTCGACCCGAAGGCCACGCGCGCCAACCTCGCCAAGATCATCCAGGGGCTGAAGGCGCGCCACAAGGGCGTGGTGCTGGCCGGGATCAACGCGCCCCTGGAGATCGGGCGCAGCTACGCCCGGGATTTCAACGCCGTCTTCCCGAGCCTCGCCAAGGAGCACCGGGTGGCGCTCTATCCGGACCTGTTGGCCGGCGTCGCGCGCAATCCGGCGCTCATCCAGGGTGACGGGCTGCACCCCAACGCCCGGGGCGTGCAGATCATCGCCGCCCGCCTGGCGCCGGTGGTGGCGCGCGCCCTGAAGCAGGCTTCCTAGCAGGCCCCCCTAGTAGGATCCCCGCCGCATCAGCACCGCCGGCACCGTGGCGGCGATGATCAGGCCGTCCATCACCACGTTGCGCTGCCTGGCGTAGAGGCAATCCATGGCGACGCGGGCGCGATAGGTCGTGTCGTTGCGGCCGCTGACCTGCCACAGCCCGGTGATGCCCGGCTTGACCGCGCAGTAGCTGCCGAACCGCCGGCCGTACTTGCTCACCTCGGCGTCGACGATCGGCCGCGGTCCCACCAGGCTCATGTCGCCGCGCAGCACGTTGAACAGCTGCGGCAGCTCGTCGAGGCTGGTCCGGCGCAGGAAGGCGCCGAGGCTCGTCACCCGGGGATCGTTGCGCAGCTTGTGGTCCCGCTCCCATTCGGCGCGGGCGACGGGATCGCTGGCCAGGAGCCCGGCCAGCCGTTGCTCGGCGTCGATCGCCATCGAGCGGAACTTCAGGCAGAAGAAGTAACGGCCGCCGCGGCCGATCCGCCGATGGGCGAACACCACCGGGCCGCCGTCCTGGAGGTAGACCGCGAGCGCCACCGCGAGCATCACCGGCGCCAGGAAGACCAGGGCCATGAGCGCCAGCGCCATGTTCATGGCGTCGGTGAGGACCTCGTCGACCGCGATTCTTCGTAGCCGGTTCGAGGTCCGCGCCGGGACCTCATGGACATAGACCATTTCAGACATCGGGCTCGTTTCGGAAGCTGGCCGACGGAGCCATTCCCCGCCGAGAAACGAGCCGACAACCAACGGTCACGGTTGGGAGTTCCGGGCGGAAGCCAAAAACCTAACAATCGATCAAGAACCTCGGCCTGACTGCGGAGTTTACTCTCCGAGGGGCGGTCCCGTGTCCGATCGCCCGGAGGGACGCACCCAATGTCACGGACTGAGCCCGACGTCGGCGTGATCATCCCGGCGCACAACGCCGAGCTGACCATCGGGCGGGCGATCAGCTCCGCCCTGCGCGAGCCGGAGTGCAGCGAGGTCATCGTGGTCGTGGACGGCGCCACGGACGGCACGGCTGCGGCGGCGCGGGCCGGCGACGACGGCTCCGGCCGGCTCAAGGTGATCGAGCTGCAGGAGAGCGGCGGTCCCGCCCAGGCGCGCAACCGGGCGCTGGCCGAGAGCCGCGCCGCATGGGTCTGCCCGCTGGATTCCGACGATTACTTCCTGCCCGGACGGCTCGGCCGCATGCGCGCCGAGACCGGCTACTGCGATTTCGTGGGCGACGACCTGCTGCGGGTCATCGAGGGCCGCCCGCACTGCGCGGCGCACGCCATGATCGGCGAGCGGTTCCGCCTGCCGATGTGCCTGTCGTTCGAGACCTTCGTCCTCGCGAACATCAGCCGGCCCAACCTGCCGCGGGCCGAGCTGGGCTTCCTGAAGCCGCTGATCCGCCGCGGCTTCCTCGACACCCACGCGCTCGCCTACGATCCGAAGCTGCGGCTGGGCGAGGACTTCGTGCTCTACGCCACCGCCCTGGCGCTGGGCGCCAAGTTCAAGATCCTGCCGCCGTGCGGCTATGTCGCCGTGGAGCGCGCCGCCTCGATCTCCGGCAGCCATGGCGCGACGGAGCTGCGCGCGCTGGTGAGCGCGAGCCGTCAGATGGAGGCGCTGAAGCTGACGCCCGACGAGCGTCAGGCGCTCCGCGAGCACCGCGCCCACGTGGCCGCCAAGCTGGCGCTCCGCGAGTTCCTGGACGCCAAGCGCGCCGCCGGTCTGAGGGGCGCGGCCGCGGTCCTGGCGCGCAGCCCCGCCGCGGCGGCGTATATCGTGTCGACCATCGCCTCGGACGTCATTCGCCGGCGCGCGACGCCCCGGCCGCCCGCCCCGCAGGCCGCGGCGGCCTGAGCCGCCGCGCCTTGAGCCCTCAGGCCGCCCGGTCGGAGGCCTGATCCGGCGCGCGCCGGAGCGTGCGCTCCACCGCCGCCTCGGCCGCCGCCCGGCTGCGGTCGGCGCCATCGGCCACCGTCACCCCGTCCTCGTCGTAGACGCTCCACGACCAGCCGTCTTCCTGCTGGCAAAGCGAATAGGCGAACGAACGCGGCTCATGCATTGGCCTGGCTCCGGTACCGACAACTGAAGGGCTAACACCAGGGCAATGCGGCGGTTGCGCGACATGTCGCAAACGTGAGCGTCCGGGCCCGCGAACCACCGGCGCAGCTTGCGTGTTCTCCAGCTCAGCTAGCTTCTGGGGAGAACACCGTGAGCTATTTCAACTTCCTCGGCCAGGCCATGCCCGAGAGCGCAAGCGGCTCCGGCGTGTTCGGAACAAGCGTCGGCGGCGAGACCCTGACGGCGCCGCCCGGTCCCTCGGCGGTCGACGGCAACGGGGGCGGCGACACCCTGATCGGCTCGAACGGCGACAACACCTTCTACGTCAAGGATCCACACGACATCGTCCGCGTGGCCGCAGGCTCGCCGGGGGTGAAGACGGTCGTCGCCTACACATCATTCACCCTGCCCGACAACGTCCAGAACCTGACCTCCTCGGGGGCCTTCAACTACGCGGCCGGCAACAATCTCGGCAACCTGATCAAGGTCGGCAACGACGGGGAAATGGTCTACGGCGCCGGCGGCGACGACGTGCTGGTCGGCGGCTTCGGCAACGACAGCTTCATCGTCAAGGCGGGCGAAGGCAACGACGTCATCTACGGCTTCCACGCCGGCGACACGATCCGGCTGATCAGCCCCGGCCTGACCAACTTCCAGCAGGTCCAGGCGGCGATGACCCAGGTCGGAGCCGACGTCTCGATCCGGATCTCGTCGGCCGAGCAGCTGATCGTCCGCAACGCCAGCGTCGGCCAGCTCAGCGCCCAGGATTTCCTGCTGAGTCTCGACCGCAGCAAGCTCGGCGCGGTGACGCTCGATGACGAGTTCAACAGCTTCCAGCCGTACAATTTCCAGACCCACACCGGCCTGTGGCGCACCGATTTCGGCCTCGGCCGCACCAATCCCGACAGCTTCAGCCTGCGCCAGAACGGTGAGCAGCAGGCCTATGTGACGGCCGACTTCCAGGGCACGTCGGGGCACGCCCTGGGCTACAACCCGTTCAGCGTCTCGGACGGGGTGCTCAACATCACCGCCCATCAGTTCGCCGCCAGCGACACCCAGTCGACGTTCGGGGCGACCTACGCCTCGGGGATGATCAACACCCGCGGCATCTTCGAGCAGAAGTACGGCTACTTCGAAATCCGCGCCCAGATGCCGACGGCGGTGGGCTCGTGGCCCGCCTTCTGGATGGTCCCCGACCCCAACGTGAAGGGCGTCGAGGCGGACATCACCGAGAACATCGCCATCCAGCCGAGCATCGACTTCGTGCGCGCCTATGGCGGCGACAGCGCCAGCTTCGCCAACGTGCTGAAGACCGGCGACATCTCGGGCTTCCACACCTACGGCATGCTGTGGACGCCGCAGACGGTGACCTTCTTCTACGACGACCAAGCGGTCTTCCAGACGGCGACGCCGCAGGCCTGGGATGCGCCGATGTACCTGATCGCCAACTATGCGGTGGGGGGGTTCGGCGGCAATCCCAACCCGGGCGCGTTCCCCGACGGCTTCAAGATCGACTACATCCGCGCCTACGCCCTGGCCGACGGCTCGAGCACCGTCGTGCACCTGACGCCGAGCACGCAGGACACGCCGCCCGACACCACCCCGGGCGCCACCGCCGGCTCCGACAACCTGCAGGCCAGCAGCGGCCAGCCGGAGATCCACGGCGGCGCCGGCGACGACACAATCACCGGCTATGCGGGCGCGAGCTTCCTGACCGGAGACGACGGCAATGACGCGATCAACGGCGGCTCGGGATTCGACCGCACCAACGGCAACGCCGGGGCGGACACCGTCCACGGAAACGCCGGCGACGACTGGGTGACCGGCGGCAAGGACAACGACCAGCTGTTCGGCGACGACGGGAACGACATCCTGAACGGCAACCTCGGGAACGACACCGCGCAAGGCGGGCCCGGCGCCGACACGGTCCGTGGCGGCCAGGGCGACGACGTGCTCGCCGGCGGCCAGGGCAGCGACTACATCACCGGCGATCTCGGCAATGACACCATGACCGGCGGGCTGGGCGCCGACACCTTCCGCGCCTTCGCGGGCGGCGGGGCCGACGTGATCCTCGACTTCAATCGCGCCGAGGGCGACCGCATCGTGCTCGATCCGGGGACGGTCCACACCGAGACCCAAGCCGGGGCCGACGTGATCGTCATGCTCGGCGGCGGCGCCCAACTGACGCTGAAGAACGTCCAGCTCGCCAGCCTGTCGGCCGGCTGGATCGCCTGAGCCGCGGGAACCCGCGCGGCCCGTCAGCCATTCCGCGCCACGGTGAAGGTCTGCCATGGGCGGGACGAGATGAACGTGGACGTGGGCGTCTGCACCTTCCGGCGCCCGGCGGTGGCCGAGACGCTGGCGTCGCTGGCGCAGCAGGCCCTGCCGGCGCGCTGCGCCCTGCGCGTCATCGTCGCCGACAACGACGAGGCGCCCACGGCCGAGGCGCTGGTGCGCGAGGCGGCCGACCGGCTCGGCCTCGACCTCGTCTACGTCCACGCCCCGGCGCGCAACATCTCGCGGGCCCGCAATGCTTGCCTGGCGGCGGCGACGGGGGCGTTTGTCGCCTTCCTCGACGATGACGAGACCGCCGCCCCGAGCTGGCTGGCCACCCTGCTCGCCGAAGCCGAGCGCGGCGGGTGGGACGCGGTCCTGGGGCCGGTCAGGGCGGTCTATGGCGCGGATGCGCCCGGCTGGCTGGCGGCCGGCGACTTCCACTCCACCGCCCCGGTGGTCGTCGGCGGGCGGATCCTGAAGGGCTACGCCGGCAATGTCCTGATCCGCCGCCCGACGATCGCCGCCCGCGGCCTGCGCTTCGACGAGGCGCTCGGCCGGCAAGGCGGCGAGGACGACGACTTCTTCTACCGCCTCACCGACGGCGGCGGGCGCATCGGCTTTGCGCCCGACGCCCTCGCCTTCGAGCCGGTGCCGCCCGCGCGCGCATCGCTGAGGTGGCTGCTCACCCGCAGCTTCCGCACCGGCCAGACCCATGGCGCGAGGCTGTCGCAGCAGGTGCGTGGCCCGGCGCGGCTGGCCCAGGCCGGGCTGGCGGCGGCGAAGGGCGGCGTCTGCCTGGCCGGCGCCGCGGCCACCGCCTGGTCGCCGCGCGCGCGGGCCCGCTGGCTGGTGCGCGGCTCGCTGCACGCCGGCGCCGTCGCGCGGCTGGCTGGGCTCCGGGAGCTACAGCTCTACTGAAAGAGCTCCATCTTTCGAAACAAGCGGAACAGGCGCCGGCCATTCGGAGTTGCTGAAGCCGCGGTGGTGCGCCGCCGCAACATCGTTTGGTCGCGATTGGAGAGAGTCCCACACCATGCGCAGGCGTTCGTCCTTGCTGGCCGCCGCAGCCGTCCTCTCGCTCGCGGCGGCCGCCCCCGCCCTGGCGGATACATCCATGCCGCCGCCCGACAACATCGCGCGCATGACTCCGGGCGCCACGGCCTACCGGATCGGCCCGGCGGACATGCTCGACATCAACGTCAACCAGCTGCCGGAATTCACCAAGACGGTCGAAGTCGATCCGTCCGGCCACATCCTGCTGCCGCTGATCGGCCAGGTGCAGGCGTCCGGCCGCACGCCGGCGGAACTGTCCGACGACATCGCCGCCGAGCTGAAGAAGAAGTACATGAAGGACCCGCTGGTGGTGGTGTCCGTCAAGGAGGCCCAGGGCCAGAAGGTCACGGTGGACGGCGCGGTCTCCAAGCCGGGCGTCTATCCGCTCGCCGGCGCCACGACCCTGCTGCAGGCGGTGGCCCTCGCCCAGGGACCCGATCCGAAGCTCGCCAATCCCAAGCGCGTCGCCATCTTCCGCACCGTCGGCGGCGAGCGCCGCAGCGCCTTCTACGACCTGACGCAGATCCGCACCGGCAAGGCCGAGGATCCGATCGTCTACGGCAACGACATCGTCGTGGTCGACAGCTCCGGGGCGAAGTCGTTCATGCAGAACTTCCAGGGCGGCTCGTTCCTCGGCCTGCTCGGCATGCTCGTCCGACCGTGGTGAGCCCGACGCACGCCTCGCCAAGTCCGCACGCCTTTCCGCGGAACCGGGCAAAGGCGTCGGGGTTATTGGCCACGCTAGCTTTTTCCGAACCGGGTGGGGCCCTCGCGGCCCAAGGGTGTGTGGGATCGCGCAAGGCTTCCGTGGCCGGAGGCTGGCAGCGCTGTTCCGACCGTAGCCCGACCGCCGCCGGCGGCGCCCGCCCGCATGATGGTCCGAACGCAGGTCACCGATGAACAGTCTCATTCCGATCCCGCATGAGCTGCCCGCCCATCCTGGGCACGCCTTCCGACCGATCGAGCCCGAGCGCATGCACCTGCGCCAGCTGTTCGGCATCCTCCTGCAACGGGCCAGGCTCGCGCTCGGCGTCGCCGGGGCGGTGTTCGTGGTGGTGCTCGCCGCCTTCGCCCTGAAGACCCCGACCTACAGCGCCAGCGGCTCGGTGGTTGTCGACCCGCGCGGCGTCAACATGGCCCAGCCGGAGCGGCCGCCGGGCTACGGCGGCCCGCCGGACGCCAGCGTCGTCGACACCCAGGTGGAGGTGCTCCGCTCGCACGCCCTCGCCGAGCGGGTCGTCCGCCGGCTGAAGCTCTACAACGATCCCGAGTTCAACGGCGCGATGGCGCCGCGCCTGTTCGGCCTGATCCCCGGCCGCCAGCCGATCGACAATCCCACGCCGAAGCTGATCTCGCAGGTCGCCGACAACCTGCTGGGCCACGTCTGGATCCGCCGCGCCGGCCTCACCTACGTGGTCTACGCCGGCGTCTCGTCCGCCTCGCCGCAGAAGGCGGCGATGCTCGCCAACACCTACATGGACGAGTACCTGAAGAAGCAGCTGGACGACAAGATCGCCCTGGTCTCGAAGGCCAACGGCGACCTGGGCGCCAGCCTCGAGAAGATGCGCCAGGACGCCGAAGTCGCCGAGGCGCGGGTGCAGGAATACAAGAACGCCCACGGCCTGCTGAGCTCCGAAGGCCACACCATGGCCGAGCAGGAGGTCTCCACCCTCAACACCCAGATCGCCCAGGCCAAGGCCGACGCGGCCGAGAAGCAGGCCCGCCTGGCGGCCGCCCAGTCGCAGCTGCGCTCGGGCGGCGGCGGCGCCGATGTCGGCGCGGCGCTCGGCTCCGACACCATCAGGGAACTGCGCAAGAACGAGGCCGAGCTCTCTGTGAAGCTCGCCCAGCTGAAGAGCGACTTCACCGACGACTATCCGGACGTGAAGCGCACCCAGGCGCAGCTGCGCGACATCCGCGCGGAGATCCAGACCGAGATCAACCGGATCATGTCGAGCCTGCGCGCCGAGGCGCAGGCGGCGGCCGGCCGCGAGAGCTCGCTGCTCGCCAGCCGCGGCACGGCGGCCGGCGGCATCGCCGCCAACAATCAGGCCATGATCGGCCTCGTCGGCC
>Ga0310811_10008254_pt1 | contig 13391 bp, 10 predicted proteins | sample YCmetagenome_FD_207642 | JGI IMG/M metagenome (GOLD analysis project Ga0310811, IMG submission 207642) | Soil microbial communities from experimental microcosm in Duke University, North Carolina, United States - YC | ecosystem: Engineered > Artificial ecosystem > Soil microcosm > Unclassified ... | reverse complement strand
TGACGGATGTGGCGTACGCGGTGGGGTTCAACAGCCTGTCGTACTTCTGCCGCTGCTTCCAGCAATCCTACGGCGTGACGCCCGCGGCGTATCGGAGCGGAGTGGCGGTTCGTTAGGCGTCGATATCGTGGGTTCGCGAGCCGGATCATCCCGGTTGCCGATCCCGAGATACTTGCGCTCGCGAGCCCCGGCGTCAGGTTTGTCGCGCCACATGACGCCGAACCCCTCCGATGATGACCGTTAGCACCAAGATCTCACCATCGCGAAAGCCGCTCGGGCCCGATCACGACCGGGTCTCGACTCCCGACGCACCCGCAGCGACCGGCATCACGCTGTCGCCCGGGCGCGCCATGATGCTCCCGTGCGTCTTCGCGATCGCGGTCGCTGCATTCGCCGCCTTCACCACGAGCAACCCAACGCTAGTGCGGACGTTCCTCGGCGCCGGTATCGCGCTCCTCGTGTGGAGCGCGGTGCTCTTCGTGTCGGCACGGCAATCGAACCGCACGCTCGCCCTGGAGTTCGCACCGCGAAAGCAACACTGGATGCAGGCGTGCGCACAGGGCAGCGTCCTGTTGTACTGGGGCTGGTACGTGCCCCTCGTATACACCTTCCTCCCGTTCGTCGGCGTCCAGCTGCTCTTTGCGTACGCCATCGACAGTCTGCTCTCGTGGTCCCGCCGCGATCGGTACGTGCTCGGGTTCGGGCCGTTCCCGGTCGTGCTGAGCACTAACCTGTTTCTCTGGTTCCGCCTCGATTGGTTCCATTGGCAGCTCGCCATGATCGCCGTTGGGTTCCTGGCGAAGGAGCTCATTCGCTGGAAGCGGGACGGGCGCGTCGCGCACATCTTCAACCCGTCGTCCTTCCCGTTGGCCGTCGCGTCGCTCGCGCTGCTGGTATCGGGCACGTCCGACATTACCTACGGATCGTTCATTGCCAACACGCAATCGGACCCGCCTAACATCTACCTGCTGATCTTCCTGGTCAGTCTCCCCGGTCAAATCCTGTTCGGGGTGGCGCGGATGACCGTGACGGCGGTGGTCACGATGTACGCAATCAGCCTCCTCTACTTCGCGGCGACGGGCACGTACCTCTTCATCGATTCGCACATTCCGCTTCCCGTGTTTCTCGGGATGCACCTGCTCTTCACCGACCCCTCCACGTCACCCCGGAGTGAGTTGGGGCGGATCTTTTTTGGCATTCTGTACGCTGTGCTCACGACAGTGCTGTACGTGATCCTCACGGCGATGGGCGCCCCAACGTTCTACGACAAGCTCCTTCCCGTGCCGCTCATGAACCTGATGGTTCGGCGAATCGATGCCTGGATGGCAACGCCATGGCTCTCGGCGCTCGATCCCGGTCGCCTCGGACGGTCGCTTACACCGCGACGGCGAAATGTCGTGTTCGCCGGCCTCTGGGCCGCGGTGTTCGTCGCCATGAGCGCCTTCCAGGGTGTCGGAGACCGCCATCCCGGTCAGTATCTCCCGTTCTGGCGGAAGGCATGCGAGTCCGGGGCCCAACGCGCCTGCGACTACACCGCCACACTCACGAACATCTATTGTCAGAACGGCTCGGCGTGGGCGTGCAACGAGACCGGGATCCTCCGTCGTGGGCGCGGGGAGGCGGCTGACCGTGAATTCACTCGCGCCTGTCAGCTCGGTTTCGCTCCGGGCTGTGACAACGCCCGGCAGCCTGGCATCGCGGCAGCATCGCTCCGACGAGGTCCGCCGGAGGCGAAGGATCTGCCCATCGTGCTGCGTGGGACGAAGCCGCAGCTGCGTGAGCGCGACGTGACCAGACTGTACGCGATTGGCTGTGGCCAGGGATGGGGCGAGCTATGCGCGGCCTCGCGTCCGCCCCGTGATCCGCCGGGTCGATCCTAACGACTCCGTACCCCGGGATTGGTTTATCCCAATGCGGACGGACGTGGGACGAACCGAACCACGGTCGCCTGGTCCTGAAAAAGATCGAACCTATCCACCATTTGCGCGTTCGGTCACAGGTGTTTACGTTGGAGCCCGTTCGGCGACTGGTCGAGTCGTATGACCTAACGACCGCGGTGTAGCCGCCGGACCAACGGCACTCGAGGCGCTCTGGGAACCGGCGATCGCTCCAGCTGAGAGCAATCCGCCTGTTCTGCCTCGTAGCCGCAGCAGCCTGCTCGGACCGGCCGCGTTGGCCGGGCGCTCAACCCATCGTGCACGATCGCGGCATCGTGCGTGCCCCACCGAGGAGGAATGATCATGCGACGTGGATGGTTCATCCGCGGGACGACGGTGCTGGCGTTCTGTCTCCCCCTAACGCTGCCGGCCCAGCAGCCGACGACCGGCCGCATCGAGGGCACGGTCACCGACGCGAGGAGTCAGTCGCCGATCGGAAACGCGACCGTCTTCATCGAAGCGTTAGGCATCGGCAGCCAGACGAATGACCGGGGAAAGTACGTTCTCGTGAACGTCCCGGCTGGCGAGCAGAAGGTACAGGTGCGCCGCCTCGGCTTTGCGACCGTATCGCGAACCGTCGCCGTTCAGGCGGGCCAGACCGCGACGGTCGATGTCGCGCTCTCCGCGGCCGTCATCTCGCTCGACGAGGTGGTCGTTACCGGGACGGCCGCGGTCACCCGCGCCAAGGAAGTCCCGACGAGCACGGCGATCGTGAACGCCGATGAGGTGGCACGAGCCCCGGTCCTGGACGCGCAGCAGGTGCTCCAGGGCCGCGTACCGAGCGTTTCCATCCTCGCCAACAGTGGCCAGCCGGGCGCTGGCGGCACCGTGCAGATTCGCGGGACCAATACCCTCACGCAGAGCACCGCGCCGCTCATCTACGTCGACGGCGTTCGGATCTTCAACGAGCCGACTCGCAACAACTGGGGGGCACGCACGTCATCGAACCCGCTGCAGGACATCAACGCCGAGGACATCGAGCGAATGGAGGTCGTGAAGGGTGCCGCGGCCACGACTCTCTACGGGACCGAAGCGGCGGGCGGCGTCATTCAGATCTTCACCAAGAAGGGCCAGGCCGGAACACCGCAGTGGACGGCGTCGGCCTCGGGCGGAGCCAACGTGAGCTCGCGGTGGGGCGCCAAGAACGATCCGACAGAGCTGTTCACGAAATGCGGCAATACCGAGCAGATGTACGGTCTCCATCTCAGCGGCGACGAGATGGGCACCCGCCAGTATTTCGTCGACCCCACGTGCCCGAGCGATGGCAACTGGACCAGACCGGGTCCGCTGCAGCTGTACGACCTCTCCGTCGCTGGCGGAGCGAACAAGCTCACCTACTTCGTGTCCGGGAATTACGGGGACGTGCAGGGCATTCTCCCGAGCCAGCGTTCCAAGGATGGTGGATTCCGCGGGAACTTCTCCGTCTTCCCGATGGACAAGCTGCAGTTTCAAATCACCACGGCCTATACGAAGCGCAACACCCGCTGGGCCGGCGATGGCGACAACTCCGAAGGGTTCCTGCTGAACGTGGGCCGCGGTCCCTTCAACTACATGAAGGGCGGCAAGGGTAACGACTGCGACGGTATCGCTGATGACATCGTGTGCGTGACGAACAACTACGTGTTCGATCAGACGCTCGCCACCCGATCGGATCACTTTCTGAGTGGCTTCACGGTGAACTACAACCCGGTCGCCAAGCTCTCGAACCGCTTTTCGGTTGGCTGGGACTACCTCGACATGCAGAACGTGACGAACCTGCCGTTCGGTTTCCTCACGCTGCCCGAAGGGTATTTCTGGGATGAGAACACGCGCCACACGAAAATGTCGCTCGACTACGCAGGGTCCTGGCTCGAGAACATCTTCCACTCGGCGCAGTCCACGTTCTCCTGGGGCGCGCAGCTGTACCGCGACAAGCATCGCTGGACGGAGCTGGACGTCCAGAACTTCGCCGGTCCAGGTGACCCGACGCTCAAGACGGGCGCGGAGCTGACCTATCGCGAAGACCTCCCGTCTTCGGTCACGAACGCCGGGTTCTTCCTGCAGGAGCAGATTGCCTGGCGCGACCGGCTGTTCATTACCGGCGGCCTCCGTGTCGACGGAAGCAGCGCGTTCGGCGACAACTTCGGTCTCCAGAAGTATCCCAAGATCGGTGCCTCGTACGTGCTTTCCGAGCACTCGTTCTGGCCCACGAAGTGGTGGGACACCTTCAAGGTGCGCGCGGCGTTGGGCGAGAGCGGCAAGGCGCCGGGAGCATTCGACAAGCTCCGGACCTGGTCGCCCGTCACGGGCGACGAGAACAAGCCGGGCTTCACGCCTAACGACGTGGGCAACCCGGACATCGGCCCGGAGCGGACGCGCGAGCTCGAGGGCGGTTTCGACGCGAGCTTCATCTCGGGTCGTCTGGGCCTCGAGTTCACCGCGTTCAGTGCGCGCACGCTCGATGCGCTCGTTCCCGTGACGCTGCCGCCCTCCAATGGGTTCCTCGAGTCGCGCATCGCGAACATCGGCGAGCTGAAAAACAGCGGCGTGGAAGCGCAGATCAACGCCGGTCTGGTTCGTACGCGCGCCGTCGACTGGACCGTCCGCGGGAACTACTCGGCGCTCTCGAGCAAGGCCGTGGACCTGGGCGAGCAAACCGAGGTGTACACGGGGCTCGGCTCGTACATCAAGACCGGCAAGCAGTTCCCGGCATACTACGGAACCGTCGTGACCAACCCGGGCGCGATTGCCGATTTCGAAACCGCCGACGACCAGCTCATTGGACGGGTGAATCCCGACAAGCTGTGGGGCATCGGAACGACGATGCGGCTCTACAACCGCTTCACGGTCGACGCGTTCCTCGAGCACCAGGGCGGCTTCTACGTGCAGAACTACACGGCCTACCAGAATGCCCGACGTGGTGCCTGGTTCCCGTGCTACGACACGCAGGAGAAGGTCATCTCGTCGTACGGACCGGACATGGAGCCCGGCACGTCGGATGATGCGGCGAGTGCGCTCAGCGGCGTCACGGCGCTCATGCGTGCCCGCTGCTCGAGCAGTGACTACGACATCGGTTTCTGGACCGAAAAGGGCGACTTCACGAAGCTCCGGTACGTGTCGCTGACGTACCAGTTGCCGGCGCGGCTGGTCAACGCGAAGAACGCGACCATCACCTTCGCCGCGCGCAACCTCGTGACGTGGAGCAAGTACAACGGTGGGGATCCCGAGGTACAGGACGTGGCCGACCAGTCGAACCTGGCCGACTTCAACGGGACCTTCGGCCGCCGGGATTACTACCAGATCCCGCAGCCCAGGTCGTTCGTGGTCACCTTCAAAGTGGGCTTCTGACAATGAGGAGACCAGCGATGATCACAACCCATTGGGCGGTGCGCGGGTCCCTCGTTTTCGCCGTCGCGCTCGCGGTGAGCGCGTGCAGCGGGATGTTCGAGGTGGAGGCCCCTGGCCGCATTGCCGACGAAAATCTGAACGATCCCGACGCGGCGCCCGGTATCGTGACCGGCATGTCATATGACCTCGCCGGGGCGATGAACGCCGGCTCCGATATCCTCGCCCTCGCGTCCGGCGAGTTGTACCACGGTGGCAGCTACAACTGGGCTGACGTACCTCGGGGAGTCATCACCGACGAGGACGCGGACGCTGTCTGGGGCAGCATGATGCAGGCGCGGTGGGTGACGGAGCACGGCATCGAGCGGCTCCAGGCGAGCATGAAGCCCGAGGAATTCCCCAAGAGTGACCTCGTGGCGCGGGCGTACCTGCTCGGGGGCTTCGCGAACCGCCTCATTGGTGAGAACGTTTGCGAGACGGTGATCGACGGTGGGGCACCGGAGCCGAATACCGTGGAGTTCGACCGCGGTCTCGAAAAGTTCGACAAGGCGATCGAGATCGGCACGGCGGCCGGCTCCGGCGCCAGCGACATCGTGACGGCCGCGTACGCCGGCCGAGCATCGCTCAAGGCGTGGAAGGGCGACTGGGCCGGCGCCGTCGCCGACGCCCAACAAGTGCCGACAGACTTCCTGTACAACGCGGTTCTCATGACCGACGGATTGACCAACACCCTCTCGTACGAAACGCACGATCGGTACGAGTACACGGTGTTCGGCACCGAGTGGGCGGAGCGACCTAACGATACACGCGCGCCGTGGCAGATCATGTACAATGGCGACGGCTCCGTGGCAACCGGCGCGAACGGGTCGACGCCCATGTACCAGCAGCAGAAATACGAGGACAACGGCTCGGACATTCCGCTCGTGAAGGGCACGGAGATGCTCGTGCTGCGCGCCGAGGCCGCGCTGCGCAGTGACGATATCAACGGTGCCATGACGCTGATAAACCAGGCGCGTGCAGCGGCCGGCATGTCGGCCCTGGCGACACCGGGCACACCCACCGAAGCGTGGACGATTCTCCACGCCGAGCGTGGCGCCATCACGTGGCTCGAGAATCGCCGGTTCTGGGACGAGCGCCGCTGGTTCGCGGAGAGCGGGCCGCCACACTTCGACTTTCTGAACGGTCGGGACAAGTGCATCCCGATCAGTAAGACGGAGAAGGACTCGAACCCGAATGTTCCGTAGGGTGGATTCCAGGCGACTCGCCTTCGTCGTCCTCACGGCAGTCTTGTTCGGCGGGTGCTACTCGTACCAGGTAGTGCCCGTCGAGCAGGCGCCTGTTGGCCAGACGGTGCGGGCGAGAATCTCGCCCTCTGAAGCCGACCGACTGCGCGAGGTCGTCGGCAGAGACGATCGTGTTCTGGAGGGCGAGCTGCTGGCGCCGCCGGATAGCTCGATTCTGGTCGCGGTGCGCACGAGCGTGGTCGATGCGTCGGTGCAGACGCACCAGCGCGTGACGGTGCCGCGACAGGGGCTGGTCGAGCTGGAGGTGCGGCGTCTCGACCGCTGGAAGACCGCGGGCGTCACGGCGGTGGTTGTGGGCGTGGCGAGCGCGCTCGCCATCACCCAGTTCAATGCCGAAAAGCCCACGGAAAACGGAGGCAAGAGCGGAAGCAACAAGTCGGTGGTGATGCCTCCGGGTGTGTCGTTCCACTGGAGTCATTAGGGGCGGCGCGCCGCCGCCGCGTTCCAGGCGTGAAGCAACCCACGTTGCGCCGGGGACAAGCCACGTTGCGTGCAACACCAATCGCTTCAAGTCACACCATGACTGCTTAGTAGCCGCCGAAGCGTCCGATAGAGTCCCCGCATCGAAAGAGCTGTTTCGTTCTTCGACGCCTGGGGGCAGTTATGCGCGCGAATCGGCGGATTACGCCAACTACATGGATTGCGGCAGTCGTTGTCAGCACGAGTTGCGGCCCCGCGCCGGACTCGGCATCACCTAACGCCTCGACCCTCCCGACCGAAGTCTCCCTCCACCGCGACGGCGCCGGTGGGCATGGCGGCGACAGGAAGGAAGCGACGACACTCTACATCTGGGCCAGCGATCAGGCCCGCGTCGCCCCAGATTTTCTCGCGGTCATCGACTTCGACCGCCGATCACCTGACTACGGGAAGGTGCTCAAGACCGTACCCCTCCCACCGCCCGGCAACATCGGCAACGAGCCGCACCACTGCCACACGTCGGTCGACCAGCGGATACTCGCGTGCGGCGGGCTCCTGAGCGTGCTCAAGGGCCAGAACGACATCTTCTTCTTTGATATCTCCGACGCCCGAAACCCGAGGTTCCTGCGGTCGACCCACGCCCCGAGCTCGAGCATCACCGACGACTTCCTGCCGCTGCCCGGCGGCGGATTTCTGGTCACGAATATGGGGTCGGCGAGCGGCGGACCGGGCGGGCGCGTCGTGGAGTTCGACAAAGACCTGAACCTCGTCGCGGAGCACCCATCGACACTTCCGGCGGATGGTGGGTTCAATCCGCACGGCATCGACGCCGACTTCTCGCGGAACCGGCTCGTGACGAGTGACTTCATCAATCCCGTCACGACGCTGAACGTGTTCGCCGGCGACCTCCAGTTGCGGAGCTCGATCCGTTTCTGGGACCTCGGCAATCGCACCATCACGCGGTCGGTCTTTCTCCCCGACAACGCCGGGACGATGGACGTGAAGCTCATCCCCGGCGACAACCGCGGGCGCGCCGTGACGGTCAACATGTTCACGGGGCTCATGTACACGGTCGATCCGACTGACGGCAGCTACGTCCAGTCGTTCGACATGTCCGACGTCACGCCGCATGTGGACACTCCGGTGCCTGGCGGCATGCCGGGACTGCTCGCGGTCCCGAGGAGTGGGCGGACCGTCATCACGGCGACGCTGATGGCCGGCCAGGTAGTGATGCTCGACATGTCGAGCCCGAAGAAGTTCAGGCAGCTCTCCGTCGTGAGCTTCGGGAAAGACACGGGACCACACTCCGTCCACCTGACACACGACGACAAGCGCCTCATCGTGACGGACTATTTCCTCAACCAGGACGACTTTGGAAAGGTCCATCTGGAGGGCGACCACAAGGTGCATGTGCTCGACGTCGGAGACCGGAGCCTAACGGTGGACCCTTCGTTCCAGGTGATCGACTTCAATACCGCGTTCGCGACCGGGCCGGCGCGTCCCCACGGGATCGGCATGAAGTGATGCGTGAGCCGGATCATTCACCGAGGGTGCGGCTGGAGGTTGCGTTCCTCGACGCGGACCACGCCGCACCCGCGCCAACCACCTCGCCCGGAGCCGACGAGCGTGGCCGCCGAACGGTGCTCGTCGTTGCGGGTGAAGTGGATCTGAGGTGTTATGTTCGCGAATGCCTGAGCGAGCGGCCGGACCTTCGTGTCCTGGAGGCGTCGACGGTCACCGCGGCGGTGACGCTCGCCGCGGCCCGCCCGCCGGATCTCCTCGTCGTGGACGAGCCGGAGCGTGACGTCCTCGTACTGCTCTCGCAGCTCCGCGCTGTCCTAATCGTCGACGATGTGCCGCGCGGTGCGCCGGCCTTCGGGGCGCACGTCCGACCCCTCGCGCGTCCGTTTACGGCCGAGCGGCTCGTGGGGGAAATCACCCAGCTGGTTGAAAACGATCCGTAAGGGGTCAGAGTCCTAAGTCATCCTTCCATCTCACTGGGTTGGCCTCCCTGGGCGCCCCCAACGCGCAACCAGGAGGTTGCGCGTGTGCCGATCGTCGCCTATACTTATATGCAACTACGAGGTTGCATATGCCAAACCCGGTGAAAACGCAGATGCCGAGCACCAACGCGATCGAAAAGCAGATCTTCCTCCGCGCGCCCCGAGCCCGGGTGTGGCGCGCGCTCACCGACGCGCGGGAGTTCGGGACGTGGTTCGGTGTGAGCCTCGACGACCCGATCGAGGAAGGGAAGTGGGCTAGCGGCCGGATTACCCACCCCGGATACGAGCACGTCCGGTTTCAGATGCTCGTCGAGCGCATGGAGCCCGAGGTGCTATTCGCGTATCGCTGGCACCCGTATGCCATCGAGCCCGACGTCGATTACTCGAAGGAGCCCATGACGCTCGTCGAGTTCCGGCTCGAGGACGCTGCTGGCGGCACGACGCTCACGCTGCTGGAATCCGGATTCGATCGCGTGCCGCTGGATCGTCGCGCCGAGGCGTTCCGAATGAACGAGCAGGGCTGGGGGCAGCAGATGGAGAACATCCGGCGCCATGTCGAGACCTAACGCCGCGGCCAGGTCGCCGGTGCGCGATGCGGCGCCACTCTTCGCCGCCCTCGGCGACGAGACGCGCCTCGGGCTCATCCTGCGGTTGTCGTCAGGCGGGCCCGGATCGATCACGCAACTGAGCGCGAAGTCCGCGGTATCTCGTCAGGCGATCACCAAGCATCTCCGCGTGCTCGCGGATGCGGGGCTCGTACGCAGCACGCGCCGGGGGCGGGAGCAGGTGTGGGATCTCGAGCCCAGGCGCCTCGCGGACGCTCATGCGTACCTGGACCGCATCTCGGCCCAATGGGATGCGGCGCTGGCTCGGCTCAAATCATTCGTCGAAGACTAAGTTCGATTTAACCGCTCTGCTGGTAAACTGTCTTCACCGAGACGCCTAACGTTTAGCACTCGCTGCGGCAGTCGTCCGAGCCTCCTCGCCCGCGCCGAGCACCACGATCGGCGCCGTCCACCGAACTGGCCCCCACTCCATCGCGAGCGTCCCGTGCTTCGCGTCCGACCCGGTGATCGAGATCGTGAACTTCTCCACCGGAGTCGCCACGGAATCCGAGGTCATGGGCGCCATGGCGAGGTCCTTCGAGCCATCGTACTCCGTCCCCCACTGGCCCGTCTGCTTGTTCACGATCAGATCGGTGCGCTTCGGCCGAGGGACCGTCCAGAGCGTGTAGGTGCCGGCGGGCACGCGCATCCCCGCCAGCATGATCGGCGCCGACGTCGTGAACTGCGTCGCCGCATTCGCACCAGTGCGCCACACGTAGTCGTACGGCAGCAGCTTCCCTAACAGATCACGCCCGCGCACGAGCGGGCGACCGTAGTCGACAGCGAAGCTCGCGGCGCCAATGGTGGCGCGTGCCGTATCCCGGACGCTGAGCTGCGCAAAGCCGTTCTTCGTCTCGAGCGCAGCGAACTGGGTGAAGACGGGTTCCACATTGGGTGGATCGCTAACGCGAGTGACATCCACCTTGTACGTCGTGCGCGCACCCGAGTAGCCCGTGAGGCGTCCGCTCGAGTCGACGTCCGCGACGCCGATCCCGGACAGCCAGTCATGCTGGATCTCGAGCTTCCCGTCCGGCCGCCGCCACACTCGGCCCGTATGCAGTGGGAACCTGTCGAACTCCCGGTCGATGTAGAACTGCCGCAAGTGGGCGGTGTCGCGAGCGGAGGTGCTCGCCTTCAGCTGGCCTAACGCGGCGTCGAAGTACAGCTCGTAGAGGCTGTACATCTGCGGCAGGTGAGCCATCGCGATGCCACCCTGCGTGGCGAAGTCGCGGCGGACGGTCCCGGTCGAGTCGCGCTTGATGATGTGCACGGAGTCCTTCGTCACGTCGACGACGACACGACGCAGGCGCTGCTTTGGCTCCTCGCTCGGCGTCACAATGTCCATCGCGAGATGACGGATCCCGCCATTGTCGCCGAGCTCGATCTCGGTGTGACGCTGCCGGACGCGCGGGAACCGGTCGACTTCGTCGCTCGTCACCCGGTTGCCCTGGCGCGTCACGTTTTCGACGGAGACGGTGTCGCGGCCGAGCCGCGCGATGAACCCATAGTGTTCGGTAGGCTCGCTGGGACGACACGCCCCGAGCGCGAGGCCGGCGAGGGCAGAGAGAAGGAGTCGTTTCATGCGACAACCTTTGATAGTCGCGCCCCCGTGGCGCAAGGGTGCTGGGATGAGGTGTTAAAGCGACGCCCCGAACGTACATTGTACCGCGAACAACAGCCCGCCCCTGACATCCCGCTGACGTTCGCATTGACCACGACGCTCTTCATCCGCGCCGCGCAGCTCGGCGCGCTCCTCCTGCTGGTCGGCTGTCGCGCCACGCGGGGCGACGGTGCCGCCCACCCGCCGCTCCGCTGGGGTGGAGACGCCGAGGGCGGCGCACCGTTCGTGGAGGCTGACCCGAATGACCCGTCCCGCGTTAGGGGCTTCGACGTCGAGATCGCGGACCTGATCGCACGAGGGCTCGGTCGTCGCGGGCAGTTCATCCAGGTGGCGTGGGCGTCGATCGCCCAATCGGTCGAGCGTGGTGACTTCGACATCGGTCTGTCCGGCATCGAGGACCGCCCCGAGCTTCGCGAGCGGCAGTCTCTCACGATCCCGTACTTCGAGTTCCGCGAGGTGCTGGCGGTTCGGCCGGCGGACCGCGATCGGTTTCGCACGCTGGCCGACCTCGCCGGGCGGCGCGTGGCCACGTTAGGCTCGACGACGGCCTACCAGATTCTCCTCGACGAGCAGGCTCGCGCGAAGGTGGTACCGGTTTCTTACGACGACGACGTCCACCCATACACCGATCTCGTTGCGGGCCGAGTGGATGCAGTGCTGCTCGACAACATCATTGCGGAGCGACGGCTGCGCGTGCTTGGGGGGTTCGTGATACAGCCCGAAGCCGTTGCAACGGGCCACTACGTCGGCGTGCTCGCCAGGGCGAACGTCGCGCTGCGGGACTCGGTGAACGCGATCCTTCGCGAGCGGATGCGGGACGGGTCGCTCGAGAAGATTTTTCGGGGCTGGGACGTCTGGGACGACGCACAGGCGAAGTATTTCGCGCGCGTGCTCGCCGATACCTCGGCAGGCGTGGCACGAAACGGCTCGAACGGCCCGACGTCGCCGCTCTCCTACCTCCCATCGCTCCTGCGGGCGGCCGGCATCACGCTGGCGCTGTCCGTCCTCTCGATGGTGCTGGCGGTGACGTTCGGCACCGCGGTCGCGGCGGGACGCGTCTACGGCTCCGCGCTCGTGCGGGGCGTGCTCATGGTGTACGTGGAAGTCGTGCGCGGCACGCCGGTGCTGCTGCAGCTCTTCGTCATCTACTATGGCCTTTCGGGTGTCGTTCGACTGCCGGCGTTTCTCGCGGCCGTGATCGGGCTCGGGCTCAACTACGCGGCATACGAGTCGGAGATCTATCGCGCCGCGCTGGAGGCGATCCCGCGCTCGCAGCTCGAGGCTGCACGCACGCTCGGATTGTCGGAGGGGCAGATCCTGCGACTCGTGCGAGGGCCGCAGGCGCTCAGGCTCGCGCTCGCGCCGATGACGAACGACTTCGTCGCGCTACTCAAGGACTCGTCGCTCGTCTCCGTCATCACGGTCGTCGAGCTCACGAAGCAGACCGCGATCTACGCGGCGAACATTGGCAGCTGGGTCGTGCCCGGAATTTTGTGTGCGCTCGTTTACCTGTCGCTTTCGCTGCCGTTGTCGCGGTTTGCGCGGCGGCTCGAGCGCAAATGGAGTCTAACGTGACCGCGCAGGCGCTCACGGTGCGCGGGTTGCGCGCGACGCGGGGCGGCACGCCGGTGCTGCGCGGCGTGGATCTCGGTGTCGCGTCGGGCGAGATCTGTGCGTTGATGGGTGTGTCGGGCGCCGGGAAGTCGACGGTGCTGCGGGCGATCGCGGCGCTCCAGTCGTTCAGCGAGGGCAGCATCGTCGTGGATGGGTTCGCGCTGCAGCCAGGCCCCGTCCCGCCGGAGTCGCGATTGCGCCCACTCCGGAGCAAGGTGGGCTTCGTGTTCCAGGCGCATTCCCTGTTCGAGCATCTCACGGTGATGGACAACGTGACGCTGGCGCCAATCCATGCGCAGGGGTGGACGCGCGAGCGTGCCCGCGGGGTCGCGGCGGGCCTGCTGGAGACGTTAGGCGTCGCGGCGCGGTCGGCGGCGTATCCGCGTCACCTGTCCGGCGGCGAGGCGCAGCGTGTGGCGATTGCCCGGGCGCTCGCGCTGGACCCACAGCTCTTGCTCATGGACGAGCCGACGTCAGCGCTCGACCCCGCCCGGCGCGGCGCGTTAGGTGAGACGCTGTCGGCGCTGGCCAAACACGGGAGGGGGCTCCTGATCGCGACCCATGAC
>Ga0310811_10008252_pt1 | contig 13392 bp, 12 predicted proteins | sample YCmetagenome_FD_207642 | JGI IMG/M metagenome (GOLD analysis project Ga0310811, IMG submission 207642) | Soil microbial communities from experimental microcosm in Duke University, North Carolina, United States - YC | ecosystem: Engineered > Artificial ecosystem > Soil microcosm > Unclassified ... | reverse complement strand
TGATGCGGTCGCTGAACCTGACTGAGACGGGTTTCGGGCTCGACACTCAGGTGACCGCGCGGCTGCTACTAAGCGGGGTGCGCCCCTTTGAGGTGCCGGTGAGCTACTACAGCCGGTCGCACGAGCAGGGAAAGAAGATCAACTGGCGTGACGCGGTAAGGTGCCTCTGGATCCTGGTACGGACGCGCGTTGCCGGCCGGAAGCGGATTAAGGCTAAGGCTGTAGCTAAGCCATCCGAGCTGTAGATCCTCTGAGGATCCGTCATGAGCTATGACCTAGAAAGTAACGAAAAGATTCTCGGCGACAGGCCTGGGTTTGCCGTGATGGAAGACAGCATCATTGATGCTGCGGTGGGGGAGCCTAAGGTGAACGCTGAAGTGACCTATCCCACAGTCTCGGTGATCATTCCGACTTACACGAAGGCCCGCTGGGACTGGTTGGAAGAAGCCGTAGCCTCGGTGCGGGCGCAGACCGTGCCTGCTGCGGAGATTATCGTTGTCGTTGACCATAACCCGGACTTGCTTGAGGAGATTTCCCGCGAGTTTTCGGACGTCATCGCGGTACCGAACATCGGTGGGCGCGGAGTTTCCGGCGCGCGAAACAGCGGAGTCAAGGCGTCCCGCGGCGAGATTGTCGCGTTCCTCGATGACGACTCGATCGCGCGGAACGACTGGCTGGCTATCCTGCTGCGGCACATCATGACTCCAGGGGTTGTCGGTGTGGGCTGCTACAGCGACGGGCTCTGGGATACCCCGTGCCCCTCGTGGTTCCCCGGCGAGTTCAGTTGGACCATCGGCGTGTCGTACTCGGGGTTGCCGAAGGTGCCGACGGCGATGCGCAACGTGTGGACGAGCGCCATGCTCGTCAAGCGGAGCGCGTTCGAGGAGGTCGGTGGCTTCCGCGAGGACTTCGGGAAGATCGGCAACCGCTCGCTGCCTGAGGACACGGACTTGTGCCTGCGGATTGCCGCCACGGTCAAGGAGGGCGCCGTCTGGATGTGGGACCCGGAGCGGGTGATGCAGCACCGCGTTCCCGCGGGGCGGGCGACCTTCGGGTACCTGATGAGCCGGTGCTTCCTCCAGGGCTGGGGCAAGGCCGCGATGGCGCACATGGACGGGTTTGACGAGAGTACCTCGAGCGAGCGGCAGTACGCGCTGCGCATCCTCCCCGCTGGTGTCGGGCGGGGCTTGAAGGACACGCTGCGCGGCGACCTCTCCGGGCTCGGGCGAAGCGGCGCCATTATCGCCGCCTTCACGGTGACCGTCGCGGGGTACGCCTGGTACCAGCTGGAAGGGCTGTTCCACAAGAAGGCCAGCCCGCAGCCCTCGACCTCGGCTACTACGGCGTAGGCCGACCGGGCAAAGCGAAGCGAGCGGCCCAGCCCCTAGGGGCTGGGCCGCTCGCTGCTTATTAATAAGCGCTGCAGGCGGGTGCTGGTTACGCCTTGGCCTCGTACCAGCCCGGCTGCTGCGCGATGTGCAGCGTGGACTTGGCTCGCCTGACCACGGAGAAACCCTTAGTGAGGACGCGGGCCTGGCGCAGCGCCAGCGTGTCCTTGCCGTTTACCATCCTGCGGAACTGGTCCATCGTGGTGGTACGCCGGACCGTCAGCCGGGGGAGGGTGAACTTCTCCGCGGCGTCGGTGGTCAGGGCGTTGTCGACCGAGTAGGCGTAGGTGTAGCCAAGCTCGCGGGCGACCTCCCTGACCTTCCGGTTGGAGTAACCGAAGGGGTAGGCGAGGCCGGGGACAGCAAACCCCAGATGGTCCTCAAGCACGCTCTTGCTGATGTAGAGCTCGTCGCGGAGTTCCTTCTCCGGCAACTGGTCGAGCTGCGGGTGGTGGACGGTGTGGGCGCCGATCTCAATGCCGGCGTCGTGCAGTTCGGCGAGCTCGCGCCAGTTGAGCATGCGGATCGCTTCGCCTTCTTTCCCGACCCAGCCCGTCGTCTGGAACATCGTGCCGGTGAAGCCGTGCTGCTTCAGCACCGGCAAGGCGTCGGTGTAGAAATCCCCGTACCCGTCGTCAAAGGTCAATACAACTGGCCGCTCAGGAAGCTCTCCGACGCCGTCGGCCAGGAATGCGGCGAGCTCCCCCGCGGTGAGCGTGTTGAACCCGGCATCATGCAGGTAGGCGAGCTGGTCAGCGAAGACGTCCGGGGCTACAGCGAGCGGGCTAGAGGTCGCCGTGGCGTCGGCTATCTCGTGGTACATCAGAACCGGAACGCGGTGCGGTGTAGCCGCGGTCATGAAGCCGAACCTCCGTTAGAAAATCTAAGGTTGCCGCGCCATGCGACCAAAAGAACAACGATCCGCTGGCCATGATCGATTTCCACCAGGCAAGCTGCAGATGTAGATGTGGGCGCTGCGCGAAATGTTACACGTTGTGAACCTGATATGTCACGACTTGCGACCAGAACGACCCATTATCGGCGGGTTTCTTCCTGGGGATCCTCTGCTTGGGCTACCGGGGTGGCGATCGACAGGAGCGCGTCGATGCCTGCCTGCTGCCGGCGCTGGTAGTTAGCCTGCTGTACCGGGGTCTGCACCGTTGGCGCCGCCTGCCCGCCGTACATGTCATACGAGGTGGAGGCGGCGGGAACCACCTTCCGCGGCCCGGTGGCTTCCGGTGGCAACTGGGGGAACGCACCAGTCTTCCAGATCTGGGTGGCTACGTTCAGCGTGTTCCCGTCGGAAGCCACCGCGGCGGAGGCGATCGCAAAGAGCGCGGCGAGGCCGTTCTCCTGCCGGTCAGGCGCCCCGGGCAACTGGGGCAGCGCGCCAGTCAGCTTGGTCAGCTCGCCAGTGATCCTGCGGAGCGGGCCGGACGCGGCGGCCGGCGCCGTGGCCGAGACGGCCGGGAAGGACCCGGTCGCAGCGACGGTGTGCGCGTAGGCGGCGCGCAGCACGGTGGGGGCGGTGACCAGCCCTTCCATGATGAGGACGCCGAGGTAGGCGAACGAGAGCCCGTTGAGGCCCCCGTACTTGCCGCCGAGGAAGATCGAGGCGAACTCGCAGAACGCGAAAAAGCAGACCAGGCCGGCGGCCTGGCCAACCTTGTTGGTCGCGCGGGAGACGGCGATGAACTGCGCCCGCGGCATCTGCGGGATGTAGCCGATGATAAGCAGCCAGAGCGGCACGGTGCCCAGGTGCGAGTAAATGAAATGGTTCTTGGGAGTGTCGTAGAAGCCGAGCATGAAATGCGCGCCGATCGCGAGCACGGCCATCACGGGCAGGCCGATCAACACCGAGACCCGGAGCACGAAGCGGAGCTTTTCCGCGACGACCTCAGGGGACGCCGAGGCGAGCGCGAACAGCACGGTTCCCAGGTGGACGGGGACCATGAACAAGAGCGACGAGATCATCCACGCGACGTAGAAAACAGCGCTCTTATCCGCCCCGACCGCGACCGTCACGATGATGGGGATGATGCGCGACGGGGTCGCCATGGCCAGGTTCAGCCAGTTGTGGTTGATCGCCACCGGGAGCAGGCGGCGCAGCGACTGCCAGTCAGGGCGGTGGGCGATCCGGGTGCCACTGCGGGAGAGCATGATCGAGACGGGGATCAGCGACCCGATGATCCCGAGCACGTAGGCCTCGCTGAGGCCCACGCCGAACTTGTCATGCTTATCCATCAGGATGAAGAACGCGATCGGCAGGGCAACCAGCTTGATCCCGGACAGGGCCATGTTGCGCCACAGCTGAATCCCGCCGCGCAGCATGCCGATCATGCCCTCGTCGAAGACCAGCGTCGCGCCCGTTAGACAGGTGCCGATCACGAAGAGCGCGATCTGGCCGATCGTCCCCCCGATTCCGGGAAGGTGCCTCTCGTCGCTGAAGTACAGCCCGACGATGGCGGCGAAGACGAGCCCAAGCACGGCCGACCCGATGCCGGAAGTGGCGACTGAGGCGGCAAACAGCCCGCCGCGGTCGCGCTCCCGCTTCGGCAGTTCGCCGATCAGCATCGTCCCCAGGCCAAACATGCCGATCGTGCCGAACAGCTGCATCTCGTTGATGGCCGTGTTTCCCCAGCCGACCGCGTGCGGGTCAAAGATCCGCGCGGCGACAATCGTGAACACGAAGCCGAAGATCGAGGTCAGGCCTGTGGTCGCGGCGAGGCTGCCGGCGTTTCGCAGCAGATCCTGGTTCCGCTGCCAGAGGTCGCGCACCTTGGACGACAGTCCAGAACTTTGCTGGTCATTCATGGCGATAACAGGCTATCTGGCAGTTCGGGGCAAGGTGGCACGTTCCGGCAGAGGCTGACATGACGGTTCGTGGACATGGCCGCTCGCTCCGGCGGTCGCCGCTGATCGGCCTTGGAGGCAACTGTGACCTGCGGACGGCCATCACAAGCCGGGTTAGATGGTAAGTTTCTTGACAAACTCATAGTCTAGGCAACCAGTCTTACCATTGAATGAGTGCGAAGCGTTAACCACTCGGATGCGCCAGCAAAGTTCATGACGGCCTGACATGACCACTTGGCGGGGGTTATGAGGAATTTCCAGAGGTCCTACCTCAGAGTTTACGATATTGCGTCTTATATTGGTCAAACTGGTTACGGTTATGTAAGAACTAAGTTCGTTCCTGCGCGTTTCGGGCGGTTCCCGAATGTCCGGGGCAGGGTCAAGTTCCACGTTCGCGGCGAGGCCACTTTTGGCGAGCGCTTCACGGTGCTCGGTGACCAAGCGGCCGTCCGCATCTCCGTCGAAGACCGTGGTCAGCTGACGGTCGGCGACCATGTCGCCATGAACTACGGGGTCAACATCGATGTGTGGCATGAGGTGCGCATCGGGAACAAGGTAATGATCGCTCCTAATGTCACAATTCTCGATGACAACCGGCACGAGCTTGAACCTGGTACGCCACTTTACAACGGCCCCACCGTCATCGAGGATAACGTGTGGCTGGGCGGCAGCGTCACCGTTCTCCCGGGAGTGACCATCGGCGCAGGGTCTGTTATCGCCGCCCATTCCGTGGTGAGCCGCGACATTCCGCCGAATTCCCTGGCCGCGGGCAGCCCAGCCAAGGTAATTAAGAACCTTAATGTGCCGGACGGGTGGTCGCACCGGTTTGGTTATGAGCGGAACGAGCCTGCGCCGGGGCTCCTGGCGAGCCTGCGCCGCACCTTCGCGGGCGACCCCAACTCGTCCATCGCGGGTTCGGAGCAAGAAGCCGCACGGCACCAGCATGAGGCGGCCGCACGGAACCAGCACGAAGTCATCGGCTGACCCAGGCACGCGTCGCTACTTCGATGGCTGCGGTATGGCGTAGGGGTGGCCTGTCGCATGCCACATCGTCACTGCAAGGCCGATGAGGAGCAAGGGGAAGACGACCCAGGTCTCGCAGAGCTTCGCCGTCGTGATCTGCAGCGGTCGCGGCAGCAGGTGGAACTCGTGCATGCTCACCGGCCAGAGAACCGGGCAACCGCCATGCGTTAGCTCGTCACCCGCGATGTGCGCTGCGCAGCCGAGTGCGGTCGCCACCGCGAGCAGCGGGGCGTGCCAAGAGCCCACGGTGAGCTGGGTTAGGTCCGCGCCGGTGAAACAGGTGACGACGGCCGCGGCGATGCCGAGCAGGTCGCCGTGGTGCCCGCCAAGCTTCAGCGCCCGCAGCGCGGCCGAATAGAGCAGTGCGAGGACCAATATGGCGGGCACGATGTGCCAGGAGAACGTCAGGTGCCCGTTGGCTATGGACGTCGGCTCGGACAACTGGAAGAGCCCGGCGCCGTAGGCGCCTGCGGTGAACACGGCGATGCCGATGATGCTGTGCGTGCCGTGCCGGTGCCCGCCGGAGATCCGGTCCACTACCCAGGCGAACCACTCCGTCAGGAAACCGAACGACCGGGAGATTGTCGAGTCCGGGTGATCGATGTCCGGCAGCACGCCGGCCCCGGCGGCGAGGGCCACGCCCGCGGCCAAATGCGACACAGTCACGTGCAGCGTCGGGGCAAGCGCCGCGAACACGACCGCGCCGCTCAGCGCATGATCCCTGCCAAGCATGGCGAAACTACTCCAGGGGTCTTCAGAGGGGAACCGGAACGCCGCGGGGATGAGGATCCAGCGGACAACTGCGTGGCAAGCCTCCCATACCGGCGGGCTGAGATGGTGGCACCACGCTGGCGGCACCCGAACAAACAGGCACAGGGTGCCGGGGGCGAAGGCACGCCTCCGTTCGGAAAGAAGATCATTTCAACAGGCGTAACGATTGGTTCGTTGCCGTCTGGTGAAAAGGCCCGCCTAAGTCCGGTTTGGCCAGTACGGTAGCGACCGGAAAGTTTGTTCTTCTCCCACGTACCTCTGAGGAGGCCCCCTTGGCCACGCTGCAGGAGCAGCTTCTCACCCCTGCGAACGCCCCGACTTTGATCGCGGACACGAAGGGGCTCGTCGAAAGCGAACTCGACAGCAAGGGCATCACCGCTGCCCCGCTCAAGGCTGCCTACAAGGCCGTCACAGCGTTCGCCCCTGGCTACTACGAGGAGGCGATCACGGCCATGCTGCCGGGGATCGTCCACCAGCTTGAGCCGTACTGGGCGGACTTCAAGTCGTCGGGTGGCGCCGTCTTCGGCGACTACCTGGCCAAGCGCGGCGGCGAGGTGTCCGAGTCGCTGCTCGTCGTGACCGACGAGATGGCCGCGAACTCCGGCCGTGGCGCGGTCGTCAAGGCGTACCAGCTGGTCCGCGGCGGCGCGAGCAAGAACATCGAGGCCGCACTCCCGGCCCTCGGTGCGCTGGTGCAGAAGTACGCCGCCTAGTTCGCTGAATTACAAAAGCCCGCGCCCGCGGTAGTCGAAGCCAATTAACGAATGGCGGCTGCTGCGGGCGTTGTGCTTTTTGTGTACTTGTTAGTAGATCACGTACCCGACGGCCTGGTTGCCCGCGTCGTTGCGGCGGACGGAGACCATGCCGGTCTTGGCGGCATTCGGGAAGGCGAGCACCCCGAGCCCCTTATTGCCGTCTAGGGTGACGTCCGGGTGGACGTGCCAGGCCGTGTCGAAGAACGCTACGCGTAGCTGCGCGATCGGCACGTTCTGTGCATGGTTATCGATCGCGAATGCGATGTGAGTAGCGGTACCTGGCGGTACGGCAATGACGGTGAATACCCCGTGTCCCATGTTGAGCTGGCCTGACTGCAATTCCGCCTCCGTTACGGTCTCGCTCGTGGTGGGCGTGAAGAAGTCTTCGGCGAGCAGCGACTGGTCGAGGACGAGGCCCTGGGCGCTTGAGGTCCACTGGGTGCCGTCCGCCACGATGCTGAGTGCGCGGCAGGACGACGGGCCGCAGATATGCTCGCCAAGCCCGTAGTGCGCCGACCACAGCCGCACGTTCGCGCGGGCGATCCCAGCCTCGCTGAGCAGCGGCAGGATCTGGTCGTTCATCGTCGATGCGCTCGCGTAGAGCACCGGGCGCTGAATGCCGCGCGCGACCTGCCGGGCGAACCAGCCGGGGATGTCAGACGGGCTGGCCGCCCCGGGCTCAACGTCGAGCGCATCCGCGTTGTCGCTGGCGAACAACGCGATCGACAGGTGCTGCGCCTTGGGGAAGGCGCTCACGATGTAAGCGTAATTGGGCTGATCGCCGACGCCGCCGTCCACATAAGCCGCGTAGGCGGCGGCACCGGCAGGAAGCTGGTCGTTGTACGCGCTGTCGTACATTGTGATCCCGGCCACCCGATGAAGGTACCGCGCATTGAGCGTCCGCGCAGTCCGGGATGCTGTGCGGCGCTTTGCGCCGCACAGCGGGGGGTACGGGGGGTCGTCCCCCCGGGAGATATTGCTGAGTTGCGCGCCCGATAAGATGGCGGTCTTTGCCATCGGGCGCGCAACTCAGCTCAGCCCGCCCGGGTGCCGCAGTTGGCGCAGAACTTCGCCCCGCCCGGGAGCTCGTCCCCGCATTCCGTGCAGTGCTTGACCGCCGGGGCCATCGCGGTGCCGCAGCCCATGCAGAACTTCGCGCCCGCCGGGTTCGGCGTGCTGCACGACGCGCACGTGGGCCCGGCCAAAACCGTCGGGGCCGGCGCAGCCGCGGCGGGCGGCGGGGGCGGCGGTGCCTGCGGCGCCGGGCGCTGCATCTGCTGTGCCTGCTGAATCATCCCAGGGAGCGCGAAGCCCGCCGCGAGGAACGCGCCCTCGGTCGCGCCGCCGCCCTGCGCCATGCCCTGCCCGGCGCCGAGCGCCATCTCGCCCGCCGCGTACTGCTGGAACCCGCCAGCGAGCTGCGAGTACGAGGTGTCCTTGGCGAGCTGCTTGAGCTGGGCGGCGTCTTCGGGCGCGAGGTTGATGTCAAAGTTGCCCATCCGGGTCAGCGCGAGCCCGTACGCCTCAAGCTGCCCGTTCGTCGAAGTGATCGCCGCCTGCTCGATCTCCGGCGAGTGCACAGAGAGCCCCAGGATCGGCCACCCGTTGGCGACGACCTGCGTCGTGACGTTCGTGCGCAGCACCTTGAGCAACTGCTCGCTGACCCACCCGGTGATCCGCTCGTTGTCGGTCACGTCAACGGTGGCGGTCAGGTTCGTGATCAGCCGCGGCGGGTCGATGACGCGAAGCGCGTATTCACCGAATACCCGCAGCGTCACGACGAGGCCCGTGCGCGGGTCCTGCACGTCATCAACGCGCCCGCCGAAGCGGAAGCCGGTGTACTCGCGGGTGCCGACGAAGTACAGCTCGGCCCGGTACGCGTTACCGCCCGTGGCGAAATCGATGAGCGCGCCCAGGCCCGGCAGCTCGTCGGCGTCGATCGGATGCCGACCCGGCCCCATGGTCTGCACGACCTGGCCGGTGTTGACAAACATCGCAACTTCGTCGGCGTTGACGATCGCATGCGTGAAGCGACGGATCGTAACATCGGGCCACTTGAATACAATCTGGCCCTTACGGTCATCAGGTACCGCGATAAATTCCCGCGAGAACAGTGCCATAGCAGAACGATACAGGTTAAGCCCTAGTAAAGGCCTACTAGCAGCGCAAGCTGCGCATCAACTGCTAAGTTGCGTGACGTGGAAGCAATCCAGTGCGGGTGGTGCAAGGCTCAGAATCAGCCAACAACCACCACATGTATGACTTGCGGGGCACCCCTCGACGTTCGTGACAAAGTAAGCGACTCCGGGTGGCGCGAAGCACCACGGCTGCGCGACATGACCGAATTCCGCTTCTCAGCCAGCACTTGCCAGGTTGAGGGGGAACTGGTGCCGGTGGCGGAGATCGCCCTCGACCCCCGGGACGGTGTGTACTTCGAGCACCACATCCTCTTGTGGAAAGACGAGTCGGTCCCGCTCACCTCGATGCCGACGAACGGCCCGCGGCGCACGCTCTTGGGCGGCATGCCGCACATCGTGACGGTCGCCAGCGGTCCCGGCCGGATCGCGTTCTCCAGGGACGCGCCCGGCGAGCTTGTCGTTCTCCCGTTGCACCCCGGCATGGAACTCGACGTCCGCGAGCACGCGTTCCTGCTCGCCTCGCACTCCATCAATTACTCGTTCGTCCGGATCAAGGGCCTGGTGAACCTGCTGCACGGTGGGAGCGGCATGTTCATGGACCGGTTCGTAACGCAGCAGTACCCGGGGCTGCTCATGCTGCACGGCAACGGCAACGTCCTTGAGCGGACCCTGCGCCCCGGTGAGAAGATCCTCGTCGAGCCGGGCGGCTTCCTTTACAAAGACTCCACGGTCACCATGCAGGCGGTGCAGATGCCGCTGAAGACCGGTCTCTTCAGCCGCGGGCTGTACCTGGCCGAGATGACCGGGCCTGGCCGGGTCGGCATCCAGTCCATGTACCACCACCACGGGTCCGGCGAATGAATACCTACGTCTGCCGGTACTGCAGGCAGCCGAGCGATCCGAGCCAGCCGACCTGCCCGCTGTGCGGTGCCCCCGTCGACATTCGGGAAAGCGTCAGCGACTCCGGCTGGGTCAAGCAGCCGCCGATCAAGGACATGGCGCGGCTGCAGTTCGGCCAGTCGCACTGCCAGATCGCGGGCACGCTGGTCCCGGCGGCCGAGTTCAACTTGGCGCACGGCGAGATGGTCTACTTCTCGCACCACGTGCTGCTCTGGGCGGACCCGGCTACCCGGCTGCAGAACATGTCCTTGCGCGGCGCATGGAAGCGGATGGTCGCCGGCCTGCCGATGGTCATGGTTGAAGCGCACGGTCCCGGGCACATCGCGCTGTCCGACAACCATGCCGGCGAGGTCATCGCGCTACCGCTGCAGCACGGGCAGTCGATCTGGGTCAAGGAGCACCGCTTCCTTACCGCGACCGGGAACGTGAAGTACGACTGGAACAGCAACGACGTCTGGTACGTGACGGGCACCGGCGACGACAAGGAAACCCACTACCCGATGGGCCAGTTCGGTGACACGTTCACCGCCGCCGACCGGCCTGGGCTGCTGCTGCTGCACGCGCCGGGCGACGCGTTCGTCCGGGACCTGCAGCAGGGCGAGTCACTGCTCGTCCAGCCGAGTTCGCTGATCTACCGCGACGTGTCGGTCCGGGTTCACTTGCACCTGGAGTACCCGAGGAACATGGGCTTCTCCTTCTGGCGCTCGAACTGGGATTACCGGAACATCATGGTCCGCCTAGTCGGCCCCGGCCGGGTCGCGGTCAACTCGATCTTCGAACGGCCCGAGGGGATGGAGTCGATCAGCAACCACTCCTACGCCACCCGGCGCCGCTGGTAGAAGTTGGCGGGACGGGTATAAGCACGCCCCGTTCCTCATCTTCTTTATGTTCTTTATGCCTTTGTTCTCGCGGGTACGAGCGATACGTGGACCGGCTCGCGGAGTACCGAGGCAAGCGCGACCCAGCACGCACGCCCGAGCCTGTCCCGGCGGTCCCGCCCGATGCGGGCTCGGGCGAAAGCGGCATCTTCGTCGTGCAGGAGCACCACGCACGGCGGTTGCACTGGGACTTCCGGCTGGAACGGGACGGGGTACTGGTCTCCTGGGCGCTGCCGAAAGGGGTCCCAGAGGATCCGACGGTCAACCACCTCGCGGTGCACACCGAAGACCACCCGCTTGAATACGCCAGTTTCGCTGGGGACATCCCGCGTGGCGAGTACGGCGCCGGATCGGTCACGCTCTGGGACCACGGCACCTATGACGTGCTCAAGTGGGACGAGCGCGAAGTTAAGGTCAACCTGCACGGCGAGCGGGTGAGCGGCGGCTACGTTCTGTTCGCCACCGGCGGCAAGAACTGGATGATCCACCGGGAGCGGCAGCCGCTGCCCGCCCTCCTGACGCCGATGCTCGCCGCACCGGGTCGCGCGCCCGCTGGCGGCCTTGACGCCTGGGGGGTGGAGTTCAAGTGGGACGGCGTGCGCGCCTTGGCGTTCATTGAGACCGGGCGGCTCCGGCTTATCTCACGGACCGGCAAGGACATCACCGCGACCTATCCCGAGGTCTCCGCGCTTGGCCACGCCATCCCGCACAAGCAGGTGCTGCTCGACGGCGAGATCGTGGCCTTCACGGACGGGCGGCCTGACTTCGAGGCACTCCAGCCCAGGATGCACGTCTCCTCGCCCACGGCGGCGCTGCGGCTCGCGGAGCAGGCCCCCGTCACCTATCTGGTGTTTGACGTGCTGCAACTCGACGGGCGCCCGCTAACAGGACGCCCGTACGCGGAACGCAGGGAACTGCTCGACACCCTGCTCCCGGACGGAAGCGTGTTTCAGGCCCCGCCGACCTTTCCCGGCGAGGACCTCGAGGCGGTCCAGGCCGCTTCCGTCGCCAACGGATTCGAAGGCGTGGTGATCAAGCGGCTCGACTCGGTGTACGAGCCGGGAATCAGGTCGGGCAGCTGGCTCAAGCTGAAGAACGTTCAGCAACAGGAAGTCGTCGTGGCCGGCTGGAAGCCGGGCAAGGGCAACCGGCTCGGGCTGATCGGCTCGCTGCTTGTCGGCTACTACGCCGACGGCGCGCTGCTGTACTGCGGTCATGTCGGGACGGGCTTCACCGACGAGACCCTGCGCATGCTGACCGAGCGGCTCGCGCCACTGCGTCGGCTGGACAGCCCGTTCGACGGCCCGGTCCCGCCGGAGTACGCCAGGCCCGCTGTCTGGGTGGAACCGCGGCTCGTGATCGAGGTGTTGTTTGACCGATGGACAAAGGCTGGGCGCATGATCGCCCCCGCCTTCCAAGGAGTCCGCGATGACAAGGAACCGGCGGACGTAGTCCGGGAGACGTGACACGCTTGCGGGACGTAGCGTAGAAGCCGGACGCACTCCGGAGGCGTGATGCCAGTCAGTGACAAGATCGCGGTGCAGGTTGACGGCAAGGAACTCACCTTGACCAACCTGTCTAAGGTGCTTTACCAAGCGGACGGTTTCACCAAGGCCGAAGTTCTCGACTACTACCAGCGGATTTCCGTAGTGCTGCTGCCGCACATCGCCGGCCGTCCGATGACGCTCAAGCGCTATCCCGACGGCGTGGACGGGGAGTCGTTCTTCGCCAAGCACGCGGCGGCCGGGCGGCCGAGTTGGGTGCGTACCGAAGAGATCGTGTCGAGCAGTTCCCGCTCGCGGGCGCCAGGCGAGCCGATCGAGTACGTGGTGATCGACGACCTGCCGACGCTGATGTGGGCGGCCAACCTCGCTGCGCTAGAACTGCACGTCCCGATGTGGCGCTTTCCTTCATCCGATACCTCGACTGGAGAACCTGCGCCCGAACACGGACTTGCACCGGACCTCTTGGTCTTCGACCTTGACCCGGGCGCGCCGGCCACGGTGGTCGACTGCTGCCGGGTGGCGGAGGCGCTCCGGCCGGTCCTCGCGGAGGCTGACCTAGAGGCGCTGCCGAAGACCTCGGGTGGCAAGGGCCTGCAGCTTTACGCGACGATCAGGGGGCGGGGGCTGACTGCCGAGCAGGCGAGCGCCCTGGCGAAAGACTTCGCGGAGCGACTGGAGCGCGAGCTTCCACAGTTGGTCGTCTCCCGGATGACTAAGTCCCTGCGTCCGGGCAAGGTCCTGATCGACTGGTCGCAGAACAACGGGTCAAAGACCACGGTCGCGCCCTATTCGCTGCGGGCGCGGGAGCACCCTTCGGTGTCAACCCCGGTCACGTGGGACGAGGTGACGGACTGCCGGTCGCCGCAGGACATGTTCTTTACCGCGCCCGATGTCCTGAACCGCGTTGAGGCGCGCGGCGACCTGTTCGCCCCGTTGCTGACTACCTTGCGAACCTTATTATTTTGCCTTTACCGCAAGGCCTCACCGGGTGGCACATCAAAAGAATAAGGTTCGAGCCTGACCTCGCCGCGGCGCTCGGCCATCAGCAGGAGCGCGTAGGCGGCCAGCGTGGCGCTGTCGACGATCCGCCCGTCGCGGGTCATGGTCTCGAACTCGTCCCTGCTCACCCACGCATGGCGCAGGCCAAGCTCCTCCGGCTCAAGGTCGGGCTCGCCCTGCGT
>Ga0310811_10008251_pt1 | contig 13392 bp, 6 predicted proteins | sample YCmetagenome_FD_207642 | JGI IMG/M metagenome (GOLD analysis project Ga0310811, IMG submission 207642) | Soil microbial communities from experimental microcosm in Duke University, North Carolina, United States - YC | ecosystem: Engineered > Artificial ecosystem > Soil microcosm > Unclassified ... | reverse complement strand
GGTCGAGGGAGCCGCCATAGCCCGCCGGGGGAGGATTGCCGGTTGGGGATTGAACCAGATCCACTGAGTGTACCCGCAGGTTATCGAACACGTAGGTGCCGGTTACTTTTTTCGGCGAGCCCACGACGAACTCAAAGACCAGGTCGCTGAAATTGTTCCCGCCCAGGGCGGAGCTGACCCGATCGGGAATGGTGAAGGCAACCGTGTTGTAGGTTCCGGTGCGGAGATCCCTTAACATCACCTGGCCCAGCGGAGCCAGGAACAGGCTGCGGGATCGGGAACTGACCAGGGCGATGATCCAGCCGTCGTTGGCAGCGTCGGAGCCTTGTTTCCATGCCTGGTGCAAGGCATCGGTCGACGACGGAAGAAGGATGTCGAGTTGCAGAACGGCTCCGCTGGTCCCGATTCCGGTGAGGGCGGTGGCGGTGGAGGCCACCGGCTTGCTGGTGAGCGTCAACAGCCGGGGTGGATTGTTGACAGCGAATGCCGCGCTGCCCTGGGTTCGCGTGGTGGTGGACGCGACGGCGAAATCCGGGAACAAGCCGTCGATCCGGGCGCTCCAGGCGGTGGGGCTCTCGAAGCCCATGATGGCATTCGGATCCAGGGGAGAGGGCGTGGCGGCCTGCTGGGCCGCGGAGAGGTTGGCAAGGCACAATGCGGTTCCCATAAGCATCAGGCTGGATCGAAGGAAAGACGCCGTGGGTGGAACGCGCCGCTGCCTCAGTCCTGCGCGAGCAGGAGCCATGCGTGGAGTTAAGGGAAACGTCAGCGCTGCAAGGCAGGCAGACATGGACTGGGCGAGATTCATAAGACCCCCTTCATTTCTCAATGAGCTTTTTCGGGACGAGCTTCCATTTGAGAGAGGATCTGAATGCGAGGCCCTCGTTTTTGCCTGTCAGTCAGGCTGCATACCGAACGCGGTCGGTATTCAAACCCTCTGCTGAACAAGGCGCAAGCGGAGCTCGCCAACTATCATCCGGCGTGCGAAAATTTTCGAGCGTCATTTTTTCGGGTTATACTGACGCGAATTCGTCCCCAATTACACCATCAACGAAATGGATTGTGTTTTGCATACCCATCAGGAGGAAGAGATCAGCACGCTACTCCAGGCATGGAGCAGCGGAGATCAGGTCGCGCTGGAGCAACTGGCTCCGATCGTGTACGACGAACTGCGCCGCCTGGCGCGCCACTATCTTAGGAGTGAGCGCGCCCATATCACCCTTCAGACCACGGCCTTGGTAAACGAGGCATATCTCAAGCTGGTCGATTTCAAACGCATGCGGTTCAACGACCGCGCGCACTTCTTTGCCGTGTCGGCGCAGCTCATGCGACGCATCCTGGTTGATCACTCCCGCCGCCGCAATTTGAAGCGCGGAGGCGGTGTAAAGCACATATCAATAGAAGACACAAATGCGCTCGCGCCGGAGCGCCCAACTGACCTGCTGATGCTCGACAACGCGCTGCACGCCCTAGCTCGCCTCGACTCCCGCAAGGCCAAGGTTGTTGAGTTGCGCTTTTTCGGGGGATTGAGCGTGGAGGAGACAGCCGAAGTCCTGAGCGTCTCCTCCATTACCATCATGCGCGACTGGAGCACTGCGCGCGCCTGGCTGTATCGCGAAATGAGCGGCGCCTCTCCTGACTCGACCGGCCTGTGAAGCTGCCCGCGGATCATGGCTCCACATGGAGGTTCACTTCACCGCTTATGAACATCGAACGCTGGAAACTTGTAGACGGCCTTTTGCAATCGGCGCTCGAACTTGCGCCCGGCGATCGCGAAGGGTTTCTCGCGCAAGCCTGCTCCAATGATGCATCACTAAAGGATGAGATCACATCGTTGTTGACTTCACACCGCAGGGCCGGAGAATTTCTGGGAACTCCGGCTCTGGAGATCGCCGCGCGCGAACTTTTCTCGGGAGCGGACGCGCTTTCCACCGAGCCCCTCGCCGGGCAGATCATTTCGCACTATCGCATCTTGAAGATGATCGCCAGGGGCGGTATGGGGACCGTTTGGCTCGCCGAACGCTGCGATGGCCGCTTCGAGCGGAAGGTCGCGATCAAATTCATCCACCTGGCGCTGCTGGATGGGTCCGCGGCAGAACGATTCAAACGCGAAGGAGCGATCCTTGGCAGGCTCGCGCATCCTTCCATCGCCGAGCTTATCGACGCGGGCCTCACCTCCATCGGCGAGCCATATCTTGTCCTGGAATACGTTGAAGGGCAGGCCATCGACCACTACTGCGACCGAAACAGGCTTAGCGTGGAAGCGCGCATCCGGCTTTTCCTTGATGTGCTTACTGCCGTCTCGCACGCACATAGCAACCTCATCGTTCACCGCGATATCAAGCCATCGAATGTGCTGGTCAGAAACGATGGCCAGGTCAAGCTGCTCGACTTCGGTATCGCCAAGGCAATCGAGGACGGTACCCAATCCGCCGCCGCGACCCCGCTCACTCTCGAAGCCGGAGCCGCGCTCACGCCCTTGTTCGCCGCGCCCGAGCAGGTCACCGAGGGCGCCATCACCACAGCCACGGATATCTACGCGCTGGGCGTGCTGCTTTACCTTCTGTTGACAGGGCAACATCCTGCTGGTCCCGGTCCCCATTCTCCGGCACATCTCATCAAAAAAATCGTTGACCAGGTTCCCCCCCACCCCTGCGATGCCGTGTCGTCGATCTCCGCCGAGGCAGCCGCAAATCGCTCCGCCGCGCCTGAGAAGCTGCGCCGCCAGCTGCGTGGCGATCTGGACACCATTCTAGGTAAGGCGTTAAAGAAGATTCCGGCCGAGCGCTACACCTCCGTACTGGCCTTCGCCGATGACCTGCGGCGTTACCTGGAGAACAAGCCTGTGCTGGCACGCCCTGATTCGTTCGGATACAGGACAGCCAAGTTCGTTCGCCGGAACCTGGCTATGGTCACCGTGGCATCTGTCGCGTTGGTCGCCGTCCTGGCAGGAGTCACCGCCGTAGTGATTCAAGGGCGAATCGCGCAGAAGGAGCGCGATTTCGCCTTCCGCCAGCTCACACGTGCCCACCAGCACGACGATTTCCTTGAATTCCTGCTTTCCGACGCCGCGCCGATGGGGAAACCGTTCACGGTCAATACCCTCCTCGATCGAGCGGAACGCATCATCGAAAAGCAAAAGGACTCGCCCGCCAAGCTCGACCTGATGGAGTGGATTGGGTTCGACTATGGAGCACAGGACCTGCACGGAAATGCTCGACCCATTCTCGAGCGCGCCTACGGCATCTCGCGGCAATCGGGTGATCCCAGCGTCCGGGCCTCGGGTTCGTGTTCGCTGGGGGTTGAACTGGCGCGTGACGAAGATCTCGATCGGGCCGAAGCGCTGATCCAGGAAGGACTGAGAGCGTTGCCTCAGGATCCTCAGTATGCCCTGGACCGGGTGGGATGCCTGCGCAGCGGAAGCGAAGTCGCAAGGCAACGAGGCGAGGTCACAGTCGCTGTGGACCGCATGGAGACCGCGAAGAGGATTATGAACGGTTCGCCTTTCGATTCTGAAGATCTGGAGGCGTCTATCTCGCTTGATCTTGCCTCCATGTACAGCGAAGCAGGACGCGATCAGGAAGCCCTCGACGAGTTTCACCTCGCGGCCGCGCTTATGACCACTATCGGCCGCGACGAGACCCAGACGGCCATGGTTCTCTATAACAATCTAGCGCTTGAACTCGACCAGGTTGGGCGCCCTCTGGAAGCCGAGAAATGGAACCGGAAGGCGATCGATGTAAGCCGCGACGGTGCGGACGAGGATGCCGTTTCGGCCATGGTGCTGGTTAATTATGGGCGTGTACTGCGACAACTGAACCGCTTGCCGGAAGCGGCGGACTACGTAGAACGCGCTCACCGGAAGGCCGTGCAGACGGGGGATGAACTCGTTGTCAGTCAATCGCTGTTGGAACTGGCCCGCATTTATCGTTTGCAGCATAATCTGCCGCGAGCGGAAGCCATGCTGAAAGAAGTCGAACCGCGATTGGCAAAAATGCTCCCAGCCGGCCACTACGCCTTCTCGGCCGTTCCGGTAGAACGGGGACTGATTGCGCTGGAGGACAAGGAATTATCCACCGCGCTCGGCCTAACGAACCAGGCGATCGCGACGCTCGAGGCCGCAGTCAATCACGGCGGAAACGGGAATTTCGTGTTGCCCGGTGTCTACCTGAACCGCTCTATGATCCACCTCGCAATGCAACATCCCGAACTGGCTGAAGCAGACGCCTCGCACGTGCGGACGTTACTGGAGTCGAAAGGAAACGTCCGCGGGCCCACCAGCAAGCTCGGGAATGCAAATCTGGCTGAAGCACGCGCACTGTCCGCCGAAGGCAAGATGGCGCGCGCGCGAGCCGCGGCGGCGCAAGCCTCCGCGGAACTTGAAGTCACGATCGGCGCCGATCATCCCGATACGCAATCCGCACGCCGGTTAGCTCAGTAAGAGATAGCCACACGCGGGATCCTTTTTGCGGCGCAGGCTATTGTCGAACTGCGCGTTGTCCCCGCAGATCAGGAGATGCATTCCGGGCGGCGGCCGAACGCATCGTATGTGCTTTCTGTGGCAAAGACAGGAAGGGTATCTGCACCCGGGACGGGGTTCTGGAACCACTTGGACGAAAGGTCGCCGTCTCGACTTGTGGGGCCGGATCACTTCTGAAAAAATCGGGCACAGTTGAGAAATCCTGAGGACCAGAGATCAGTTGGATCGCTGGACCGAGCCCCGGTTCCGGGGATTTATTTGCAAGTTTGAGGACAAGAAGAGTTGGTTGAGTTACTAGCCCTGTTGTCTCAACTGAAAAGCGGCTTTCAACTTGACAGCTGCCGGAGGACTTGTCATGCTCCCATAGGCATCGCGATAGGAGACGTGCGAATCTGATGGGAAGCTCCCGAACCGATGGAAATGTTTTGGCGTCACATCCCGCGGCACCGGTTTCGCAGCTACCAGCAACGAAGGTAATTCCCTCAGACATAGCCTTCTGCAATGAATCCTCGAACGTTGCGAACTGCGGAGCTGTAATATCGAGCTCGCATTTAGGCGAAGCTCATCGAAGTAATTTGGCCGAGGTTCTGGTCGATCGCATACGCGGCGGCAGCGAAGGCATTCGCGGTGTACACGTAAATGATCGTTGCGCCCGGGGCCACGGCTCCGGCTATGTCGATATCTAAGTAACCATCGTCGAGCGCTGTTGCGTCGGGTGGTCGATCTTTGGCATCGGGAATGGATTGAAAGTTGATGGGTGGCAGGTTATTCGCCGTGCGGTAATTGGTGATGTATTTGTCGCTCTTCTGAGTCGGGCCGGAAGGAATGGCGGCTTCACCGACAATCACGAGTTTAACCCCTGCTCCAGTGTAGTTGGAGTAAAGGGGCGTTATACCGTAGATGGGTCTGAATGTTCTTGGCGGGAAGATAATGGACAGACGGACTACTAGAGGCATTCGAAGTGTCGCCACGATAGGAAGTGCATTCTTCCTGCGGCCGTCCTTCCGCTTCAGCTCGAGGGAATGTTTGTAGAGCCAGCGATCAGATATATTCTTGATTCTGCCCGGACAATAGCACCCACCCGTTTCCGGATACTCCAGTCACGTTGCACGATGCTGCGACGCAAATGTCTCTATTCCTTGCATCTACGATTGCAGATGATGATCAGCGATTGCGAGAAGCATTGACCACCTCAGCAGTAAAAGATGCAACGGGCCTTGATTGTGATGCTACGGTCGCAGCGATATCCAACGCTGTCTCGGAAAACTGGCGCTCTGTGACGCAGCAGACGCTGGGTGCATCTCCAGACGACACTGTCAATCCGGCCTTTGTGTCTTTAATCCGAAAGGCCATCGATGATCAGATCCAAAAAGAGCTTCGCAGCGTATTCAGGACAAATAGATGCTGTAAAGGATGCAATCCAGAAGCAACAGTCACCCGTTTCTGATTCGAACGAACGACAGCAGCAGCGGGCCTCTACAACCAAAATGGATGTCGAGATTGCTGGATCTATAACAATCGCAGATTTCGTGGCCGATCATGTTTTTGGCGATAAGAAGGCCGCACAGCAAGTGCTTGCCAGCGGTAATGCTGTCCGTCAGATCTATGGCACTATCGCAAAGTTTGTGCTGGGTGACATTGGGCCGATTGCCCTCACAGGGGGATTGCTAGGAGCGGCCGACATCATTCTCGGGCTCTTTGGCGGTGGTGGACCCGATCCGGTAACTGAGCAGTTGCAACACATCAGCTCCCAATTAAAGGGAATCGCGAACGGACCCAGCGTTATGGAGAGGAAAGCGAACCAGATACTTCAGGCTCTCCAGGCACTTTACGATTCACTCTATGAAGCAGTCAAAACAGGTGATCACAAAGCTGACGCCAATCTCCGGGCATTAAAGCAGCTAGTCGCGATCACATTCGACCAGTTGCAATAGGCAGACAGATATACGCAGCTTGGTCTCTGATGTCGAATGTTACGGACGTGAGAAGACTTGTCCCAAGCACCGCTTTTTCACGACTCCAGATGGAGGGCCGGGCTCAATTACCTGTGTGCCGGATACAAGCACTTCTTTGGGCACATCGACCATATATGCGGTTGATGGCGGACGAGTTGATGGCCGGGCGCGCGCCTGCGAACATCATGGTCCCCCTCGCTGGGAGCCCAAAGCTCGGGAACGGAGAACAGCTTACCCGAATGCGGCCCAACGATCCGTGTCTCTGTGGCAGCGGCAAAAAGACCAAAAAATGCTGCGGCCGTGAATCGCGAGCATGATTCTCGGCGCATTGCTCAATGCGCTGCGCCGGATGGGGCGGCGGCCGCGCGCATCAGATCCTGAATGATGGCCGCGCGCTGCTTGTCTTCATCGCTCTCCCCAGCCATGAATTCATTGGCCCATCGTGTTGCAGTTCCCTGCTCGGCTTCCTCCACAAAGAAAGAGAAGAGCAGTCCCTGTTTCACGTTTCCGGGGCAGCGATCATTCGAGGGAGCCACGAGCGCCACCACGATGCGCGACATCGTGAGCCCTTCATTTGTCACATCGAGCGTGCCGGTCTTGGCGAAGAACTCGTAGCTTGGGAACCGATTGACGGCAGGCTTCATCGCGAGGTTGGCAGTTCCGCCCGGCTCCATAACTACCCCACTCAATCCGGCCCTCAGCAGGCATGGCACGTTGCCGGGAAGAGTTATTTCCCGTGCGGGCTGTACCTGTGTCGGATCGATGTGAATCATGTGGGGAACCATGGCTCTTCCCGTGAGCGCGGTAAAAAATCCGGAGGCAAGGTTCACGTTTGACCACCGGTTTGTGGAACCTCCCAGCAGGATGCTGACAAACTCTCGCGCAGTCGTGACCCTGTCGAGATCCAGTTGTGTGCGGAGAGGCGATATGCCTCCCACGATCTCCGCAAGCTGACTTTCGGAACTGTCGTCGTCCTCATGGCTGGTCCAGAAGGACACGGAGCGGACGGCGCCGGTGCCCGATTTCACCTCCACGGGAAAGGCCTCACTGAGCCACCCGGCAAGGCGGGACTTGTCGAGGCCATGCAATGACGTCGAGGGCGAATCCTCGCCGCTCATGTACCCCAAGCCGACCCCGCTGAAGTCCGGAACCCCAGGTTCACCGTCGAAGAACTCCACAGGCCGTGCACTGCGACGCGCATGTGGCTGCATAACGATGCCGCCTTGCGGCGAGAGGTCGGCCAGGGCGGCAAAGTTCAGGCGGGTTTGAAACCGGTTGTCGGAAAAAGCGAGAAACGTCGTCAGGTTGGTCCGAGGGTAGGGGTGGTGATGTAGTCCCCACGGCTTGCCGATGGGGATTCCGAAGATCTCGTTCTCATCCGGCTCCTCGGGACTGGTGGTCTCGAGGCTGGCGAGGCGGGGATTGGTCGCCAGCGACGATGCTGCCCAGATGGGCTTGGTCGCGGATCCCACCGGAAGAGCATCGAAGTTGCGCTCGCCAACGTAGCGGCTGCGCAGTTCCGCTGGGGCATGGCTCTCCAGCCAGCGGTCCGCAGGCTCGACGTCCAGATAACTCCCGATTTTGCGCACGCGGCCGGCTTCCTCGCCCGAACCGTGCGGCCAGCCTACCATGGCCAGAACTTCTCCGCTGGCGATATCCATGACAAGCACGCCGGCACGCGGAGGAACGCCACGGGGGTCTTTATTGCGCGTGTAGAAATGCTCGACAGCATGTCGCTCCAGGAAGGTCTGCGTCAGTTGCTGCAGCGCGGCGTTCAGAGTCAGGCGGTAGCCCTTGCGATTTTCGGTTGCCGGAAGATGCCCTTGCAAAGCGGAAGTCTGCACGGATCGGGCGAGTTCCGGAAGAAGAGTAAGACCTGTGCCGGGCTTGTACACGGCGCGCCATTCGCCATCCGCCCATGCCGGGCCAACTAGTTGATTGGCGGTGGTGTCTCTTTGCACCTTGATCGAAAGCTTGTCGGGCAGTCCGCAGGCGTTGGTGCGCGTAATTCCGTTGTCGCCGCTATCCAGCCGGCGCACGCGGTCGGCGGGCAGCGGAGCCGCTGGCCGTCCGCCTTCGCGCCGCCACGAGACCGGCATGTTTTCGCGGATCGTAAGTTCGCCGTCGCTGTCCAAAGAGAAGGTCCCGATTTCTTCGCTTCGCGGAGCGCTTTTCCTGGACGTGGACGCACAGTGCGTATATCTAGCGATCACCTGCTCGCCGTATCGCCCGTTGTTCCGGGCAACAGATAGACGCCCATCGCGCGCATCAAGATCGACATATTGCGAGTTCGAATCGGCGCCGCGCTGCATCGTGAACTGGGCCAGTCCGCCTTTCAGCGATATCTGCCACACCGCATGCTGCGCGTCCGCATATTCCACCGTGGCTACGTCCGCGCGGCTATGAAGCGAAAAGTCAACCACATTTTGAAAGGCGGGATTGACGAAAATCACGGGAGGAGCCGTATTCAAATGAGTGCGCTCGAAATCTGCGTAGGTCTCGTGATCCAGGCGGAAAAGCGCCGGCGGAACGGGGCCGGTTCCTGCCGGTCCCGCCTGCGAATCCCGCCACAGCGCATTCATGAATTCCGCGGGGCCCATCTTGTCGAATGCGCGCGCCATCGTAACGCGAGCGTTCTGAGAGGGCAGCCGCTGGGAATCGGGCAGTCCGTTGAAACGCTGGACCTCTTCGCCGAATTTCATCGATGCGAACTGCTCTTCGGGCAGCACGCCGCTACTGTGCAGATGGCCGTCGCTGTCGGCACGCACCAAGGGCGGGTCCCCTGCGACCGCCAGCCGCGCCTCCCGCATATAACTCGATCGCGTAAAAACGAGAGCCGCCCGCTTGAGAGTCTCCGCATCCGGGTGCTGCGAAGAGCCGGCCGCTCCATTGCCCGCGGCCGCGCGCCAGGCTTTCCGTTCCTCGTAGCGTGTCCACGCGAACATTCCCCCCGCCAGGGCAACTACGCCTATGCAGGCGGCCACCGCCGGCCAGAGCCGCCGGGATGCGCGAGCCGGCTGGCGCCGCACTGCGACCTCGCTGCGATCATCGCCCAGCAATGACGCTGCCCAGCCCAGCAGCAGCAGCCAGCGCAGAGTGTTCGCCAGCGAATGCGTGGAGAGCAGCGGCATGCTGCGACCCGTCATGGGAATCAATTCCATGTTCATGGCGATATGCGCGAGGCATTCCAGCAGGAACGCGGACGTGAGCACGATGGCCAGACGCGGGCCGGCCTGCTTCCACGCGCCGTTGGCATGCGTCACCACTACCAGAAGCAAGGGCATTGCAAACAACACGATCAGCGCGGTGGCGCCCGCCTGCCCGTATTCACTGGCGATAAAGAACGAGTACGTGCTGTCGGCCTGGAGCGTGTGCTGGGGAATGGCGGAACGCCGCGCCGGAGAGCCTCCGAACCCCACTCCCGTCCAGTCGCCCAGAACGATCATGGCCTTGTTCTGCCAGGTCTGCTCGTTGGTTTGCGATAACTCCTGTTCCTCAGAACGTTTCTGGTGCTCGCGGACAGACCGCGCCCCTAATTCCTGGCCCTCCGCATAGGTGCCCAGCCAATGAGTGATGCGCGCGCCCGCCGGGGAGTGTCTCCGGGCCAGGTTCCCTAAGGGAGTGGCCACCACCAGAATGACCAGTGTCACTACGAAGCCCAGGATGAACACCGAAGCACCGAACACGCCGTGAGCCTTGACGCGCGAGGTGCGCGCCCGCCCCAGTTCCAGCGCGGCAAGAATGGCGAGAGGCAGAAGCAAACCGCAGCCGGCGAGAATGCCGCCCACGTCGTCCAGAGCCGGGGGCGCGGCAACAAACAGTGCGATCAGGAGCGCGCCCCAGTTCACCAGCGGCCCCGTCGTCCAGCGGCGCGGGATGGAACCGGTTCGCTGGTCGAGGCACTCGATGCCGTAGCGAACGAACTGCACCTGCACGATCACCAGCACGACTTCTTTAAGAAAGCTGCGCAAGAACAACGGGAGGACCCGGTCCAGGATGAAAAGAAAGGCCACTCCGACGATGGCCGCAACCAGAGCGACCAGAAAGTTTTTGAACCCCCCGCGGGCTTCCCAATCGATCAGTTCCTCCACGACGCTCGCCGCCCGCGGGCCTGGCTGCCGCCGGGCTGCGGCCACCAAGGCCAGGCCACCGATGGCCAGGATGGCCGCGAAGAAGGCCCAGAAGGAGGTGCTGGTCCAGGTCGACCCGGCAAACGGAAGCCGCAACGGAAACCATAAGTGGGGGATGAGCAAACTGCCATTGATGAAGAGCACGAGCAGCACAACCACCGGGGCAAGCAGCAACAAGGTTTCGCGGCGGGTGCGTTCCCGTATCAGGCAGCACAAGGCGATTGCGCCGGGTAGAATGCAGAGCGCGTCCAGAGCCTCGCGCATCTGCTCGACAGAAAAGAGGTCGAGATGATCCGGGTCGACCGCGAAGCGAAATGCCAGCATGAAGCGCACGCAGAGCACCGTCCACACGGTCAGAACCAGGCCCATGGAACAGACCTTCGTCCTGAATCCGCCCCGCTGAGTGGCCAGGATCCATAAGCCCCCGAGCAGCCAGATCCATGCCCACGCCACAAGCACCGCGAGCGAACATTGCCCATCGTGGCTGAAGATCGGCCAGAAGGCATGCGGCACCGATTGCAGCACCTGAAACAGGAGTTCGATGTTCCCGGCGCGGGCGCTCAGCACGTTGGATCTGGGAAGCTGGCTCAGCAGGCTGGAGGACGGCTTTACCGGAGGATGAAGAAGCAGCTCGGTGGAACCTGCCGAGGCCGGCAGTGGCAACAGGAAACCTACGTCTCCCGGCGACAGCGTGTTCTCGATTAGCAAACGGTCCGCTTTGTCGGGGGGCAAGGGGCTGGAATGGCGATAGGGCGCCTGAAAGAGCAGGCTGACGCGGCCTTCGCCATCGAGAGCGGTTCTGGCGGTCAGCGTTACGCGCGGCCAGATGACAGAGATGGTTGAACCGGCGGCGATCAGGCGGGAACGAGACTGTGGAGATTGGGGAGTGAGAATGTGGACTTCGTGATTGCCGCTGAGTGAACAACTGGTGCATCGCGGCAACAGCAGCACGGTTGCAGCCCAGCGTTCCAGGGTCCCCGCCTGTTCGGCAAAGCGATCGCGATCCTGGTTCGAGCCCGGCTCCTGTCGCAAACGCTGTACCGTTTGATCCACAAGGCCGGAGAGGCGGATAGCTGTTTCCATTTTGGACGGATAGGCCAGTTCGGACTCGTCGCCCTCCGTCAGCAGGGCGCCGTTTTCGGTCACCTGCAGGCAATCTTTGTTTCCGGCGTGCAGCCAGCTGCGATGGCCCGGCCCGCACGATGCGATCAACACCGAAAAGCTGTATCGTCGATTGTCCTCAACCCAATCCTGTTGAAAGGTTCCATGCAGGATCTCTCCATTCAGAATGCTTCGGGAGGCATCCTCGCGCACGAATCCCCCGCTCCCCGTGGCCGCAATGGACAGCGAGTTCTCCCCTGTCCCAGCGCGCTCCAGATGCACCGCGGGAACGCGGTAATCGAGAGGCCACCCCATAGTCGTGTCTTTGGCGCGGCTCTCCGGGCCCGCGCCCGGATCTCCGCCGATCTTCAATGTGCCGTTTGTGTCGCCGCGCACGCCGATCCACGCGATCTGCGAGTGGCCCGGCCAACGGACCGGGGAACGCACGGCCGCAAGAGTGAAAATGCCGCTGGCCGCGGCCAGAACCGCGACACTGACGGGCAGAAGTATCGAAGAACGAACCCGGCCGTCAGAGAAACGCGGCTGGCGGCTCGCCCCTGCCTGCGCAACAGCGAAAATGCCAACGTACAGCAGAACAGGCAAGATCACGAAGACGAGAATCAATGACGGTCCCCCTTGCGTTCAGCATTTCGATATTCGAGCCGCGCCAACTTCCGTCTCCACACCCGGCGTCGCCACCAGCCCAGCCGCGGACGAATTCGCTCGTCGATTTCTGCCACCATCGCCGGCGTCAAATGAAGGTATTCCTGCAGTGACTCCAGGCTGGGCAAGCGGCTGCCGCGTTTCGCCTGTTCCACCATTTGCAGCAGTTCCGCGAGCAGCCACGGGCGTTCCGACGTCGCCGGCAGCTTGAATCCGCGACGGGTTTCTAACCCGCTTACCATGCCATCTACTCTCCGGAATGGCTTCCACGCTGCCCTTTCCGCGGCCAACAGACGCTTGGTGGCCAGCGACATCGCCGGGCGGAGCACCGCATCGCCGGCCAGCGATGCAAGCCACTGCTCAATCTTCGGGCCGCGTTCGGCCTTGTTCAACTCCAGCACCGCGTCCTCCCAGTGGCGGGATTTCACCAGTGCCTGCGCGGCTTCTTCGTCCCAGAGCCCCATGTGGATCGCATCCCGAAGCCAGCTCGCAGACCCGCCATGCATCTGGCTTTCGAGCATCATCTCCAGGTGCGACCTGACGGTGGTCTTTTCCGGTTCGGGCAACGCCAGCGATTGCAGGTACAGATCACCGAGCGTGGTTCGATGCTGCGTCACCGCTGCCTCGAGGTTCGGGGTCAGCGCGCTCAGCCCATCCACGCCGTACTCGTTCAGAAACGCTGCACACGCCACATAGTCGGGCGCCGCAGGGGTCTCCAGCCTTTCCAGAAAATTACGTGCCACACGGATCGCCAGCTCAGGGGACAGCCGGACAATCCTGCGTCGCGCCGAAAGAATTCCTTCTCGCAGCAGAAAGCCCGCGAGTTCGTCAAAATCGAGCCCCCCGGCCTGCTCCGCAGTGAGTGGCTCGACGTCTATCTGGCCCTCCAGCCAGGAAAGAAGCCAGCGCGTGCTGTCCGCCCCCATGGGCCATCGCTGTTGCAGCCGCTCACGAAGAATCGATGCGGCGCTTTGCTGCAGGGCCTCGTCGAATGCGGCTCCCGCCGCCGGCAATGGAGGGTCAAAGCCACTCCCGTACCGCAGACCGTCGATCACCGTAAACG
>Ga0310811_10008250_pt1 | contig 13393 bp, 9 predicted proteins | sample YCmetagenome_FD_207642 | JGI IMG/M metagenome (GOLD analysis project Ga0310811, IMG submission 207642) | Soil microbial communities from experimental microcosm in Duke University, North Carolina, United States - YC | ecosystem: Engineered > Artificial ecosystem > Soil microcosm > Unclassified ... | reverse complement strand
GCCCGGTGAATCGCGGCCAGGGCGCTCACGGTCGCCACCGCCAGACGCTCCAGGCCGCCACCGGTTCGCGGGCCCGACTCTCTGATGACTTGGTCCAGGGACGGCCCGGGGACGTACTCGCTCACGATGTACGGCCCGTCGTCGTGGAGGCCGGCGTCCAGCACCCTCGCGGTGCAGAACGGCGCGACGCGGCGGGCGATCTCGACCTCGCGCAGGAAGCGCCTGCGCGCGTCGGCGTCCTCCGACATCCACGCGTGCAGGACCTTGACGGCGACCTTCCCCCCGGAGGGGGCGATCCCGAGATACACCACGCCCTGCCCGCCCTGGCCGAGCAACCCTGTCAGTCGGTAACCCGCTATCTGGCCGGGTGCCCCCGGATTGAGCGGACGGGGATCCGGCACGGCCACCCCTCAGGAACTAGCCCGGCGTACGGAAAACCCTCTGATCATACGGCGTGGGCGCCGGGCGAAGCCGTGGAGAGACGGCATTCGCCCGGCTGCGATCAGGGCGACTCGATCTCCAGCGTGGTGACCCGGGAGCGCGCCTCCACCATGGCCTCGCGGTAGCGCTCGTCCCAGTGCGGGTCGTCGTCGGGGATGGCCCGGACGGTCTGCCTCGTGAGCTCGACCGGGCCGCGGCGGCCGGGGGCGGTCTTCTTGACGACGATCAGCGTCCACCCGTCCTCCATGACCGTGTCGACCTCCCAGCGGGGCGTGCCTGACGCGTCCTGCGCCGCCCTGCGCCATCCGCGCAGGAGGATCACGAGGAGGTAGACCAGGACGGCGACCACGATCAGGGTCGCCGGGAGAGCGAACAGCCGCATCGGGTCCCGACCCCTTTCGCTAGGAGTTCGACGCTTACTCGGTGGGTGGCGCGATTACTTGGTGGGCAGCGCGACGCCACCGGTGTTGCCCGGGGCGTACACCGTGATGCCCTGCGGAAGCGCCTTGAGCTTCTCGATCTCGGCACACGTGGGGCACTTGTTGTAGCCGTCCTGGCGGGCCTTGTTGGCGTCCGCCTCGGCGCGCGCCGAGGCGACCTTGGCCTGGGCCTCGGTGACCTGCGCGAACGCGGCCTGCGCCTTGTCGACCGCCGCCTGGACCTCGGGCGGCAGGGTGACGCGGGAGAGGTTGAAGTGGATGTTGGTCAGGAACTCCGCGCCCAGCGTCGACTTGAGGTCCTCGGCGAGGCTCGTGTTCACCGCGTCCTGGATCTTCGCGATGTTCGCGTTGTTGCCCTGCTGCTGCAGGCCGCCCTGCTGGTTGCTGTTGTTCTGCACGAGGGCGCAGGAGGATACGAGTTCAGCGCAGCGGAAGGCGTTGACCTGGGTGCGCAGGTCGTTGTCGATCACAGGCCGGATGATCTGGTCGAGGAAGGCGGACCAGCCCTCGTCGCCGTCCCAGGGGGAGAAGGTGCCGCCGGCCGCACTGCGGAACTTCCGCGTGCCGAACTTGTCGTCGAACGACTTGAGCGTCGCGTGGTCGAGGTTGAGCGCGAAGTACACCGTGCCCTCGATGCCCATGTTGACGCCGTCGCTGCTCGGCACCGTGACCACGTCGACGCCGGAGCGCTCGCCCTGCCCGGCGGTCGAGGTGATCGTGTAGAAGCGCTGCTGCGCCGGATACCGGTGGATCTGCGACCACCAGCCGATCCAGGTGACACCCGAGGCGGGATCGATGACCTGGCGGACCTTGTTGTTGTCGAGAGGTCCGCCGTCACGGACGACGGCGACGTCGCCGCCGCTGGTCCGCTCGAAGCCGTTGAAGGCTCCGATCACGGTCGGCACCGCGAGGACGATGAGCGCAATCACGATCAATACGGCGATTCCGCGGAAGGACCGGGATCCGCCGGTCTCCTTGCGGACGGAGGTGCTGGGCATCGGCGGTTCCTTCGAACGGTCGGGGGGTCCTCGTGGACCACGGGGGTGGTGATCCACTCAGCTGGAGAACGTAGCAGCCGAAGCCGGGGTTCCAGGTCCCGTACAGCCCCTGTGGCGCCGAACGGAACGGTTATGGGCGCGGTGGTTCGACCAGTCGCAGCCGGCCCGTGCGGACGTCGTAGAGCGCGCCTCCGACGGTGAGGGTCTGCGGAAGGAACGGGCTGGTCATGATGCGGGTGATGTCGTGCCGGAGGGTCTCCTCCTGGTCGCGCACGGTCTGGAACTCCAGGCTCCGGGTGTCGATGCCGTGCTCGGTGGCGATGAGCCGGTGGACCTCCTCGTCGGTCGACTTCGCCATCCGGCAGTCGGTGTGCGGCATGACCAGGACGCGGTCGACACCGAGCAGATAGACCGCGAGCACCAGGGTGCGGAGCACGTCGTCCGTCACGCGGGCGCCCGCGTTGCGCAGGATCTTGGCGTCTCCCGCGTGCAACCCGAGCAGGCCGAGCGGATCGATCCGGGAGTCCATGCACGTCACCACGGCGAGCCCGCGTGCGGCACGCCCGGTCAGCTCGCCATCCGAGAACGTGTTCGCGTACGTCTCGTTGGCGGCCAGCAGATCATCAAAAGCACCGGTCATGAGGTTGATGTTCTCTCATGTCCCTTTCCTTCGTTTAACGGGGGTCCGGTAGCCGGCGCGCCGGTGCTGTAGCGGCCGGGCGGAGCGCGCCGATATATCAGGCGTCCGGCTCGTTGGATCGCCGTGAGACTCAGGGAGAGTCGTGACGGATCTCGTTTACGGAATCGAGTTCGGCGCCACGCGTTCGGCCCTGGTGGTCGGTGAGGCGCACGGAAGTTACACCGGGGTCGGCGATCCCGAGCCGATCGAGAACGAGATCCCCGCCCGCGTGCTCGGCCTGCTCCGGGTCCGGGCCCAGGCGCGGGTCCCGGGAACGCCGGCGATGGTGGTGATCGCCGTCCCGGCGTCGTGGGACGCCCAGCGGCGCGGCCAGATGGTGGAGTCCGCCGTGGCCGCCGGATTCGACCGGAGCAAAGTCCGTGTCGACACCTCCGACGCCGCGGTCGCCGCCCTCGGTGCGGGCTCCGGCAGGTCACCGGACGACGCGGAGGCGGTGGCGCGCGGCGCGGCGATCCTGGCCAGGACCCGGCTGGAGGAACTCCCCCCGACTCCGCCCGGCGCCGGGCTTCCGCCGTACACGCAGCCGGAACCGGTGCAGCCGGCGTCCGCCCGGCTGCCTCCCGTGTCCGACTTCCTGGCCGGCGCCCCCGCCCCGTCCCGGTCCCCGTCCCCGGACCCGTCCGCGACGGGGACCCGCAGACTTCCCGTCGTGTTGTCCGTGGTGGCGGGGGTCGTCGTCATCGGGCTTGTGGTCGGCATATCGGCGGCCAACAGCGGTCCGTCCCCGGATCCGTCCGCCAGTCCGTCATCCGGTTCGTCGTCGAGTTCGTCGGCCTCGCCGTCGGAGTCGCCCTCGGAATCCGAGTCGCCGTCCCCGTACGAATCCCCTTCCTCCGACGGGCTGACCGTGGTCGACCCGTCTCCCACCCCGGAGTACGACTACGGCCAGGAGCAGGCGGAGGCGATCGACGACCTCCTCGACGACAGCGCCTCCTCACGCTCCGACCTGGCCGCGGCCATCAGCGACCTGTCGGCCTGCCGGGACATGGACGGCGCGCTCGGCACGCTGTCGAGCATCGGCGAGGACCGCGACGACCAAGCGAGCAGTGCCGACGACCTGGAGGTCGACGCGCTCGACGGCGGAGAGTCTCTGCAGGAGTACCTGGTCGCGTTTCTGGAGGCCTCCGGCGCCGCCGACGACGCGTTCTACGAGGCGGGCCAGTCGTACCAGGACGACGACTGCAGCGGCAGCATCACGGACTACTCGTCCTACGACGACGGCATCTCCTATTCCGAGGACGCCGGCGACGCCAAGGGCAGCTTCGTCGACCTGTGGAATCCGGTGGCCGAGACGTACGGCCTGCCGACCCGCACCCGGGACGAGATCTGAGAACTCACGCGGCCTTTCCCGGCACACCGGCATCGGCCGGAATACCGGTATAGCGTTTTCGACCGGTGAGCCGAAGGAGGTAGGCGATGAGTGGGATCGCACGGATGCGCTCGATCGTGCTGGACTGCCCGGACCCGAAGGCGCTGGCGGACTTCTACGCCGCGCTGGTGGGTTGGAAGGTCGTCTGGTCGGATGACGACTGGATCACGGTGTCCGACGGCGGGCCGATCCGCCTGTGCTTCCAGCGGGCTCCCGACCACAAGCCGCCGGTCTGGCCCGACCCCGAGCATCCGCAGCAGTTCCACATCGACGTGACCGTCGACGACCTGGCCGAGGCGGAGGCCGAGGTGCTGGCCCTCGGGGCCGTCAAGCACGCGCACCAACCCGGCGCCGACGACGGTTTCACCGTCTTCCTCGACCCCGCGGGTCACCCGTTCTGCCTCTGCGTCGACGACTGACCGCACGCCGGGCTAGAAGATCGGCGCCGCCTCCCCCTGGCCGTCCTGCGTGCCGTCCAGGAGTGAGCCGTCGGCGCCCGCACCGTCGGAGCCCGAGCCGGCGGGGTCCGCGGAACCAGCGCCGTCAGGCCCGGCTCCGAGTGCGCCGCCGATCGCCGCGACGCCGTGCAGCAGTCGCAGGCCCGAGCCGTCCCTGCGGCCGAGTTCCTCGGGCAGCGGGACGGGCTTGCCCGTGGAGGAGACGGCCTTGGCCGGGGCGGGACCCGCCCAGGCGAGCAGGATCGTGTCCTCGCCCTTCAGGAACCGCTGGGCGCGGACGCCTCCGGTCGCACGGCCCTTGGCGGGGAACTCCGCGTAGTCCGACATCTTGCCCGCGCCCGTCTGGGTGCCGGCGAGGGCCGTCGACGAGCCCGCGATCGTCACGACCCGTGCCTCCTGCGTCGGATCGACCGACCCGAACCAGACGACCCGCGCGTCGTCCTCGAGGCGGATTCCCGCCATGCCGCCCGCCGGACGGCCCTGCGGCCGCACGTGGGACGCCGAGAAGCGGAGCATCTGGGCGTCGGAGGTGATGAAGACGAGGTCGTGATCGGCGGAGGTCAGTTCGACGGCGCCCACCACGGTGTCGCCCTCGCGCAGGCCGATGACCTCGAAGTCGTCGCGGTTGACGGGATAGTCGGGCAGGACCCGCTTGACCACGCCCTGGGCCGTGCCGATCGCGAGACCGGGGCCGCCGACGTCGATCCCGCCGAGCCCGACGACGTGCTCGCCCGGCTCGAGCGTGACGTATTCGGACACGGGATGCCCGCCCGCCAGGGAGGGCGGGTTCGCCGAAGGAGGCAGCGCGGGCAGGTCCAGCACGGAGACGCGGATCATGCGTCCCTGGGACGTGACCGCTCCCACCTCGCCGCGGATCGTCGCGCGGACGACGGAGACCAGGACGTCGTGTTGCGTCCGCTCACCCTCGCCCCCGATGGGGGAGGCGTCGGCCGTACGGGCGAGCAGGCCGGTCGACGAGAGCAGCACGAGGCACGGGTCGTCGGCCACCTCCAGCGGAACGGCGGCCGTCCTGACGACGTTCGACGACTCAAGCAGCACGGTCCTGCGCGGCGTGGAGTAGGTCTTGGCGATCTCGGCCAGCTCACCCGAGACGACGGCGCGCAGACGGTCCTCCGAGGAGAGGATCGCGGTGAGCTCGGCGATCTCGGTCTGGAGGGTTTCCTTCTCCCGGTCGAGCTCCAGCTTGTCGTAGCGGGTGAGACGGCGCAGCGGGGTGTCGAGGATGTAGTTGGCCTGGATCTCGCTCAGTTCGAAGACCTCGATGAGCCGGGCCCGGGCCTGGGCCGAGTCGTCCGAGGAACGGATGACCTGGATGACCTCGTCGATGTTCAGCAGCGCGATGATGAGGCCGTCCACCAGGTGGAGGCGCTCCTCCCGCTTGCGGCGGCGGAAGGCCGAGCGCCTGCGCACCACCTCGAGGCGGTGGTCGACGTAGACCGTCAGCAGCTCGCGCAGGCCCAGCGTCCGGGGCTGCCCGTCGACGAGCGCGACGTTGTTGATGCCGAAGGTCTCCTCCATCGGCGTCAGCCGGTAGAGCTCGTCGAGGATGGCCTCGGGGTTGAACCCGTTCTTGACCTCGATGACCAGCTGCAGGCCCTTGTGCCGGTCGGTGAGGTCCTTGAGGTCGGCGATCCCGGTGAGCTTCTTGGCGGTCACCAGCTCCTTGATCTTGGTGACCACCCGCTCAGGGCCGACGTTGTACGGAAGCTCGGTGACGACGATGCCCTTGCGCCGCGGCGTCACGTTCTCGATCGTCGCCTTGGCCCGCATGCGGAAGGTGCCGCGGCCGTTCTCGTAGGCGTCCCTGATGCCGCCGAGGCCGATGACCAGGCCGCCGGTGGGCAGGTCGGGCCCGGGGATGAAGCGCATCAGCTCGTCGAGTGTCGCGCCCGGGTGCTTGATGAGGTGCCGCGCGGCCGCGATGACCTCGCCGAGGTTGTGCGGCGCCATGTTGGTGGCCATCCCGACCGCGATGCCGGTGGCGCCGTTGACCAGCAGGTTGGGGAACGCCGAGGGCATGACCCCGGGCTCGGTCTCCTGGCCGTCGTAGTTGGGCCGGAAGTCGACGGTCTCCTCGTCGATCGACTGCACCATGAGCATGGCCGCGGGGGCGAGCCTCGCCTCGGTGTACCGCATCGCCGCGGGGGAGTCGTCGGGCGAGCCGAAGTTGCCGTGCCCGTCGACCAGGGGCAGCCGCATCGAGAACGGCTGGGCCATCCGCACGAGCGCGTCGTAGATCGCGCCGTCGCCGTGCGGGTGGAGCTTGCCCATCACCTCGCCGACGACGCGGGACGACTTCACGTGGCCGCGGTCCGGACGCAGGCCCAGTTCGCTCATCGAGTAGAGGATGCGGCGCTGGACCGGCTTCAGTCCGTCACGGGCGTCAGGGAGGGCGCGCTGGTAGATGACCGAGTACGCGTACTCCAGGAAGCTCGTCCGCATCTCGGCGGATACGTCGATGTCGACGATCCGCTCCTCGAACTCCTCGTCGGGCGTGGGTGTGGTCGTGCGTCGGGCCATATCGAACATTGTGCCGATGTCCAGGCGTGGTCGCGACTTGGCCAGGGTTCCTGCCCGATTTGGTGCTGCTTGTGCCGGGGTGGGAGTGGCTCGCGTCAAGGCGGGAGGTGGCCTTCGCCAAGGAGGTCACGTTCGTCCCGGAAGGGCAGATCTCACATTCCGTGCCCGGGACATCATTTCAGCAACATTCATTGCCAACCTCAGGGAAAAGGGCGACCATCCACTTCAGTGCTTGTGGGATATGGGTGGGGGAGCCGCGAAATGGCTTTGTGGTGCCTGGGAGTCGATCTAGGTACGAGTTTCTCCGCTGGAGCGATCGCGACGGACGACCGTATAGAAATTCTGGAAATAGGTGGAGAAAAGCGGATACCGTCCACAATTCTGCTCAATGAACAGGGCGTGCTGGTCGCCGGGCGCGTCGCTCAGCGGTCGATGGCCCGGTATCCGGAGCGGGTGGAGCGCAATCCGAAGCGGTACGTCGGCAAGAAGACGATGCTCCTGGGCGGGGTGCCCGTCGACGTCGGGGACGCGCTGGCCGCCCTTCTCGGGCTGTTCGTGAACGAGGGCCGGGTGCGCTTCAACGGGTCCATGCCGTCCTGTGTCGTGCTGACCTGCCCGGTCGCCTGGCGCGACGATCGCAGGGACGTCCTCAGGGCGGCCGGCGAGGCCGTCGTGCCGGACGCGCGGATCGTGCTCGTCGAGGAACCCGTGGCCGCCGCCCTCCACTACGCCTCCACGCATCGGGTGAGCGGCGGGAAGCGGGTCGCCGTCTACGACCTCGGCGGCGGGACGTTCGACGCCGCGGTCCTCGCCGCCGACGGCGACGACTTCAAGGTCATCGGCGAGCCCGGCGGTGACGACGCGATCGGTGGCGAGGTCTTCGACGAGCAGGTCTACGGCTTCTTCGGAGAGCAGTTGGAACGGACGCGGCCCGAGTTCTTCGCCGACGTGACCGGCAACCCCGACAGGCGGTTCCTGGCGGCCGCGGCCGACCTCCTGGAGGAGGCGCGGATCGCCAAGGAGACGTTGTCGGCGTACGGCACCGCGAGCCAGTACATCGCCGGCGCGGACGTGGACGTCACCATCACGAAGGACGATCTGGACGGGCTGGTGAAGGCCGACGTCACGCGTACGGCCGACCTGCTCGACGAAACCCTGGAACGTGCCAAGGTGACCGCCGCCGACCTCGCCGGGATCTTCCTGACGGGCGGTGCCAGCAGGATGCCGCTCGTCCACGCCACCCTGCGCGAACGCCACGGAGAGCTGGTCCACACCTCGGACGATCCCAAGATCGTCGTCGCTCTTGGCGCCGCCCGCCTCGCGTGGAAGCTGAAGTCCGACCACGAAAACCACATGGTCCCCGTCATGGAGGGCGTGATCGACGTCGCCGCGAGCACGGCGGGCGTCTACGCCCTGTGCGCGGGCGAGGCGGGCCGCCACGTGTTGCGGCGCATCGACCTCGCCGCCGGGCGGGCCGATCGCGAGCTGCAGTTCGGCGAGGTCGTGGACTGGGCGGTGTCGAGCGAGGGCGTCGTGGTGGCGGATCGGGCGCCTGACGGCATACGGCTGCGGACGCTGACGCCTGAGCTCACCATCCGTTCGGGCCAGTTGCTCCCGCCCGGCAGCGAGCCGCGGGTGCTGGCCCGCGACGCGGCCGGATGGGCCTTCTTCCAGCCCAGGCGGCCCACGCTGGTGAACAACGCGATCGGCCTGCCCTGGGGGGAGACCGGATCCCTGTCCGTCATCGAGGTGAGCCTGGGCGGCTTCTTCGCGCAGGAGGCGCCTCCGGTGCCCCTGGGCAACACCGCCCAGTGGTTCGTGAACGAGGACAACAGCCAGCGGCGGCTGCTCGACCAGGACAGCCCGACGGGCGGCCTCGCCGCGCTCGCCGTGGGATCGTCGGGGTGCGTCGTGGTGCTCGGCCAGTTCAAGTCGAAGAAGGGCGTCTTCGGCGGCGCTCACCAGAACTTCGTCCCCTGGCAGGTCCTCTGCCTGGTGGAACCCGGCGGCAAGATCAGCCGTATCGAGCGCCGGTCGCCCAACTGGCTTCAGCAGGTCGTGCTGCACGACGGCAAGTGGTTCATCTCCACCAACGCCGGGCTGGAGATCGACGCATCCCCCGCCCCGCCCCAGGTGATCGTGCCGCGGCAGCGGGCCGGGGCCCTGCGATGGTTCCCCGCGGGCACGGAGATGTACGCCGTCGGGATGGACACGGTCGTACCGGCGCGGGGCTGGTCCGTGCTGCACTACGACGCGGAGAGCGGAAGCGCCCGCGTGCTCGCGCAGGATGACCGCGAATGCCTGCTCGGGCACCTGACCTCCCGTGCCCCGCTGGAGCGCCCCCGGGTCGTCTCCGACGGAGACTCGCTCTGGATGGCGGTATCGGGTGAGGGCGGCACCTCGCGCATCCTGCATGTCACGCCCTCGGGCGCCACGGAGGTGTTCCGCGCGCCGGGATGGGTCGAGCCGGTGGCCAAGGTCCCCCACGGCCTGCTCTGCCTGCACCTGCCCGACACCCCGCCCGGCGTGAGCCGTCCCTTCGTCACCCGGTTGGTGCGCATCGCCGTGTAGGAGCCGCCGAGGGCCGTACAGGATGCGCGGGAGGCGGCGAGCCCGCGAGAGCGGTCCTAAGCGGGCGGCGCGTTCATCGCGTTGACGGCGGCGGCGATCTCCGCGCGCAGGTCCGCCGCCCGGCGGCTGAGCGCCGTGATCGTCTCGAGGCGCTCGCTGCCCGACGCGCGGGCCCGGTCCCGGCCGGCCGGGTCCCCGGCCGCCGCCGACCTGAGCTCCGCCCGGCGGCTCTCCAGCTCACGGCGCTGCTTGGCCAGCGCCTCGTCGGCCGTCTGCTCCACCGCCGTGCGCCAGCCCGCGACTTCTCGCTGCAGCGCGAGCGCGAGGTCGCCGGATGCCTGCGCGAACTGCTCGGTCAGCAGGCGCCGCAGCGAGGCCTGGTTCCGCTGGACCTCGTCCCAGCCCCGGCGCCGGGCGATCACCGCCGCCGCCAGCACCGGGCCGATCACGAACCCCACAGGCGTGAGATGCGCGAGCATGAGCCCGATCGAGGCCGCCATCGAGGCGGCGGGGACGCCCTCGCGGAAGAAGTCGAACCGCGTGGGCGCGGACGGCTCGATGCGCAGGTCGCGCGCTCGTACGGCGGGCATCGCGACCCGGGCGAGGTCCATCTCGGCCGGGGCGAGGCCCAGGGACGCGAGGAACTCGTTGAGCGCCTGTGTGGTCAGCGTGTGCGCCTCATCGAGGATCTCGTCCCAGGCGGCCTGGAGGGAGCGTTCCACGCTGTCGGGAAGCTGGTCCAGGTAGCGGTCGATCTTCGCCCGGGAGTCCAGCTCGCTGATCGCCTCCTCGTACGGCCGCCGGATCTCGGCCAGACGAGCCCGGACGAGCCCGGCGACCTCCTGCCCGAGGAACTGGTTGCCCGCGCCGAGCCTGCGGCGCTCCCGGGCCGTCGTGGCGAGCTCGGCCAGGGCCTTCTCGACGTCGGCCAGCCGGTTCGCGGGCTCGGTCCCGTCGTCGGACCCGGCGGCGACCCGGTCCTGGGCGACGGCGGCGAGCGCCGACAACACCGAGGTCGCGGCCGAGAGCACGGTGGCGCTCCTGGCGAGCTCGCGCGCGCCCGCGCAGCCGCGGATGTAGTCCTCCAGCGCCGCCATCCCGCTGCGGACGCGCAGCGCGTCGGCGCGCTCCGCGTCTCCCATGGACAGCAGGGCCGCCGACGCCTCATGGAGCTTCGCGCTGACGGGCAGCCAGGGCGCGTCGAGCAGGTGCCGGATTCGCTCTCCCGGCCCTCCTGATTCGCCCGGCGCGCCGACGAAGGCCGCCAGGCGGGCGCGGTTCTCCGTGAGGAGGCTCTGCCAGTTGGCGCTGTCCTCCACCTTGGTGAGGACGAACGCGACGGCCTGCACGCGCTCCGCGGCCTCGGCGAGGAACTCCAGCTCGTGCCGGAGCACGGGCTGGTCCTGGGCGCTGAGGGTGAACAGCAGTGCGTCGGCGCGCTGGAGCGTCGCGACCGTCACCTGGCGGTGCCCGACGGTGAGGCTGTCCACGCCGGGGGTGTCCAGCAGGCGCACGCCCCGCAGCAGCGGATGGTTCATCGTGACGTCGACGCTCACCACGTCGCGCCGCCGTGACGGGTCGCCGGCCATCGACGCGTAGTCGGTGAGCTGCCCGGGGTCGATGGGGAAGCTCCCCGCGACCTGGTCGGTGACGACGGCGGTCAGCGCGGGGCCGTACCGCAGGGCCAGGCAGCAGTTGGTCGCCACGTCGGCGTCGACGGGGAGCAGCCCCGGCCGGCCGAGCATCGAGTTGATCAGCCGGCTCTTGCCGCGTTTTTGCGCCCCGGCGACCACGATGGTCGTCTCGTCCTCCTTCCAGCGCGCCGCCACCTTGGCGAGGATCTCCGACAGGTCCTCGCGGCCGTGCCGCCTGGCCAGGGTGTTCACTTCGTTGGCCAGCCGCAGCACCTGGTTGACGGATTCAGCGATGGTCGGCATGTCCTGGATCCTCCTGGGCGGGCCGCGCGCCGGCGAGCGCGATGGCGGCGAAGGTGTCGCACACGGTCTCGGCGGCCCGCCGTACCCGCTGCGGCAGCGGGCGCTGCAGGAGCGAGCGGAAGCGTGCGCTCAGGGCGGCGGCCAGGGCGGCGACGTCCTGGGATGCCGTGCCCGCGGGAGCCCCGACCTGGGTGGCGCCCTCGTCACCCTCCATGAGGTGGTCGAGGGCCGTCCGGTCCTCCGGAGTGATCAGGGGTGACGCACGCAGCAGCCGTACGGCGTCGCCGTCCACGGGCACGGCGGGAACCGCGGGCGCGCGCCCGGGCGGAGCGGGTGCGTCCGCCGTCGAAGAATCCGACGCCAGGTCCTCCAGCACACGCAGCACGTCATGGGCCCGCTGGCCGCCCACCCTGCCCTCGGCCATCGTCGCGAGCCCTCGCCAGCGGGCGGACGCCGCCCGGGCGGCCTCCGAGACCTCCTGCGGGGACGCGCCGGGAGCCAGTCCCAGCTGCGCCGCGGGGTCGTCCGAGCGGGCCAGCCGGAGCAACTCCGCCTGCGCCCGCTCGTCGAGCACGAGCCGGCCGCGGCTCATCGCCTCCACCGCCGCGAAGATCCGCAGCCCGCCGAGCCCCGCCGCTATCGGCCGGGTCTCGTCGAGCTCGGCCGCCAGTGCGTCGAGTGTCGTACGGTCCGAGCCGAACGCCGTGGCGCGGGCCAGCCGGCGGAGCTGGTTGATCCCGGCCAGAGCCTTGAGCTGGCCGGCTCTGCGGGCGAAGTGCGTGATGCCGGCGGCGACCGTCCCGCCCTGCGGGGGTGTGCCCGCCCCGAAGCCGGAGCGCTCCAACAGGACGCGGCCGAGCGACTCCGGGTCGGCGGCCCGCCCGCTCCTGAGCGCGGAGACGGCGGCGCGGATGCCGTACCGGTGAAGCCGCCTGACCAGACGGCGTCCCGTCTCGGCCGGGACGGGGGAGTAGGGCGAGCCGGCGAAGTCGTTGAGGTCGAGCAGCAGGTAGTCGAGCTTGTGCTCGTCGAGCGCGGCCAGCGCGGTCAGCGCCTCGATGTCCTCACGGCCGACGACGGACGTCCGGGCGGTCTCCGCGAGCAGCCCGATCACCGGGACCACGTCGTACACCGCCGTGCGCAGGTCCGCGTACGCCCGTGTGGCCAGCCTCCGCGCGGTCGGCCACGGATCGTCCTCGTCGCCCCGCCGGTCGATCTGGCTCAGCACGGCCAGCGTGTTGACGCACGTCATGCCGCACGCCTCGGTCAGGTTCTTGAACTCGGTGAGGATATCGTCGTCGAACCGCTGCACGTAACGCAGGACGTAGATCAGCGCCTGGGCTCTGTCGTCGTCCTCGGCGGTGCCGAACAACATCCGCCGCGCCGCACGCTCGTTCCCGGCGGTGAGCGTGTTCATCCCCGGCGTGTCCACGACGGTGACGGCGCGCAACGCCTCCGCGGAGAGCCGGACGCGGGCACGGACGATCTCGGTCACGGGCGCGCCGAGGTCGCCGGGCAGCCGGTCGTCCGGCTCCAGCCGCGACACCATGACGCGGCCGTCGCGTAGCTCGACCTCGATCCGGCCGTGGTCGGCGCCGTACTCGTACTGGGTGACGAACGGCGTGCACTCACCGGGGGCGACCAGCGCGACGGGGTAGCCGAGGAGCGCGTTGACCAGCGTGGACTTGCCGCTGCTCACCGAACCGGCCACCGCCACCTTCAGCGGCGCGTCGAGCCGGGACCGCACCTGGGCGACCTTGTCCCGCAGGCCGGGATCGGCCAGCTTGGCGGCCGTGGCGTCGCACAACTCCTTGAGCCGGTCGCAGGGGTCCGGCGTCATCCGTCGCCGTCCCCGTCTCCGGAGTAGCCGTCGTGGGGGTGATGGTGCTCGTGCCACCCGGCGGGGTCGTCGTGGGAGAACTCCGCGCCGGGATCCCA
>Ga0310811_10008249_pt1 | contig 13393 bp, 11 predicted proteins | sample YCmetagenome_FD_207642 | JGI IMG/M metagenome (GOLD analysis project Ga0310811, IMG submission 207642) | Soil microbial communities from experimental microcosm in Duke University, North Carolina, United States - YC | ecosystem: Engineered > Artificial ecosystem > Soil microcosm > Unclassified ... | reverse complement strand
GAAAGAGGGACATGTGACAATCGCTTCTCTGAGCCTGAACCTATTGAAACAGATTGTGTTTTTGATCCTACAAATGGAGCTTTTCCTTGTTTGTTTGGGAACGACCCTCTTCCGCATTCTCTTTCTATTGAAGGATTAGTTGTTCATCTTGGTTGGGCAAGCTTACCTTTGGAAGCTATCTCCATCCTTGATGAGGTTGCAGGAACGCTTCATGTTCATGGGTTTCTGTATGATCTCGATGGATTTTCTACCATTGAATTGAGAGCAGATCTTTGGTTCTCTGGCTTAACTCATTCTAACACATCTGCAAGCTTAAAGTTACCATCACCTTGTCAAAACACCAGTGGATGGCTTTACTTTACCACTCTTACAGGGGTGCTTGATGGAAAGATGGGTTCCGACTATCAAGGTCTTCACATCAAACTCTCTTTGAAGAGTGGTACAGTGGCTCAATTGGGAAAGGGTGCTAATAACGTTAACAATATCGATCAAGGATTGTATGCATCAATCCACTGGGACATCATTGCTCAACCGATCAATTCTAGTTTTTTGATTGATCAAGGCTCCTTCGTAGATGGAAATATCACGCTCGCAATCGACGGCCTTTGTTCTGACACAATTGATTATTGTGACATGTATGGAGAACCGCAAGAAACACCAGGTAACCTGTGGGAAGTTGATTTGAACAACGATGATCTGCTATTGAATTATTGTCGTAACTTCTCCATCGAACAACTGCTAAACTGTCGAAACTTCAGTGACCCCATTTCACAACTCTTCACCTATGTCAATACCAACGTTTCAACAATCATTTATTCTGGAACACTCTATGCCACAACGCTCGAGAACAGTGATGAGTGTGTTGGATGTGCTGGAGAAGAGATAGTTAGTCAAGCAACATACAACATCTCTATCACGATATCCTCTGGCGGAGACGCTTCTTACAGCTTCACAACCGCTTACACTGATTTCGCTGTGTTCTGGATTTCAAACGTTTGGATGTGTGGACCTGAAGATGGAGGTAACTTGAAGGTCAACTTGAAAACGCGAATTCGAGACGACGATTCGTTTCCTGATGTTCAACTCTGTCAACCTTATGTTGATACAACCGATGAAACAGGTTATCCGCTTGTCTTTGTTGAACCATTAGATCCGCCATGTCAGATGATCAATGATTATTGCTATCAGAACTGGGTGCTTCGAACCTTTGATGGAAACAACGTTGTCGATTTCAGCGGCTTCAAGTCTCTTTTTTGGATGGTGTGTGAAGATGACGTCGTTACCGGAAGAGTGGGTGCTTCTCTAGATCTCTTTGCAGTGCATGTGGGTGATCAAGACCATGTTGATGATGGAAACGTTCAAGGTGCACTTCAACTCTTTACAGATCGCCAATTTCAGATTCCTTATGATCACCAAACTTTACTTGAAGGAACATTTCTCTATGGAACCCTTTGTTTAACAAACCACTTTCATCTTGATGTGCATGTCAAGCATGTTTATTATTGTTATTCAACAGAGGGAGATATCATTCCTTATGATTCTATGAATCCATCTACAACAGGTTGTAACACACAAGGTTTAAATGTTCAAAAGCTATTGATCTACACCACAGAGTTCTCTGAAGAAGATCTGTTAGTCAATCCGCTCTTTTTCCATTATGAGCAATTGAACAACCCTCCTACCACAGCTGATTGCGAAGGGTTCACATTCAAGGTTAGAGCTGTAACTCGTTATGCTCAATCTGTTCAGTTCACTTGGTGTGCTCAAGAAAATGGTGGTGCTGGCGGTTTGATCGAAATGATCTCTGAATATCACAAAGTTGGATCTGGTTCTGGTTATCAAAGACATCTCACCGATCAAGATGTGGATGAGGATACCTTCTTTGTTTCTTGTTTAGAAGACAGTTGGATCTTTGATGAAGATACCTTTCATTGTAGACCTATTCGTCATAGTGACGATGACGATGAAGACTGGGATTGGGGTGAAGATACAATGGGAACATGGGGGATCTTATTTGGAATCCTTATCTTTCTGTTCGTAGGTGCTATCATCTTTTGGTATTGTATCGCTCACAGTCATTGGTTTCAAGAGAAGACCTATTCATATCTAGAAGTACCTCAATCACCTGTTCAAGAGAAACTACAAGAACCTTCACCTCCTTTTGTTCCACAAACAATGCCTCCACCCATTACTTTACCTTATTCTCAACCTACTCAGATATCTTCATCGTTTTCACAAATAGCATCTCAAATGGTTTCAAGAAGAAAGAAGACATCAACTTGATTTTTTTCATTGGAGCCACGTCAGCAAAGAATTTTTTTTTTACAAAAAAAATGAAAAACAAAATTAAAACAAAAAAAAAGTGACGAGAACGATGAGTTCATCAACGAGTTCTTCTTCGTCTTCTGGAAGTCAAGAATGGAATTTGTTTCACTGTCAAAGTGTTTACTCAATTGAAAATGATACAAAGATCATTCTACATGGTCAAGTTTTGAATTCTCAAACGAGGAATCAAAATCAAGAATTTTCAATTGAGATTGAAACTTTTCCGATTCGCCTTTATGTCATTGGATCTTTAAAATCAGCGTTGGATCTACGTAAGAAGAAGACACGCATCCACTTAATTGAAAAATGTAAGTATTGGGACCCTGAAACCAGTGAAGGAAAGGAGTCATCAGCTTGTTGTCTTAGATTAGATTCTTCAGACTTCTTGAGGGAGAAAGAAGCGTTGCGTCAAAAATCTGATGAATCCAAGATCATATTACTCGGTGATAAATTAACCTTAGAAGAACACTTTCTTCGTTATTATCAAGAGTATTACCTCATCAAAAATGATGTTGTTCAAAAGATTGATCCATTGATTGATCGTCAAGTCACATTGAAGTTCGAGGATCTTGAACCAATCAACATTCAAGGGTTCGAAGACCATATGATGCAAGTCATGGTTGAAGAAAAGTATGTTTCAATCGATCCTCAATTCGATGCTACTGGTATGCTCACCCAGATTGTGCTCGTTCAAGGAACGCCTTCTCAGCCCTTTATGGAACAATATGTCATTCATGATATGCCAGAGATCCCAGCTGTCATTCATATGATGGGCATCATCATTGCGTGGCGTCCTCAAGTCATTGTTGTCTTTGATCGGCAAATATTTGATACCAAAATCAAAGACATCTGCAAGAACAGCGCTTTGGCTCTTCGGATTGGTCCGTTAGCCAAAGGAACCGACGTTTTCTATGGCAGTCGTGTGATTGACATCAAACGACACCTCGCTTGGTTCACCACCAAGAGTGAGCGCATCATTGAACGAGGTCATCTCTTCAATCGCTTTAAAGCCAAGTCTCTGTTGGATATTGTGTTTGGGAGCAAAATTCACGAATACTTGATCCAGATGGCAAGAAGAGCATCCGTCCCTTTCAACATGATCTACGATGCCAGATGCAATGCTGATATTGCAGAAGTCTTGTTGCTTGCTAAAGTCGCACAAGATAAGACTGGAAAATATGTGATACCCGCAAGGATCACAAAGCCTCATCCTCAAGCGGAATTTGAAGGAGGATTCGTCTTGGAACCTAAACGAGGAATCTACCGAACTCCCTCAGTGACTTTCGATTTTAGTGCTCATTATCCACGCATCATTGTCGAACATGAGATCGACTGGTTTCCAAGCCATTCATTCTTACCAACGATCGCTCGAGAGTTGGTTGACGCCCGCATGGCTATGATTCAGTTGAAAGACCCTCGACTCAATGTTTTTATCACTGCATTGAAAGTGTTCACCAATAGCATTTACGGTTGTTTGTCTTATCGTTACTCGCGATTCTATTCTCCCATCATGGCTGCAATGATTACCCAACACGGTCGAGAAGCGCTGAAAAGGGTAATCTCCATTGTCGAAACAAGATTCTCTGGAGTTGCTTCCATTGTTCAGGGACACACTGATTCTGTTACGGTTAACCTTGCAGCAGAAACTGAAACCTTCACATTTCGTCAAAGTGTTGAAAATCTGGTCAATGAACCTTACCGCTACATGCAAGTTGTTGCCGAACGCACTTTTGCTGGTTTGATCGTATTGAACAAAACAACTTGGGCAGGTCTCACTGAAGATGGGGGGTTTGCTCAGTCTGGTACTGATTCTTTGAAGAAGAGTTTCTGTCCTTTGATCAAAGATCTAACCTACCGTGCCTTGAACTTGATCCTGGCAAGAAAGGATCTGACTGATGAGCAACGTCTGAGAGATATGTATCTCTTTATCAACGACATTCTAAACAATCCAGATGGGCTTGAATTTCCCAAATTCATCATCTGCAATGAGATGTCCAAGTCGTTGGCCAAATGCACTGCCATCAACAACATGTCTCATGTGAGCGCTGTCCTCGCTTATTATGGATCGAATCGTGCTCCAGTCTACATGGGAGACCATATCTTGTGGGTGATGGCTAATCCAGGCATTCCAACCCTCTGGAAACAGTTCAAAGAATCTCCTCGTATCGGACTCAACATCCGTTGGTATATCGAAAAGCAGATCATTCCTTCAATGCGTCGCTTGTTTGAATTTGTTGGTGATTTTACTGTTCACGGACTCATTTCCAGCGGAAGTCATCAACATGTTGCAGTTCGAACAACCTCAAAGAGACCCGCTTCTCAAATAAGCAATCTCAATGATTCTTCCTTTTTCAATAGCGATCTTGTTTGGCTTGATCAACGGCCCAAACTTTATCTTGGTTGTTCAGGATGCAAGCGTATGCTCGATTGGAATGGCAATGTAACCCTTGAACGGCATCATCATCAGAGCAAGGTTGGGATGATTGATCACAAACATATCTCCCAGATTGATACCACTCTGCTTTGTTCACACTGTGACAACCTCATCGATGTCTATCATTCCTTTTTGTTTGTCAAAGGGAAAACGACGGTGGTTGATGATAACTTTATTGCAAGTGTTTGGCTTTCTTGTTCGCTCGATCGTCTGCGATACCTTGTTTCAGATTGTTACACCTGTTCTGCCAATCTCACGACCATCTATCAACAAAAGAAAGATTACTTTGACCGTTGGGAAATGATTTTATATGAACGGATGAAAGCAGGTTCAACTCGCGTGCTTCATATCCCTCGTCCTTTACTCCAATCGAGAACCGTCTTTAATTGATTAATCCAACCAAGGTTGAAAGGATACTTTACAAAGTTTTGATTGACCAATGGGCAGATCATCTTCTTCTCTTGGCTTTGGAACACCACTCCAATAAAGATTTGGATTTGAATAACCATCAAGAAGGTCAATCCCTTGGAATGCCATGGGTCCGATGTTGCGTGACTTCTTTCGAAGTTTACGGGGTGAAGAAGGTGTGATGAATGCCATATCAATAGATTGCAACTCTGTTGGGATCGAGAGATTTGGCTTTAAATCATCCTTTAGAAAAGTATTGAAGGCGTCCATCAATTTTGGAAAATCAGCCAGGATTTGAGTGAAGTCGGAAGGCCTGGCTCCAAGCTTGTCTCGATAGGGTAATGCATAAGGAACGATTTGAAAACTTGGCTGAGGGTAATTAGGAAAGGCTGTGTAGATGTAATGAAGCCACAACTCGCAATGAGGGAAATACATGACAATATCACGAAGATAATATGCCATAAATGTCAAAGATCGTTTATCTTCAAACCAGACTGTACGCTTGAAGCGATGGCTGTCGGCAATGTCAAAATCGCCATTGAAATCGATGAATTCGATTGGACCCATTGATCGATGAAGGAGGTTAAATGATCGCCTGAACGTTTCTTGAACAATTTCGAGTTGATGTTCCCCATTCATATCATATAACAAGATCAAAGATGCCCTTGCAACGATATCAACAATCAAGTTGTATCGAAACCTCTCAAGATGAGTATCAAGTGGCACAAACCAAGGGAGATCTTCATCTTCAAGTATCCAAGATGCTTTAAACGCATGTAAGATTCCTTCTTTATGATCTAACCATCCTTTCAAGTCACCTTTAAGGGTGTTGAGAAGTACAAGGATTGATGCTTCCCTTGAATCTTCATGATCAGGAAGTAAAAGTTCTTTCTCTGAAAAAGGCTCATTGAAAACTTCTAATAAAGTCCGTGCAATCTCCGCTAATCGTTGTGTCATGTTCATGAATGTGATTGGTTCATTCATTTTTGATTTTTCTTCTTTTTCTTCTTCTTCCTTTTCTTGAAAAATATATTTAATTAATGCCAACATGCTTTATTCGAAATTATTTTCATGGAAGAAACCTTCTATTATTTTTATTCGAGTGAAAATCTTACAGCTTCTTTATAACTTGTTGAATTTCACTTTCAATCTTATCTCGAGGAACAAACATGAGCCAAGCTTGAGTATAATCAAGGGCATCATATAATAAGACTAATTTCTGATCATCATGCATATAATTGAAGCTGTCGCGCATGACAAATTGTTGAAATACAATGAGTAGATCAGAGAAATCTGAAGCTAAACCAGTAAAGAAACGGTACCTTAGATCATTCCCTCTCAGCACTTTGAAGAGTTCTTCAAAAGTTGAAACATTCAAACAAAACGCTTGATCAAGATGAGATATTTGATTGTATCTAATCTGGTAATAATATTTCATATAAGCATTGATACTTCTAATTGATGAAAAACAAACCGGTATCGTTTCAGTTTGAGGAATAAACCATATTCTAATCCTTTCTGATGTTATCTCCCCAATGGTATATTTCCCTCTCCAAGTTGTTCTTAAAGTATCAGTCCCAATCATAGGGGCACCTTGATCGTCAAAAAGAAAATCAAAATCACATTGAACTGTTTCATTTCGTTGCTCGAGCTGAGATTTCAGAATTCTCATGTTTCGAGAATAAGGTAAGTATTCGAAATAATAAGTTTCATAATCGAATTCATCACTATCATCATCATCACGAATCATTTCTTGAAAGTTTTTATTCTCCTTGGTATTCTTGAGAGACGATTTTACAATTTGAACAAAAAAATGAAGGTTTCGATAAAATAATAAATTGACCTCGCTCTCTAGCATGATGTCGACAATAAAGAACAAAACAAAAATCACATTGAAAAAAAGGTTGTTCAAAGGCTTCACATTGGAGATATTGACATTTTAGTTCATGATCAAGTAGAGATGAATTCATTCCAGGTTTCAATACGGATCAATACATGAATAAAAAATTCATATCTCAGATCAAATCCGCCAGTGTTTGAATAAACTCTTTCTTGAAAGATAAGAAAAAGTTGATTTTTTTGGAATTCGGATTGATCAAGAAGTGCTCTGAATGCAGTCCAGGATTCTTCTTGTAATCGAGGGATCTCTGAAGTTGCTTCAAGCGGATAATCTCTTGTAAAGACCTCAATCGTTCTTTTTTGACAAGGGATTGAATCTCTTGTTGGAATAAATACAAATGATTTATTCTCTTCTTTAGATCTACAAATAAAACTGGGTTGCTTGATCGTTGGACCAGCTTGCCAAACACCTTCTGGTATATTCATTTACTTCTTTCAGATATATTAATTATTATTATTTATTGAGATTCAGACAGCGAAAAAAAAAATTAAAAATAATAAGAAAAAAAAAAGAAGAAACAACGAAATGGCTGCTATTGATGAATCTGAAAAGATTTGTTGGACTTGTAAGAGTCAATTGAAACGTATTTTAGTTTGTTCTCAATGTCAAGAAGCTTGTTATTGTGATCAGAGATGTCAACAGATCGATTGGCATGCTCGTCATAAAGTGGCTTGTTCTAAGAACCCCATTCTATTGAAGATGTGGCAAAATGTTCCTGGTATCATGCCTCGAAGAATCAATGACGATCCAACAGATGAATCGAAGGGTGTTTTCACTTCAGTTTTCATCCCAGCAAAAACAGCCGTTCTTCAAGATGCTTCTTGTTTGGTTGGCACTGAAGCGACACTTGTTCCCAAGAACGTTATGACTTTGTTCCGCAAGTCAAAGTCTGGCATCCCTCCTTATTATTGGTTGATGATGCATGATCATTCTCTTAAGAGTGAGAAACAACGCATTGTTGATTTGATTCGAAAGAATGCTTTTAGGATGGATCAATACTCTTTGCTTTATTTCTGTGTTTCATTCTTTCGACACAGTTGCCGACCAAACTGCAGTATCGCTCATCTTTCAACCAAAGATCAGCAAGACATGCGTTTTTGTCGAATTGTCACACTCCAGGATATTCAACCTGATGAAGAATTGACCATCTCTTATCATGAACTCTCACTTCTCGGCGAATATGAAGAGCGTCGAACTGCGCTCAAAACCGTGTACGGTTTCGACTGTACATGTCCTGTTTGTCAAGAAGGTCCTGGTTCTGAAGATGATAAGCTTCGAATCGAACTTCATCGGATCTATCAGCGGATTGAATATCTTGCTAAGGGTCAAAACTTGATGTCTGTCAATGCCGAAGTTACAGAGTTGCTTCGAAGGATCAAAGAAGATATTGCACCCAAGCTTTATCCTCCTGGTCACTGGAAGATCAATCCTGCTTTGATTTTGACCGAACTTCGTGAAACACGACTTCGTTATTCATTGAATCAACCTGACAAGGATCTTCACCTTCGTGTTTATCATGACTGGATTGCCTTGCAAGGCCAGTTAGGCCGTGAAACAGATGAGCTAGCTAAGATGTTTGTTTCAGCTTTCAATGAAAAACCTCCTCTTCCGGAAGGATTTGAATCTCAATAAACTTTTTTTTGTTTTTCCTTTATTTATCAAAAAAAGAAAGAAAGAAAGAAAGAAAGATGACATCAAGACCAGAAGTGAAAGCGAAAATTGGGAAAACTTTTTTGATCTATGAGAACAATTCAGCTGGAGATGGAGGATATAACATGCAAGTATGTTATGATCCTTCTCATTTGGAATTGGTTGAGATGAAACGCTTTTCTGATCATCCTTTACAACCAGGGGAGACTATGCATTCTAGTTTTGAATTCATGCCTTTAAAACCTGGATTCATGAATGTCATTTTTGTCATTGCCAGGCCTTGGGAGCATTCAATATTGAATACTGTTACCTACAACATCTTTGTCGAAGATGATGGTAGAGAAGCACCTGTTCGTGTCGAAAAAAAGTTGAGAACCCTAATCATCCAACAAGTTCCTAATCTCCGCTTCAACCGATTAGAATTCATTGGTCAAGATGCTGATACGCTTCAAAAATTGATTCATGAGATCAACGCTTCTGAATCACCACTCGACCGAGATGAGTTGAATCAAAACAATCAGATCAAAGATGATCCAAACAAGTTTCAGAAAGTGAAATCTTATCTTGAATCACATTATATCCCTTGGATCCTCAAGAGAACAACTATGATTTCTTGAAGGAAGAAAACATGTTGCACATTTGAAAAGGAAAGCAGAGAAAGAACCTTCTCTGAGAGAAGAAACCTTCTATCATATTGTTCACTATGTATTAGTTTTGAAATTAAAAAAAATGAAAAAAAAAAAGGAGAAAAAAAAAAGAAAAAAAAAAGAAATCATGTCCGACGCTGTGTCGTTGCTCGATGTTGAGGATTTGCTTCGTGAAGTTCAAACAACTTCAGGTAAGTTTATCTTTGATATTGAAGGAACTGGAAAGCTTCTTAAAGACAACTTTGTTGCTATCGGATTCGCTTATAATCGGAAAGATGGAACTGTTGTGAAAGGTTACCTTACATTGAACCTTTTGTCTGATGAAGAAAGAGAGCATCTCAAAAAGGGATGGATCTCTTTCTATGATATTTGGTATCGAAATCAATGGGAAATTCGGTGTTACACTGAGTTTTGGAACAACTCCAAACGTCCCCTTTTGCCCAAGCTCGAGATGCTCCTTGAAAAGAATGAAAATCTCTGTGAAACTCGCTTTGAATTGGCAGCCAGATTCAATTGTATTCTCAGAGAAGCTGAAGAGCATTGGGAAGGCAATCTCCAGATCGTTACTAACACAACGGCATACGATACTTGCTGGGTTCATTCACTGTTGACTGAGAATCACTTTCAACCTCTCGATACGACTCGCTCTGGAAAGCACACTTGGAGTTACGATTCTGATAGTGCTCTTATCGGTGCGCTGGGAATCACACCCCAAAAGACAAACTGGAGGAAATTTGGTCTGTTTCTTCAAAAGCCTTTCCAACGTCTCCCCGGAGAACAAGTCGAGCATGACCATCATCCCATGAACGATGCTCGTCACATTCTTGATCGTTGGGAGCGTTTTGAGGTCTTTCAAGCAATGGTTCCAACATCGTTGTTGGATGTTCTTGTTGCTTCTCCTGAAGAATACCCTATGCTCATGCAGCGACATATCACTGAATATGTTCGGCGTATTCACTTTCTTCGAGGTATCACGCCAACCACTTGTGTTTTGGTTGGAACTGATATTGACACGAGCAAACCTTCATCCTCGCTCACTGACGATTTTTTTCAAATATAAAAATTCAAATAATTTTGTTTCTTAAAAGTAAAAAAAAAATGAAAAGACTTTGTCCAGGTGGGTGTAAGCAATTTGAAGGAAAAACTTGCAAGTGCGAGGATCCTGAAGGTGATTTTTCAAATCAACATCAAGAAACTGAAGCTTATTTGGCAGCAACAACAACATCAGCGATCTCTTTTCAAAAGAAAAAATGAATGGGGCTTCGATAACAGTCTTTATTTTCTTAATTACTTTCATGATCGCTTTCTTTCTTCTGTCTTTTTTCAGGTCTGAGAGGCGGATAATTCTTTAAGATCACTCAGCATCTCCTTTTGGAGGACAAAACACGCCCTCGTTGTGAAGTAATCATACATTAATCGATTCAAAAACTCTTCTTGTTGAAGAGGTTCTAGTTCTTTGAAATTCAATAAAGTCTTTTTTGTAATCTCCATCATCGCTTTAAAAGCTAACTCTCTTGATTGTGTGAGTTGATGGAAGTTTAATTGGTCGATTTCAAGGTTTATTGACTGCAAGAGATATTCAACATCAACCGTTTGACTTGATTGCGTCATAGTTGAGAATTCGATTATTCTGAATATATGCAATTGGGTAGTGTTTATAGTGACCCGGATTCTCCCACTCAGAATAGAATAATGGCCCAACAAGAATAACACCATCATCTCTGACTAAAGAAGGCGGATGACCAACTCGCATTGCCGTTCCATCTTCATTGATTTCAGCGTAAGAAAAGACGCGACCCGTGTTTGAATCACCTTGATAGAGATCTTTAATAATTCCTCCCATTGTTGAAAAAAAGGAATAAGCCATTCTGTTAGATAGCTTTCTCAATCTGTCGGTCTACTAAATTCAATTATATTTTAGGGTTTCCTCTGATCTTAGTTCAAAAAAAAAAGCTTGATACAAATATTATGGGAATGAAATTGATTCCGCAAATAAAATAAACGAAAGTGAAGAAGAGAAAGAAAAAAAGAAAAAAAATGTCTGCTTGGTATAAATCAAAGAATGTTGCTTCAATTACTTTTGAAGATGCAAGAGAAGAAGTTGACGAATGTAAAGCTTCATTGAATCAATTCATTCAATTATCTTCTCTTGTTGAATCGACGCAAATTCCAGATCAACCGCTTCATCGAACCTTCAAGATTGATGGACCATCCCATCTTTCAATGATTACAGCCATCATTGATAGGGCACCTTTACACATGCAAGATTTGAAGATCATCTTCAATGCAAGTGGATTCCATAAGAATTCTCGAAAAAAGGCTATTGCTTTGGGAACTGCTATTGGTAGAGCAAATCCTGTCAAGTTGAAATTTCGAATAACGGGAGACGGCGATGATGAAGATTGCTTCTTCACCACGATTGATCAGATCTTCCATGGATATGCCCTCACGTGTCCTGCTCCGCAGGTCCAAACCCTTGCGCTTCCTTGTCCTTCTTATCAATCTGATATTCAAAAGGCCTTTCAAATCGTCGGTGGTCTTAAGTCATTGAAAAAATTTGAGTTGACGAATCAAACTCCAAACAAAGAGGACTGCTTTGATAAAGATGTTTGTCTTAAATTCATGAAAGAACCCGAGAATACGCATTGTATTCACCACATTCAAACCTTTCATCTTCAAGGTTTTTTGCTTTGTAAAGCAAGCTCAGTGAAGAACCTTCGAACATTCCTTCAATGGAGTCACATCTCCACCCTCATCTTGGAGAACGTTGTTTATTGCGATGATTATGACAAGACCATTGAAGATTTTTGGGGAGGTGGTTTGTTCACCACTGCGATCCAACCCGCAACCAAGATCCAACATCTTGTCGTCAAGTCTTATGGACATCAGCGTGCAACACCGCGTCAAGCACATGTATTTGCTGTTGACTTAATGACCTTCTTGAAATTCAACGATCATGTCCTCACTTTCTCATTTACTGGGTTTCAAAACATCTTTACAGCTGCCGATTGGAAACGCATTAGTCAAACCATGATTGAGAATCCATTTTTCACAAATCCTCCCGACTTCTCTGATTCAGGCATGCCTGCCTCTCTCAAATCTCAAGAAAAACGTTGGTTCAAGAAACAATAAACTAGAAGTTTTTTTTTCATTTAGAAAAAGTTTGCGCAATTAGTCATGCCATTGCTTGCAGGACCAACTGATCGACACCGTGCAATCAATTGTTCTTGAGGCACATTGAAAACTTCTCCACCAACAACCCAACACATGTTGTAGTTACGACAAGTGCGGGTGTTACCGTATGCAGGGTTGATAACACCATCAGGATCGGTGGAGAAAGGAAGATCTTGAACATATGCAAGACATTCTTCCTTGTCAGCCCAATCAACACCTGGAAGAGTACTGCAATGCGTTTCATACTCAGTGCAGAGTTGATCAGCAGTCATGGAAAAACGACGCATCATTTTCTTGGACATGAACTCACTGTTGGGAAGCTCAACGATGTGAACGGCAGAGATGTCAGGGGAGTTGTTGGGGCTGTTGGAGTTGTAGTTATATGGATAGCTTCCATGATGAAGGCGTTTGAATTGGATGCTAGCTTTGTTAAGTTCTACACCCATGGGTTCTCCAGGCCAGAAAAGTGAGAGGTTGCGGTTGATTTCGACCACAAGACGACAGTGGGGTGCATCAACAGTGATTTCGAAAGGAGGAGGAACGCCGACGGTGTGGTATACCTGAGTGATGTTGGCAGGGTAATTTTGGAGGATGTATTGGAAGAGAGCACCTCCAAAGGTGGAGTAAACGTTGTAAAGATCGAATTCAAGATTGGGATCAAAGAAGGGGAAACACATGCTGAAATCATAAGGGTCACTGGCACCATTTTGGTAGCCTTGAGCAAATTGAACCATCTGAGCTGGATTGCAGTCACTGTAGATGTCATTGGGATCGAAGGCATCACGAGCAACTTGACGGAATTGCTGAGGATTGTGAAGAGAAGCATCGTAATAAGTCTTGGTATCAGCATTTAAG
>Ga0310811_10008248_pt1 | contig 13394 bp, 11 predicted proteins | sample YCmetagenome_FD_207642 | JGI IMG/M metagenome (GOLD analysis project Ga0310811, IMG submission 207642) | Soil microbial communities from experimental microcosm in Duke University, North Carolina, United States - YC | ecosystem: Engineered > Artificial ecosystem > Soil microcosm > Unclassified ... | reverse complement strand
CGTGCAGGATGCGGCTGTGGCCTTGGTTGATAAGTATTCAGGCACAGCATTCGCTGGCATGGGCGCATTAGTTGCTGCTCGTGTCGAGCAGGATGCAGGCGACAGCAAAAACGCGCAGGCGCAACTGGCCTGGGCTGCCGACAAGGCCAGTGATCCTGCATTGCGTGATCTGGCTCGTCTGCGACTGGCTGGCCTCTTGCTGGATCAGAAATCGTACGACGATGCGCTGAAGCAACTGGCAAAAGCACCGGAAAAGAATTTCGCTCCACGCTATGCCGAGCTGAAGGGCGATGTGCTGCTCGCACAAGGCAAGCAGGATGAAGCGCGGGCCGCCTATCAGGATGCACTGAATCAACTCGACGGGCAGGGCGCCGATGCAGGTTCGGCATCACAGCAAAATGCGGTGTACCACCAGATGCTGCAAATCAAGCTTGAATCGCTCGGGGGCAAGGCGTGATGGATCGCCGCATCCATCGCCTCAGTCAAGGCATCGCCTTGCTCGCGCTGACTGCAGCGCTGGCTGCGTGTTCCTCGCTGAATCCCTTTGCGTCCAAGCCGGATCCCAAGACCATGCCTGCGCCGCTCAAGGATTTCCGGGCGACTGTCGCCATCAAGACGCAATGGCGCGTGAGTCTCGGTGCGGGCGATGAGTTCACGTTTACGCCCGCTGTTGTCGGCGATTCCGTGTATGCGGCAAGCAGGAGTGGCGCACTGGCGCGTTACGACAACGGTCAGGAAATCTGGCGTATCAATGTGGGTAGTTCGATTTCCGGCGGTGTCGGCGCGGACGCCAATGTTGTTGCCGTTGGCACGTCGAAGGGTGACGTACTGGCTTTCGATAGCAGTAACGGCAAGCCCATGTGGACGGCGAAAGCTTCGTCCGAAGTGCTCGCTGCGCCAGCGGTTGGTGCCGGTCTCGTGATTGTGCGCAGCGGTGATTCGCGCGTGTTTGCCTTTGCTCAGGCCGATGGCAAGCAACGCTGGGTTTATCAGCGTGCAGTACCGGCCCTGACGGTACGTACCAACGCTGGTGTGGTACTGGTCACCGGCGGTATTCTTGCCGGCTTCCCGGGCGGCAAGCTCGTGGCGATTTCATCCACGGATGGTGTGACCCTATGGGAGGTCAGCATTGCCCAACCCAAGGGGGCGACCGAATTGGAGCGTATTGCCGACATTACCAGCCCGCCAGTACTCGATCTGCGTAATGTGTGTGCCGTTGCCTTTCAAGGGCGCGCAGCGTGTATCGATCTATCCAACGGCAACAACCTCTGGTCGCGCGATGTGTCCAGCAGCGCTGGTTTGGCCGTCGATAGCAAGGCGGTTTACGTGAGCGATGACAAGGGTGCCGTGCTGGCCTTGGATCGTTATACCGGCTCCAGCTTGTGGAAGCAGTCTGCGTTGGCGAATCGCGGTTTGTCGCGACCTGTTGTGGTTGGCAATTATGTGGTTGTCGGCGATGCGCAAGGCTATGTCCATGTACTCAGTCGGGATGATGGTTCTTTCGTTGGGCGAATGAGCACCGATGGCAGTGCGATTGCCGCTGATCCGCAACCGACCGCCAAAGGCTTTGTTGTGCAGACGAAGAATGGCGGCGTTTACTCTCTGACGCTGGATCAACAATGAAACCTACGCTGGCCCTCGTCGGCCGCCCCAACGTCGGCAAGTCGACGTTGTTCAATCGTCTGACGCGTTCGCGTGATGCCCTCGTGGCCGACATGCCTGGCCTCACGCGCGACCGTCACTACGGGCATGGTCGTGTGGGTGATCGCCCGTATCTCGTGGTGGATACGGGGGGGTTCGAGCCGCGTGCCAAGGAGGGCATTCTGCGTGAAATGGCACAGCAGGCCGAAGCAGCGATTGCCGAATCGGACATGCTGCTGTTCATCGTCGATGGCCGCGCCGGCTTGACGCCGCAGGACGAAGCGATCGGCGAGCGTTTGCGCAAGAGCGGCCGTCCGCTTTTGTTGGTGGTGAACAAAGCCGAAGGCATGAATCAGGCGATGGTTTCTGCCGAGTTTCATCAGCTTGGTCTCGGAGATCCACTGGTGATTTCTGCGGCGCATGGCGATGGTGTACGCGACGTAATCGAACAAGCGCTGGCACCGTTCCCGATGGAAGCCGAAGATGAGAACGAAACGCGCAATCCCAAGGTTGCGCTCGTTGGTCGCCCCAATGTCGGCAAGTCGACGCTCATCAATGCCTGGTTGGGCGAAGAGCGCGTCATTGCTTTCGATATGCCGGGTACTACGCGCGATGCAATTGAGGTGCCCTTTGAACGGGACGGTCGTGCATACACGTTGATTGACACTGCCGGTTTGCGTCGCAAGGGCAAGGTGTTTGAGGCTGTCGAAAAATTCTCAGTGATCAAGACGCTGCAGGCAATCGAAGCATGCAACGTCGTCGTCTTGATGCTGGATGCGAGCCAGGATATTTCCGATCAGGATGCGCACATCGCCGGCTTTGTCGTTGAGTCCGGTCGCGCACTGGTGATCGCCGTCAACAAGTGGGATACGGTCGATGGGTATCGCCGCGACCAGATCAAGCAAGACATCAATCGCAAGCTCAACTTCCTTGGGTTTGCTCGCCTGCATTTTATTTCCGCGTTGAATGGCGACGGTATCGGTGGCGTGCTGGCATCGGTTGACAAGGCCTATGCCGCGGCGATGATCAAATTGTCCACGCCACGTTTGACGCGGGCATTGCAGAACGCGCTGGAAAAACAGTCGCCGCCGCGCCATGGCTTGTTCAAGCCGAAAATGCGTTATGCCCACCAAGGTGGTAGCAACCCACCGATTATCGTTATTCACGGCAATGCACTTGATCATATTCCAGAGTCCTACACACGATTCCTGGAACGAAGTTTCATGGACGTGTTCAAACTCAAGGGTACGCCGTTGCGTATCCAATACAAGACAAGCAAGAACCCGTTTGCCGAGAAATAGCGCCTGTTGTTAGACAAATAGCCACAATTTGCTCTGCCGTGGCGATTAAAAATGGATTACAGTAGGTGCTCAATTACGCATCCGCCTGATAAAACACTGAAAATCGGCGCTTGCAAGGCAAAACAATAATCAAACAAGAAGAGGCATACCGATGAGTAACAAAGGCCAAATGCTGCAAGACCCATTTCTGAATACCTTGCGCCGTGAACACGTTCCCGTGTCGATCTACTTGGTCAACGGCATTAAATTGCAAGGCCAGATCGAATCTTTCGATCAATACGTGGTGCTTCTCAAGAATGTCGTGACGCAGATGGTCTACAAGCACGCCATTTCTACCGTCGTGCCTGCACGTTCGGTTAATTTTGCCACTGACGGCACAGCCGAGAGCTGATTCACATGTCGCCCGATCGGGTGGCGTGTGCGCCACCCGGCGCCGTGCTGATTTTCCCTTCCGATGTTTGAACGTCCTGCGAGCGGCGATGCGGCTGTGCTCGTCCAATTGGATTTCGGCGAAGGTGATTACGCCGAACGTCTAGAAGAGTTTCGTCTCTTGGTCGGCAGTGCCGGTGCAGCGCCTAAAGCCGAGATTCGCGGCAAGCGCCGTGCGCCAGATGCTGCGACGTATGCCGGCAAGGGCAAGGTGCAGGAAATCAAAGAGGCTTTGACAGCGGCTGACGCCGACATTGTCATCTTCAATCATCAATTGTCGGCGGCACAGCAGCGCAATCTTGAGCGCGAACTGAGCTGTCGTGTCATCGACAGAAACGCCCTGATTCTCGACATCTTTGCCTTGCGTGCACGTAGCCACGAGGGCAAATTGCAGGTTGAGTTGGCTCAACTTGAGCATCTCGCTACACGCCTTGTGCGCGGCTGGACTCACCTGGAGCGCCAGAAGGGTGGTATTGGCCTGCGTGGGCCCGGTGAAAAGCAGCTTGAAACCGACCGCCGTCTTTTGGGCAAGCGAGTGGCTTTTCTCAAGGACAAACTCAAAACACTGGAGCGGCAACGTTCGGTGCGTCGCCGTGCACGTGATCGTAACGACGTATTGGCCGTTTCTTTGGTGGGTTACACCAATGCCGGTAAGTCGACGCTTTTCAATGCCTTGACCAAGGCCGGTACTTACGCCGCAGACCAGCTTTTCGCAACACTGGATACAACATCGCGGCGTCTCTATTTGCCCGAAATCGGCGGGCAGATCGTAATTTCGGATACCGTAGGTTTCATTCGCGATCTGCCACATTCACTTGTTGCGGCTTTTCACGCAACGCTTGAGGAAACGGCGAATGCCGATTTGCTGCTGCATGTCGTTGATTCCGCCAGCCCGGATCGTGATCAACAAGTCGATGCGGTCAACGGTGTATTGAAGGAAATCGGCGCTGCCGATGTGCCGCAAATCATTGTGTGGAACAAGATCGACGCGACAGCTGCCAGCGCGGGGGCTGAGCGGGACGAGTATGGTAAAATTTCGCGCGTTCGAGTTAGTGCGCGCACCGGTGAAGGCCTTGGTTTGCTGCGTTCCGCACTGGCCGAAATTGCCTCGCCGGATCGCAGTGAACCCGACATCGAAGTTTCAGTCGAATAAGCGTCGCGGACGCACGTCCGATTTAGACCTCCGACTTAGAACTTATCCAGACCTAACCCGCCAATAAAAATCGTGATTACTGGAATTCTGCTGTCAATGGGCAAGCCGGGCAACAACGGCGAGGGACCTCCCGATCTCGAAGAACTGTGGCGCGATTTCAGCCAGCGCCTGAGTGCGTTATTTGGCAAGAAGCGTCCCGGCGGTTTTAATCCACCGCCGAACCAACCGCATACGCCTAACATGACGCCACGCCTGTTCGGCGGCGGTGTTGGTCTGATCATTGCGCTGATTGTTGCGATCTGGCTGGCCAGCGGCTTCTACATTGTTGATGCGAGCGAGCGTGGCGTAGTCCTGCGTTTCGGGCGTTATGCTGAAACTACTGCGCCTGGTTTGCGTTGGCGCCTGCCGTGGCCGATTGAAAGCCACGAGATCGTCAATCTCTCTGGCGTGCGTCGACTCGAAGTCGGTTATCGCGGCTCCGAAAAGGATCAGGTACTGCGCGAAGCGCTGATGCTGACCAACGACCTGAATATCGTCAATATCCAGTTTGCCGTTCAGTACCTGCTCAAGGACGAGCGAGCTTACTTGTTCAACAATCGCGATCCAGATGAGGCAGTCAAACAGGCTGCTGAAACGGCGATCCGCGAAATGGTCGGCATGAATAACATGGACGACGTATTGAGTGCGCAGCGCGAAAAAATTGCCAGCGGTACGCGTGATCTGATGCAGGAAATTCTTGATCGCTATCAGACCGGTATTGAGATCACTAGCGTCACCATGCAAAAGGCACAGCCGCCAGCACAGGTGCAGGCGGCGTTTGATGATGCCGTGAAAGCCAAGAATGATGGCAAGCGCTATGTCAATGAAGGTGAGGCGTATGCCAATGATGTCATTCCGCGTGCTCAAGGTGCTGCTGCGCGTTTGATCGAAGAGGCCAATGGCTACAAGCAACGCATGATTGCCACCGCGGATGGTGACGCCAGTCGTTTTACTCAGATACTGACTGAATACAAGCGTGCACCTGAAGTGACGCGTGAACGCATGTATCTGGAAACCATGCAGCAGATTTATGCCAATACCAGCAAGATCATGATTGATGCCAAGGGGCAAGGCAATCTGCTGTACTTGCCACTCGACAAATTGATGGCTGCAACCGCTGCACAAGTGCCGGCAGTGTCCGGCACGGTGGGTGAATCGAGCGGGCCGAGCTATGGTCCGGTCCCTAATCCGTATGCCGGCAGCGTCCCACCGCAAATCGAGAAGGTTCCGCCTGTTACGGGCGGCGGCTTCAGTCGCAGCGATCGTAATCGGGAGGATCGCTAATGCAACGCGGCCTCTCTTTCCTGTTGGCGTTTGTTTTTGCCGCCGTCATGCTGGTGTCGAGTTGTGTTTTCACCGTTGACCAGCGTCAGTTCGCCGTTGTTTTCCAATTCGGCGAAATCGTGAATGTCTATGACCAACCAGGCCTTGCTGCCAAGTTGCCGTTCGTGCAGAACGTGCGTTTCTATGACAAACGCATTCTCACCCTTGATTCGAACGACCCTGATCTGTTTTTTACGGCCGAGAACAATCCGATTCTTGTCGACGCCTATGTCAAATGGCGCATTCGTGATGTGCGCAAGTTTTATATCAGTCTGGGTGGCGGTGACGAAGGTGTGGCAGAGACGCGTATTGATCCGATCATCACGTCCAGCCTGCGCGAAGAATTCGGTCGTCGCAGCATGCGCGATACCGTGACTGCCGACCGTGACGACATCATGACGACGGTACTGAAGAAGGCATCGTCTGATCGTCGTATCAGCGACATGGGTGTCGAAGTCGTCGACGTCCGGATCAAGCGTATAGAGCTGCCGACCACGGTGTCCGACTCGGTTTACGGCACCATGGAAACTGAGCGCAAACGCGTGGCCAATGAGTTGCGTTCACAGGGGGTTGCTGCTGCCGAAAAGATCAAGGCAGATGCAGATCGCCAACGTGAAGTCATTCTTGCCGATGCCTACCGCGATGCTCAGAAGATCAAAGGTGAGGGTGATGCCAAGGCTGCGGCCATCTATGCCCAAGCGTTCGGTCAGAATCCGGAGTTTTACGCCTTCTACCGTAGCCTCGAAGCCTATCGCTCCAGCTTCAAGAATAAGGGCGACGTGCTGGTTGTCGAGCCGAATTCCGAGTTCTTCAAGTATCTGAAGGGCGCAGGGCGCGGCGGCAAGTAATCATGCTGAAAACGTTGTTTGTCGCAATCGGCCTCATGCTGGTGCTTGAAGGGCTGATGCCCTTGCTGGTACCGGCAGTTTGGCGCGAAACGTTTACGCGCATTGCCCGTCTTGCCGACGGGCAACTAAGATTTATGGGCTTGTGCTCGCTGGTAGCGGGCTTTGTCATTGTCATTATTTTTGCCAAGTGAATTCCATGCGCCGCTGGTTATTGCCTGAAGCGATTGAAGACATTCTGCCGGCGGAATCCGCCCGCATCGAAGCGTTGCGTCGCCGCATGCTCGATGGTTTCCGTGCCTGGGGTTTTGAACTGGTCACGCCTCCTTTGCTCGAATACGTTGAGTCTCTGTTGATTGACGGTGCGCACGACCTCGATTTGCGCACGTTCAAACTGGTCGATCAGCTTTCCGGTCGTACGCTGGGTATTCGGGCTGACATTACGCCGCAGGTTGCACGCATTGATGCGCATCTGCTGAATCGCGCCGGCGTAACGCGCCTGTGCTACTGCGCCAACGTATTGCACACACGTGCCGATGGCCTGACTTCGACGCGTGAACCCTTGCAAATCGGGGCTGAGCTTTACGGTCATGCCGGCATCGAAGCCGACATCGAAATCATTCGCTTGCTGGCTGAAACGCTGGCCGTGGCAGATCTTTCGACCACACGCATCGATCTCGGTCATGTCGGTATTTTCCGTGCGCTGGTGAATCGTGCCGACCTCGGCGACGATCAGGTCGAGGCGCTGTTCTCTGCCTTGCAGGCTAAGGATGTGCCGACCTTGCTTGATCTCACTGAAGGCCTTGCCGAACCGGTGCGCACGGCATTGCGTGCCTTGCCCGACTGTTACGGCGGCCGCGAGGTACTCGATACGGTGATTCGACTTGCAGGTGATGATGCCGAAGTCGTCGCTGCCGTGGACGATTTGCGCCGCTTGGCCGATGCCTTGGCCGGTTTGCCGATCAGTTTTGACCTTGCCGATTTGCGCGGCTATCACTATCACAGCGGCGTTGTTTTTGCCGCTTACTGTGCTCGCCATCCGAATGCCATTGCCTTGGGTGGCCGCTACGACAATATGGGCCGCGCCTTCGGTCGCGCCCGTGCTGCTACGGGATTCTCGATGGACCTGCGTGAAATTGTCCGTCTTTCGCAGAATGGTGCCGGGCAGGGCAAGATACTTGCGCCGCTTGATGATGAGCCCGCGTTGCTCAGCGAGATTGCACGCTTGCGCACTGCCGGCGAAGCGGTTGTATCCGCCTTGCCGGGCCACGAAGGTGACTGGGCCGAGACGGGTTGCGACCGCCGATTGATCAAGCGCGGCACGCAATGGATGATTGAAAAGCTGGACGCCTGATTCCGGTCTGAATACTGAATTGATTAACGGATTGCACAATATGGCAAACACTAAAAACGCCAAGAACGTGGTCGTCGTCGGTACCCAATGGGGCGATGAAGGCAAGGGCAAGATCGTCGACTGGCTGACCGACCACTCGCAAGGTGTGGTGCGCTTCCAGGGTGGCCACAATGCCGGCCATACACTGGTGATCAACGAAAAGAAAACGGTGCTGCATCTTGTTCCGTCGGGTATTCTGCGTGAAGGCGTGACGTGCTACATCGGCAATGGCGTCGTGCTTTCCCCTGAGGCGCTGGTCAAGGAAATCGATCAATTGAAAGCGGCTGGTGTCGACGCTGTCTCGCGCCTGCGTATTTCGGAAGCCTGTCCGCTGATCCTGCCGTATCACCAGGCGCTCGACATTGCACGTGAAACCGCGCGTGGCGAAAACAAGATCGGCACCACCGGCCGCGGCATTGGTCCGGCATATGAAGACAAGGTCGGTCGTCGTGCGTTGCGCCTGCAGGATTTGCTTAAGCCGACGCGTTTTGCCGAAAAACTGGGCGAGATTCTCGAGTACTACAACTTTGTGCTGACCAAGTACCACAATGTCGCTGCAGTCGACTTTCAGATGGTGCTCGATCAGGCCTTGTCCTATGTGCCCTTATTGCAAAAAATGGTCGCTGATGTACCGCGTGAGCTCTACGAGGCCAACAAGGCCGGCGCCAATCTGCTTTTCGAAGGCGCGCAGGGCGCGTTGCTCGATATCGACCACGGCACTTACCCCTTCGTGACTTCGTCCAACTGTGTTGCCGGTGCAGCCGCATCCGGTTCGGGTGTAGGGCCGGGTATGCTGCATTACGTACTTGGTATCACCAAGGCCTACACCACACGCGTTGGTAGCGGCCCGTTTCCGACAGAGTTGTACGATGCTGTCGGCAAGCTCGATCCGGTCGGCAAGCATCTTGCCGAAAAGGGGCATGAGTTCGGTGCCACGACGGGGCGAGCACGCCGTTGCGGCTGGTTTGATGCTGCCGCGATGCGCCGCTCGATTCAGATCAACGGGGTGTCCGGTCTATGCCTCACCAAGATGGACGTGCTGGATGGCGTCGAGGAAATCAACATCTGCACCGGCTATCGCCTTGAAGGCGGCAAGACGACTGACATCCTGCCGGTTGGTGCCGAAGAGTTGGCGTGCTGTATTCCTGTCTACGAAACCCTGCCGGGTTGGCGTGAAAGTACGGTTGGCGTGAAAGAGCTCGACAAGCTGCCGGCCAATGCCCTCGCGTATATCAAGCGTATCGAAGAGGTATGTGCTGTGCCGGTTGACATGGTTTCGACCGGTCCGGATCGCGAAGAAACTATCGTTTTGCGCCATCCGTTCAAGTAAACACAACCAGCTTGCTGAAAAAAGCCCGCAAAGAAATCTGCGGGCTTTTTTGTTTGCGGAAAGAATTCGTGGCTTACGTAGCTGCACGCAAGTACCAGCCAGTGTTGCGACAAAAAACAAAAAACCGCATGTAGCGCAAACTGGCTATCATGCGGTCTGTTGTTCTTGCTTGGTGCCCAGGAGAGGACTCGAACCTCCACGGAGTTACCCGCTAGTACCTGAAACTAGTGCGTCTACCAATTCCGCCACCTGGGCAGCACCCACAAGAGCCGCGCATTATATAGGAAGAATCCGAATTGTCAAAACAGACCAATAAGAAAACCATAAAAATAAGCAAAATCCGCCAGGCTGACCCCATGCTCGAACGGGAGTTGGCAAGCTACGAAAATCCGCTACCCAGCCGCGAATACATTCTCCAGATTGTTACCGAGCAAGGTGTGCCGGTGAGCTTTGAGCGCTTGATCAAGCTGCTCGACATCCGTCCCGAAGAAGAAGAGTTTTTCATCCGTCGCCTTGGCGCTATGGCACGCGATGGTCAGTTGATGCAGAACCGTGGCGGCAATTGGTTGCTCCCGGACAAAGCAGATTTGGTGACGGGTAAGGTTGAAGGACATCCCGACGGTTTTGGGTTCCTGGTGCCGGATGGCGGCGGCGCAGATATTTTTCTTGCTGCGCGCGAGATGGAAAAGGTGATGCATGGCGACCGCGCGATTGCGCGCGTCATTGGCACCGATCGTCGCGGTCGCCCGGAAGGCAAGTTGGTTGAGGTCATTGAGCGCGCCAACAGCAAGCTGGTTGGACGTGTCTATAACGAACACGGCGTCTGGTTTGTCGAGCCCGAGAACAAGCGCATCAGCCAGCGCATTTTGATCTCGCAACCTGCGGCAGAAAAACCGAAGCGTGGTGCCAAGGCTGCTGCCGCGCCGCAGATGGTGGCCGGGCAAGTGGTGATGGTCGAAATCATCGAGCAGCCCAATCGTAACGCGCATGCTATCGGCCGCATTCTCGAAGTGGTCGGAAACTATGCCGATCCGGGCATGGAAATCGAGATTGCGCTGCGCAAGCACGAATTGCCATACGAGTTCAGCAAACAAGCCGAAGCTGAAACCAAGAAGTTGCCGGATGCCGTGCGCAAGATCGATTGGAAGGGGCGCGAGGATATTACGCACTTGCCACTCGTCACCATTGATGGCGAAACGGCACGCGACTTTGACGACGCCGTGTATTGCGAGAAACAGGGCAAGGGCTACCGTCTTATCGTCGCCATCGCCGATGTGAGCCACTACGTGAAGCCCGGCACGGCGCTAGATCAGGATGCCTACGAGCGTGGCAACTCCGTGTATTTTCCGCGCCGCGTGATTCCGATGTTGCCGGAGAAGCTGTCCAACGGTTTGTGCTCGCTCAATCCGCAGGTCGAGCGCTTGTGCATGGTCTGTGACATGGACATCGGTCCGACGGGCGAAGTGAAGCGTCATCGTTTTTATGCCGCAGTGATGTTTTCGCATGCGCGACTGACTTACAACGAGGTTGCGGCGGCGCTCTACGAACGTGAAATCCCGGCGCGTCGCAAAATCGGCAAGCTGCTGCCGCAACTCGAAAATCTCGATGAGCTGTATCGCCTGCTGGCTGCAGCACGACAAAAGCGCGGTGCGATCGATTTCGAGAGCACCGAGACGCGCATGATCTTCAACGACAACGGCAAGATCGAACGCATCGTGCCGGATGCACGCAACGAAGCGCACAAGATCATCGAAGAATGCATGCTGGCTGCCAATGTATGCGCCTCGGCGTTCTTGGCCGAAAACGAGCAGCCTTGCCTCTATCGCGTCCACCAAGGGCCGTCGCCTGAGCGACTCACCAAACTGCGCGATTTCCTCGGCACGTTCGGGTTGCAGTTGACCGGCGGCGAAGCACCGAAGGCCAAGGATTACGCAACCCTGATCGACAAGATCAAGGGCAGGCCGGATACGCAACTGCTGCAGACCGTCATGCTACGTTCCCTGCGGCAGGCAATCTACAGTCCTGACAACGTTGGCCACTTCGGTTTGGCCTACGACCATTACACGCACTTCACTTCGCCGATTCGCCGTTATCCCGATTTGCTTGTGCATCGCTCGATCAAGGCTGTCCTGGCAAAGCAGAAATACGAGCCGAACCATGAGCAGGGTGATTGGGAATCCGTTGGCCTTCACTGCTCGATGACCGAGCGCCGCGCCGATGAAGCGACGCGTGACGTCGAAGCCTGGTTGAAGTGCTTCTACATGCAAGACAAGGTGGGCGAAATTTTCAGCGGCAGCATTGCATCCGTGTTGCCTTTCGGTATATTCGTCGCCCTCGACGATGTGTTCATCGAAGGCTTGGTGCATGTCTCCGAACTTGGCACCGATTATTTCCACTTCGACGAGGCTGCGCATGCGATGGTGGGCGAGCGCAGCGGCAAGCGTTATCGTTTGTCGGATCGAGTCAGTGTGCAGGTGGTGCGTGTTGATCTGGCAACCAACAAGATCGATTTTCGTCTTGCGCCGAATGAGACAGACAAGATCATTGGCTCGTCACGATCGGCATCCGCGAAGGCGCGTCCTGCCAATCAGGCAGGCAAGGCAGCAGGAAAGCCGGCACCGAGTAAGGCAGCACAGCCTCGCGTCCGACGCGGCAAGGATGTGGTGAGCGCCATGCCCGGTGGTGTGACGGAGGTGACGTCTGCGCGCAGCCCACGAGCGACGCCGAAAAAACCAGCTGCCAAGAAACCCGCGCCTCGCCCGCAGGTGGGACGCAAGAAGAAACGCTAAGCATGCGGCTGTGTATCGCCGCTGGAGAAAGAAGTGTCCGAAACTCGCATGATCCACGGCTTTCATGCCGTTACCACGCGCCTGCGGCAAAACGCGGACAGCGTGATCGAACTTTATGTTTCTGCGCAGCGCCAGGATGCGCGTCTGCGCGATCTACTCAAACTTGCTGAGTTGCTAAATGTACGTGTCATGCCGGTGGATGCGGCGCGACTCGATGGCATGGGCTACGGTACGCGTCATCAGGGCGTGGTGGCCAAGGTGAAGGTCGTTGCACTCGCGCACAGCATTGACGATGTGCTTGATGTCCTGACCGATCCGCCATTGTTGCTTGTGCTTGATGGTGTGACTGATCCGCATAACCTTGGTGCCTGCCTGCGGGTGGCCGACGCCGCCGGCGTGCATGCGGTCATTGCGCCGAAGGATCGTTCCTGCGGCCTCAATGCCACCGTGATCAAAGTGGCCAGCGGTGCGGCCGATACCGTGCCGTATCTGATGGTTACGAACTTGGCACGTACGTTGCGTGAAATCAAGGAGCGTGACATTTGGGTTGTTGGCACGGCCGGCGAAGCGGAGCGAAATCTGTACCAGGTCGAACAGAAGCGTGCGATCGCCTGGGTCATGGGCGCCGAAGGCGATGGCATGCGTCGCCTTACGCGCGAGACATGTGACGAGCTCGTGAATATTCCGATGGCTGGCAGTGTCGAAAGCTTGAACGTATCAGTGGCTTCGGGCATCTGCTTGTTCGAGACACGTCGTCAGCGTTTGAGTTGAGTCGATGAAGCTGCAGCAGCTCCGATTCCTCGTCGAGGTCGTTGATACCGGCCTCAATGTGACGTTGGCATCGGAGCGCTTGTTTACTTCTCAACCCGGCGTCAGCAAGCAGATTCGTTTGCTTGAAGAGGAGCTTGGCGTCGAGATTTTCGAGCGTGCCGGCAAGCGCTTTATTGGTCTCACGCGTGCTGGCGTTGCCGTGACGGAAGCCGCCCGACGTGTATTGCTCGAAGCCGAGAACCTGCGTCGTGTCGGTGCCGAATTCAGCGATGAGGCGGCCGGCACCTTGACTGTCGCCACGACGCATACACAGGCGCGTTACGTGCTGCCGCGCATCGTGGCCGAATTCACAAAAAACTATCCGCGCGTGCGCCTTACCA
>Ga0310811_10008247_pt1 | contig 13395 bp, 11 predicted proteins | sample YCmetagenome_FD_207642 | JGI IMG/M metagenome (GOLD analysis project Ga0310811, IMG submission 207642) | Soil microbial communities from experimental microcosm in Duke University, North Carolina, United States - YC | ecosystem: Engineered > Artificial ecosystem > Soil microcosm > Unclassified ... | reverse complement strand
GCCATAAAGGAAGAAACCAAGGGCGATGGCTTCGATGAAAAAGGCCGTACCCTCCAGGGAGAAAGGCATCCCGAAGATAGGGCCTGCATGTTTCATGAAGGTCGGCCACAACAATCCCAGCTCGAAGGATAACACGGTGCCCGACACGGCGCCCGTAGCAAAAAAGATAGCCACTCCATGGCTCCAGGCCTTGGTTACATTCCTGTAGACGACATCGTTTGTTTTAAGCCAGTAGTAGTGCGATACGGCCATGAAGAAAGGCATCACCATCCCTATGCAGGAGAACACAATATGAAATCCAAGTGACAATGCCATCTGTGAGCGGGCGGCTATAAAGTCATTCATAGATTTACAGTTTGGGGCAGGCCGATCGATAGAATTGCACCGCAAAGTTAGCCCCCCATAGCCAGACCATAAGATAATTATCCATTTTTTTTAGAGGATTATCCATTTTAACGGGCCTTCTTTACAAATAATTTTGACCTACTTTTGGGATAATCAATTTCTTGTCAATGAAAATCAAGTTCAGCCCGACCCGCAACAGCCTTCTACTATCGGTTTTATGCATAGCTCCCCATTTATGGACACTACAGACCCTGGCCCAGGAATACATCCCTGTTGAGACGGCCGGCAATGCCCTGGTACTGCAAGCAGATCAACACCAGGACCTGAAGATGATCTACTTCGGCAAACGGCTGACCAGCGGGAACGAATATGGACAGATCCCGGCAGCCTACCGGCAATCAGACGATCCCACCGGCATCTTCAATTCAGCCTATACACCATCCGGCTCCCGCAACCTGGTAGAGCCCGCCATCACCGTCACCCATGCGGACGGCAATAACTCCCTGGACCTTCGGTATGTAAGCCACCAATCCACGAAGATCAGCGACGACATCTCCTTACTGACCATCCTGCTAAAAGACCCGGTGTACGACTTCGAAGTGACCTTATATTATAAATCCTATTATAAGGAAGATGTCATCGAGCAATGGAGCGCCATCCGGCACAAGGAGAAAGGCAACGTCATCCTCCATAAATTCGCCTCCGCTAACTTATACCTGAAAGGAGAAAGCTACTGGTTAAGACAATATCATGGCGACTGGGCCAAAGAGATGGAACCCGAAGAAGCCAGACTGACACACGGTATCAAGACCCTGGATACAAAACTGGGCGCCCGGGCCGACCTGTTCCAACCCCCGGTATTCATGGTCTCCCTGGACCACCCCGCCGGTGAAGACGAAGGCAGGGTCTTATATGGAGCGATGGAATGGAGCGGGAATTTCAGATTCGACCTGGAACTGGACCCCACAGATAATTTACGCATCATCGCCGGGATGAATAATTATGCGTCCCCCTACACCCTGGCCCCTAATGAAGAATTTACCACTCCTCCCTTCCTCTATACCTGGTCGGATAAAGGAAAGGGAGCGGCCAGCCGTCAGTTGCAACAATGGGCAAGGAATTACCGGATCCTGGATGGGAAAGGCTCCCGGCTCACCCTGCTCAATAACTGGGAGTCTACGTATTTTGACTTTAACGAAACCAAACTAGCCGAACTTTTAAAAGACACCAAAAAATTAGGAGTAGACCTGTTCTTATTGGATGACGGTTGGTTTGCCAATAAGTATCCGAGGAATGACGACCATGCAGGCCTGGGCGACTGGCAGGAGAACAAGAGCAAACTCCCGAATGGCATCGCCTCCCTGGTAAAAGAGGCGCAGAACGACGGCGTAAAATTCGGCATCTGGATAGAGCCGGAGATGGTTAATCCCAAAAGCGAACTATACGAGCAGCACCCGGACTGGGTCATCAAACAACCCAAAAGAGAAGAGTACTATTTCAGGAATCAATTGGTGCTGGACCTGACCAACCCCAAAGTCCAGGACTTCGTCTATGGCATCGTGGATGGCCTCTTTACAAAGAACCCCGACCTGGCCTATATCAAATGGGATTGCAACGCCGTCATCTATAATGCCTATTCTGCCTTCCTGAAAGATCAGTCGCATTTTTATGTGGATTATGTTCGCGGCCTGTATAAGGTATTGGAAAAGATCAGGGCCAAATATCCGAAGGTGCCGATGATGTTATGTTCCGGCGGCGGCGGCCGGGTGGACTACGGCGCCTTGAAATACTTTACGGAATTCTGGCCCAGCGATAATACCGACCCCCTGGAGCGTATCTTCATCCAATGGGAGAACTCCTATTTCTATCCGGCCATCACCTCCTCCAACCACGTGACGGATTGGGGCAAACAGCCCCTGAAATTCCGCACGGATGTCGCTATGATGGGCAAGCTGGGCTTCGACATCGTCGTCAGCAAACTCAGTCCCCAAGACCTGGAATTCTGCCAGAATGCGGTAAAGACCTATAATACGGTAAAACAGCTCGTCTGGCAGGGCGATCAATATCGGCTGTCCGACCCCGTGACCAGCAGCGTGGCCTCCGTCCTCTACCTGGATTCCGTAAAGACATCGGGGGTCATCTTTAATTACCTGGTGAATGCCCGTTATAGCGCCGGCAGCAAGCTGCCCATCCGCCTGAAAGGACTGGACCCGGCTAAAAAATACCACCTCACAGAGATCAACCTGTATCCCGGTACGGGATCCCCCATCGACGCCGGGAAGGTATATACGGGTGATTTCCTGATGAATATAGGGTTTAATCCCCAGGTCCGCGGAGGACGGGCCAGCGTCGTTTTAAAACTGGATGCCCTATAGCCGCCGCCTGCCGGCCTGCACTTGCCTGTCAGCGTCGGCCGACCCGCCAGCCGGCCCCGGCCTGCATCCGCCGATTAATCTTATCTTTGTACCAAACGGCAGTGTATGGAACAGCAGAAACCTAAGTCATTTGGAGAGATCATACAGGGTGAGAAACCCGTCCTGGTAGACTTCTCGGCAGAATGGTGCGGACCGTGTAAAATGATGCCCCCCATTTTAAAAGAAGTAAAGAACAGCCTGGGCGAACAGATCACCATCCTGAAAATGGACATCGATAAGAATCCTACTATTGCAGGCGCCTATCAGATACAAAGTGTCCCCACCCTCATCGTCTTCAAAGGAGGTGAGATCAAATGGCGGCAGAGCGGCGTCATCGGGGCCGGGCCCCTGAAATCCGTACTGGATGATGTTATAAAGAAAGGGTGATATTGTCTGTCTGTCGCAGTCATCCTGGTAGCGGGCAACTGCCGACAGCCCCACCCAACCCTATGATGAACAGTGTTTTCATCCATTCCTGCTTTTACTGCGTTTGCTCACGATATCCTGAAGGGTACTGCCTTTAGGATGATCGAGCTGCTCCACCTTCGAAACGGCTATCCGTTGGGCATGATAGATCCCCGAATGCCCGCTGAAATAATAAGCGGTGAAACAGGCCACCGCATAATACAGGACATGCTCTGCCCCGAATAGCTCGACCCCCATGATGGTACAGGCAATGGGAGTGTTGGTCGCTCCGGCGAAGACGGCAATAAAACCTAGGCCGGCCATCAGGTCCACCGGCGCGCCGCCGAGCATCGCGAGGGTATTTCCCAGGGCGGCGCCGATAAAGAAGAGAGGGGTCACCTCTCCGCCCTTGAACCCCATCCCTAAGGTAATAGCCGTGAATAATAACTTCCAAAGCCAGCTGAAATAAGTGGCGCCCCCGGCCTGGAAACAGGAAGGGATGGTAATAGAATCAGGGTATTGCCCTGCCACTCCGAGACTGAGATAGTCCTGGGTTCCCAGGACATAGGTAAAAAGAATGAGGATAACACCTCCGGTGAAGGGGATCAGCCATTTGGACTTGATCCACCGGTTGCTATATTTCTTGACGGTATGGGAGAGTTCAGCGAACCCATAACCTGCCAGCCCGAATAAAATGCCGGCAATGATAACTTTGCTCAGTAAAATAATATCGAAGTGAATAAAGGAGAAAAGCGTGAGGCTCGTTGCCGCAAAATGGATGTGGTATTGAGTGTGATGGATTCCCCAGGCCGAACAGGTGATATCCGCCAGTACACTGGCGATAAAACAGGGCATCAGCGCGTCGTGTTTGATCCTTCCTACCGTCAGGACTTCCAGCGCGAAGATGGCGCCGGTGACGGGTGTTCCGAATACTGCACCAAAGCCCGCCGCGATCCCGGTCATCAGCAGCACCCGGGTATCTTCCCGGGACAAACGCAGTTTCCGGGCAAAGAAATTGGCAAGACTGCCCCCGATCTGTACGGCCGTGCCTTCCCTTCCTGCCGATCCTCCGAATAAATGCGTCATCACGGTAGTCACCAGGATCAGGGGAGCCATGCGGGCCGGCACTCCGCCACCCGGCTCATGGATCTCATCCATGATCAGGTTATTCCCCGCATCTGAATTCTTGCCCAGGTATTTATACAGGACATAGATCAGGATCCCCGCCAGAGGCAGAAGGAACAACAGCCAGGGATGATCGAACCGGAAATGGATGGCCTTATCCAGTAGCCATAAAAATAAGGCCACCAGCGACCCCGCCGTCAAGGCAACCGGGATAACTAAGAGTGTCCAGCGAAGGAGATGGGAAACGATAAAAAGCTGTTCAAACGAGGTCTTCAGTTGCTTCATTCCTACAAATTAAATGTAATATTAATAGAGCATATTAATAATTCGTAGGCGTCATCAGCCCTTTTTGGGCGGTTAATAAGGTGGAACACCATCACCTTGAGAATAGGGTCAAAGATAAGATTATCTCAAATAAGGCCGGAAAAATCCCTTGTCAATATTAAAAAAAGTGAATATATAGGATGATTCAAAGGTCAAAACAGGGGGATTAAAAAGGAAGAATTGACCTTCATAAAAGGTAAATCAACGGTGTATAAAAGGACATAAGAGGGTATATAAAAGGACATAAATGGGGTGTATAAAGAGACAAAAAGGGATGCTAAAAATGAAAAAAGGGGGGTGCCCAAACTAACCAACTCGGAGTTTTTGCGGGCCATGTCTGGTTTTTACTTTCCTTTGAATGATGAGTAGAGATCATCGGTATGATCTTATCAGAAGTTTGTATGATAGGGGTAAGATAGTAGCCTTTAACGACATCTTCAAATACATCCCTAAAACGGTTGTAGCAAGGGATTTAGGAAAGAAGGTCGACCGCTTTAACAAACTGATCAGCAAGGTAGGAGGTTTCACCCTCGACGATCTGGCGCTGATAGGTAAGTTCTGTGATCTGGAAGATGCCATTATATTCGAATTGGCTATAAAGGAATACACCAATCAGAAAAAAAATAAACCACAGAATACCAAATAAATAAAGGCAAACATCACGTCGTGTCTGTGTCCTGAATACCATAACCATTGCCGGAACCTGTCCTATTGCTATTAAACCACAAAGGTCCGACAAGACCAGCCCTAACAGCCTTTAGCTCGAGGCCGTCTCACCAGAGACGGCCTCGTTTTTTTTCCACTGATTTTTTTTGAATTTTTTGTCGCATTCCCTCACCGGCCGGAATGCTAAAAATATTAGTATTTCATTTTACTTTTACCTCGGATTCATTCAAGAAGCAAACATGTATATCAACTGCAAAACCTGGTTCAGTTTTCATTACGGCACCTTCTCCACGGAAGAACTGGTGAAGGCAGGCGTGGAAGCCGGAGCCACCACCCTGGCGCTGACCAATATCAACAATACCTGCGATGCCTGGGATTTTTGGCAGTACTGTCAGGAACAAAACATTAAACCCATCCTGGGGGCGGAGATCCGCAACGGTCACCAACTGCTCTACATCCTGCTGGCGAAGAACAACAGGGGCTTCCGGTGGATCAATGAATTCCTGTCACAGCATTTGATAGCTAAGAAAGATTTTCCGGCCGGTCCGGTCGGAGTCCCGGTCGAAGCCCCGGCAGTCCCGGCCGGAGCCTCTGTCGGCGCTGTCCCAACCGGAGTCCTTGTCGGCGCCGGCCCGGCCGCCATCCCCTTCTTTACCGATCCATCGGACGGATTCGTGATCTATCCCCTGGGAAGCAAAGAGCCGTCTGCCCTGCTGGTCAATGAATACCTCGGCGTGCTGCCTACCGAGGTGAATAAGCTGCTGAGAATGCCCGTAGCTTCCTTCCCCGGGAAATTCGTCGCCCGCCAGCCCGTCACCTTTCAGAACAAAACGTATTATAACCTCCACCGCCTGCTCCGCGCCATCGACCAAAACACCCTGCTTTCCAAACTGCCCCCGGAAGAGCAGGCCGGCGAAGGGGAATACTTTGCTCCGGCAGGTAAGATCCTGGAAGCTTTTAAGACCTACCCCTCCATCATTGTCAATACCTACCAGCTGATGGATGCCTGCCACATCGATATGAGGTTAGGAGAGGACAAGAACAAAAAAGTCTTTAGCGCCACCCGGGAGGACGATCGCATCTTACTGGAGAAACTGGCCCGGGAGGGGTTTATCCAACGTTATGGCGCCAATAAAAAGGCGGCGGAGAGAATGACCCGGGAACTGCGCATCATCGACGAGATGGGCTTCAATGCCTACTTCCTCATCACCCTGGACATGATCCGCTATGCCCGTAACAGGGGCTTCTATCATGTGGGTCGAGGCTCCGGCGCCAACTCCCTGGTGGCCTATTGTCTGCAGATCACGGACGTCGACCCCATCGAGCTGGACCTTTATTTCGAACGATTTCTAAACCCGCAGCGGACCAGCCCGCCGGACTTCGATATCGACTTCAGTCACCGCGACCGGGACGAGGTGATAGACTACATGTTCAAGCGTTATGGCCGTCAGCATGTCGCCTTGTTAGGCATGTACGCCACCTTCCAGTACAACGCCATCATCCGCGAGCTGGGTAAGGTCTTCGGCCTGCCGAAATCCGAGATCGATCAGCTGGCAGAGAAAGGTTACTATAACGGAGATGCCCGGGGAGAGAATTTCATGAAGAAGACGGAGGAAGGAAAGATCCAGCGTATCATTCTCCAATATGGAAAGCTGTTGCAAAATTTCCCGGACCACCTCAGCATTCACCCGGGAGGTATCCTCATCAGCGAAGAACCTCTTTCCACCTGGTGCGCGGTACACCTGCCCCCCAAAGGATTTGCCACGGCGCAGATCGATATGTTCGTGGCGGAGAATATCGGACTCTATAAGTTAGACGTCCTCAGCCAGCGGGGATTGGGACATATCAGGGAGAGCCTGGAGCTGATCAAACAGAACCGGCAGATCGACATCGACATTCACCAGGTCCAGAAATTCAAAAAGGACGAAAAGGTAAAGGAACAGATCCGCTCGGCTAACACCATCGGCTGTTTCTATATCGAATCCCCGGCCATGCGTAACATCCTTCAGAAGTTACGCTGCAACGACTACAATACACTGGTGGCAGCCAGCTCGATCATCCGGCCGGGAGTAGGCCGGAGTGGCATGATGCAGCAGTATATCTACCGGTTTAACAACCCCGGCAAATTCGAATACCTGGACCCCAAACTGGAAGAGTTGCTGAAAGAGACGTATGGCGTAATGGTCTACCAGGAAGATGTGCTGAAGGTGGCTCATTTCTGGGCGGGCATGGATATGGCGGATGCAGACCTCCTGCGCCGGGCCACCAGCTCGAAGTACCGGGGGAAGCGGCATTTCCTGCAACTAAAAGAAAAATTCTTTACCAACTGCGCCGGGTTCGGTTACCCGGAAAAGACGACGGAGGAAGTATGGCGCCAGATCGAAAGCTTTGCCGACTTCAGCTTTTGCAAGGCACACAGCGCCTCCTTTGCCGTAGAGAGCTACCAGAGCCTTTTTCTAAAGACCTATTTTCCTATGGAGTTCGCCGTGGCCGTCATCAATAACTTCGGTGGTTTCTATAGCCGCGAGCTCTATTTCTATGAGCTGATGAAGACCGGCGCCCGGGTTCACCCCCCCTGTGTCAACAACAGTGACTACTATACGAATATAAAAGGGGAGGACGTTTATGCCGGCTTTATTCATGTAAAAGGTCTGGAACAGGCCCTCGTAGAAAAGCTCCTGGAAGAACGAAAGACCGGCGGCCCTTATCTGAACCTCGCCGACTTTATCGAACGGACGACTGCCACTCCTGAAATGCTGGAGCTCCTCATCCGGGTGGGGGCCCTGCGCTTTTCAGGAAAGAACAAAAAAGAACTTTTATGGGAAGGAGATTTTGTGCAAAAGAACAACAAGGCCCTGGCGCCCATCCACCAGGCCCTCTTTAAAGAGGCGCCCCTGCAGCTCACACTGCCCGACCTGCCCGTATACGACCTGGACGACATCTACGACGAAGTAGAGCTGCTGGGCTTCCCCCTCCGCGACCCCTTCGGGTTGGTAGATGATGACCCCGCAGGTTATACCCCCGCCAGGGAATTGGCTGCCCATGCCGGCAAGACCGTCACCGTGCTGGGCTACCATATCACACACAAGCCTGTCCGCACGGTTAACGGGGATACGATGAGCTTCGGGACCTTTATCGATCAGGACAAAGGCTGGATCGACACCGTACACTTTCCGGAGATCCATGCCCTGCATCCGCCGCAAGCCGGATTTTACCGGATAACAGGCAAGGTGATCGAAGAGTTTGGAGTATATAGCATCGAAGTAACAGGCATCGAAAAAGCAGGCATCAAAAGCCGGATAGCTCTTAACATCACATAAAAAATACCAACATGCTCCTGCAACCACACCGCCATATCGCTCATTTTGACCTGGACGCCTTTTTTGTATCCGTGGAATGTCTCAAAGACTCCCGGCTCAAAGGCAAACCCCTTATCGTAGGAGGCTCCGGCGACCGGGGAGTAGTAGCCGCCTGCAGCTATGAGGCACGCAAGTTCGGGATCCACAGCGCCATGCCCATCCGGCTGGCCCGCCGGCTCTGTCCGGAGGTACTCATCATCCGGGGGGATATGGAATCGTATTCGAAATATTCACACCTGGTAACCGAGATCATGCAGGACAATACCCCCCTGTTTGAAAAAGCCTCCATCGATGAATTTTACATCGATATGACGGGCATGGACAAATACTATGGCTGTAGCCTCTTCATCGCGGACCTGAAGAAAAAGGTGATGAAGGAGAGCGGCCTGCCCATCTCCTATGGGCTCGCCAGCAACAAGCTGATCAGCAAGGTGGCCACTAATGAGGTAAAGCCCAACGGACAGCTGGAAATCCCTTTTGGGGAAGAGAAGAGCTTCCTTGCCCCCTTGAAGATCTCTAAGCTCCCGGGCGTCGGCCAGGAGACGGCGGCTAAATTACTTCGCAGAGGCGTGGAGACGGTAAAAGTACTGGCAGCCATTCCCATCGAGATGATGGAAACCCTATTAGGCAAAACAGGCATCGACCTCTGGCGTAAGGCTAACGGGTTGGACGAGTCTCCCGTAATCCCTTACCAGGAACAGAAATCCATCTCCACCGAGCGCACCTTCCAGGTGGATACGATCGACCTGGACTTCCTGCATGCAGAGTTGGTGCGGATGACGGAGTCCATCGCCTTCGACCTTCGCAAACAGGATAAGCTCACGGGTTGCGTGACGGTGAAGCTGCGTTATTCCAATTTTGATACCGTCGTCCGGCAGAAGACCATCGACTATACGAATGCCGACCATCTGTTGCTACAGACGGCGCAGGAGCTCTTCGAAAAACTCTATGACCGCCGCATGCTGGTCCGGCTGCTGGGCATCCGGTTTACCAAACTGGTGCCCGGCAACTACCAGATCAAACTCTATGAAGATACCCAGGAAATGATCCGGCTTTATCAGTCGATTGACCATATCAAGCGACGCTTTGGCGAACAGTTCCTGATGCGGGCCGTCGGGGTAAAAAAATAGATGCCGTTAATAAATAATACAGAAATGAAAAGGGACAAGCGTTACAAATATGTCAAATTCCTTTTGGACAAGGGCGAGATAAAGTGTTTCAACGAGATCTTTGATACGCTGCCCAAAACGGTTTTGGCAAAGGACATGGGATTTAAGATTGTCCGGCTTAATAAATTGTTAGGCAGACCAGCCCGGTTCACCCTGCGGGATATATTCATTATGGCCTCTTTTTTTGAAATCGATAAATTTATAATGCTGCATGTTGTTTTTGAACAATACCTGCTTAACAAAAAAGAAAAAAAGAGTGACGGAGAGTAACACCCCCCAAAAAAGGTGTTTTCACTCTTTCATACCCCGGCCTCTCTTCGTATTTTACAAGGATCCCCTTAAAACCATTTTATGAAAAAAGAGCTATGCTTTGGCATCATGACATTCATGGTAGCCGCCTTGTTTATTTTGCCGGGATGTAAAAAAATCACCCAACCCGGTGTGGGATGCTGTAATATTAAAAGATTTGCCTATGCCGGCTCTCCGCTGGGAGTAGGCCGGCTGACAAATGACACGATGTGGTTTACGTACAACGCCAGCGGAAACCCCGTCAGCGGGATCCGCGCCTTCCCCTCGACAGGTTATCCCAATTTTTTATTCCGGTATGACCACTTTAACAGGCTCACTGATTTGATCGGGGTCTATGGACAATCTATTGCAGACGGCGTAGAGAGCTGGATCAAATATTTTTATGATGGCAGGGGCCGGATCATCAGCGATTCGATCTACGGCCTTCCCCTCATCGTCAATGGAAGACCTACCATTGCCCAATTTACCAGCCCTTCTGTCACCGCCTATGAATACGATTCAGAGGACCGGATTAGTAAAGTGAGTTTGCAACATTTTGTCACCACCTATTCGTACGATCCCCACGGCAACCTCGTAGGCCCTTCCTATGACAATAAGGTCAACTTCCATCAGACAAATAAAATATGGATGTTCATCGACCGGGATTATAGTGTCAACAATCCTATCACCGCCTCCTATACGTACAATGCCGTTGGCCTGCCGACAAGAATAGTTCCCTTCGCCGGCACCGTGGGGCACTTTATGACAGTGGCAGGCACCAGCCTGGAATTTTCAGCGGCCGACATAGAATACGACTGTCACTGACACGACGCTGCTACTCGCGTAAAGGATCATACCTTTGTACCCAATCAGCATCCCAGGAAATTATGACGCCAACCGGTCACCGTTACTTTATGATCAATAAGCCCTATGACATGGTTTCCCAGTTCGTCAGCACTCACCCCGTGCCCCTGCTGGGCGACCTGGACTTTCATTTCCCGGAAGGGACACACCCCATCGGCCGGCTGGACCGCCACTCCGAGGGGCTGCTGATCCTGACGACCGATAAAAAAGTGACGGGATTATTGTTCGAAGCGGAAATACCGCACAAACGGAACTACCTGGTAAAAGTAAAATATGAAGTAAGCCCGGATAGCCTGGCGCAGCTACGCAAAGGTCTCCCCATCCGGGTGGAGGGCGGTGGCTATTATATCACTTCCCCCTGTGAAGCGGAGATTGTTCAACCCCCGGAAAATTTATTTGACAACGGACAGGAGACAAAAGAATATGGTCCGCATACCTGGCTGAAAATAACCCTGACAGAAGGGAAATTCCGGCAGGTCCGCAAAATGGTGGGAGCCCTCCATCATCGATGCGTCCGCCTCATCCGCTGGTCGATCGAAGACCTGGAGCTGGCGGACCTGCCCGTTGGCGGTGTACGGGAATTGGAAGAGAAGTCTTTTTTCGAAAAATTGCGGATTGACAGATAGATCCAACCTTGATGCCCCGACTCGCCCTGATAGCTTCCTCAGGCCCACTCCTGAGGGCAGGTCCCATAACCCCGCTTCACCCCATGACCTCCTTATACGCCTCATCAAAAGACTTCCCTTTATGACTGGAAAATAAGGCGGAGAACTCCTGGTCAATCCCTTTCAGCAATTTGATGCACAGCAGCATATCCTCCTCGCCCATATGATGGGTCATCATCATCGCCATCTTCTTGATACGCTGGATAGCATTCTCAATGGTCTCCTCCCCGCTGGCCGTCAGCTGCAGCCGCTTGCTGCGCTTGTCTTCCCGGTCGGCATGCTCCGTGATGAAACCCCGGCTTTTCAGCCTGTTCAGCATATCCGTTCCGCTGGATAATTCCAGCAGGTGCGCATAGATCACATCCGTTTTCCGGGGATTCTTTTCCTGCTGGACATACAGCAGCATCCCGAATTCTTCCAGTTGATTGAGCCCCGTCCCCTCCAGCGCAGCATAGGCATAGTTCATGTTCAACCGGTTGATCCGGCCGATCAGCTTTAATAGCAGCCCCGCCGGTATCATGGGAATGACACCCCCCGCCAAAGGAAGTTTGTTCTCACTTTCCCGCTGATGAATCAACAGGTAGCGGCAGAAATCCTCAATGCTGCCATCCGGATGTTTCTCTTCAAAAGCTGCCCATTGATTCACTAACTCGACAGTCTTATTCATGCTAAAATAATTTATTTCGTTTCCGTTGTAAATATAAAAAATATACTCTGATATCGTATATTTAATACGGTTTCGGTTTATATTTGTCAAAACAAACACTAAAACGAAATAAATATGAACACGCTAACCTTACTTCACCTGAGCATCCTTGTCCACATCATTGGACTTACCCTCGCAGCCGGAACTACCTTGAATAGCTATTCCCTCAACCGCCGGTTCTGGCAGCTATATCCGGCCGACCGGAATAAGGCGGTCGATATGTTGGAGGGCTCTGCCAAAATGCCTTTCCTGATAGGACTGGGAATGGGACTGCTGATCCTCTCCGGCATAGGGCTGATGGCATTGACAAAAGGAGTATATGGAGAACAGATCTGGTTCCGGATAAAATTCGCCCTGTTCATCCTGGTGATTGTCAACGGTATTATATGGCGGCGGCTGGGTAACCGGCAAAAAAAGCTCCTGGCGCTTTCCGCAGAACGTAATGTTCAGGATGAGCTGTATAAGCTGAAAGCAAGACTCAACCTATTCTATGGGTCCCAGCTATTCCTCTTCCTCGCCATCTTCATCCTGGGGATATTTAAATTCAATTGACGCCCGCCCCGGCCCGCCGGCATACCCGTCGACCCGCCGGCATACCCGCCGAACCGCCCGGCCCGTCGAACCGTCGGCCCACCGAACCGTCGACCCGCCAAACCGCCGAACCGTCGACCCGCCGGCTCATACAGCCCGCAGTTGCGAGCCACCACAGGATCCCGAGAGGATCTGGTCAAAAATAGTCTTGCTGCCCAAAATGGGGATCTGCACCTGGATATGAATACGCATGGTGATACTGGACCCCACGTCGGCATACTCCGACACCGTCACCGTCACCGGCGGATCTTCATGCGGCTGAAAACAGCCCTCTCCCTTTACAGGAAGAGGGCCGCCAGTGACATTCCCCGACTTGATACCGCTATAGGCGATCTCATAGAGGATCCCCCGCTGACCCGGCCCGGTCTGCGCAAGCGTGAGAGTAGTGGAGATGTTTACATGGATCAGGCTACCAAAATCTCTTACATCTGTTTTAGAATCTATGACATCATTTCCCATAAAAGGATGTTATAC
>Ga0310811_10008246_pt1 | contig 13395 bp, 9 predicted proteins | sample YCmetagenome_FD_207642 | JGI IMG/M metagenome (GOLD analysis project Ga0310811, IMG submission 207642) | Soil microbial communities from experimental microcosm in Duke University, North Carolina, United States - YC | ecosystem: Engineered > Artificial ecosystem > Soil microcosm > Unclassified ... | reverse complement strand
TCAATACCTCCTGGACCTGGTCGGCCGTCACCCCCGCCTTTTCGAGCGCGCCCCTGATAGCGACAGCGCCCAGTTGCGGGGCCGAAAAATCCTTGAGCGCCCCGCCGAAACTTCCTATCGGGGTACGGACTGCAGAGACGATGACGACTTCTTTATTCATACGGGAGTTTGTTTTTGATCTGCGAAGTTAAGCAAAAAACTAACAATCGTTAGTGTTTCCCGCAGGCACGGCAAAAACCCGGTACATTGACTGGCCGGATCAGAATTTTTGATTAATTAGCAATATGAAAGCAGCAAGCGCCCAGGATATTAAAACGGAACTGAAGAATCTACCCCCTTCCCGGCTTGTCGACATCTGTCTGCGACTGGCCCGGTTCAGGAAGGACAACAAAGAACTGCTGACCTACCTGCTGTTCGAAGCCGCCGACGAGGGCACCTATATCGAGAACGTAAAGAAAGAGATCGACGGAGAATTCGAAGAGCTGCCCAAGCCCAATCTCTACCTCACCAAGAAAAGCCTGCGCAAGGTGCTGCGAAATACGGCTAAGCAGATCCGTTATACCGGCTCGGCACAGGCAGAGGTGGAACTGCTGACCTATTTCTGCCGGAAGATACGGTCCGCCGGGATACCGGTAAAGGACAGTCCCGTGCTGACCAACCTCTACCGGCAGCAGCTGAAGAAGGTCCGTTCCGCCATCGCCACGATGCACGAAGACCTGCAGTACGACTACCTCAGGGCCCTCAACGGACTCGAGGAGTGAAAGGTCCCGCGCGGAGTCAGGTGCTGCCGGGTGGAGGCGGGCGCCGCCACGCCTGAAAGCGCCTGTTAAATTAGTATCAGAAATGATCAAAAGTTCATGCCCGGGCCGGGGACCCGCAGCTTATCTTTAAACCATGCAAAAAAGAATAAGTTTGTTGGGCGGACTCCTGTTCTCCCTTTCCCTGTTTGCACAGGAGGGTCCCGGGAATTTGGCGGCGGCGCTGCTGCGGCAGATGACGCTGGACGAAAAGATAGGACAGATGACCCAGGTGACGCTGGGTGTCGTATCGAAGCCGGAGGACGGCGTCCTGGATCCCGCAGCGCTGACGAAGGCGGTACAGGAGTACAAGGTCGGATCGATCCTGAACGTCACCAACCACGCGCTCAGTGTCGGGCAATGGCACCGCGTGCTCACGCAGATACAGGACGAAGCCGCCAGGACCAGGCTGAAGATACCGGTCGTCTACGGACTGGACGGAATTCATGGACAGACCTATACACTTGACGCGACGCTATTCCCCCAGAGTATCGGCATGGCGGCGACGCGCAACCCGGCGCTGGCGGCGGCCGTCGCGAAGGTGGCTGCAAAAGAGCTGCGTGCTTCGGGGGTCCGCTGGAATTTTGCGCCGGTCCTGGACTGCGGCCGGCAGCCGCTGTGGTCGCGGTTCCCCGAGACCTATGGCGAGGACGTATACATCGGTAAGACGATGGGCGCGGCCGTGATCAAAGCCTATGAAGAGGACGGCCTGAAAACGCCTGGCGCCGTCGCCAGCTGCATGAAACACTACCTGGCTTATTCCGCCCCGCGCACGGGCAAAGACCGCACACCGATATACCTTCCTGAGATAGAGATGCGCGAATATTATCTGCCCCAGTTCAAAGCCGCCATAAAAGCCGGCGCCTCCTCGCTGATGGTCAACTCCGGAGAGATCAACGGCACGCCTGTACACGCCAGCAAATACCTGCTGACCGACGTACTCCGAAGGGAGCTCGGGTTCCAGGGCGTCATCGTGACAGACTGGGAAGATATTATCCGGCTGCACACCCGGCACAACGTGGCGGCAACACCACGGGCGGCGGTAGCCATGGCCATCAACGCCGGCATCGACATGAGCATGGTGCCGATGGATTTTTCCTTCTTCGTTCTCCTGAAAGAAGCTGTACAGAAAGGCGAGGTGCCCATCAGCCGTATCGACGATGCGGTCCGCCGCATCCTGCTGCTGAAGGAAAAGCTCGGCCTCTTCGACAACCCCTATCCCGAGGCTGCCGCCGCCGGCAATTTCGGGCGGCCTGAATACCAGACCCTCGCGCTGCAGGCTGCGCACGAAGCCATGACCCTGCTGAAGAACGACGACGGCGCGCTGCCGCTGCAGCACAAGATGCGGGTACTCGTCGCCGGCCCTTCGGCCAGAAGCATCAGCGCCCTCAACGGCTGCTGGAGCTATACCTGGCAGGGGAAGGACGAACGCTGGTATCCTTCGGGCAGCAAAACCATTTTCGACGCGCTGAGCGATAAATTAGGCGCGGACAAGGTCACGACCACCGCCTCGACCGGCTTTGACAGTCCGTCCAACTACGACACGGCCGCCCTGAAGAATGCCGCCGCCGGCGCGGACGCCATCGTCCTCTGTCTGGGCGAGAACGCCTACGCGGAAAGTCCCGGCAATACTTCGGACCTCGCGCTGCCCGACGAGCAACAGGCCCTCGCCCGCACCGCCGCAGCTACGGGAAAGCCCGTCATCCTCGTGCTGACAGAGGGAAGACCGCGGCTCATCACCGGCATCGCTCCGCTGATGAAGGGTATCCTCCTGGCCTACTGGAGCGGACGGAAGACCGCCGAAGCCGTCAGCGACGTCCTGATGGGGGACTACAACCCCGACGGTCGTCTACCCTACAGCTATCCGCGCAGCATGGGAGAAATGGTGCTCTACGACCGTAAACCGACGGAAGATATCCGCGAGATATTCAACTCGGATATGACGATGGACGGGTACCGTCCGCTGTATCCGTTCGGATGGGGACTCAGCTATACCCGCTGGGACTATGGCGAACTGGCACTGAATACGAACACGCTGACCGCTGGAGGCAAGTTGACGGTAAAGGTAACGGTGACGAATAGTGGCAAAATGGACGGCAACCATGCCGTCGAGTTATACACCAGACAACACTATGCCAGCATCACGCCGAGCATGAGGAGGCTGCGCGCGTTCAAAAAGATATTCCTGAAAGCCGGTCAGTCGCAGGAGGTCAGCTTTGCGCTGGACGCAAGCGATCTGGCATTCGTCGATGCACGGCTAAAGACGGTGACGGAGGCCGGAGACTTTGACATATTTGTGGGAGACAGGAAGGCCGTATTCAGCTATTCCGCCGGGGCAAAGCCTTAGGCCGGGCCTAGTAACCCCATTTCTTCATGATCTCCAGGTCTGCCTTTGCGCAGTCCAGCGGGGTCTTGCCCTGATAGGACTCCTGTTCGATGATGAAGACGCGGGTACCGCCCGACTTCCTGCCAAGGTCACAGACCTGTTTGGTATTGACGATACCCTCGCCGAGGATGGTGCTTTCGAACTTGTCTCTGCCGGCGGCAGTGGTCGCAGACTTGATCTCGTCCTTTACGTGCATCAGCTCGTACCGGCCCGGGTATTGCATGACGACGGCAATCGCGATAGCGCCGCCGTTGTAGAGATTGCCCATATCCAGCTGGTGGGCTACCAGCGCCGGATCGGTATTCTGCATGATGATATCGTAGACCTTTTTATTATTGAGGACGGAGCTGAACTCGAAATCGTGGTTGTGATAGCCAAATTTCATCCCGTGCTTTTTGCACAGTTCGCCGCTCCGGTTGAAGACATCCATAAAGCGCATCAGGTCGTCATAGGTCTTCCGCTGCGCCTCTTCCAGCGACGGGCTGACGACGTATTGCTGACCAGCGATGGCCGCGTCCTCCACCGTCTTTTTCCAGCTATCCGAAAAATCCTTTGCAGCCTCGTTCCAGTCCGAGGCGCCAAGCCGTGTGTGTCCGCTGATCATCTTCAGACCAAGACCATCCAGCTGCGCCCTGAACTCTTTTGCCGGCGACCCGTAGAATTTGTGGTCGACGTAACCCGCGTGTTCGACGTACTTATAACCCATTTCAGCCAGCTTCTTCAACGTACCGGAGGGATCGGCCTTCATTTCGTCACGAACGGAATACAGCTGAAGACCCGTGACCCCTTTCTTAAAATAAGAGGACGTATCGCGTGGAAGAAAGCCGGTAGCCGCCACAGCGAGGGCGCTATTCTTGAGGAAGGTTCTGCGGGAGTAGCCCATGGAATGTGGATTGATAAAGTGAACCAGATTAAAAATCTCCGTCTTGTATACTACTAACGGATTGTTCCCAACGAATGTAATTTTTTTTGCTGCCGGAGCCAAATAAATTTTAAGGATATTACTTTTACAACGTTTATCAGCGACTATGGAAAAACCAATTAAAAAAGCCGTCTGGAAGAATATATTCCGGCTCATCATGCCTTACAGGCGAAAATTCATCTGGGTAGTGACGCTGGGTCTGCTGAGCACGGGCGCCAGCCTGGTCGAGCCGCTGATCTATCGCGAAGCCATCAATGACGTAGCCGGTCTTTTCGTGCGTCAGGCAAGAGAGAACGCGCAAAAAGACCTCGGGCTCGATTCGGAAGACGTGGAGAGCATCCGGTCGTCGATGCGTGCGGAAACGGCGGACTCCACCGCGTCGCCAGCCGACTCTGCCGCAGATTCGACCGCCGCTGCCATAGATTCTGTCGTAGTGACTCCGTCACCGTCACGCCGGGACTCCGCTGCGATTCCACCTCCGTCACGCCGGGACTCCGCTGCGACAAAGCCGCTACTGCACGGTCGTCATCGCCATGGGAAGAAGGCCGCTCCTGTGGTCCCCGTCAAGCCGCCGGTCAAACGTCCCGAACCACACAGACAGGGGCACGTCGCGGGGCGCTCACCGCAACAGGCTCTGAATACCCTGCTATGGTCGGTCTTCTGGCTCTTCATCATCAATCTTGCCGCCACCCTTTTGTGGCGGCTGGCAGAGAATACCAATACGCGCCTCTCCTGTCTTATCGAACAGCGTTTCATACAGGGTACCTTTTCGCACGTGCTACGGCTCCCCCTCTCCTATTTCGGCAAGCGCAGCAGCGCTGCTATCGCCAAACAGATCGATCAGTCCGAGGAAGTCACCGGTATCGTCAATGGGTTTTCCCAGCAGATACTTCCCGAGCTGATCAGCCTGGCCGGTATTTTGGGTATCATGTTCTGGCAGAATGTCGCCCTGACCTCCGTAGCGCTGATCACGATCCCGTTCTATATTCTCATCGCATGGCGCAGCGCGGGCAGGCTGGAGTCGGGGCTCTCCAATTATTATTCGCGCTGGGAGGAGGTCTCCTCCCGTATCCAGGACGGCCTCACGGGCATAAAGACCGTCAAGCTGTCGGGAGCCGAGGACCGCGAGACTTCAGGTCTTCAGAACGTCGCCGACAAAGCCTATCAGGACTATATCCAGCGCACGCGGCTCTCCAATAAATACGTGTTCTGGGAGACCATGCTCTCTCATCTTTCCACGGCGCTCGTGCTGGGCTATGGCGGTTACCTGACGCTGGAGAACAGGCTGACGCCGGGGGACGTGGTCATGTTCGTCGCTTATCTGGACCGGCTCTATGGTCCGATCGATACGCTGGCCAGTCTCTGGGTCGAGCTGCAGCAGAATGTGGCGTCTATCGCGCGGGCCTTTCGTCTGCTGGACAACGGCGCCGAAGAGAAAAGGGGAAGCGGGCTCGTCATCGGCGAGGGCAGGGTCGAGTTCCGCGACGTCCGGTTTAGCTACACGCCGGATCGCGAAATACTACGCGGGGTCTCCTTTACCCTCGGGCCGGGCCAGGCCACCGCGCTGGTAGGACCTTCCGGGGCCGGCAAGACGACGACCATCGACCTCCTGCTCAAGCTGTACGAACCCTCCGGCGGGCAAATCCTCATCGACGGACAGCAGCTGAATGCGCTGGACGCCGCCAGCGTCCGCAGCCAGATCGGTGTCGTATCCACCGACGGCGCCATTTTCCGGGGAACGCTGCTGGACAATATCCGGTACAAACGTCCCTCGGCCACCGACGCGGAAGTGCTCGATGCGGCGATAGCGGCGGGGCTGCACAGCACCCTGCACCGGCTGCCCCAGGGGCTGCATACGCAGGTAGGCGAAAGCGGGCTCGGTCTTTCGGTAGGAGAAAGACAGCGGATCCAGATCGCAAGGGTGCTGGTGGCCAAACCCCGGATACTCGTCCTGGACGAAGCAACGGCCAACCTGGACTATTCCACCGAGGCCGAGGTAAGGCGGTCGATCGAAGCCGCCCGGGCTTCTACGACGATCGTGATCATCGCGCACCGCTATTCCATGGTGCGGGACGCCGACCAGGTGATCGTGCTGGCTGAAGGACAGGTTCAGGAGGCCGGCAGTCCGGAGCAGCTGCTGCATGAGGGCGGATGGTTCAGCGACTGGGCGAGGTCTGCGGGAGAGGACGGGGAGGAAGACTCCTCAGAAGAAGAACCCGGGGAGGAGGGCGGCTCAGAATACGAACCTGAAGAAGAGGAGGACCAGGAAACCGAAGAAGACGGGGAAGATCCCGAAGAAGAATAAAAATTTTATGGAAATTTGGATCATCCGCATCTCTTTTCATTTATTAAAAGACCGAGCATGCTCCAACCGATATTCCTGTCCCTTTTGCTGCTTTCTCTCGCGCCGGCCTTTAGCCAGTCCCCGTCCGTCCGTAGTATGACCGACCTGCCCTGCAGGCAAAAGGCCGGCCAGTTGCTGGACGAGACCCTGGGCTTCATGGAAAAGAACTACTACCGGCACAATGAAGTATCATGGCCCGTGCTGGCCGCGGAAGCCAGGGCCCGGCTTCGTGAGGCAGCCAGCTGTGAAGACGCCTATGCGACCATCGGCTGGTGTTTTCATCAATTGAACGAACCCCACAGCTTTATTATGCCTCCGGATAAGGCAAGCCGTTATACCGGGGAGTCGGACGGGTCCGGTCTTTCGATGGCCGGCCTTTCGGAGTTGGTGGGCGAGATCAGGGGGGAATGGCTGCAGGATAGCATAGCCTACCTCACCATCCCCTGGGTGAGCACTACCGATTCCCTCGTCTGCCTGCGCATTGCCGACAGCCTGCAGACAATGATAGCCCGGCTCGACAGCCGTAATATCTCCCGGTGGATCATCGACCTGCGTAAAAACTCGGGGGGCAATTGCTGGCCGATGCTGGCGGGTATCGGTCCGCTGCTGGGCGACGGGGTATATGGCTATTTTGTATCCGGTGACCAGCGGATACCTATCTCTTACAGGGAAGGCTCTGCCTTCCAGGGCAGGCATGTGCTGTGCCGGGTAAGCAACCGCGGCTACAGGACGCGCAGCGACCGCAAGTCGATCGTCGTGCTGACCAGCCGCAGGACCGTCAGTGCCGGGGAGATCGTCGCTCTTGCTTTCAAAGGGCGGGCACAGACTTGTCTGATCGGCGAGCCAACGGCGGGCTTTACCACGGCCAATGCGACCTATGAACTTTCCGACAAGAGCCTCCTCGTGCTCACCGTCTGCCGGGAAGCCGATCATAAGGGCAATATCTGCACGGGCAGCATACAGCCCGACAGGCTGGTGACGACGGCGCCCGCTGGAGCGAATGACCAGGACAGCGACCCTGCCCGCAACGCGGCGCTGGCCTGGCTGCAGGGGCAGTAAGGATTTTGGTGTATATTACACCCCATGCATCTTCAACTACTACGCTATACGCTGGCCGCGGTTCTGGCAGGCGGTATGATCGCCTGCAATCAGAACGACAACAGCAATCCCGCCGGGACCGGCGGGACGCCTTTCATAAAGGATAGTCTGATAGCAGATATCCGGACGCTTGCGTCCGATTCCTTCCAGGGACGCCGCCCTTTCACCGTCGGCGAGAAAATGACGATCGACTATCTTGTCCGGTCCTATACTGCGCTGGGCCTCGAGCCTGGAAATGGCAGCAGCTATACCCAGGACGTGCCGCTGGTAGAGATCAGCCCTTCCGCACCGTCCGCGATGACCGTCGCGTCACCCAGGACGAAGCTGTCCTTTCAGAACCTGAACGATTTTGTCCTCTGGACCGAAAAGCCGGATTCCGTCAACACCTTCGACAACAATGACATCGTATTCGCGGGTTTCGGCGTCGTAGCGCCGGAGTATAACTGGAATGACTATGCGGGATTGGACGTCAAAGGGAAAACGGTGGTCGTCATGGTCAACGACCCGGGTTTCTATGACTCCACGCTGTTCAAGGGTCATACCATGACCTATTACGGCCGGTGGACCTACAAATATGAAGAGGCCGCAAGACAGGGCGCGAAAGCCTGTCTGATCATCCACAGCACGGCGCCCGCCTCCTACCCTTTCCAGGTCGTGCAGACCAGCAATGGGGGCGTCAAGCTGCACCTGGACACGCGGAAAAGCGCCGCCCCGCAGCTGACGGTCCAGGGATGGATCACCAGCGAAACGGCCCAAAAGATGCTGGCGGCAGCGGGAAAAGATAGCAGTCTGCTCGAAAACGCCAAAAAAAGAGGCTTCAGGGCGACACCGCTGAACCTGAAGCTATCAGCCAGCGTAAAGGCGAAACACGTCTATGACCTTTCCCACAACGTCGTGGCCAAAATTACCGGGGCGAAACACCCCGACGAATACGTCATCTATTCCGCGCACTGGGATCATCTGGGCATCGGCAAGCCCGACGCCAAAGGCGATTCGATCTATAATGGAGCGGCCGACAACGCCAGCGGCACGGCGGCTATCATGGAGATCGCCCGCGCCTTTATGAAGGGACCGAAGCCAGAGCGCACGGTCATCTTCCTTTCGGTGACGGCAGAAGAGCAGGGACTGCTCGGTTCCGCCTGGTATGCGCAGCATCCGGTATACCCGCTGGCAAAGACGGTCGCCAACCTGAATATCGACGTTCTGAATACCTACGGACCGACAAAGGATATTACGTATAGCGGCAAAGGGCAGTCCGAACTGGAAGACTATCTGACGGAAGCGGCAAAGAAGCAGGAACGATACGTCGCGCCGGAAGATCATCCGGAAGCCGGTCACTATTTCCGAAGCGACCATTTCAATTTCGCCCGCGCCGGCGTGCCTTCGCTGACGGCCGATGGCGGCGTGGATGACAAAACCCAGGGGCCCGCTTTCGGGAAGAAGAAGCACGATGAATACACCGGCGAGCGCTATCACCAGCCGGCGGACGAATACAACGCCGCGGCCTGGAATCTGGACGGCGCGCTGGAGGATATGCAGCTGGTATATAATATAGGACAGCGCCTTGCCAATAGCCGTGAATGGCCGGCATGGAAGGCGGGTTCTGAGTTTAAGACAATCCGCGACCAGTCGTCGGGTGAACGAAAATAAAATTTGTTTGCTGTTTTGCTAAACCTTTAAATTTACCTTTTTCACCCTCGAGACCCCGTGAAGGGTTCGTCCTAAAGTACAAAAACCATCAATCAGTATGGGAGACCTCCATATCAAGAAACAGCCTAAAAAATACGATGCAGTTATTGTGGGATCAGGCGCGGGCGGTGGCATGGCCGCCTACGTGCTGGCGAATGCAGGGCTGAAAGTATGTCTGATCGAAGCAGGACCGATGTTCGATCCCAAGACCGATAGCAATCAATTGAGAAACGCCTGGGAGTCGCCGCGCAGGGGCGCATCCACCAAATTTCGTCCCTTTGGTGATTTCGACGGCTGTTACTGGGGCTGGGAAGTGGACGGAGAGCCCTATACCCAGACCGGCAATCCCGGTACGACTTCGTGGGAATGGTGGCGCGCCCGTATGCTGGGCGGCCGTACAAACCACTGGGGTCGTATCTCGCTGCGTTTTGGCCCGAGGGATTTCAAACGGAAGAGTATCGACGGACTTGGCGACGACTGGCCGATCGGCTATGAAGACGTCAAACCTTACTACGATAAAGTAGACAAACTCATCGGCGTTTTCGGAACCAACGAAGGACTGGAGAACGACCCCGACGGTTTTTTCCTGCCTCCTCCAAGACCGAGGCTGCACGAGCTGATGATCAAGAAGGCTGCGGGCACCGTCGGCGTGCCCGTCATCCCTTCCCGGCTTTCCATCCTGACCAAACAGATCAACAACGAACGCGGACAGTGTTTCTTCTGCTCGCAGTGCGGACGCAGCTGCAAGGTCTACGGTGATTTCTCTTCCTCTTCGGTCCTGGTGATACCCGCCCTGAAAACGGGCAATGTGGACCTGGTGACCAACGCTATGGCCCGCGAAGTACTGACCGATAAAGAAGGGCTGGCTACCGGCGTTTCCTATATCAATAAGGAGGACATGCAGGAATACCAGGTCAGCGGAAGGACGGTCATCCTCGCGGCCAGCGCCTGCGAAAGCGCGCGGCTGCTGCTGAACAGCAAATCGCCGCGCCACCCCAATGGCCTGGCCAACAGCAGCGATGTGGTAGGCAGATATCTTCATGATTCAACGGGCGCCGATATGGGCGGTATACTGCCGCACCTGATCGACCGCAAACGATACAACGAGGACGGCGTCGGCGGCATGCACGTTTATGCACCCTGGTGGCTGGACAACAAGAAGCTGGATTTCCCCCGCGGCTATCATATCGAATTTGGCGGCGGTATGGGCATGCCTATCTACGGTTTCCAGTGGGGTATCGAGCAGCTCAACGGCAACTCCCAGGTGATGGGCACGAAAAAAGAAGCTGGCGGTTACGGCGCCACGCTGAAAAAAGACTACCGTGCACTCTATGGCGCCTCCGTACATATGGCGGGCCGGGGCGAGGCGGTTGCAAGAAGGGAGAACTATTGCGAGATCGACCCGAAGGTCGTGGACAGATATGGTATTCCGGTACTGCGTTTCAACGTCAGCCATTCCGAATACGAGATCAAGCAGGCCAAACACATGAAGGAGACTTTCACGCAGATACTTCATGCGATGGGCGCCGTCGTCACTCACGGACACAAGGATGGCGATCATAACAACTGGGGGCTGCATGCACCCGGCAATATCATTCATGAAGCCGGCAGCGTGAGGATGGGCAACGACCCCAAAACCTCGCCGCTGAACAAGTGGAACCAGGCCCACGAGGTGAAGAACCTCTTCTGTATGGACGGCGGTCCGTTCGTCTCACAGGCAGACAAGAACATCACCTGGACCATTCTTGCGCTCTCGATGCGCGCCAGCGAACATTTGGTTGACGAAATGAAAAAACAAAATATTTAAAACGCACCATGGACAGAAGAAAATCGATCAAAGCCCTCCTCGTAGGCGGTGTCAGCACCGGTGTACTGGTCGAAGCCTGTAATACTGCGGAGGAGAAAAAGCCCGAACAGAAAGCGGATGCCCAGGCCAGCGAAAAAGACCTGAATCCCAGCGGCTACAACCGGATGAAGGAAGAGCTCGCGCACGAAAAAGAGGTCAGGGCACAGACCACATTTTTTACGCCGGAGGAAATGGCGACGATCACCATACTGGGCGATATCATCATCCCGAAGGACGATATCAGCGGCAGCGCTTCGGAAGCAAAGGTCCCCGAGTTCATCGAATACATAGTCAAGGACATGCCTGAACACCAGACGCCGATGCGCGGTGGACTTCGCTGGCTGGATATGCAGTGCCTCAACCGGTATGACAAGGCGTTCAAAGACTGCGACAGCAAACAGCAAATGGAAGTGGTCGACGACATCGCCTGGCCGGAACGGGCAAAAGACAAACCGTGGCTGACCCAGGGCGTCGCTTTTTTCAACCTGATGCGCAACCTCACCGCCACCGGCTTTTATACCACTCAAATAGGATATAAGGATATTGGCTATGTCGGCAATGTGCCCAACCAGTGGAACGGTGTGCCCCAGGACGTACTGAAGCAGCATGGGCTCGCCTACACCGAAAAAGAATTGAAAGAGTGCGTGAGCTTTGACAAGGCCTAGACCTGTCAGTACGCCATAAAAAAAAGCCCGTCGATGATGGGCTCCCGGCAAAGTTCCTTTGCCGGACATAAGATAAAAAAGCGCCGGTTTTCGGCGCTTTTTTTTATACTTAATAAGTAGTTAGTTAGTTCGAGAGTGGTTTATAATAATAGCCTTCTTCGCTAAGCACAAAACTGTTGGGTACAAAGCTCAAAAGGGACTTCTTTACCATATCGGTAGCTTCCTGCTGGTAGTGCTCGCCTACTTCCGGAGTTTTCATGGCGAACTGCCAGCTCTGGATCTTCAGCAGTGCGATCCTGCTTTCCTGCAGAAGATAATTGTCAAAACGCCTGAACTCCTCAGCCAGATGATCCTGATTGTTACGGATATAAGGGGTCATAGGGATTGTATTAGATTTTAAAAAGATATTGGATATATCTGAAAACGCCGGATCGGTCGTAAAATTGTATCCTTTTTGCACTAATTCCTCTGCCAGGAATCTTTTTCCCACTCATGGAAGCCGGCCCGGAACTAAAGATTCGTAAATATTTACATTACAAGGGCTTAGGTTTTGGCACTTCTTTCGTACCCTATATATCAGACCACAACGAACAAGTTCTTTTCAAGATATTACCTTACAACATGTTGACGGCCATCACATCGTATAAAAGGTTTTTTCTGGTTTTTTCAGGCTTACAGGTTCTTCTACAAAAATTCAAAAATGAGAAAGCCCCCGCTACCGGGGGCTTTTTTTATTGTATTGCGCTGAAGGCTCACGGCTGGCGGTCATCTTATCAGTATCGAAGTCCCCTTTCTGAAGAACGGCTTTTTGCTGTCGCGGTCGATATACTGGAGGAACCAGACATAGGTGCCCGCGGGGGCATCGGTGCCGTGTATTCGCCCATCCCATCTGTCTGTCCAGCTATGTGACTCGAAGACCATTTGTCCTTCGCGGTTGAAGACCCTGAAGACGAGGTTATCCGCCTTGAACGCATTCAGGGGATAGAGATAGTCGTTCAGTCCGTCGCCGTTGGGTGTAAAGGCTGTCGGCACCGCGATATAGCAGGATTTGAGCACGTCGATCTTTTGTATGGCCGTATCCTGGCAGCCGATGGCGTTATTGCCGACGATCAGCCGGATCGTATAGTTGGTCTCTTCGCCCGTGATGGGATAGAGATGGTCGGCGGGTGTCCGGAGATTGCTGGTGGTGCCGTCACCGAGGTCCCAGTCCCAGTAGTCGACGAGGCCGGTGCTGTTGTTTTTGAACTGCGCATAGTCCCGCGGGCAAATGATATTGGGGGCCTCGAAAGCGGCTTTTACTTCGTTGTTGAGCACGATCGCAGTCTTCAGCGTGTCGCTGCAGACGCCGTTGCTAACGATCAGCAGCAGGCTGTGCGTACCGGCAGCCGGGTAGATATGACGGGGAGGGTTCTGCGCGCGGCTGGTATCGGTATTGTCAAACACCCACAGCCACTGGTTGACACCGTCCCTGGAAGGATAGGACATGTCGACCGTATCCATCTTACACCCTGCGAGGAGCGACGTCCCCAGTGCTTCGGCAGAGACGGTGTCGCTGGTCGTAAATAGCAGAGAGGAAGCAGGAGTAGGAAGACCACACTCGTCATAGAACGTATTGCCGTCGTCACCCTGCCTGAGCGTGATCGTGAAT
>Ga0310811_10008244_pt1 | contig 13397 bp, 9 predicted proteins | sample YCmetagenome_FD_207642 | JGI IMG/M metagenome (GOLD analysis project Ga0310811, IMG submission 207642) | Soil microbial communities from experimental microcosm in Duke University, North Carolina, United States - YC | ecosystem: Engineered > Artificial ecosystem > Soil microcosm > Unclassified ... | reverse complement strand
CATTCAAGTACGTGATGCATGCCTGGTTGCCGTCATGAGTCATCGCCTGTCTGCATATCATGAAGAATTAAAACGACGTATCAACAATAACCAAAATTTAACTCCTAATGAATATTTTTATTTCGCCTTAACGACTGACAATGTGAATACATTGGATTTAACAATTTTGAAACGAATTGCAGAAACTTATCAGGGCAGCTTTAAACAAAATCTGGATATTCTGATTGCCATCCGTGAATGGCAGACTGCAGGATTGATGCAAGAAAAAGTTGATGCAGCAGTGAGATTGAATAAAGTACTTGTGAGCAAAGAGATTGAATGTTTCCTCAATTTATTTGGCGTCAATCTTGCTGGTGCGGATCTGACAAAAGCTAATTTTAATTTTACTGATCTTGCCAACTCCAATCTCTCTCATTCAAACATGGAACGTGCTAGCATCAGTTACTCATGCCTGAACAATGCCGATTTAAGCTCTATTAACTGTAGTGAATTTCATAGAAATCACGTATCTGGATGCAGCGGCCCAATTATACACGGCACCGTTGCACAACAGGCAATTTTCGATGATGCAACTTTCATCAGGGCAAGCTGGAATAATTCTGATTTTACCGGATCATCATTCCGCAATGCGTATCTGGTTCACGCTAACTTTACCAACTCAATATTCGATAAATGCAATTTCGAAGGCTGCAAGTTATTGATAGAAGCAATGCCGCCAAAATCTTTTGTTTCTTTTAAAGATGCAAATCTGGTTCATGCAACGCTGCATGCTGTTGATTTCAAGAAGCTGGAATTAGCGGAAGCAAGATTATTATCCGATTTAAATTTACTGCATAAATTTGATGAAGAACTTGATAAAATTCAGCATAACACTCTGATTCCCGCGAAATCAGTACGGGATAGCGGCTTAGAACTTTCTGAGCAAATCAGAGTTCTGCAAAATATCATAGCAGAAAACATTATCCACCATCTTAATCAAACAGGTCTTGATAGAAACAAGATTGTTGAATTATTAGAAGACGCTCTTGAACATTCCATATTCCAACCAGATTCTCTTCTGGAGCGAATCGCGAATGAAACCGACCACTTGATTTACAATAACCTTAGTGGATTTTTCACTCAAAATAATCCTTATCGATATCCGTATAAGTCCAAAGCGATTGAAATCCTGGAAGCTGAGATTGATAGACAGGAAGATTTGAGAGTGGAATTGGCTGGTTAAATTAATGACCGTCATAGCGCGCCCCGCTCATTTTACGGGGCGAAGCTATTCAAATATTGATCTTGCAACCCAACATTCATAAAACACTACTGCGTTAAGCAACTGGATTGCATACTGCAATGACTAAATGTTGCAATAGCAAGAATTGACCTCAATAACCCGCATTAAAATTATTTTTTTATCCGTCTCATCATATTGACAAATACTTTAGATTTCACTAAATCTAATATAATGATAATTTAATTTTATGAAATAACAGGATGTGGCATGCAAAAGGAAAAATTAGAAAATGGGGTGAGCTTTCAACGAGCAGATGGTTTTGCTGAAGGGATAGTACTATCGATTAAAAATGCATTTGACAGGGACCCCTCTCGCGACATTATTAAACCAGATCATGATGATCCTGAAATTGAATCAAAATTTGATTGCGATATCAAACACATCGGTAACCTGCAACAACACATCAAAACACAATCTTTAAAAGACTTCAGCCCACTTCTGCAAGATGCTTATGTCAACAAATTCTTTCCGGCGGGATCACATATTCTCACGGTCAGAAACAGTAACGGCGCTCCTGTTGGATATAGTTACTTTGTCACCAATCAGGATTTAATCGTGCGCAGAGATAAATATGGGAAATTAGCGTGCGATGTCATCGATAATGCAGATCTGGTGGGTTCTGGCGGACAGGCAACCGTGTACTCCATTTCCGGTTCAATCAAACAACGCTTCAAAGCTTCAGGGGAAAAAGTAGTATTTGAATATGGTGAAAGCAAACGGATCGTCAAAATTGCCGTGCATAATCGGCAGCGAATTGAAGATTTTGTCACCCGCTTCAACCATGAGGCAGATATTACCACCCAATGCACGCATTTAAATTCACGCAATTCATTTTTCGGAACGACTAAAAATGGACGCAGTGTTGCCGGCATGACATTGCAGAGATTTGGAATGGATTTGCTGGAGTTAATCAATCAAGACAGTGATAGTCAACTATTTACAATAGATGACAGGTTTCAATTAACCATTCTAGTTCTTGAGGCACTGAAGAAACAAATTCATCAACATAATATAGTTCACCGTGATATCAAATCCGATAATATCTGCGCCTGGTATGATGAATACAAATGGCATGTTGATATCATTGATTTAGGCGGCGCAAGATATCACAATGAAAATGACAAAAAATATCCCGGTACGATGATGTATGCACCATTCGAAACCGTATATCATAAAGTCGTCAATGAATCATCGGATATATTTTCTATCGGCATTGTTCTAGCATTATTGTGGCGCGACATGCATGAAATGTTACTAGATGACAATTCCGTGTTATCCGATCGTGAACTAAATGAGTGGAAAATTCCTTTAAACTTATTCAATGGAATACCTGATTTACCACCTGAATTCACGGATCAAATAAAATTAAATTTGGAAAAAATGCTAGACAAAGATCAATCCGCACGACCAGGCATTGATGAGTGCATTAAAAATTTCAAAACCATTTATCAGGTTTACAAATATGATAAAACTGAGTCAGAAGATATCGCAGTAAGTATAACTGCTAATATTCTGGCTGAACAAGCCAATTCACTTTTCACAGAATATGCAGATAAAGTTGCAACCGCTGATAACATCAAACAGTTAACGGCTGCATTGCACACAGTTTACAAAGATATTCCTTCGCCATCTGGCGGCAGTCTGATTTTCGCAAAAGAGCAAAATACATACTATCTTGCATCGTGTCGTTCAAAAGAGGATTTTGTCAAGAAAACAGATGGATTATTAAACTCGTATCAACATTCATTAGAAGACCTCAACAAATTGAATATTGCATATCTAAAATTTATTGATGACACCATGCCGACAGAAAAAGGAACCAAACTGTTTTCAGATTTGACTCAACATCAGAATGAATTAACAACATTCATCAATAAAATGAAATCAATTAAGCTTAATCTTGATACTATAAATACCGAGACAGCTCATATGACTCGAAAACTGGGAAAAATGCAGGATACCATGAAAGGATTGGAAGTTTCATTCAGACTACATTCTGCCGTGGCACGCGAAATAAAGCCGGACAACACCCTCAAAATGCGCATGATGTCATAGTCTTGAGAATAACATCCAGATTCGCAGTCACTTCGTCACCGTTTTCTTGTGAAAACAAGAGCGGCGGTTTAATTTTGATAACATTATGTAACGGGCCATCCACACTAAGCAATATTCCGCTTTTTTGCATTTCATTAACGATATGTCTGGCCAGATTCGCAGCTGGGTTCATGGAATCACGTTCCGTCACTAATTCAATGCCGACAAATAATCCTGATCCACGCACATCCCCTATCACTTGATATCGCGCCTTAAGCTGGTTCAAACAATTCATGAGATGATTACCGCTCGCTAACGCATGCTGCTGCAAGTTTTCGTCAGCAATAACATCCAGAACCGCAATCCCTGCCGCGCAGGAAACCGGATTACCGCCAAACGTATTGAAATACTCCATACCGTTACAAAACGATTCGGCAATCGCGCGTGTCGTCACCACCGCACCAATTGGATGACCATTACCTAGCGGCTTACCCATCGTTACAATATCCGGCACCACACCTTGCGTCTCGAATGCCCAAAAATGTGTACCCATCCTGCCAAGCCCCGTCTGAATTTCATCAGCAATACAGACACCACCAGCTTTTCTCACATCAGCATATATACGCTGCAAATATCCCGCCGGCAGCACAATCTGACCGCCGCAGCTAGGCATACTTTCACACAGCAGCGCTGCGATTTTGTGATTGATGGGCGGCATTTCATCAAGAAATTGCTGGCGCAGCATATCAGGCTGTTGCAGCACATGGATATTATCAGGCTTGCCTTGTCCGCCTGGGCCATTAAATTTATACGGACTCATATTGATTAACTGTGATGTACTTCCATAATAACCATGGTCCATCACCAGCCACTCATTGCGCCCGGTGTGCGCCATGGCAAGACGAAGCGCAAGCTCGTTGGCTTCGCTTCCTGAATTTACAAAAAAGCACACATCAAGACCTTCAGGCAGTAATGCGGCGAGACGCCCGGCATAGCGCACGATATGTTCGTGTACATAACGCGTGTTGGTATTTAATTGTTTAATTTGACGGGAGATAGCATCCGTGACACGAGGGTGACAATGACCGACATGACACACATTATTAACACCATCAAGAAATCTATTTCCCTCAGCATCAAAAAGATATTGCCCCTCTCCTTTCACAATATGCAAAGGATGCTGGTACGATAAACTAACATTTCGGCTTAAATGGCGTGAACGCAAAGAAAGAATTTGCTGAGTTGTTAAATTGATACCACACGCATCTCGAAAATAATCTGCTGCAAATTCCACATCAACTGAGCGCAGTTTTTTCAATAATTCCCACGCCGGTTTTTCAGAAATAATCAGATATGCATCATCAGGATTTTCAATTTTACGCATCGCAGAATTGACAACACTGATACATAAGCGCATGCAAACCAGATCAAAAAGAATTTCAAATTCATTATCATTTAGCGGAAAAACCCGATGAAAACTTTTCACTACATGCGTTGCTGCCGCGATTGGATCTGGCTTATTCATCATAACATAAGCAAGCGCAACAGCCAGCTCACAAATCGTGGCAGATTCCACCACGTCACCAAAATCAATAAATCCTGTTACGCGATCATCGTTAGAAACAAGAATATTATAATCATTTAAATCACCATGAATGATGCTGCGACGTAATTGCGGTAACAGAGTCACGGCTTTTTGGGTAAATTGCTGCAAAAAATATTCCAAACACGCTCTTTCATCTGCATTTGTTATCAAGTGCAAATGTGGATTCACCCACTGATATTGCAGCAAATCCCACTGCAGATAACGCACCGCTTCAGGATGCTTCAGTTGCTGCAGTGATTTACTTAGTAATCCGAGTTCTGTTCCGATGCTTGATAATAATTGCGTTGAATGCTGAGGAATTGTTGCCAATAATTTTCCCTGAACAAAGGAAAACATACGCACATGATACGTTGTACCCGATTGGTTTGAATGTATCGCAACAGATTCGCCGGACAAGGTGTGATGTAACCGCGGGACTTGAAAACTGGAAGTGCTAACATCAATATGCCGTAAAATATCATTCTGCATTTCAATGACTGCACGTGATACATTGATATGCGAAACTTTCAGGAGATATTCTTTACCGCAGTTCGATTTGAGATGAAAGTTAGCATCATACTCACCCGGCAGCCGTGTGGCTGTACAAGTGACACCAAAATACGTTGCTGATATTTGACCGGCATCGGTTTCGGTAAGCATTGCTCTATCCGCATTAAAAGATTCTAGCGCCGAGTTTGCCTATATTTAAGCAATAACTCAAGGTGTTGGAAAATCACATAAATCGGCGCATCGATTTAAGCATATGATATTTAACCATAAATTCTGACGGTGACGGAATACATCTATGACAGATTAAAGCCAAGTGGAATTTTAATAAAAAGACAGCCTGTTTTGATCATTAACTAAACATAATACCGATTATGTGGGTAATATTTGACCCGCATCTTCATCATACACTCAATCTATCCTGTATAATTAATAAAATACAGTCCTTGAAGAAACTGCGAATGGTTGAAGAGGAGAATGTCATGCTGAAAAGACGCGTGTTTCATGATTCTTGCAAGCGCTATTCATTTGCCTTTGCAATCACATGCAGCACGTTGATTGCCTTATATAGCAATTCATCACTTGCACAGAAACAAACTGAGATGAAATCTACACCACCTACTGTTACGATAGACGTGTTAAATTCAAAAGGCAGTGTCGACTACGAGGAAGTTTCCCGGTTCTTAGCAGAACAAAATAAAAAACAAGTAAAATATGCTAAAGCAGATAAAAACACGATTATCTTATCTGAAAAACCTATCATTCAGACTGACACGCAAACAATATATTCGCCGTCAAAGTTACATGATTTAGGATTCGAAATGAGTAAAAATCTATCGCTTTCTAAAATCAATTCCTATCACTTGTCTGCAAATCTCAACAACGTGATGAAAATTCCAAAATTCGCTGCAAGTAAACGAACTGTTGCGATTAACACAGCAAATCAGAATAAGCTCAACAATAAAATCCATTCACATGCCAGCAATACACCACAACCTGTAAATATAATTGTATTCATCAGCCTTATTCTTGTGATATCAGTATTATCACTTGCGAGTGTACTTATGCTGAGTCTCATTTCGAGACGTTCAGAATTAAAACGGAAATCAACTATATACTCCGGCGTAATTGATAATGAAACCGAAATGATAGGCAAGGGAAATTTATTTGATTTCGATAGAGAAAATCCAAATAAAATGCCGATGCACATCACATACATGGATATGATTTGGCAATTGGGAAGATTTTCTCATAACAATTCAATTGATACTTATTTCTATATGGCAACTTTTATCCCCTCATATAAAAATTACGCAAGAATACTACGTCGAAAAGTTGCCGTCAAAACCAAAGAGACAGATTAGTCAGATGCTGATATAGTATTAGGCATCATAAGGAGATGAGCCTCATGCGTAAGCATTTATTTATCTTAGCTGCTATCGTCCTGTTTACTATTACCGCCATTTTCATTTATCACCGGACATATACATTCGAAGGAAGTATCGATACAGTCCTGAATAAACATTATCTAAAATATAAAGATCAGGAATATTTTTCCGGCATCGCTGTATCCATTTACCGCCCCAATGAAGAGATCAAAAATTTTTATGCGGGTGCCACAAGCCATGACACTTCCGCAAAAAGAATCAGCGATGAAACATTATTTCAAATCGGCAGTATTACCAAATCATTTACTGCAGCGATCATTTTACAGCTGGAAAAAGAAGGTAAATTGAAAATATCAGATACGCTGAAACAATGGCTGCCACAGTACCCGCATTGGTCCAGTTTAAATATTCAATCTCTGCTTGATATGACCAGCGGCTTGCCAAATTATTCAGATGCACCATATATGAATGCAACCGTGTTTCATCAACCTGACAAGGTTTTCAGTACCAAAGAATTGATCGCATTTGTTTACCCTGCAGGTGAATTGTCTGCGCCTCTACGCCCGGGTTATCACTACACAAATACCGGTTATATTCTTAGTGAAATGATTATAGAAGACATCACACAACAATCATTCCAGCATGAAATTGAACATAGACTTTTCAAAGCTGCTGATCTCAACAATACATTTTACCCAGTACCTGCACTTGATAAAAAAGCTGCGAATCGTGTCGCCAATGGTTATGGTTTTAATCCGTATGACAATCCTGAATTGCTCGGAAAGGACATACACAATATATCTCTAAGCTGGGCTGGTGCAGCAGGCGCGGTGATTTCAAATACCAGTGATATCATTAAATGGGTTAAGGCATTATTTGTTGATGATAAAATTCTTGATCCCCAGCAAAAACAAGAAATGATGCAAATGGTTTCCACCATATCTGGACAACCGCTAACTTCCGTCAGCAGTAACGATCCCGAAGGATTTGCACTTGGCGTCACACAGAGATATCGCAAAGAGATCGGCACATTCTGGTTTTACGAAGGTGAAACTTTAGGTTACCGTGCTCTATATATGTATGTTCCTGCAAACGGCATCATTATATCTGCGATTTTCAATAGTGCAGTTAATCATGACAATGATCATGCCGGCGAGTTGATGCAAAACATTTATAACATCGCAAAACAAAACTCAGCGACACCATCAACTTGATTTGATGGTGCTCGCTTTTAAATTCTTCAGCCATTTTTCACGGCTGGCATCACCCATATCACTTTTCTTAATGACATAGTGCAGGATATAGATACCTTTATTATTTGACCGTATCATCTGGAGTTCATCTTGTGCCTGCGCCGCCGGTTTTTCAATTCGGAATTCATAAATAAATTCATCAGGAGTCTTCTGATGAACAGTTATAACCGGGTCAAAACCTTTCTCCTTTAATCCCGCGATCATCTTGTAGGCAAACTGCTTCGGGGTTGTCAGCTTTTGCAAACCTGGATAAAACTGACTAGTAATTAATTCATGCCAATCATTGATATCTTCACCCATTGGAACATATTCAATGTCGACTCCATACTCGGATTTTTTACCCCATGCTGCCTGCCAGGGCCTGTCATCAAACACTATGTTTTGTGTTTCATATTCTCTAAATGCAGGATCAACAACTTGACCGCTGATCGGCTTCAAGGAACAGTAAGATTCCCCGTTGTACGTGTAATATTCCACGCATTTTTGATCAAGCTTACCTGTCACTTTCACAAGATCAGAAGCGTTCACTGCTGCAAATGCAGCGCCACATGCCATGGTTAATAAAGCCGAAGACACTAAAATTTTTTTCACTATTCCTCCCTGGAATATTTCATTTACATTAACCAGTGTATCAGTTTTTTAAAGGTATCAGTATATGGGGGATATAAAATGGATAAATCAAACCACTGCGGCTTCACTAATACTGATTTGAAATGTGTAAATGTATCGAATGATTTCTTGCCGTGATATGCACCCATACCGCTGTATCCCACACCTCCAAACGGCAATTCAGGAACGACAAGCTGCAGCATAGTGTAATTGACACAAACACTTCCTGAACTCGTTTGCTCAATAACATATTTTTGTATTTTTTTGCTTTTTGAAAACAGATATAAGGCGAGCGGCTTTTGACGTGCGTTAATGAAATTAACTGCTTCTTCCATACACTTCACTTTCAGGACTGGTAATATCGGTCCGAATATTTCATCGACCATTACTGGAGAATCAACAGGTACATTCGTTAATATAGTTGGGGATATATAATGATCTTTTTCATCAGATTGACCGCCCAGATATATATCGCCGCTGCCAGGTACTAAATTTAGCAAACGTTGCAAATGCCGCGTATCAATGATGCGCCCATAGTCAGGACTGGTTTGCGGATTTTTGCCATAAAACTCATTGATGGCCTTCTGCATGGCAGCGAGCAATTGATCTGCTACTTTTTCTTCGACAAGCACATAATCCGGCACAACACATGTCTGACCGGCATTGGTAAATTTACCCCAGACAATCCTGCGCGCAGTCACATTAATATCAATGTCCGCATCAACGATACATGGAGATTTGCCACCAAGCTCAAGTGTCACAGGCGTGAGATGTTTAGCCGCTGCAGTCATCACAATGCGCCCCACAGCAGCGTTTCCCGTATAAAAAATGTAGTCAAATTGTTCATTTAACAATGCCGTTGTTTCCTGTACACCGCCTTCAATTACTTGCAAGCATTGAGGATCGATATATTTAGGTAATTCTCTGGCAAGTAATTTACTGACTGCAGTTGCAACTTCACTTGGTTTCAACACGACACAATTACCTGCAGCTAGCGCTCCAATAAGCGGAGCAAGCATGAGCAATACCGGATAATTCCAGGGACCAATAATGAGTACAACCCCTAACGAGTCAGGTGTGATATAACTTTTGCCGGGCTGGGCAACGAGAGGAGTGCTGACTTTCACCGGCTTCATCCATTTGTGCAAATGTTTCAGGGTATATTTAATTTCTGCCGCCAGCAGTCTTATTTCAGTAGACAGTGATTCTGCTTCTGATTTTCGAAGATCTGCATGCAACGCCGCAACGAGGTTTTGCTCCATTTCATTTACGAAACGAAGAAGTGATGATAATTGCTGCTTGCGAAAATGAAAGTGACGAGTTAATCCATTTTTAAAACTATTATGTAACAAGGAAATCCTGGCTGGAATATCTTCGGTCGATGTAACTGTTTGCGTGGTTGTCATTACGCTGCTCTATTTGCAAAATTATTGGTTCTACCTATAGTACACATAAATAATTATTTATTGAATCCCTCAAAATTGGTGGATAGAATGCTGCTGTTTTGCTAATAACAAGATATACTAACTATAAGGAAATCACTCATGTTTGCCCGTACCAGTAAAAGCGCCGGTCGTCACAACGATGTTAAATATCCATACACTGAATATGCCAATCTGACTAAATATAAAAAATTAGAAATCTATGATGAATTGGCACGCAATGTGATTGATCGCCAAAACAAAATTGCTCCTGATCAATACGCAGCCATGCGCGCAGTATTAAAATTAGTTCATTTTTATCCTGTTATTAAAACTTCAAATTCTGATTTTCTGGCCGCCTATCCATCCCGCTGGGACTTCATCTTATCACTCGTAGGCAACTCAAGATCAACTGTATATTTTAACAAGCTGAATTCGCTAGCAGACGATGTTAATCACATTGAAAAAATCATGCTTCGCTACCAGCTTGATTTTGACAAAGCGTTTGACTTTTTTGTGTTGAATAATTTATTACGCACTGATTTTAAATACCGCGGCAATACCGGCACGAAAATATATGAAGTTGCCGATGAGATGCTGTATTCAAGATTATTGGAAACTGCAGGAAAAGCATGTATTTCTGAATCACAGTTGAAAGCTATCATCCCAGCACTCATGTCTAAAATAGCTTGCAGCGAATCTAAAGTATTAATCGCAAAACATAAAGCAAGCATGTTTAACAATAACACGGGTCAATTTATGAAAAATGCTGAAGCTCTCACGAAAGAATTAGATGCGTGCGTGAAAAAGTATGAGAGTCGCAGACTTGATTATACAAGATAAAACTAGCTCGTCATTGTGATGCGGTTTGTCATTGCGAGGAGCTGTCTTGCGGGCTCCGCGCGTTCTTTGCGGGGCGTGGCAATCCATAAGGATGTTGGGTTACGCGCACAAAACGCGCTAACCCAACCTACAATTACGGAATTACTTTGTTACTTCCCGCAAACACCGAAACAATTCCAACGCACCGCCGGTATTTTTCCCCGTCTTCACATCATGCTGTGCTTTGCGTATAAGCTGACGTAATTGCTGCCTGTCAGCCTGAGGAAATTGCGTCATGTATTCCTGCAGCGCATCATCGCCTTCGGCAATTAATTTATCGCGCCATTGTTCAATATCATGGAATTTATTTACTTGCAGGGCGTTATCCATTTGTATATTTTCGATGGCTTTTTTGATCGCATCCGTATCTTCAGCACGTATTTTTTTGCCGATAAACTGCATGTGGCGGCGTTTGGATTCATGCGTTTTCAGCGTGCGGTAGGTGCGGATAATTTCTTTGAAACTGTCGGAAATCGGCACTTTACCGAGCTGGGCATCGGTAAAAGTGGTGAGAATTTTTCCCAAATCCTGCAGCGCAAGCATGTCGCGCTTGCGCTGGGATTTACTCTCATGATCTGGTAATTGATCGTCTGCCTGGGGCATGTTGGCCTTCTCTTTTTAATGCCTGCTTTATATCATGCATTAAAGAATATTACAAAAGCCAGGCTTGCGCTTCGGTTCATCTTTCACAGCATACAAACAAGCGAATTCTGGTACCACAGGTATCAGTTTTCCAGTCTGCTGGTCTTCTTCTTGTTCAAGTATCATTCCCTTATTAATCAAACCTTCGCACTTTAGATTTGTAGTGGTGGTCTCATTAAAAATTGTTTTATCGCTCACTACAGCATTGCATAAATTCGCTCCTTCGAGATTTGCGCTGGTAACACAGCAAAAGAAATTTGTATTACGCAAATCAGCATAGGAAAGATTGCATCCGGTAAAATTTGCCACCAGATTCGCACCGCGCAAATTGATATAGGCGATGTCTTCTGATCTCAATAAATTCACTAAATCAACATCGAAATCAGTACCGTGGGTAATGTAATGATGAATGATTTGAAGGCTGGCAAGAATGCGCTGCGGGCAATCCGTTGTACTCAAGTTATCAATCGCTGCCAATAGCTTAGCTGCATCCAACTCATTAACATCAGCAACTAACGCATATAACGCATACGTTGCATGATTAGAACCAGCTGCTTTTAACTCTGCAAACGGACGAGAATCCGGGGCATAAAATTGTTGTAAAAACGCTGCGATTTGCGCCCGCGGCATGGAGGCAATTATTTTAAGACCCTGAGTACGCAAGAAATTATCTATCATGTTACACGCACCTTGATTTACTCCACGAACGTGAATTAAATCACGGATAATTGAGTCAGATACTCTGCCCAACGTCATCGTAATTATCGCGTTAACATCTAATGGAAGTTTTTCAAACAATCTCGTTTTCATTTATATAGCCCCCGTTTTGATCAATTATTATACAAAAAATAGCGGGCGGATTGCAAATGTTTCGCTCAATAAATATATATTATTAATCAGCTAGTTAAGCTGTTTAATGCTGCCTTAAGCATCATTTTTTGTGTGTTTATGGACAATGACGCGAGAATCATCATGTGCTATGATGCCGCTCCAAATTAAACATATGACAGGTCAGCTAGTGAATTTTAAATCGTTCCATCTTAATCCCACCGTTTTAGCCAATGTTGAAGCAATGGGTTATGAAACCCCCACCCCTATCCAGAAACTTGCGATGCCGTCCGTACTGGAAGGCAAAGATGTCATGGGGCTCGCTCAAACTGGTACCGGCAAAACGGCGGCCTTTGCCCTGCCTATCATTCAACGTTTACTGAAAGGTCCGCGCAATGCAGTGCGGGCTGTCATCATCGCGCCAACGCGTGAACTGGCACAGCAAATTCATGAAGCCATTTGTGAATACGCGCAAGGCACGCGCCTCCGCAGCATCACCCTTTACGGCGGCGTAAACATTAACCCGCAAATCAATGCACTGAAACATGGCGTGGAAATTGTGGTGGCATGTCCAGGCCGCTTGCTGGATCATATTCAGCAACGCACCATTAATTTATCTCATGTTGAAGTATTAGTGCTGGATGAAGCCGATCAAATGTTTGATATGGGATTCTTGCCTGATATTCGCAAACTCATACGCTTCATTCCAAAAGCACGGCAGACATTATTATTTTCTGCGACGATGCCGGATGAAATTCATCATCTCGCGCAGGAAGTATTGAAAAATCCGGTAAAAGTGGAAGTCGAACATAGCAAACCGGCAACATCTGTCAGTCAAGCGCTATATCCGATTGCCAAACATTTAAAAACTGCACTGTTGATACATATCCTGCATAAAACACCGAAAGAATCTGTGCTCGTGTTTACACGAACCAAACATACTGCGAAAAAAGTCGCGCAGAAACT
>Ga0310811_10008242_pt1 | contig 13399 bp, 6 predicted proteins | sample YCmetagenome_FD_207642 | JGI IMG/M metagenome (GOLD analysis project Ga0310811, IMG submission 207642) | Soil microbial communities from experimental microcosm in Duke University, North Carolina, United States - YC | ecosystem: Engineered > Artificial ecosystem > Soil microcosm > Unclassified ... | reverse complement strand
GGCACTTCCGGCACGACGATCGGCGGTCCGGGACTCTTCGCGAATGAGATCGATGCCAATACCGGCCCCGGCCTCACGCTCGTCTCCTCCACGACGAACACGGTCACCGGGAACAACATTCTCGAAAACGGCACCTATGGCATCATCGCCACCGGCGCCTGTACCGGGACGACGATCAGCGGGAATACGATCACCGGGAATATCACCGCGCCGGTGGATCTTTCCGGGTCGACCGGGATTACTTATACGCCTTGATTTTGGGAGCCTCGCGCGAGGACGCGGGGACGCAGAGAAAGCTCTAAGGAAAGCAGGAAATATCTCCGGAAGGATGGGCCTGCTTCCGGCAGGCCGACCTTTGCTGAGGGCTGGGATGGAATTGGGCTTCAGGTTGGCCCGGTTGATAGGGCCTATAGGACGTATAGGACTTATAGGGCCTAGAGGTTTTTTGGATGGCTCGTCATCCGTTGCGATGGCTGCCTTTGAACAAGTCGGCTCATCGGGAGATTCGCCCTCCCCTCTGGACGATGAGCCCGCGGCTGCGGGCCTTTTTCGATCCGATCGCCGATGTTGCCGAGATCTCCCGATTTAACCTCGGAGCGAGATGACTTCCAGGCCTGCAAGTCGCCGGGCGTGGGCTAGGGTGTCGATCTCCTCCGGCGTCTTGTCGTCGCGGATGCGGTGGATGCGTGGAAATCGTAGTGCCAGCCCGCTCGCGTGCCGCTGGCTGGGCTGGATCGAGTCGAATGCGATCTCGAGCACGACCTCCGGCCGCACGTCGAAGACGCGCCCGCGCTGCCGCACGATCGAACCGAGGAACCGCTCGGTGAACGCCGCGATCTCCACGTCGGTCAGGCCGCTGTAAGCCTTGCCGATATTGAGGAGCTCGCCCGTGCGCTCGTCGCGCACCGCGAAGGTGTAGTCGCTTAGGACACCCTTGCGCTTGCCATGGCCGTACTCGACCGAGACGACGACGCAATCGAGGGTCGCAAATGCCTTCTTCAATTTCACCCAGGACATGCCTCGCCGGCCGGGCGTATAGGCGCTGAGCGGGGACTTCGCGATCAGGCCCTCGTTGTTGCGGCCGCGCGCGGCGAGGAAGGCGATTTCTATTTCCTCGGAGGACCTTGCGCGGGTGATCGGCAGCACCTGCAGGGGATCTGCCAGCGACACTCCCTCCAGCAGGCGTCGACGCGCCTCGAGCGGCTCGCGAAAGACGGACCGGCCATTCAGCCAGAGGAGGTCGAAGGCGGTGAAGGTCACCGGCACTTCCTCGGCCATGAACAAATCGCGCTCCACGCGCCCGAGCCGCTTTTGGAGTTCGAAAAACGTCAGCGGCTTTCCGTCGCGCCACGCCACGATCTCACCATCGAGCACGAACTCCGCTCCCACACGCAAAGCGGCGGCAGCGATCTCGGGAAAGGTGGCGGTGACCGGCTTGAGATCGCGCGAATAGATCGCCACTTCGCCGCCCGCGCAATGCAACTGCGCGCGGATGCCATCCAGCTTGTCTTCGAGCCAGACCTCCGTCGCTCGCTCCGTGGTATCGTCGACCGGCGCGGTCATGCGATCCCAGACGGACTCACCCGTTGGCTCCGGGCTGGCAAGCATGCATTTCAGCGGACGGAAGGGTTGCAGTTCCACCCCGGCAAGCTCATCCCGCCGCGCACGCAGCGCGGTTTCCCCAAGGTCGCCGAGGAGCATGTGCACCTCGCGCACCGTCTCCGGCTCACGAACGAAGGCGGCGGCGACGGCGTCCTCGACCAGACCTTCTTTCAGGCCAATGCGCAGGTCTCCGGTGAGGATCTTGACCAGGGTCTTCGCATCGAGGGCGGAGAGCCGTCGCAGGCGGTCCTCGAGCAGTGCGGATTTGGCCGCCGGACCGCGTGCCTGCTCGATGTGGGTGAAAAACTCGCTCGTCTCCGCGAGGGACATGGCCTCGCCCTGCGCGTTCGCGGCCAGCGCTTCCTCCGTGGTCAGCCCGGCGTCGTTGTGCCGGCGCGAGATCCCCTGGAGATCGGACGGGGTCAGCCCCGAGGCGGCGAGCAGGGCGCGCCGGATAATCGCTCCGCCGAGCTGGAGGGGACGCGCCGCCGCCTGGGGAAAAGCCCGGCCGGTCAGCCAGGTGGCGGCAAGAGGCAATTCGCCATCGTCGAGACGTTGAAAATACTCCGCGAGCAGCCGGATCTTGACCAGCTTTCCGGTCGTCGCCGCGATCTCTTCGCAGACGGCGGAGAAGCCGGAGAATCCATGATCCGCCGCAGCATTCGCCAGCGTCTCTCTCGGCATGGCCACGACCGTGGCTGGAGAGCCGAGCGAGAACTCGAGCTGGTCCGCCGCGGTGAGGGCCCAGGCCTCGATCCCACGGGCGCGAAGGTCACGGGCGAACTCCCGGGCGAAACCATGGAGCGTGAGCACACGCTTCGGCTGGACCATTTCCACGTAACGGAGGAGATCGGGATAGTCGGCGTGATCGGAGAGCGGAAAAGCCGCGTCCACCTGGTAGCGGTGTGCCGCGCCGCCATCCATCGCCCACCCGGTCAGCACCGCGACCCGGCGATGCTTGATCTTCCGCAGCATCGCCGAGCCCGCAACGCTCGGCGGGCAGATGAGCACATGGTTATCGAGCGCGAAGTCGGCGGAGTATTTCTCGTAGGCGGGGAACTTCACGCCCATCGATTCGTAGACCTGCGACATGTTCCAGACCGAGCCGTGCAGGGCGATCGGCAGCCCGGCGGCGGCAACCGCGAAAAGAATCTCCTGCGCCTTGCCGAGCGAGTAGCCGAGCAGCACGGGGGTGGCCCCGTCCTCGCGCGCCTCGAGGCAGAACTTCACGACGCTCGCCACGACCCGATCCGCCGGTGGAAACGTATACCGGGGCAGGCCGAAGGTCGTCTCCATGATGAGCGTGTCCGCCGGCCGGGCCTCGGCGGGCTCGGAACTCAAGCCCGCGCGCAGCTTGAAGTCACCGGTGTAAAGCAGCGTGCCCGCGTTCCCCTCGACGAGACATTGCGCGGAGCCGAGGACGTGGCCCGCGGGCAGAAGCTCGATCTCGAAATTCCGCAGCCTCCGCTTCTCGCGATAGGGCAGGATGTGCTCGCGCCCGGCGGCCTCGCCCATCCGCGCGCGCATCAGGCGCGAGGTGGCCTCAGTGAGGATGGACTCGCGATGGCGGCCGGTGTGATCGCTATGCGCGTGCGAGACGAAGGCGAAGTCCCGCGGGCCGCGTGGATCGAGCCAAAGATGCTCCACCGGCAGATGGACACCCCATTCGTAACGCACCTCGATCATCGCAAAAGAAGATACGCATCCCGACGAAAATGCGACCGTTGCAATCACACGAACTTTCCGGCAGGCTCCCCGAAAATTCCGCCCCCACGGACATGCCAAATCCCTCCCGCCTTTTCCTCGCCAGCCGCATTGCGCTGATCACCACCGCCATGAGCTTCGCGATTCGCGGAGACATCATCGCCTCGCTCGGACAGCAATTCGCGCTGAACAACGAGCAGCTCGGCTGGATCGCGGGCACCGCCTTCTGGGGCTTCACCCTGGCCATCCTGATCGGCGGACCGCTCTGCGACGCCCTGGGCATGAGATGGCTGCTCCGCCTCGCTTTCGTCGGACACTTCGCCGGCATCTTCCTGACGATCTTCGCGCAGGGATTCTGGAGCCTTTTCGCGGGAACGCTGGCCATCGGCATCGCCAATGGCTCGGTGGAGGCGGCGTGCAACCCACTCGTGGCCACCCTGTACCCGAACGACAAAACGAAGATGCTGAATCGGTTCCACGTCTGGTTTCCAGGTGGGATCGTGGTTGGCGGTCTGGTCTCCTTCGGGCTCTCGGAACTCGGCGTTGGCTGGCAATGGAAAATGGCCACCATGCTGATCCCGCTCGCCGTTTACGGAGTCTTGTTCTTCGCCGCCAAGTTCCCGCAGACCGAACGCGTGGCGGCCGGCGTGCCGGCGGGGGCGATGTTTGCGGCCTGCCTGCGGCCGATGTTTCTGATCATTGCGGTCTGCATGCTGATGACCGCCTCGACCGAACTCGGGCCCAACCAGTGGATCCCGAGCATCCTGACGACCTCGGCGGGTGTCTCCGGCATCCTGGTGCTGGTGTGGATCAATGGCCTGATGGCGCTCGGACGCCAGTTCGCCGGCCCGGTCGTACACCGGCTGTCGCCTCCGGGCATGCTTCTTTTCTCGGCGGTTTTCTCCGCCATCGGGTTGTTCCTGCTTAGTATCGCGAGCGGGTGGGCGACTTTCGGAGCGGCGACCGTTTTCGCGATCGGAGTTTGTTATTTCTGGCCGACCATGCTCGGGCTCACCGCGGAGCGGGTGCCGAAGAGCGGCGCCCTGGGCCTTGCGATCGTGGGCGGGCTTGGCATGCTGGCGGTCAACTTTGTACTGCCCGCGATTGGGCATGTTTACGACACGCAGGGCGGCAATGCGGCCCTGCGCGTGGTTGGGGTCCTGCCGGTTATCCTGATCTTCGTCTTCGGAGCGATCTTGCTAAGGGATCGGGCCAAGGGCGGGTATCACGCCGAGCATCTCGAGAAGCACTGACTTGGTATGGTTTTGGACTGGGTGGCGCCGGCGCTGAACGAAGTCTCACCTTAGATAAAAGTCGGCTCGGCGGGAGCCTTGTTGCCTCGTTCGCTCCCGCTCTCTCGCCCTGCGGGCTGTGCTTTGCACAGGCTATACCGAAGGGCCCCGCCCTTCGGTATTCTCCCCTCTAGACGATGGCCCGCGGCTGCGGGCCCTTTTTGAGCTAGAGGCCTTCGGGTCGATTGGCGATGGATTAAATGCGCTGACTTCCCCTCCCGCGACAGATCAGGCTTGGGGAGGGTTTCCGACCGGTGGCTTCCGTCGTGCGGCCTTGAAAACCAGCACCGCGAGGCCGCTGAGCACAACCAGCGCGAGAGGTGAGGGCTCGGGGACGGCGACCAGGCTTTGCATCTGGGAGGCGAAGGCGTAGCCGAGGGCCTGCTGGCCGGCGGCATTGAAATGCAATTTGTCGGAGTTCAATCCGAAGCTGTCGGTATTCACGAGCTTCGTAAGGGGGTCCGCGGCGTCCACGGCAACTTGGGCGGTCCGCACGGTGTTTCGATCCGCGGCGGCTCCCGTCCCGGTTTGCGCGGAGGAGAGCTCCCCAAGCACAAAGGGCAGGCTCGCCCCGTAGGTCAGCCGGATGTCGGCGATGAAGGCGGTGAGATTCAGCTGGTAGTTCGCGCTCTGCGCGGCGATGGCGTCGCTTTCCCCCTGCATCCAGATCATGCCGTCGATCTTGATCGTGGCGCCGGGATTCGCGGCCTTCAGCGCGTTCAGGCCGTTGAGGACCGTGCTTTGGAAGGTCTTGTACTGGGCGCCGTCGCTGGCGGACGAGCCCGTCCCGTCCGCCTTCCACTGCGTGTAGAGATTCGTCCCTCCGGGCGAATACTTCAGGATGGCCACCATCTCGCCCATGGACGCGTAGTAATCGGCCATCGAGCGTCCGAAGGTGATATCCGGACCAAACGTCGCGCTGTTCGCGATCGACCCCGGGTAAAGCGTGGTGAGACCGCCGCTGTAGGTGGAGTAGAAGAGCACATCGGTCTGATGCACCTGCAGATTTGCCGGGAGATCCGTGATCGGAGCCCGGCCGTCTCCGTTGGATTGCCCACCGTCCAGGAAGACATGGATCGTCGTCGCATGCCCCGGAAACCCGATCAGAAGTGCTCCTGCGGCGCAAAGGCACCCAAGGAGAAATCGGAAGCAATGCCGACGGGGTAAGCCGTCCCGAACATCAAAAGCAGGCATCGGTGAGCAATCTCAAGAAGGGAGAGGCCTGCTACGATCAACGCCGGGCAGCCGCACGGCGGCGCGTGCAGAGAAGGAGGACTCCGCCCAGCAACAGCAGGCTCCAAAGCTGCGGCTCCGGAACGGCGGTGACCGTCAGCGTGCCGGAGGAGTTGGTCGCGAAGGTCGTACCGCCGAAGATCGCATTGAGCTGCGCGACCGTATAGATCGCCGGGGCGAGGAAGACGCCCGTGGTCGCATCGAGCAGAGTATGAACCGTCTCCGAGCCGGAGAAATTCAGATTCACCGTCGAGTCGGCGAAGACCGTGAGATCGCCCAGATTGTTGATCGAATTGAAGTTCCCAAGCGTGAGCGTCCCGGTGGAAGCGACGGTGACGCCGCCCAGGCCGAGCACGCCGGTGGCATCGGTCGCCAGGGTGCTATTCGCGCCGACCAGCGTCGGACCCGCGTAGGTATTGGCGCCCGAAAGGGTGATCACGCTGCCCGCACCGACGCCGGAGGTCTTCAAGCCACCCGAGCCGGAGAGAAGCCCGCCCAGACCGATGGCGAAAGCGCCGGTGCCGTCGGCATTCGCGGCCCTGAAGGTAATATTCCCCCCCGCCGTGCCAAGGGTGATCGGCATCGAGGAGGTCCAGTTCGCCGTGGCGCCCACGGTTCCTCCGGAGAGGGCGATCGAGCTCGTGAACGTGCCGGTGCCGTTGTTCACGATTCCCCCACTACCGATATAGAGGCTGCCTCCGGTCACGTTGAGCGCCCCGGTGCCGGCGGTGGAAGCGGCAAAGGTAGTCGCGCCGGAAACGGTCTGGCCAAAGTTCACCCGGGCCACCGTCGCCGTGCCGCCGCTGATGTTTACGACGGCCGAAGAGGCCACCGTCTGCGCGGTGCCGATCCCCAGATCGGCAGCCGTGGAGAGACTCCCTCCGGTCAGATTCAGGGTCCCGCTGCCGGTGGTGCCGCTGCCGAACTGGAAGCCCACGATGGCTGGAGTCGTGCCGGTCAGGTTGACCGCTCCCCCGGAGATCACGAGCTTCCCAACATTTGCCCCGCTTCGTCCGATCACGAGATTGTTGCCCGAGCCCATGTTCAAGGTCCCGCCGCTGCTGACGGTGATGAGGCCGCTACCGGCGTTGCCGGTTTGAAACGTTCCGCCAGCGGTGACAGTCGCGCCGGAGCCGATGACCAGTCCGCCGGTCCCCGCAGCCGGATCTCCGATATTGATCGAATGCCCCGCCCCGGTCGTCGCGGCGTAGGTGCCGCCGGTCAAAGCCAGGGTACTCGACACGGCGACAGCCGTACTGGAGCCTCCCGCAGTACCATTCAGAAACGCGGTGGATCCTCCGCCCAGGGTCAGCGTCTGGCCGGCCGTGGCAAAGGTGATGCCTTTTTGATTGAAGACGCTGTTGATCGTCGCGCCGCTGTTGACGGTGAGGATGCCGGTGGCGCCGTTGTTCGTGCCGAGGGTGATTGTTCCGCCCGCGAAGGTGTAGTTGCCGCTCCCGGCAGCGTTGATTGTCATCGCGTTGGCCCCTTGAGTGCCTGAAACGGTGACGGTGCCCGCGGCACCGGTGCCGCTGCCGAAAATCGCCGTATCGATCGGAGCAAAGGTCAGCGAGGTCGCGGAATTGATGGCCGCAGTCGCATTGGCGTTCATGGTGACAATCCCCGTCCCGGTATCGATGGACAGGATCGTGGTGCCTGCCGGAAACGCGGTCGAAGAGACCGCCTGCCCCGCCACCAGAAGAGCGGCATTGGCCGGTGACAGCGTGATGGTGGCCGTGCCGGTGGTCGTGGCCGCCGTGGTCGGGGCGATCACCGTCGGGCTATAGGTCACATCGGCCGCGCCGTTCGAAAAGGCCGCACCCGATGCCGGTGCCGCATTGGCCCAGGTCCCGCTTCCGTCGCTCCCCGAGGCCGGGGTCAACAACGGATCCCAAGTCAGATTGGCGCCATGGGCCGGCATGCCGGAAAACAGAAACGCCGCGAAAACGGCGCCGAGCGATCTGGTCGGGATTTTGAACTGGGGATGCTCTTGGTTTTTGAAAACGAGGGTGGATTTCATGGAAGGAAGAAGGGAGCGGTTCGGGTTGAGAGAGAGAGTCATGCCGGGGGGCAGGAGCGGAGGGATCGAAGTTTTGAAAAGCCTCGCATAACCCGCGGAAGTACTTGGTAGTCCTCAAAAGTGGGGACACTTCCGATTGGGATTCCTCCCGAAAAAAACGCGATTCCCGAACCGCGAGGGTGAAGTGTTTCGAGTCAGCGGTTGCGCGCGGCGTCCGGTTTTTGCGAGGGTGACGGATGCTCTCAATATCCGGCGTGACCAAATCCTTCGCGGGTCGCGTGCTTTTCGAAAATGCGTCGATCCAGATCAACCGCGGTGACCGCATCGGTCTCGTGGGCCCGAACGGCGCGGGCAAATCCACCCTTTTCTCCCTGATCCTCAAGCAGGACGAGCCCGATGAAGGCGCGGTCTCGCTCCAGCGCACGGCCACGCTCGGCTTCCTTCCACAGGAAAGCGCTCCCGCGGGCAACGAGACGGTGCTCGATCTCGCGACCGGGCGCGCCGGGGCGCTCGGCGAGCTCGATCCCGAGGATCCCGATGCCGATCTCTCCGCGGAATACGAGGCCATGGGCCGTGAGCCGAAGGCGAAGCGCATCCTCTCGGGTCTCGGCTTTCGCGAGGCCGACGTGGACAAGCCCGCACGCACCTTCTCGGGCGGCTGGGTGATGCGCGCCCACCTAGCGCGCCTGCTCGTCCTCGAGCCGGATCTCCTGATGCTCGACGAGCCGACGAACCACCTCGACCTCGAGGCCCTGCGCTGGTTCCAGGAGTATCTGCGCAGCTATCCCGGCGCATTTTTCGTGATCTCGCACGACCGCGAGTTCCTCAACGAGCTGACGAACACGATCATCGAGATCCGCAACCGGCGCCTCTGGCGGTATACCGGCAACTACGACAAATACCTCACCCAGCGTGCCGCCCAGCAGGAGCAGTACAAGCAGGCCTACGAGAACCAGCAGCGCGAGATCGCGCACCTGCAGGAGTTCATCGACCGCTTCCGCGCCAAGGCCAGCAAGGCGGCGCAGGCGCAGGAGCGCATCAAGCAGCTCGCCCGCATGGAGCGGCTCGACCCGCCCGAGACCGAGGCGAAGACGGTGCACTTTTCCTTCCCGCAGCCGCAGCGCTCGGGCCAGCGCGTGATTTCGCTCGCCGGGGTCGACCAAGCCTATGGGGAACCGCCGAATCAAAAATGGGTTTATCGCGGGCTCGATTTCGAGGTCGAGCGTGATCAACGACTGGTCCTCGTCGGACCGAACGGCGCCGGCAAATCGACGCTGCTGAAGATCCTGGCCGGAGTCGTGCCCATCCTGGCGGGCACCCGCGAGCCCGGTCATAACGCGAAGATCGGCTACTACGCGCAGTACCGCGTGGAGATGCTCGACGAAAAACGCACCGTCCTCGAGGAAGCCAAGGCGGACTCGAGAAATGCGAGCGAGGAATTCGCACGCACCGTGCTGGGGGCGTTCCTTTTCCGCGGTGACGATGTCTTCAAGCCGGTGAGCGTGCTGAGCGGCGGAGAAAAAAGCCGTCTGGCGCTGGTGAAGCTACTGCTCGATCCGCCGAATCTCCTGCTCATGGATGAACCGACGACGCACCTCGACATCCCGAGCATCGACGCGCTCATCTCGGCCTTGCAGCGGTACGAGGGAACGATCGTCTTCATCAGCCACGACGTTTACTTCATCCGCGCGATCGCGAAGAACGTGCTGCATGTCGAGGCAGGCCGGACGACATTCTACCCGGGCGATTACCAATATTTCCTCGATAAGACCTCGGCGACTTCCGAGCGCGACGCGCTGGTCTCCGGCGAGCGCGCGGCAGTCGAGGCGAGCGCCCCGGCGCCCGAGCGGCAGCGTATCTTCAAGACCAAGGAGCAAAAGCGCGCCGAAGCGGAAGCCCGCAATGCGATCGCCAAACAGCGCCGCGATGCCAAGGCTCTCGTGGACAAACTGGAAGCCGAAGTCCTCGCCCTCGAGGCCAAACAAAAAGAGCTGACCGAAAAGCTGGAGAACCCCCAATCCGGCACCAATACCTTCGCGGTGAACCGCGAGCTGGCTGGTGTCTCGGAGGATCTGGAACAAAAGACCGCCGCCTGGGAAAAGGCCGCGGAGGCCCTCGGCGAGCTCACCAATGCGAACTAAACAGGATTGACAGGATTTGCAGAATTAACAGGAGAAGAACGTTCAAACGCTCGCAGGAATGTGGCGCTCGGTATGGCAAACTGAATAAGATCTGCTGTCACCACGGGACAGGAGACAGGGGACCGAGCTCTTCTTAAAATCCTGTTAATCCCCGTAATCCTGCAAAATCCCGTTTAGTTTTCACTCATGGCCGTACTTCAACTCCGTAATACCACGCTCCGCTACGGCGGCGCACCGCTGCTCGATGGGGTCGATTTTCAAATCGATGCCGGAGAGCGCGTCTGCTTGATCGGCCGCAACGGAGCCGGAAAAACGAGCCTGATGCGCGTCCTCACCGGCGAAGAAGGTCTCAGCGGCGGCGAACTGATCCGCCCTCCCGGCACGGTGATCACCCGGCTCGAGCAGGAAGTCCCCGCAGGGATGAAGGGCACGGTCGAGGAAGTCATCCGCGGCGGCCTTTCCAAGGAACGCCACGAGGAGGACTGGGAGTCGGACTACCGTCTCGCCACCCTCGCGGAGGAAATGGGACTGCCCGAGCAGGCGGATTTCTCCTCGCTCTCCGGAGGCTTGAAGCGCCGCGTGCTGCTGGCGCGGGCATTGGCGGGATTACCCGACGTCCTGCTGCTGGACGAGCCGACGAACCATCTCGACCTCGACTCAATCCTCTGGCTCGAGAAATTCCTGCTGGAGCAGAAGCTGACGCTTTTCTTCGTCACGCACGATCGCGCGTTCCTTCGCAAGCTGGCGACGCGCATCGTCGAGCTCGACCGAGGCAAGCTCACGAGCTGGGCCTGCGACTACGACACTTTCCTGATCCGCAAAGCCGCGGCGCTCGAGGCTGAGGAAAAGCAATGGGCCGCCTTCGACAAAAAGCTCGCGCAGGAAGAGGCCTGGATCCGTCAGGGCGTGAAGGCCCGCCGCACCCGTGACGAGGGCCGCGTGACCGCACTCAAGAAGCTGCGCGTCGAACGGAGCCAGCGACGCGAGCGCGAGGGCAAGGCGAAGATCGAGGTACAGGAAGGCACGCTCTCGGGCCAGAAGGTCATCCAGGCCAAGAACGTGAGCTTCTCGTATGGGGAGACGCCGATCGTGAAGGAGCTCACGGCGACGATCTGGCGCGGCGACAAGATCGGCATCATCGGACCAAATGGCAGCGGCAAGACGACGCTACTACGCCTGCTGCTGGGCCGGCTCGAGCCACAGTCGGGCGAAGTGAAAGCTGGCACCGCCTTGCAGGTGGTCTATCTCGACCAGTTGCGCGACCAGATCGATGGCGAAAAGACGGTCGCACAGAATGTCGCGGGCAACTCCGATACCGTGGTCTTCCAGGGCCGGGATCGAAACATTCACAGCTACCTGCAGGATTTCCTGTTCCGGTCGGATCGCATCCGCATGCCGGCGAAACTCCTCTCCGGCGGGGAACGCAATCGCTTGCTGCTCGCACGGCTTTTCCTTCAGCCAGCCAACGTCCTGATCCTAGACGAACCGACGAACGATCTCGATGCCGAAACGCTCGAACTCCTCGAGGAGTTGCTGATCGACTACTCCGGCACGCTACTCCTCGTCTCGCATGATCGTGAGTTCCTCGATCGGGTCGTGACGGGCACCCTCGTCTTCGAAGGTGAGGGCCGCGTCCTGGAATACACGGGCGGCTACGAAGACTGGCTGCGCCAGCGGAAGGCAGCGATCGCGGCGCTCGAAGCGAAGCCGGAACCGGTAAAGGAAGCACCACGTGGCAAGAGCGAACGCCCGCGGAAATTCCTCAATCGCGAGCAGAAGGAGCTCGACGAGATGCCGAACCTGATCGAGCAGCTCGAGATCGACCACGCATCCGTCACGGAGCGACTGGCAGCCCCGGAGACCTATCAAGGCGACCCGGCCCTGCCCGTGAAGCTGAAGGCGGAACTGGCCGCACTGGAAGCGCGCACCCAGGAGACCTTCGCCCGCTGGGAGGAGCTCGAGGCGCTCCGCGCGGCTTGCGCGGAGCCCTCGAAAGACTGACGCGGCCGCCTACTGGGTGCCGAGCGTGATCGTAAAGGTCTGCGCGGCCCCGATGGTGGCGCCAGTGACGTCGAGCGGGTTGCCCGTGCCGGTGCCAACGGTCACGTACTTGCCGTTCGTGCTGCGGAGCGCGACGCTGTCGCCGTTGACGAGGGCGCCGGTGGTGCCGTTCGTCTTGACGATCGTGAACTGCTCGAAGCCGCCGGCCCGTCGGCGATTCGCGGAAAGCACGCCACCCCCGCCGCCTTCGGCGCTGAGGAGCAGGCCATCGTAGGTCTGGAGGTTGATCACGTCATTCGCGCTCAAGGAGCCGCCGTTCGTATCGTCGGCACTGAATTTCTCCCAGTTGCCGATCGAGGTCCGATTCGCGGTGGTCGTGGAGTTGCCGCCCAATTCGGCGGAGACGTAGCCGGTCGAGGCATGGAAGCTGATCATCGGATCGTATTTCCGGATGAAGAGCCAGTCGAGGTCCACGGCTCCATCGAGGAACTGGATCTTCAACGTGTGCGTGCCCCAGGCGAGGGTTTTCTGCCCGAGGCTGATCGTGTCGAATGTGTTCACGTTGCCGGTCGATGGCAGGGTGACATCGCCGAGCGAAGTTCCATCGACATAGAGACGGACTCGCTTGCCCGCCGTCGCGGCGGAATAGCGGATCGGGAACTTGTAGTTGCCGGGGCTGAAGTAGATTTTGTTGAACTGGATCCACTCGTTCGCGGCGGTGTTCGTGACCGCCCACCCGCTGCCCGTGAGGGCGCGAATGTCGAGATCGCCACTGCGGCGATAGACCTGCCCGCTCGAGTTGCCGGCGGTCGTGTCCATGAACGCGTCCGCCGCCTCCGCCTCGAGCCGCAGGGTGACAGTGCGCAGGTCGGTGTATTGGCGGACGATATTCACGTACTGACTCGGAAAGTCGTAACGGGGAGAACTGATCGCGCGATAGATTCCCGCCCACTCGCGGACGTCGTTCCACCCCTCGATCACGGTGAAGTTCGCGTTGCTCGCGACGGCCGCGTCGAGACCGGCAATGAGGGTGTCGCCATTGACTCCGGAGCCGTCCACCTTGTTGTGGTTCACGACGAGATTCGGGCTGTTGTAGTTGGGATCGGCGGGATTGTAGACGTTCGGGTTGATGAAACCGGGGACGGAGGTGCCGGCCGTGAAGTTATCCAGCACGGTGTAGGTGAAGGCGGTCGAGGGCGGCCCGAACCAGCTGTTCACGCCAAGCACATCGGCCTGGGTGAGCGAGCTCGGATCCTGGTTCGTGGAATTCGCCCAGCCACCGTCGATGATGAACCACGGCCGCACGCCGTAGGCGGCGTTGAACTGGTCCGAGATGTACTGGAGCATCAGCTTCGCATTGCCGGGCTGATTGACGAACCACGTCGGCGAGATCGACCACCATTGGA
>Ga0310811_10008241_pt1 | contig 13400 bp, 11 predicted proteins | sample YCmetagenome_FD_207642 | JGI IMG/M metagenome (GOLD analysis project Ga0310811, IMG submission 207642) | Soil microbial communities from experimental microcosm in Duke University, North Carolina, United States - YC | ecosystem: Engineered > Artificial ecosystem > Soil microcosm > Unclassified ... | reverse complement strand
GCGATACCGGCGCTCGCGAACACGATCGCGATCGTGGTGCCGATGACGCCGCTCGCATCGGGATTCGAAAAGAATGCCGTGTAGGCGTGCACCCCGAATTCGCCGTGCGGGCCGCTCAGACTCAACACCACCAGACGGGCGAGCGGGTAGATGACGAGGGGGCCGAGCACGAGTACGGCGACGAAAATCACATGCAGTTGAGCGAATCGTTCACGGCGCGCGCCGGCTTCGGCATGCGCCGCTGGATTCGCGCTAGCGATTTCGCCGTGCGAATGCTCCATTTCGCCGAGGAGCACCCCGCCGGCGTCAGGGTTGGACGAGGACGACATGATCCGCCTCATAGCTGAGCGATACGCGCGCGCCCTTCTCGGGCGCCATGCCGTGCCCGCGGGCCGCCGTGACGAGCACGGCGGTTTCGGGCATCGCATCGAGTTCGACCGAGACCGACAACGCCGGGCCGTACCAATCGACCGACGCGATCGTGCCGTGCAGATGGCCGCCGCCCAGCGGCGCGAGACGCAAGCTCTCCGGTCTCAAGCACGCGAGCCGGTCTCGCTCGCTGTAGCGGGCATCGCCGATCGGAAAGGCAATGCGCGGCGGCAAGAGATTGGCCGCGCCGAGGTAGCGGGCCACGAACGCGTCGACAGGCGCATCGTAGAGCGCCTGGGGCGGGCCGAGCTGCGCGATGCGGCCATCGCGCATCAGCAGCGTGCGATCGGACAGGACGAGCGCATCGTCCTGATCGTGTGTCACGCAAACGATGGTGAGATTGGGCAACCGCTCGTGCAGCGCCTTCAATTCGGAGCGCACCGACGCGCGCAGATTGGCGTCGAGCGCGGACAGCGGCTCGTCCAGCAGCAGCACGTCGGGCTCGATCACGAGCGCGCGCGCGAGCGCCACGCGCTGCTGCATGCCGCCAGAGAGCTGGGCCGGCATGATGTGCCCGGCATCGGCGAGTTGCACGAGCTTGAGCGCGTCGGCGACGCGTCGCGCGATCTCGGCCCCGCTCGTGCGTCGCGCCCGCAGACCGAACGCGACGTTCTCGAACACGCTCAAATGCGGAAACAGCGCATAGTTTTGAAACAGCAGCCCGAGGTTGCGCCGGTGCGCGCGCTCGTGCGTCAAATCGCGGCCGGCCACGAGCAGGCGCCCGGCCACGTAATCCGCCTTGACGAACCCGGCGATGAACCGCAGCAGCGTCGTCTTACCGCAGCCGCTGCGCCCGAGCACGGTCATGAACTCGCCGCGCCCGATCGAGAGCGACAGGTCGTCGAGCACCGTGCGCGCGCCGAAGCGCACGCTCAAGCGCTCGATCTCCACACCGCCCGCGCGCACGGCGTTCATCTCTTTGCTCGAGCGCGCGAGCGCGTCGTGCGCGCCGCGATAAGCCAGTCCTGCCGTATTCACCGGGTCGGTCCTTTCGTCGACGATCGATCGATGCTTACTGCTTGGGCTTGACGACGTCGGTCTGCTTACCCGAAGCGCCGATCACGTCGTTCTTCCAGCGAGCCGTCCAGTCGGCCTTCTTCGCCATCACGTTGGTCCAGTCGACGGGGATCAGCTTCACGCCGGAGATCGCTTGCTTGACGGCCTCGCCGTTCTTGCCCGCCAGCTTCACGTCGGTGCGGCCCGGAATACCGAAGATATCGGGCACCTTAGCCTGCACGTCCGCCGACATCAGGTAGTCGATCAGCTTTTTGCCTTCGGCCTGGTTCGGTCCGTTCTTGATGAGACCGATTGCGTAGGGAAGCTGGAACGTCGTCGGCTGGCCGCCGGCCTTCTCGGTCAAGAAAATGGGCTTGAGCGTCAGGCCGCCGTTGGCCGCGTCGTCGAGGTCCATTTGCAGGTCGCCGTTCGCCACGGAAATCTCGTTGCGCGAAAGCAGGACGTCGAGGTAGCCCGTGCCCTTCGTGTGGAACTTGGCGCTCTGTTCGAGCTTCTTCAAATAATCGAACGCCTTGTCCTCACCCATCAGCGACGTGGTCAGGATGATCACCGCCATGCCGTCGCCGGCCGTGGCCGGGTTCGAGTAGGCGATCTTGCCGTTGTAGTCGGGGTGCAGCAGATCGGCGAACGTCTTCGGCTGGTTCTTGACGAGCTCCGGGTTGATTGCGAACGAGAAGTAGTTGTTCACGAACGTCGCCCATGCGCCGTTGCCGGCCTTCGCGATCGTCGGCACGTTCTTGTAGTTCACGCTCGAATACGGCTGAAGCAGGCCGCTCTGGTCGGCTTGCTGAATGAACGGCGGCAGCGTCACGATGACGTCGGCCTTCGGCGCATCTTTCTCGATCGTGGCGCGGTTCACGACTTCGCCGCTGCCCGCCGTGACGATGTTCACCTTCACGCCTTCCTTCTTCTCGAAGGCCGGCAGGACATCCTTGTACAGATTCTCTAGGCCGTCGGCCGTGTACAGCACGACGGAGTCGGCAGCGTGGGCCGGCAGGGCGAATCCCTCGAACAACGCGCAAGCGGCGAGCGCCGCGAGCAAGCGGCTAAGGCCGGCCTTCGTACGGAGGGAAGGGCGCTGTGTCATGTCGATCTCCAAAGGTGTGAAGCGAGAATTTTTTTAGGGCACAGCAAGATTTACAGGGTTTGGTGACAACGCGATGACTAAACGTCACAAGTGCACGTTTTGACACAATTTGCCAATAAACTGCGCAATCGCTGCGACCGGAGCGACGCGCTTCGCACGTACGCCGCCCTATTCGCCACACTTTTATGGGAGACCCTCCGATGGCCGCTTCCTCGCCGATCCTGCTCACGCCCGGCCCCCTCACGACCGCGCCCGCCACGCGCGAAGCCATGTTGCGCGATTGGGGTTCGTGGGACGGCGCATTCAATCGGATGACCTCCAGCGTCTGCGCCGATTTGGTCCGCATCGCGCATGGGGAAGAGGAGTATGTCTGCGTACCGATGCAGGGCAGCGGCACGTTTTCGGTCGAAGCCGCCCTCGCCACGCTCGTGCCGCGCCAGGGCTGCGTGCTCGTGCCGAGCAACGGCGCCTATTGCGTTCGGATCATGCGCATGCTCGAACGCATGGGCATCGCCTACGTGACACTGCCGCTCGGCGAAGACGAGCCGGCCCGCGCGAGCGAGATCGAAGCGGCTTTCTTGCGCACCCCGCGCATCACCCACGTCGCTCAAGTCCACCTCGAAACGAGCGCCGGCTTGCTGAACCCGCTCGACGAGATCGCACACGTGTGTGCGCGCCACGACAAGCGGCTCATCGTCGATGCGATGAGCTCGTTTGGCGCGGCGCCGATCGATTTGCGAGGCTCGGGCATCGACGCGCTCGTCTCGGCGAGCGGCAAATGTCTCGAGGGCGTGCCGGGGATGGGGTTCGTCATCGTGCGCCGCGCGTTGCTCGAAACGTGCGCGCGGCGCTCGCCGTCGCTCGCGCTCGACCTGCACGATCAGTGGGCGTACATGGAAAAGACGACGCAATGGCGCTTCACGCCGCCGACCCATGTCGTCGCCGCGCTGCGCTGCGCGCTCGACGCATTCGCGGCGCAAGGCGGCCAACGCGCCCGCGGCGCGCGCTACGCGCGCAATTGCGCGACGCTCATCGAGGGTATGAAGGCGCTAGGGTTCCGGCCGTTTCTTCCGGCCGAGGTGCAATCGAACGTGATCGTCACGTTTCACGCCCCACGCGATCCGGCCTGGCGTTTCGCCGACTTCTACACGGCCGTGCGCGAAGGCGGCTACATCCTCTATCCGGGCAAGCTCACCGAGGTCGAGACGTTCCGCGTCGGCTGCATCGGCGCGATCGACGACGCGGACATGCGCGGGGCTGTGGCCGCTATCGCGCAAGCGCTGGAACAGCTCGGGATCGAAGTGCGCTGAGGCCCGCCTCGCGCAGCAGGCTCCGCCGCTTTACGCCGTGACGAGTTGCGGCCCGCGCGCGGCGATCGCCTTGGCGAGCGGGCGGGCCGGCGCGCGTTCCGTGACGAGATAGCGCACAAGCTCCATCCCGTCGATGCGCACGGGGGTGACGCGCCCGAACTTCGAATGATCGGCGACGACGATGGCCGTACTTGCCGCGCGCAGCATCCGGGCGCGCACTTCGGCGACCATGCGCGAGTAATCGGTCAGCGCACCGTCGGCCGAGATGCCGCCCGCGCCGACGAACGCGAAATCGGCGTGGTACTGCCCGAGCTGCTGCACGGTGTCCAGGCCGAAGACGGCGTCCTCGCCGTCGGAAAGCTCGCCGCCGAGCACCGTCACACGGTTCTCGTTACGCCGCCCGAGCAAGAGCGCGATGCGCCAGTCGTTCGTATAGATCGAGAGCCGGCGATGCCCTGTCAGCGCGCGCGCGACTGCTTGCGTGGTGCTGCCCGAATCTAGGATGACGGACGCGCCGTCCGGCACGAACTGGGCGGCGCGCAGCCCGATCGAGCGCTTGGCCGCCGCATGTTCGCCCTCTCTGACATCGAGATCGGGCTCGCGCCGGTCGACCGACAACGCACCGCCGTGCGTCGTCACGATAAGCCCGCGCTCGGCGAGCACGCGCAGATCGCGGCGAATCGTTTCGCGCGAAACGTCCAGCTCGGCCACCAGTTCGGCCACGGTGAGTGCCCCGTCCCGCGACAGGCGCGACAAGATGTGTTGATGACGTTGTTCTGCGAGCATCGCGCGGAGGGGCCGACGAGCGGCGGCATGGGGGCTGAAAAACGCGCGTATTGTAGTACGGCGTCACGTAGGGCGATGCGCCGGGGCGCCGGATAGCGCGTGGCGCCTCGCGCATCGATCGAGCGCGCCGCGCTCAGGGCCGCGGGCGCGCGACTGCCTACGCCTCGATGCGCTTGCGTGTCACGCCGAGCAGATCGGCCATCGCCACGCGCGCGGCGTCGGGCCGCCGCGTGCGAATCGCGTCGTACACGGCCGTATGTTGATTCAGCGCCGCGTTGAACACCTCGGCGCGCTTGGCATTGAGACGCAACTGCGCTTCGAGCGTGCGCTCGATCAGCGAACCGAGCGGCATCAGCAATTCGTTGTTGCATGCGGCGAGCACGCCCAGATGAAACCGCAAATCGGCGCGCACCCACTCGTCGATGTTGCGCGCGGCAACCATGGCGGCATGCGCCATCTCGAGCCCATCGAGCGATTCCGGCGTGTGCGCACGCGCGGCCAGCTCGGCCGCGTACGGTTCGACCATTTCGCGCATCTCCTGCAGCTTCAGCGCGAACGCCACAGGCGGCGCGACCTGGGAATACCATTCGAGCAGATCGGCGTCGAGCAGATTCCAAGCACTGCGACGCCTCACCTTCGTGCCCACCTTCGGCCGCGATTCGACGAGACCCTTCGATGTCAGCGTGCGCAGCGCTTCGCGCAAGACCGTGCGGCTCACGCCGAAGCTCTGCATGAGTTCGGCCTCCCGCGGCAGCAAGGCCCCGGGCGCGTGATCGCCGCGCAGAATGGCCGTCGCCAGCATGTAGGCGACGCGCCCGTGCAAATCGCGTTGAATCATTATTCTCCCTGGTGGTTTCAACCGATGACCGCCCTCGGCCCGCGCTCGAAGCGTGAGACATTCGACGCTTCGATCTCGACGCGCGGTCGACGACGAGGAGAGGCGTCTTAACGCGCCCAACCCGGCACATCGGCATGGGTCCGATTATCGCGGCCGCACGGCAAAGCGCAAGTGTTCCGCCCCCCACAGCATGACAGCGGAATCGATTTATCCTATTAAATACTATTAATAGTACTTCAAGTGAAAATGCTGTACGATTGGAAGATCGGAAATCGGAGACAGTCGGCGCATGGGTATGCGTCTTGACTGCACGCTCGTTATCGTTGACCAGATAGAAAAGAGGTTGCGCCCATGAAAATCACGAAGCTCGAGACATTCGTCGTCCCGCCCAGGTGGCTGTTTCTCAAGATCGAAACGGACGAAGGCATCGTCGGCTGGGGCGAGCCGGTGGTCGAAGGCCGCGCGCATACGGTGCAAGCCGCGGTGGAGGAGCTCTCCGACTACCTCGTCGGCAAGGATCCGCGTCATATCGAAGATCACTGGCAGGTCATGTACCGCGCGGGCTTTTATCGCGGCGGGCCGGTCTTGATGAGCGCGATCGCGGGCATCGATCAGGCGTTGTGGGACATTCTCGGCAAGCACCACGGCGTACCCGTGCACGCGTTGCTCGGCGGCGCGGTGCGCGATCGCATCAAGGTTTACTCATGGATCGGCGGCGACCGCCCGAACGATGTCGCGAACAATGCGCGCGCCGTCGTCGAGCGAGGCTTCAAGGCGCTGAAGATGAACGGCTCCGAGGAAGTGCAGATCGTCGACACCTACGACAAGGTCGAACACGTGATCGCGAACGTCGCCGCGGTGCGCGACGCGGTGGGGCCGCACGTGGGCATCGGCGTCGACTTTCACGGCCGCATCCACAAGCCGATGGCGAAGGTGCTCGCCAAGGAACTCGATCCGTACAAGCTGCTGTTCATCGAAGAGCCCGTGCTGTCGGAGAACGTCGAGGCGTTGCGCGACATCGTCAATCAAACCAACACGCCGATCGCGCTCGGCGAGCGGCTCTACTCGCGCTGGGATTTCAAATCGATCCTGGCCGAAGGCTACGTCGACATCATTCAGCCCGACGCCTCGCACGCGGGCGGCATCACCGAGTGTCGCAAAATTGCGTCGATGGCCGAGGCCTACGATGTCGGCCTCGCGCTGCACTGCCCGCTCGGCCCGATCGCGCTGGCCGCTTGCTTGCAGCTCGACGCCGTCAGCTACAACGCCTTCATCCAAGAGCAGAGCCTCGGCATTCACTACAACCAAGGCAACGACCTGCTCGACTACCTGCGCAACCCCGAAGTGTTCAAGTACGAGGACGGTTTCGTCGCCATTCCGCAAGGGCCGGGTCTCGGCGTCGAGGTCGATGAAGCGAAGGTGCGAGAGATGGCGAAAATCGGCCATCGCTGGCGCAATCCGGTCTGGCGGCACGCCGACGGCAGCGTTGCCGAGTGGTGATCGGCCGACGCCGCGATTCGTTGAATCGACGCGCCGCGAGCGGACGCTCCCCGCGCCCGCTCGCGGCTCGTTTCCCCCTCGGACGCCTCCAGCCGTAACACGTCACGTTCACGGACGTAACACTTTTTGCCGCCAAACGCCGCTCACGCCCGGCGGCGCTCTAGCGGCGTACGTCGGCCACATCGGCCGCGCTCCCCCAAAGCCTTGCCAGGCAAGCGTGCCGCCGTTTCGCAGCGGCGTGCGTCGAACCCTTGGCGCACTTCTTGCGCTCACCCTCCCGCAAAACGACAACTCAGGGAGAGCGGCCATGGGGGAGTTCATACCGGACTATCTGATCCGCGAGCAAACGGCGGTCGGCGCACTGGTGATGTTCGGCGTGCTGCGCGTGTTGGTGGCGATCGTCGCGCTCGGCCGAGGCTGGCCGATCGCCGTCGTCGAAAAATGGGCGGTAGCGGCCGCGGCCCTGTACTGCGCGCCGCAATTGATCGACTTGCTCACGCACAGCTACGTCGTGCCTTCGGCGATGGCCGAGCTGGAAGGCAAGGCGATCGGCGCGGCGATCGCGCTCTTTCTCTCACCTATTCTCAGTCACCGGCTGGGCTATGAATAACCGCAATCGATCATTGCGCGCCTGTGTGCTCGCGCCGTTTCATGCGGCGTGCAGCGCGCGCACGCCGGTACGCCAAGCGCGCCGCCCGCACCGATCGCCCCGTCGCGCACGGCTGGCTGCGGCCGGGGCGCCAGCCGCAAGACGCGTCATGGTTCGCGCGAATGCAAGGAGTGCTTCGTCTCATTCGTGAGACAACGCGGGCCGGGCCGCCCCCGCCTGCGTCGCCGACGGGCCGGGGGCAGCGGACGGCCATGAGGCGGTCGGCCCGAGCGCCCGCCGCCATCGCGGTGGTCAAATCAGCGCATCGCCGCGGCGCCGGGCGAACTATGCGCCAGCACGGCTGCGACGACGAAGATGCCGAGCATCACGAGCGCTTCCAAGTGCAGGATGTTGTTGAAGGTATGCGTATCGGTCGTCGACGCGGTCCGACGTAGCCGCGGCAGCGCCGACGTCCGGTTCAGCGCCCCCAATAGCACCGCGAGCAGCACCAGCGCGCCCTTGAGCGTGAGCACGTGGCCCCACGTGCTCTCCGAAAGCGGCGCGAACGAGCCGCCGAGCCCGCGCTGGGCGTTGAACAAGCCGGTGGCCACGACCACACCCAGCGCCATCGCCGCCACGCTCGATATGCGCGTCGCCATGCGAATCAACACGCCGCGCGTCGTCGAGGAATCGAGCGCGGGCAGAACGATGAGCCCGCCAGCCAAGACGATGCCGCCCCAAGCGCCGGTCGCGAGGATGTGCAGCGCCTGCACGGCCACGGCGATCGACCAGGGGCCGGCGTCGGCCGCGTGCCCGATCGACGCTTTACCCGCCGCCACCACGACAGCGGCAAGCCAAAACGCCGCTTGACCGGCGCGGCCGCCGCGGCTCGCCAGCGCCGCGGCCATGGCGAGCACCGCCCCGCCGAACGCAACGCACCAGGCCTGGCCGACGTGCGTTTGAACGATCACCGTCGGCACCGCGCCGAGCGCCATCCCGAGCCCGACGCCGCTCATCGAGGCGGACTGATAAAGCAGCCAAAGCAAGTCGGAGAGCGCGAGCGCGAAAGTGGCCGCGACGAGCGACGCGCGCGAGCGCTGCCAGGCAATGCGGGCGGGCTGCCCCTCGAACGCGAGCCAGCGTTCGAGCAGCGCCGAGCCGATGGCGAACGCAAAGGCGATGTTCATGAGCGCGGCCAGCGCAACTTGTCCGATGGAGAGGCCCGTTGCGCTCATCGGAAATAGCGTCCTTGCCGTTGCGTCACACCGCAAGCCCCATCGAACACATGACGGGGCGAGGCGCACGGAATGGGTAGGCCGCGGTCGCGGCGCTCAAGCGCGAGAAGACAAATCATTGGAAGCTGAAAGCGATTCGAAAGGCGTTCACAGGCACGAGGCCGGCGCGACGGCGCAAGGCGAGAGTGTACGTGAAGGATGCCGCGCGCGGCCGCGGCGCGCCGCGACTCCAGGCCACGAAGCCGGCACGGGGCGTGCGTGGAGCGCCGGGCGGCATCCGGCCGTGTGCAAAAAGGAGACAGTCATGTTCGGCGCGCCTTCGAGCGCCAAAGCTGCGCCGCGACGCCGTTACACGCGGCAAATTGCCGCGCTGTCGCGTCCGGACCGATCCGCGCCGTTTCCCGCAAATAGCCCGAGCTCCCCATCGATGATAGAATGCTGCGTCGCAGCGCGGGACCGGCCGCCGTGCCTCGTCTGTCGACTCAGCGCTCGATCCGGCTGTCGCTTCTCAGTCCCGAGCGCTGCAACGCCGCGCATCGAACAGTCAATACCAAGCCACAGAGCCATACCGAGCCGACCGAAGCCCGGTAGGTCCCCGAATAACGATGGAGTTACGCGTGTCTTCCAGACGCATTTTCCGCCCGCTACTCGCCCTTCTGTTGATTGGCGGTGCCGGCGTCGCAAGCAGCGCGCAAGCGCAGACCCAGCCTAAGGCCCCCGATACGATGGAAGCGCGCGTGCAAGGTTGCACCGCCTGCCACGGTTCGCACGGTCAAGGCACCGACAACGACTACTTTCCTCGCCTGGCGGGAAAGCCGGCCGACTACCTCTATAACCAGCTCGAGAACTTCCGGGCTGGCCGGCGCAAGTACCCGCCGATGAACTACCTGGTCACGTACCTCTCGGACGACTACCTCCGTCAGATCGCGACCTACTTCTCGCAGCAGCGTCCGCCGTACCCCGCGCCGGCCAAGCCGACCGTGTCGAACGACGTGCTCGCGCGCGGCAAGCAGATCGTGCTGAAAGGCGACAAGACGAAGGACATTCCCGCTTGCGCCGCGTGCCACGGCAAGGGCCTGACGGGCATGGAGCCCGCGATTCCGGGCCTGGTCGGGCTGCATAGCGATTACATCAGCGCGCAGCTCGGCGCATGGCGTTCGGGCACGCGTCACGCGATCGCGCCCGATTGCATGCACGAAATCGCCTCGCGCCTGACGGATGAGGACGTGACGGCCGTCGCGGCATGGCTGTCGACGCAAAGCGCCCCGTCCAACCCCGTTCCGGCTCCGGCCCGCTCGATGAAGACTCCGCTGGCCTGCGGTAGCGAACCGCAGTAAGCGCGAGGAGAGACCTACTTATGAAACGCAAGTCTTTGTTCGCGCTGTCGGCGCTTGTCGTTGCCGCCGCCGCGCTCGTGCCCATCCTCTGGTCGGGCAACGACAATCTGCACAACGGTACGGCGCAAGCCGCCACGCCGGCCGATCAGGCCGCGCTCATCAAGCGCGGCGAGTACCTCGCGCGCGCCGGCGACTGTATCGCCTGCCATACGGTGCGCGGCGGTCAGCAGTTCGCCGGCGGCCTGCCGATGGCCACGCCGTTCGGCACGCTCTACACCCCGAACATCACGCCCGACGATCAAAACGGCATCGGCAAGTGGTCGTCGGACGACTTCTACCGCGCGCTGCATACGGGCCGCTCGAAAGACGGCAGTCTGCTGTACCCGGCGTTCCCGTTCGCGAGCTACACGAAGGTCACGCGTGCCGATTCCGATGCGATCTATGCGTACCTGCGCTCGGTCCCGCCGTCGTCCGTGCCGAGCCGTCCGCACGAACTGCGCTTCCCGTTCAACAACCGCAACCTGCTGATCGGCTGGCGCACGCTGTTCTTCCGTGAAGGCACGTACAAGGACGATCCGACCAAATCGGTCGAATGGAATCGCGGCGCCTATTTGATCGAAGGTCTCGGCCACTGCACGATGTGCCACACGTCGATCAACTTGATGGGCGGCCCGGTCAACTCCGCGGCGTTCGCGGGCGGGCTGATCCCGCTGCAGAACTGGTACGCGCCGTCGCTGACGTCGAACAAGGAAGCCGGCCTCGGCGATTGGGACATCAAGGAGATCGGCGATCTGCTCAAGAACGGCGTGTCCGAGCGCGGCGCGGTGTTCGGGCCGATGGCCGAAGTCGTCCACAACAGCCTGCAGTACATGTCGGACGACGACGTCCGCGCGATGGCGACGTACCTGAAGACGATCCCGCAAAAGAGCGAAGCGCCCGAGTCGATGCAGTACGAGACGTCGGAGAAGTACGGCGACGAGCTGCTGCAGCTAGGCAAGAAGGTGTACGGCGACAACTGCGCGAAGTGCCACACTGAGAACGGCCTCGGCAAGCCGCCGGCCTACCCGCCGCTCGCGAACAACCAGTCGATTCAGATGCCCTCGGCGGTCAACCCGATCCGCATGGTGCTGAACGGCGGCTACCCGCCGAGCACGGGCGGCAACCCGTATCCGCACGGCATGCCGCCGTTCGCGCAGTCGCTGTCGAACCAGGAAGTCGCGGCGGTCGTCACGTACATTCGGATGTCGTGGGGCAACCACGGTACGCCCGTGTCGCCGCAGCAAGTGAGCGATCTGCGCTCGGCGCCGCTCGACTAATCGCGTGAAGCATCGAGGCGCGGCCAAGCGGGAAACCGCGGCCGCGCCTTTCTCATTTCCGGCGTCGGGCTCATCGGCCGCGCTCGGACCCCAGCGGCCAGCCGGCGCCATCAGCGCCGAGTAGGGAAGATGGAGGAGCCGGCCTAGCGCTTGCTCATACGCTTGCTCATACGAAAGCCAGCCGCCTCACCGCATTGCAACGAACTCTCTATGTCATTCGATTCCCTTGGCTTGTCCGAACCGCTGGTGCGAGCCGTCCACGAGCTCGGCTACACGAGTCCGACCCCGATTCAACAGCAAGCCATCCCGGCCGTCTTGAGCGGCGGAGATTTGCTCGCGGGCGCTCAAACGGGCACCGGTAAGACAGCCGGCTTCACGCTGCCCATCCTGCAGCGATTGAGCGAGGCGCAGCCTCAAACCGCGGCCGGCGGCAAACGCAGGGTGCGCGCGCTGATCCTCACGCCCACCCGCGAACTCGCCGCGCAAGTCGAAGAAAGCGTGCGCGCCTACGGCAAGTATGTGAAGCTGAAATCCACCGTGCTGTTCGGCGGCGTAGGCATCAACCCGCAGATCGACGCGCTCAAGCGCGGCGTCGATATCGTCGTCGCCACGCCCGGGCGTTTGCTCGATCACATGCAGCAAAAGACGATCGACGTGTCGGGTCTCGAAATCCTCGTCCTCGACGAAGCCGACCGCATGCTCGACATGGGCTTCATCCACGACATCAAGCGCGTACTCGCCCGCTTGCCCGAGAAGCGGCAAAACTTGCTGTTCTCTGCAACGTTCGCCGACGAAATCAAGGCGCTCGCCGACAGCCTGCTCGATACGCCGGCGCTGATCGAAGTCGCCCGCCGCAACACCACCGCCGAACTCGTTTCGCAGAAGATTTACCCGGTCGATCGCGACCGCAAGCGCGAACTGCTCACGCATTTGATTCGCCAGCATGCGTGGTTCCAAGTGCTCGTGTTCACGCGCACGAAGCATGGGGCGAACCGCCTCGCCGAGCAGCTCACGAAGGACGGCATCAGCGCGCTCGCGATCCACGGCAACAAGAGCCAATCGGCGCGCACGCGCGCGCTGGCCGAATTCAAGGACGGCACGCTGCAAGTGCTCGTCGCGACCGACATCGCCGCGCGCGGAATCGACATCGACCAGTTGCCCCACGTCGTCAACTTCGATTTGCCGAACGTGCCGGAAGACTACGTTCACCGAATCGGCCGTACGGGGCGCGCGGGCTCGAGCGGCGAAGCCATCTCGCTCGTCTGCGTCGACGAACGGCAGTTGCTCAAGGACATCGAAAAGCTGATCAAGCGTTCGATCGAGCAGGAAGTGATTCCGGGCTTCGAACCCGACCCGAACGCGAAGCCCGAGCCGATCCAGCAGCGGCGCGGCCAAGGCAACGCGGGGCGTCAGCCACGCGGTGAGCCGGCCAAGCACGCCGCGCGCGGGCAAAGTGCGCAGCCGGCCTCGCGCGCCCCCGCGCCGCGCCGCGAGAATCAAGCCGGCTCGGGCAGCGGCCAGGCGGAGCGCGCGGCAAAGCCGCAAAAACCGCAGCAGGCCAAGCCGGCGCAAGGCAAGCAGCAGGGTCAAGCCAAACCGTCCCAGCCTCAAGGCCGGTCGCCGGCGCGCGGCGGCCAGGAACACGGCCAGCGCAAGCCGCAAGGTCAGGGACAAGGCCAAACGCAGGGCGGCCAACGCAAGGCCGACGGACAGCCGCGCGGAGCGGGCGATGCGCCGCGTTCAGGCGCGGGGGCGAATCAAAATCAAGGCGATCGCTCGCGCCGGCAGAACGATCCGGGCGCGCTGCTCGGCGGCAAGTCGCGCACGGGCGCGCCCGGACGCGACGCGCATCGTCGCTGATTGCCTGCGCGGCCGGTTTCGTCCGGCCGCGCATCGCGCAGGTTGGCTTCCGGTGGGCGGCGCGGCGAGCCCCTTACGGCACGCGACCGAGCAGGT
>Ga0310811_10008240_pt1 | contig 13400 bp, 12 predicted proteins | sample YCmetagenome_FD_207642 | JGI IMG/M metagenome (GOLD analysis project Ga0310811, IMG submission 207642) | Soil microbial communities from experimental microcosm in Duke University, North Carolina, United States - YC | ecosystem: Engineered > Artificial ecosystem > Soil microcosm > Unclassified ... | reverse complement strand
GCCCGGCAGTCCATGACACTTCTGCCTGGACGCGCGCCCTCGGAAGTCCGGTTTCCGCCACACAGCGATCGACCAGCGTGTCGCCGGCGGCTTCCAGATTAGCGGCGATTGCTTCGAGAAAAAGCGACCGCTGTTCAGGGTGAACGCGGCTGTACGAATCGAAAGCGTCAGCCGCGAGGCAACAAGCCCGATCGACTTCTGCAGTTCCTCCGGCACCGAACGTCGGCCCGATTAGTGTATTCGTGGTCGGATTGAGCGCGCGCATCGCGGCATCGCCGCCGCGCACGGACTCCTGTCCAATTAGCATTTCGCCGAGAATATTCATGAGGGACTCTATCAACGGTTTGATTTTGGGATTGAAGTGAGCATTGGGAAGTGTCCGAGCCTCGCGCGGATCACTGAAAGCACTTCTTCTCCAGGGGGGCGGCCACGCGAACCACGACCTTGCCAAAGTTGCGTCCGATCAGCATGTCGATGAAGGCCGCGGGCGCGTTCTCCAGTCCCTCGACCACATGCTCGCGATATCGCAGCGTGCCGTCCGCAATCCAGAGGGATGCGATCTCACGCCACTCGGAGAAGTTTTCCGGGCGATCAAGTACGATAAAACCTTCAATACGAAGACGCTTAATGAATGTGTCCCGTAAATTGGGGCCCGGCCGGGGGGCGACGTCGTTGTATTCCGACACCATGCCGCACATGATCATTCGGCCGAAAGGGTTCATCTGCTGGAACACTGCGCGCTGAAGATCGCCGCCGACATTCTCGTAATAGACATCAATGCCATTCGGGCAAGCTGCTCGCAAAGCCGCCGCGAGATCGCCTTCTTTGCGGTGGTCGATGCATTCATCGAAGCCGAGTTCGTTGCGCACGAAATCACACTTGTCTGTGCCGCCAGCAATGCCGATCACGCGCGCGCCCGCCCGCTGAGCCAATTGACCTGCGACCGAGCCAACGGCGCCGGAGGCGGCGGAAATCACGACTGTTTCGCCGGTCTTCGGCTGGCCGATGTCTTTCATGCCGGCATAGGCGGTAGCGCCGGGCATACCCAGCACGCCAAGCCACGTGGAATGCGGCGCAGTCCCAGATAGCGGCACCAAATCATTGCCCGAGGACACAATATGGCTCTGCCATCCACGCGCGCCCACTACAATCTCTCCAGGCGCGAACCGAGAATCCTTCGAGCTCAGCACCTGGCCAATCGTCTCGCCCGTCATCGGCGCACCAATTTGCACAGACGGTGCATAGGATGCTGTGTCGTCCATCCGGCCACGCATATACGGGTCGAGGGACAGCCAGAGCGTACGCGTCAACACCTCACCTGCGCCGGGTTGAACGATCGGTTGCTCAACAACTGCGAAGTCCGAAAGCCGTGGCGTTCCGTTAGGTCTGTTTTGCAGGACGATCGACTGGCGGATCATATCCATTCGTGTTCTCTCTTTCTCTCTATGAGTCAGTTGGCCTCGTCAGGCGACGACGCTTCGAAACGGGCGGCACGCAAGGCACCCTCGTCAAAAACAGTTGCCACCTTGGGGACGACGGATCGATGTTAATTCAAGGGCGCGGCGCATATAATCCACTGCGATCCCAAAACATATTTGCATGGAGCGCAAGGATGGACGGCAGTAACATGGATGAAGTTGTAGCGTTCATTTCGGTGCTGGGAACCGGAAGCTTTGTCAAAGCTGGCAGCGCGTTGGGCAAAGACGTCTCGACCGTCTCGCGGCGTGTCAGCGCACTCGAAGCCCGCCTCGGCGTACGGCTGCTGGAACGCTCAACGCGCCGTCTCACGCCTACCGAAGCCGGCTCTGCTTTATATGAGCGCATGGTCGCCGCGACAGCGGCTATGGAAGAGGCACAGGTCGAAGTTGCGCAAGCTGGGAACGTGGCAAAGGGCCTGTTGCGGTTGGCGTTACCCGCCACGTTTGGACGCATGTGCATCGCACCTTTGTTGCCGGAGTTTTTGATGGCCTATCCCGGCGTGTCAATCGAAGCGGAGTTTTCCGACCGGTATGTGGATCTGATCGGCGAGGGCTTCGACGTGGCCATCCGCATCGGGGACCTTCAGGATAGCCGCCTTGTCGCGAGAAAGCTGATGACGAATGAGCGCCTGGTGTGTGCGTCGCCCTCGTATCTCGCTGCGCACGGCACGCCGACAACTCCTGACGATCTGACCCAGCACGTCTGCCTGGCAAACTCGCGCTTCAAGGGCTACCCGGAATGGCGCTTCCGCAACGGAGACAGCGTGAGCGCGGTGCGCATCAAAGCACGCTTCACGGCAGACGACCCCGAGAGCCTGGTCGCGGCGGCCGTCGCAGGCATCGGCATTGTGATCGGCGCAAAGTGGCTCACTGCTTCCCAACGGTCGCAAGGTCTTCTCACCACAGTGTTGCCCGACTGGGCTTTCGAGAGAGAGGGCAGCATCCATCTACTGCAGGCGTCTGCGCGCCTCACTCCGGGTAAGACGCGTAGCTTCGTTGACTGGCTCGTAGGTCGCATGAACGACCGGCCTTGGGATTAGACCGACACGCGATGCGCGGTTTGCGGCGAGACTTCGAATGGTGTGAGAATGATTTTTCCTACGCTGAGATTCGACTCCATTCGGCGATGCGCCTCGCTAGCCTTAGACAAAGGAAACACACTGTCGACCACCGGCGTCAGTCCGTTCTGTCCGAAGCGATTCAGCCAGCGCTCGGCGAAGCGGCGCACCATAGCATGCTTGACAGGTGGCTGCCGCGACTTCATGACGGTACCCATGATCTGGAGATGCCGATAAAGGACGCGCTCCAGTGGCAGCGACGCACCCTCGACGCCGCCCATGATGCCGACCTGCACCAATCGGCCGCCCTGCGCTAGCGATCGGACATTGCGCTCGAGATACGGGGCGCCGATGAAATCGACGACCACGTCCACGCCACGTTCGTCGGTTTTCTCGAAGACGACTTTGGCGAAATCCTCCGCCTTGTAATCGATGCAGACGTCCGCGCCTAGTCGCAGTACACGTTCGCGCTTGCTCACATCGGCAGTGGCAAAGACCTTCGCACCGACGGCGTGTGCCAACTGCACCGCAGCCGAGCCGACTCCACCAGCAGCCGCGTGAATCAGGACGCTATCACCCAACCGCAGGCGCCCGAGGTGAAGCAATGCTTCGTGGGCCGTGACGAACACTTCGGGAATCGCGGCAGCTTGAACATAATCGAGGCCCTCGGGTATGGGCATGGCCATCTGATAATCGATCCGTGTCATCTCCGCGTAGGCACCGCCGCCAACGATACCCATGACACGGTCGCCGACCTTGAATCCCACGACATCTTCGCCGACGCCTATTATTTCGCCGGCGATCTCCAGTCCCATTACTTCCGAATCGCCAAAGTTAGGCCGACCATAGCCACCGCGCCTGTGAGTGAGGTCGGCCCGGTTCACTCCCACCGCGTGGTTACGCACGAGCAGATCCCGCGCGCGTAAAACTGGCTGTGGGGCGTCTTCGAGTTGCAAGACGTCCGCCTCGCCAAAGTCTTTGAAGTTGATCGCTTTCATGACGGTCTTCACTTAAACGTATAAGCGGGTGACGAGGCACCGTTTACACTTGGCTGATGAACTTGGTCGTCAAGTACTGCTCGATGCCTTCGGCACCGCCTTCCGACCCGTAGCCGCTTTCTTTCATTCCGCCGAACGGCAATTCGCTGGTCACCATGCTGAAGTGATTGACGCCGATCATGCCTGCTTCCAAGCCATCACCGGCGTCGATGACCGTGCGGGCATCTTTGGTGAACACGTAGGCGGACAATCCGAAGGGCAATCGATTCGCTTCGGCAAGACCGTCTTCTAGCCCGTCGAATGGCAAAAGGATCGCGATGGGACCGAAGGGCTCTTCGTGCATCACCCGGGCGTCTCTTGGGACGTCCGTCAATAGGGTTGGCCTGTAGAAGTAACCGGGGCCATCGATGCGGCTGCCGCCACTCAGGACCGTGGCGCCGCGGTGCACCGCGTCGGTGACAAGCGCCTCGATCTTTTCAAGCTGGCGCCGATTGGACAAGGGGCCTATTTGGGTGCCGGGAGCGAGACCGTCGCCCACTTTCAGCGCTTCGGTCGCGGTTACGAACTTGTCTGCGAAGCGCTGATAAACGCTCCGCTGGATGAGGAATCGCGTCGACGAGATGCAGATCTGGCCGGTGCCGCGAAACCTGTTGGCAGCCCCCAGGCTCGCGGCCTGGTCAAGGTCCGCGTCTGCAAATACCAACACCGGTCCGTGACCACCGAGCTCCAGTGAGATCGGCTTGACTCCCTGCGCGGCGCGGGCAGCTAGCAGGCGACCGACTGGAACCGAGCCCGTGAAGGAAACCTTGCGAATCACCGGCGAGGCAATCAGGATAGACGAGATGTCGTCGGGGACGCCGAACACCACTTGCAAGACACCCGCCGGCAAGCCAGCGTCTTGCAGACAGCGCGCAATGGCGAGCGTGGTGGCAGGACACTCCTCGCCCGGCTTGATGATCACCGAGCACCCGGCCGCCAGCGCGGCTGACAACTTGCGCGACGGCGTGATCGCAGGGAAATTCCAGGGAGTGAAGGCGGCGACCGGACCAATAGGCTGGCGTTTGACCAGTTGCTGGACCTCGCGCCGACGCGATGGTACGACACGCCCATAGCTTCGCTTGCCTTCTTCGGCGAACCATTCGAAGTAGTCCGCCGCGCTCGCAACTTCGTACCGGCTTTCGCTCAACGGTTTTCCCTGCTCCAACGTCAGCAGTCGTTCGATGTGCTCGGCGCGCTCACGGATCAACGTGGCGGCTCGCCTGAGGATTTTCGCGCGCTCGTAGGGCGGCGTCTCGCGCCAAACGTGGAAGGCACGCTCGGCAGCTGCGAGCGCACGCGCGAGATCCCGTGTCGTTGCGTGTGGCACTTGAGCCAGCACGCTGGCGTCAGCTGGATTCACGACGGGCGAAGTGTTTCTTCCATCATCCGAGAGCCATTCTCCGTCTATCAGAAGGTAAAGCGGATCATAGTTGCTATCCACGGGCTTGCTCCTTATTAATGCGTTTTTCGCATAAGTTGCGCGGTGAGAAAAGCTTATTGCTTTGGATCACGGGTGATAATGGGCACAGTACGGTCAATAATTTTGCGTGGGATGCATAGATGCAGACAAAACGGCTTGCCGAGTTTCTGGACGTATTCGCGGACGTGGCGCGTGAAGGCAGCTTTTCGGGGGCTGCCCGCCGACGCGGGATCACGCCATCGTCGGTGGCTCGACAAATCGACGCCCTTGAGGCGCATCTCGACGCTGCACTTTTTTTGCGTTCAACCCGCATGCTGAGTCTGACTGACGCCGGGCATGCCTTGTTGATTCGTGCTCGTCGCGTGCTCGACGAGTTGGACGACGCGCAGCAAGAGATTGCGTCGATGAACGGCGATATTCGAGGTGTGTTACGCGTGGCCTGCTTCCCCACCTTCGGAAAACGCTATGTGATTCCGGTGATATCGTCGCTTACCCTGCAACACCCGGCGCTGCGAGTTGAGCTCGATCTAACCGAGCGTCTCGCGGACCCTGTTGCCGAACGGCTGGACGCGGTGATACGAATAGGGGAGTTGCCAGATAGCGGGCTCATCGCAACGCGCATCGCTACTCAGCGTAGGCTGCTTTGTGCGAGCCCTGGATACCTGGCGCGTTCAGCGGCACCGCGAACGGCCAAGGACCTGCTTGAGCACCGCTTGCTAGACAAACTGCATGGTGCCGATCTTCTCAGCTGGACGGCCGTGCTTGGGCACCCAGCCGGACACCTTGGCGAAGGCGTGATTTTCCGCTGCGACGATTTCGATGCCTTGCGGCTCGCCGCTCTGGAGGGCAGCGGTATCGCTTATCTACCGGATTGGGTGGTGGGCGAGGACATCCGCCAAGCCAGACTTGTCCAACTGCTACCAGAACTGTCGGCTGCACCCGATGCGCAAACGGGCATTCATCTATTACGCTCCATCGCTCAACCGACGGCGACATTGCGTGCCTTCGTCGAAGAACTAAAAATATTCATAGGGTCGCCGCCATGCTGGTCGGTAGAGGTGTCGACGTAACGGGAGTCTGTTCGAGACGTGTTCTTGTTGGCGGCGACCGCCCAACACTAAAAGGCGCATGGCGTAGTGGTTGGTACCTCCGAAGTGGTCAATCGTGGAGCACACAGAACTGATTGGATGAGTGACCGTCATGGCCGATGGATGCGACGAACATGGTCGTCGGGCGAATGGCTGTAGATGGCCGTGCTCGACCTAAGCGGACGTTGCGCTCGCGCATCGCGCGAGTCGTCGCGAGCGACTACTAACCGCGCGACGCACGTCATCAACAACAATGGCAGCACTGCGCCAAACATCACGTTTAACGCGAATCGACAACGAATCCGTCCCGGTTCGGCATCTTCACTTTGGGCAGCGTTCTTGAATCGAGCCGCGTCCCATCTGGAACAATGCCATTCGCATTGAGCAAGAAAGCGCTGACCGCATAGACATCTCCGGGGCTTAACGACTGCGGCGCGTTATAAGGCATTGCGCGGCGGATGTAGTCGAACAGCGTCGTCGCATACGGCCAGTAGCTGCCCACCGTCTTTACAGGCTGCGCGCTCGTGAGGGAACCCATTCCACCCACGAGTCGATCACCCAAGCCACCCTCGCCCGTGGCGCCATGGCACGCCGCGCATTTGGACGCGTACACCTTCCGACCGGATGCAACATCGCCGGAACCTGCGGGTAAACCTTTGCCGTCGGGAGATACATCGATGTTCCATGCGGCCACGGTTGCGGCGGCCTCGGCATGGCCGATTCCATAGTCGGTTGCGGTATGTGCGATCGGCGGCTGCCCGGCCTGGTTCGCTGCTGCATGCGGCTGATCGGCAACGACCGCTAACGCTACCTCCGGGGCCATCAAGGCAAGCCAGAGCGCAGTCGCCGGCGCAGTGCGGGTGCATGCCCGGCGGCCCGTCGCGCGCGCATGTCGCAGCGCCAATCGCGCGCGCCCCATCGAGGCCATGTCTTTGACAGTCTCAAGCATTGCGCAGCTCCCCGTCGGCCATGACTGTCCAGCTCTGAATGCCGTTGTAGTGGTAATAGCTGTTCAGGCCGCGCGCGGCCACCAGCACCTCGCGCGTCGGCTGCACGTGGCCTGCCGAATCGGTCGCGCGGCTTTGCAGCACGGCTGGACCACCGTCCCAACGCCAATCGGCCACGAAGCGCGTCAACGAAAGGTCCAGGACGGGCCCCTGAAGCTGCGCATCGCGCCACGTCTTGCCAGCGTCGGTCGACACCTCGACGCGCACGATCCTGCCTCTGCCTGACCATGCGAGACCGCTGATGGCATGAAACCCCAGGGACGCAAGCCGATGCCCCGGAGAAGGACGGGTGATAACCGATTTCACGTCCATCTCGAAGGCAAACTGTCGCGCCTTCCCATTCGGCAACAAGCTCGTATACCGCGAGGTTTCTTCACGGCCCATGACGGGGCCGTCGACGAGTTTGAGCCGGCGCAACCACTTTACATTCGTATTGCCTTCGAAGCCCGGCGCAAGTAATCGCAATGGATACCCGGTTTCCGGACGCAACCGCTCGCCGTTTTGCGCATAGACCACCATGGCCGTCTCGAGAATGCGCTCCACCGGCAGGCTGCGGGTCATCGCTGCCGCGTCGGCCCCTTCGGCGAGTAGCCACTGGCCCGCGGGCTGCACACCGACCTGGTCGAGCAGCGTGGCAAGCGGCACACCCGTCCACTCGGCACACGAAAGCAGGCCGTGTGTCATCTGCACAGGCAGCCCGCTCGGTCCTTCCCATTCGCTGGCGGTATTGCCCGAGCATTCGAGAAAGTGCGTCCGCGTGACGGAGGGAAAACGCACGAGGTCGTCCATCGTGAGTTCGAGCGGCCGGCGCACCAGCCCATGGATGACGAGCCGATGCTGTTCAGGGTCGATCTGCGGAATCCCCGCGTGATGCCGCTCATAGATCAGGCCGCTTGGCGTGATGGTGCCGAACAGGTCCGCGAGCGGGGTCAATGTCGATGCCGAGCCCGGCATTTTGGGCGCCTGACGAAAGCGGCGCACCACATCCTTTTCGAAAGGAGATGGGGCACCGTACGGATGCCAGTCCGTGGGCTCGCCAGGTTGCGTGCTCCACGGGGCAATCGCGAGAGGGCCGGCAGTCGCCGTCTGAGCGCGTCCGAATATCAGGCCGCTCGCCAAGCCGGCTCCGACCGATCCGACTGCCCTGCGGCGCGCGGGCGATACCAGGCTGCGTCGCGGTGGTCGGCCCGCGTTATCTTCATCCATATTTTCTCCCCCAAAGGTGCGAGTTGATTCGGTGCGGCTTATCCGAATGCACGCCCAGCCAACTACGCCACGTCTTAGCAGACGATTCGGGTTCGGATGTGGCTGCGCCGATATACCGCCCCACTCCGGACGCTGGACTAGGCGCCATCTTCAGAGTACAGCGGCCATCCATTCCTTCGAGTCGCTTGGCAGGTCATCGGCCGTTGCGGACGCTCAACATCATGCCGTAGCGCGGGGTGGTGGACAAGTGCATCCCCCGCAGCAGTGCCGCATTAAAGCGTCGTTAAAGACGGAATTATGTAATAGTGACTTGCGTAAGCGAAATGACGAATACAGCTAACGATATGCGCGCAATAAACGGTGTCCGGCCCGCACCGCGTTAATGTCTTGATGCTGTGACGTGTAGCGGTTGGCCGGTCAAAGCGTCGGGATTATGCCGCCAGCAGATAAACATACCTGAATTGCTTCGTTAGTCCCAGAGGCATACGCCGGCAAATTAAGTGTATTACGCTATTTACAGCGCCTGCGATATAACGCCATGGACCGAGAGTTTCCAGTGAAACAAGCCAATGTTCGCACTGTTCATACAGAGTTTTCCGCTCCCGCTGGATCCCCGCAACGCCTTGAGATTCGCGCTTTCGTTGGCCCTGTCGGCGCTGAAGTCCACGGCCTGGATCTTGGCCGGCCGCTAGCCGCCCAGGATTTTGCGCGGATTCATCGCGCGCATCTTGATCACCACGTGCTGGTGTTTCGCGACCAGCGCATCACGCCCGAGCAGCAGATCGCGTTCAGCCGCCTTTTTGGACCGCTGCAGATCCACGTGCTACATCAGTTCCAGTTGGCGGGGCATCCCGATGTGCTGGTCGTATCGAACATCATCGAAAACGGCAAGCCGATCGGTCTGGGCGATGCAGGTCATTTTTGGCATTCGGACCTCTCGTACAAGGACAGACCGAGCCTCGGCTCGCTGCTGCATGCGCAGGAGTTGCCTGCCGAGGGCGGGGACACGCTATTTGCCAATATGCATACGGCATGGGACACGTTGCCGACGCATCTACGCAGCGCGGTTAAAGGGCGCACCGCCGAGCACACATACCTCGCCAAATACGCGGAGTTGCAGAAACGCAGCCCTTGGCGGCCGAATCTATCCACCGAGCAGATCGCGCAGGTGAAGCCCTCGGTTCATCCGATTGTCCGCACGCATCCGGAGACAGGACGCAAGGCGCTATTCGTCAGCGAGCATTTCACGACGCGCGTAATCGGCATGCCCGAAGACGAGAGCCGGCACTTGCTCGAGGAACTTTTCGCGCACAGCGTGCGGCCCGAGCATGTGTACCGGCATGCGTGGACCGAACACGATATGGTGTTCTGGGACAACCGTTCGCTGATGCATCTTGCAACCGGCACGCCGGACCATCTGCGCCGCAAACTCTACCGCACGACAATCGAAGGCGATGTGCCATTTTGACGACTTTATCGCCCGCATTTTTTGTCCCGCCACCCGCGACTGGAGTCCCGATGCTCGCCATGTTTCGCCCGACCTCTATGCGGTCGCCCCTCGCTCGTCGGCTCGCCGTGACGATGCTGACCTTGTCCCTAGCTGCTACGAGCCTCGGCGCTGCCGCACCGGCGCGTGCCGAAGGGCAGATTCGCATCGCCGAACAGTTCGGCGTGGTCTGTCTTCTGCTGAACGTCGCTCGCGACCAGAAGTTGATCGAAAAGGAAGGGCGCAAACAGGGACTCGACATCAACGTCGACTGGGTGAAGCTGTCAGGCGGCTCGGCGGTCAACGAAGCGCTGCTATCCGGCGCCGTGGATATCGCCGGGGCAGGCGTCGGCCCATTGCTGACGATCTGGGACCGCACGCACGGCAAACAGAACGTCAAGGGCGTCGCATCGCTCGGAAACTTGCCATACTACCTAGTGACAAACAATGCGAATGTGAAGACGATCGCCGATTTCACCGACAACGATCGGATTGCATTGCCGGCCGTCAACGTCTCCGTGCAATCGCGGATGTTGCAGTTCGCTGCGGCCTTTTCAGGAGCAGGAACTCGCTGGCTAATCCCAGGGCGCACGTTGTGTTGAACTCGTACGACGTGTTGGGCGGTTCGAGCTCGGCGACGGTGCTCTATGCGACCGAGAAATTCCGTGACAGAAATCCGACAACCTATCGCGCGTTTATCGATGCGCTGGCGGATGCTGCGCGATTCGTGAGGGCGAATCCGGATGCCGGCGCCGATATCTATATTCGCGCGAATCAGGCGAAGATCGACCGGAATCTGCTGTTGAAGGTCATCAAAAATCCGGAGGTGCAGTTCAAAATAGTGCCGCAGAATACCTTTGCGCTCGCGCGGTTCATGTATCGGGTCGGTGCGATCAAAAACGAACCCAAATCGTGGAAAGATTATTTCTTTGACGATCCGGCGATCGCATTGGGAAGCTGATGGGTTTTTTTCCGACCCATTGACGATACGCCCCGGACAAATGGCCGGTTCGCCTGCTCGGGGTGACAACACCGTTTAGGCAATAAGTTCGTATACGCGTCGGGGGCGCATTGGATGTGCGTATTGGTCGGATCGGTTGGCCTGTGCCCGCCGCTCCTCTTACGTCGGCATTTTTTCTATGAGTGAAGCATGGTGGATACTGCAAAACGCCCGTGGATCCGTGTGGCCAATCTACCAGGAGTGGTCTGATGGCGGCCAATCCCTCGCTTGTGTTTCCCGCTGGGGATAACGGCACAAACACTACTTATGCGGCAAACCAGAACGTCAGCCAAAAAGTTCTCGCCGTCGAGCGCGTCGACCTTGAATACCGCACGCGCGAGCGGATCGTTCGCGCGACTCATCAGGTAAGCTTCGACGTCTACGGCGCGGACCGCTTCGTTCTGCTGGGGCCGTCGGGCTGCGGCAAGTCGACGTTGCTAAAAGCCATTGGCGGTTTCATCCAGCCGTCTTCCGGCACCATCTCGCTAGACGGTCAACCCGTGCGCGGGCCGAGCGCCGATCGCATCGTCGTGTTCCAGGAGTTCGACCAATTGCCGCCGTGGAAAACGGTGCTGCAGAACGTCACGTTCCCACTTCGCGTGGCAAGAAAGCTGTCGCGGGCCGAGGCGAAAGAACGGGCGCTGTATTACCTGCACAAAGTGGGACTCGCGTCGTTCGCCAACGCATATCCGCATACGTTGTCGGGCGGAATGAAGCAGCGTGTCGCGATCGCCCGCGCGCTCGCGATGCAGCCGCGCGTGCTGCTGATGGACGAACCGTTCGCTGCGCTCGATGCGCTCACTCGCCGCAGGATGCAGGAAGAGCTACTGCGTTTGTGGGACGAGGTGCGCTTTACGCTGCTGTTCGTCACGCATTCGATCGAGGAAGGGCTTATCGTCGGCAATCGAATTCTGTTGCTGTCTGCGCATCCGGGACGTGTGCGCGCCGAAATCAACAGCCATCAATACCGGCACGACAGCTCGGGGGGCGGCGATTTTCGTAGTAGCGTCGCGCGTATTCATCACCTGTTATTCGAACAGACGGAGTCCGCTGTATGAGTTATCCCGCTACGTTGCTGCCGCCGGTTCGCGAAGAATACGAACGGTCGCTCGAACCGCTTGGCGAGATTGCGCTCGAAGTGCCATTGCCGCTGAACAATCGGATCTTTTACCAAACCTGGGTGCGAAAGGTGTTGATTGCGCTGGCGCTTGTCATCTTATGGGAGGCCGCCGCGCGGGGAGTCAACAATGATCTGCTGCTGCCAACCTTTGGCGCTACGCTCAGGGCATTCGTCCAGGGCATCCTGTCGGGCGAATTGCTGCGGAAAACCACGGTCTCGATGTGGGTACTGCTGCGCGGCTATCTGCTCGGCGCGACCTTCGCATTTTTGTTGACTACACTTGCGGTATCGACACGCATTGGCCGCGATCTGCTATCGATGCTGACGGCGATGTTAAATCCGTTGCCGTCTATCGCACTGCTGCCGCTTGCATTGCTATGGTTCGGTCTCGGCACCGGCAGCCTGCTGTTCGTGTTGGTTCACGCAGTGCTGTGGCCAGTAGCGCTCAACATGGAACACGCATTGGTAGCAGAGGCGTCCGGCGCCGACACCTGGTGTGACGAAGCGGTGCTGGCGCGCGTGGCCGCGATCGCTCGCGGTCCGCTCGCGGCAGCCGCGCCACGGATCGACGGCGAAGGGGTCTACCCGCTTGATATCATGGGAGAGCTGGGGGCGGCCGGTGCGCTCGGCGTTCACCTCGACCGGTACGGCGCGCGCTTCGGACTGTCGCTCGCCGCGATGCAGGAAGCGAGCCGCGCGCGTGGTTCGACCGGCTTCCTGATGTGGGCTCACGATGTCTGCGGGTTGTATATGGAGCAATCCGGCAACCCGTACCTGGGCGGCGCGCGGCTCGACGCGCATGCCTGCGGTCAGACGTTCGGCGGCACCGCGTTGTCGAACCCGATGAAGGCGTTCTCCGGGATCGAGCCGATGACTTTCCGCGCCACGCCTACGCCAGGCGGGTATCTGATCAACGGCACGCTGCCGTGGGTGAGTCACATCGGCCTCGGCCAGTACTGCGGGGCTATAGCCGGGGTGCATCGTGATGACGGTTCCGTCTCGCACGAGGTGATGTTCCTGCTGAACGGCGACGAGCGGGTCGAGTTGCGCCACTGCCCGGTGTTCTCCGGCATGGAAGGCACCAGCACGTGGCGCGTCAAGCTCACCAACCATTTCGTCGGCGAAGCCGACCTGATTGCCGACCCGGTGCGACCATTCGTCGCGCGGATCAAAGCGGCGTTCATCCTGCTGCAGGTCGGCATGGCGCTGGGCGTCGCGCAAGGCGGTATCGATTCGTGTCTCGAAGTCGAGCCGGTACTTGGTCACGTGAACCGTTTTCTGCACGACCGGCCAGACGAACTGACGGCCGAACTGGACGAAGCGGTCAGCGCGACGCAGCGACTTGCGCGCACCGCCTACGACGGCAGCACCGACTATCTGCTGGAAGGGCTTTGTCAAGTTGACGGCTGTGAACTATCTTTTTGGCTAACGCGTAGTTATCCGTATTAGATGGCTTTCTGAGATGCGGCAGTGACAGTCCAACCATGCCATGTGACGAAG
>Ga0310811_10008239_pt1 | contig 13401 bp, 19 predicted proteins | sample YCmetagenome_FD_207642 | JGI IMG/M metagenome (GOLD analysis project Ga0310811, IMG submission 207642) | Soil microbial communities from experimental microcosm in Duke University, North Carolina, United States - YC | ecosystem: Engineered > Artificial ecosystem > Soil microcosm > Unclassified ... | reverse complement strand
AGTAGGAGAAGTAAGGTTTGAACTCCGATGAATTTGGGACGCTTCAAGCCGAAAACCTCACCTGACATTTGGCAAATGTCGGTCAACATTTCGTTGCCGAACTAGCTCTTAAACTCGCTTGCCACGTGCGTCAGGACTTCTGAACCTCTGAAACTTGACATCGTCGCTTACAACGCCAAGGGCATCCTGATGTTAGAACAGTTTTTATCTGCGGTATAATGTAATACCCGACGGAACGATTCTATCATCACGCAACCTGGGGGGCAAACTTGTATTATCGTGGAAGTCGTGGGTCGCCAGGATTGGAACATCTACACGCTAAAGGAGGCATGGATGACTGGAAGGTAAATTAAATTCTGCCATTGGACACATCTAGGGGTCACACTGTCGCAATTGCTTATTGACGTGATTAGAACAGGCGCTTACATGTACACATTTAGTTTGGCCTCATAAACCCGTTTATGAGGTGCAAGGAGTCATAGGTGCCCTGTCACTATTCTGAAGTACTTTGGCTCCTAAGAGTAAGTCACGTGTATCAGAGCAGATTTCACTTCCGCATCGCTCGGTAAGTTATCGGCTCAGGCTCATATATAATTTGAGGGTCAAGCACCTTGCCGTAGCACGTCTGTTAGCGCCCACGCTGAATGCCCACAGGGATTCTCTGCTTCTCGCACCCTCTTTCCCTGATGTGGCCTGACCCTCGCCTGGCATCCGCCTGGCGATTATACCCAACAATAATGTCCTGCCTGCAACCTCCCGTAGCGCCGGCCCCCGTGCCAATACATGATACATGACTTCCTGCTGTTGTCTCTTGTAGTCCGACCTCGATTACATCGCCAACGCTGACTATCAACATGTCAGCGTTACCGACTGTTTGGTAGTGGGAAGTGGTCATTGTTCATCAGTGAACTGGTGGACGAATATTACACCTTCATTTTCACCCGTCTCGACGATGCCGCTAACATATTCGCTTTCGGGCCTTCAGCTTGATGAGCAGTCTGCGCTTTGCTCACTTGTTGTACCAGTGTCTATTTGATCCCTATGGTTACAATACACAATATCCTGACCTAGTATACTATGTACTGTATGTATGATGCACCGGAGCACTGGTGAACATAAATGTCGATATATTTACCAGAACGCAGCATTGCAAACTTGCCAATTTCTGCTATTGTAGCCAATGAGGTTTTCGAAGGTCACGCGTGTCTTGTTTTTGTAACGTGGAACGCTCGAGAGTCATCATGATATGTAACAAGCACGCACGCAAGACTAACACCAGTCAATGACCACTCCAAGGACTCCAAGATTGCCATGAAACTTTAAAGAAGTCTGCTCACTGAACTAACGACCCAGTTCGTTGATAGTTGACCGAAGAGAAGATAAATTAAATCCTACCGTTGAACATGCATCGGGCCTAGGGAGTCATCACTGTCCACTACCCATGGACAGCGAGGGTTGCTTATCATAGACTCGGACTCTCGGACGCAATCATCAACGATGCTCATAAATACTATATGCACACGTTTATTTGGGCCCCATCAAATCCATTCTTGAGGTGCTAGCAAGCCTTCGATACTGCGGCGATCGACTTGAGGGTGCCGATGAGTGGATAAAAAACATTGCGTTGACGCGGCGCGGTGCACAGAATGTGGGTTTGGACTAGCTGCAATTGGTCCGCTCGAGCCCGATCGAGAATCGGAGTTGGAGTACTTGAGTTGCGAATTCTCAGTGTTTGTCATGCTACAAACATCAAGAACGCTGGCCAGGGCCTCATTAATATTGTATGCTCCAATTCCCCCTGCCTTGAGATGCTGACTCCCGCCAGTAAGATACAAATAGTGAATATGATGCATATCACACACCCCAATGATGTGCTTACTACTTGTCTGCGTCTTCCTCTACTTTGTTGGAGCAATCCAAGCCGCAGTACCCACCACAAATACTACCAGCGACAGTTTTGAAGCCTCATCATTCACGACCAGAACCATATGGTCCATCATATCCAGCTCCGTTCTCACTCTGTTCGCATGTATTTACACTGCCATTCACATCAATATTCCGAGTCCCAGGGACAGTCCATATCATATCCTACGGCGGAGACTTGGCATCATGATAATGGCATTCATCGCTCCTGAATTGATAGTCACTTGGGCTATGCGTCAGTGGTTAAGTACTTACTATATTACAAGAAAGTTCGAGGAATCAGGGTATCCCAACGTTCGTCCGGAGCAGCTTTTTCGTGCTGATGGGTGGTTTCATGCTTTACGTGGATGGGCAACCCTGCGTTACACTACGACATGAATACATTCTCAAACTGACACGTGCCGGGTGTATAGAAGTCCCTATTCTAACAGCAGAGCAGATCAACGACAGGAGCAAAGGCACTGCATTATCGAAAGGGTTGATCATACTCCAGGTGGCCTGGTTTATTATGCAGCTCATCACCCGCGCCATCTATCATCTCGAAACCACTGAGCTCGAAGTGGGAACACTTGCTTTTGCAGTTCTCAATTTCCTCACGTATGCTGTGTGGTGGAACAAGCCTCTCAATGTGCGACGTCCACATCCAGTGCACTGGAAGTCGACCGAGTCAAGGCCAGAGAATTACATCGAGTATGTATGCACCTCAACAATTATACTGCTGCTGATTATGTCTGCCTTAGTGTCAGTGACAGAAACGAACTTGCTCCGCTTGGAGTCATGGCTCCAGTTTTAGGCCCAATTGCAGAACTGATAGGCGCACGTCGCATTCCTACATCTCGAAAGTTTCAAGTTCCTACGTTTGATGGCAGCATAAGTCTTGAAGATTCGGACAAGAACATACTTTTTCTTGTTGGATTGCTTATGGCAATAATATTTGGCGGCATCCATTGTATGGCTTGGTTCTTTGCCTTCCCCACGTACCAGGAACGGGTGCTATGGCGTATAAGTGCCGTCGCTATAACTTGCACACCTTGCCTTTGTTCTCTTGTCATCTTCTTACCCGACCAAATAACGAACATCGTGGGTTGTTTATCTGCCATGATTCTTTTCCCATCTGTCGCATTGTACATTACAACTCGTGCCGTCCTTTTGGTACTTATGTTCACCACCTTACGCAATCTTCCTCCTGACGCATACAAGGTGGTGTCGTGGACTAGATTGGTGCCACACTTATAGTTCTTGATCATGGTGCTTGTGGTACATTCCATACTTTTGTAATGATATTCAGATGCGGCATTCTCGTGATTGACGTGATAGAGCTCATACATGACGCGATCACATGATCTACACGTGTGGCATGACACTCTGCCCGAGTCTTGCTCATCAAGACAGCACCAAAATAGAGCTCTGTACTTTCTTGTCATACTCTCGCCCACCTTCACTTTCGTTTCCATCACTATCAGCTCAGATGCACCGGATCGGCTCAGTTTCGCAGCTGTCGACTTAGAGTAATCTTGTATTGTCTCCAGTGGTCTGTATTGTAAGTTCAAAAGAATTTGTATTGTATCTTGTAGTATGCTAATAGTAGCAAGCCTACAGCTGCAGGACCAGCATGTATCATCATGACCAGCTATCGACAACATGATTTTAGCGTCGAGGCGTTGGGTCCAAGATGGCAGCCTGCTTTGAACTCGCTTGCCACATACGTCAGAACCTCTAAACTTTTGAATCTTGACATCGTCACCTACAACGCCACAGGGACATTGTTTTCAACGGCTTCAACCATTTTCTGACAACCAACAATATTTAGGCAAGGGCATGTTGGAAGACGAAGAATATTTCTTTTCTGCTGTATAATGTAATACCCGACGGAACGATCTTATCACCACGCAATCCGGGGACAAACTTGTGTTATCGTGGGTCGCCAGAACTGGGACATCTACACATCAGGAAGCACAAATGACTATGAAAATGGTCAGTCATTATTTTGTGCACGGAGCGCTCAAGAGTATTGATAACAAATAAACACTCCAGGGCTGCGAAGAAAGAAGCCTCGTGATCAGCTGACATTCTTCACACTGGAAAGTAAATTAAATCATGCCATCGGACACGCGTTAGGGCCATTGCTGTCGCAACTACTTTCGGATAGGGACAAGTTCTTATCGCTGTGGAATGTGATTAGAACAGACGCTCACATATACATATTTAGTTTGGCCTCATAAAACCTGTTCTTGAGGCGCCAGCATGCCAAGATTGATAGGTGCCCTGTTTCCATTCTGAGGCAAATTGGCTTCCATATCTTGAGAAGAGTAAGACGCGTGTATCAGAGCAGATGTCAAGACCTCCAGCACCGCTCGGCAAGTCATCACCGGCAGGTTATGTATGATTTGAAGGTCAAACACCTTGCTGTAATAGCAATGGACTCTCTGGTTCTCGCACCCTCTCCCTGTCTCTTGTCTCCATCGATTTGGCCTGACCCCATATCTGACGTTGCCTGTGCGTAGCATCTGCCTGGCGACTATACCTAACAACAATTTCCTGCCTACAGTCTCCCGCAGCCTACACTCCTATTCCTTTGTCTTCCACTAATATACGGACAATTTGAGGGAAGAACGCCGTAATGCAAACTTGGATCTCATTATTTTACCCAACGAAGTTTTCGAGAGCCTCACGTATCTTGTTTTCGTGAACTTCGGAACGCTCAAGAGATAAGACCATTCTATTTTCAGTCCAACCTCAGTGTGCTGACGCCCTCCAGTAAAATACAAATGGCGAACAAGATGCCTATCGTGATACACCCCAAAGCGACTTACAATGATGCGCTTACTACTTTTCTGCATCTTCCTCTACCTCGTTGGAGTCATCCAAGCTGCACCTACGACAAATACAACAAATACTACTATCAGTGACAGTTTAAAAGCTCCATCATTCACGACCAGGACCCTATGGACAATCATCTCCAGCTCCGTCATCACTCTATTTGCTTGTATCTACAGTGCCATTCACATCAACATTCCGAGTCCCAAGGACAGTCCCTATTGTATCCTACGGCGGAGACTTGGCATCATGATAATGGCACTCATCGCCCCTGAACTAATGGTCATATGGGCTATGCGTCAGTGGATCAGTGCTCGTCATGTTACGAGACAGTTCGAGGAATCGGGGTATCCCAGCATTTGTCCGGAGCAGGAGCAGCCTGAAGGTGAGTCATGCTTTCGGAAACTCTGCGTCTCATTACTCACTATACACGTCCTTAGAGAAGGAGTCTAAAGCACCTGAGAAACGCTCCCTTCGCCGCTTTCTCAAAGTGCTTGCCACACATATATCATCCGCGCTGGTGTTTCTTCGGTGTTTCCCTCGTGTTTTTGCGAGGTGGGTCCAAAGGTCGGTTAAGGCTTATTTCTCAGAACCATCTGAAGGCAAGTCCAATTCATGCTCACTTAAACATCCATTCATATGCATCATTAGATAATGCATGGACTCAGACGCACAGCTTCTTTGTGCTGATGGGTGGTTTCATGCTTTATGTGGACGGGGAACCCTACCTTACACTACGACATGATGACATCCTCAAGCTGATACGTGAAGAGTGTATCAAAGTCCCTACCCTAACAGCAGAGCAGATCCACGACAAGAGCAAAGGAAATGCAATATCGAAAGGATTGATTATGCTTCAGGTGGCTTGGTTTGTCATGCAGCTCATCACCCGCGCCATCTATCACCTCGAAACCACCCAGCTCGAAGTGGGGACGCTCGCTTTTGCGGTTCTCAATTTCCTCACTTATGCCGTGTGGTGGAACAAGCCACTCATTGTGCAATGTCCACATCCAGTGTACTGGAGGTCGACCAAGTCAAAGCCAGAGGATCACATTGTTAAGTATGTCTGTGCTTCGATAATTATGCTGCTGCTCATTATGCCTGCCTTAGTCTCGATGAAAGATACGAACACCCTCCGCCCGGAATCGTGACTCTAGTTATCCTGTCAATTGCTGAACTGATGGGCTTGCCTGGCACTCCGGCATCCCGAAAGTTCCGAGTTCCAACATTTGATGGCAGTATCAGTCTCGAAGGTTGGGATGACGTTCTTATACTTGCTGCATTGCTTATGGCAACCATATTTGGCGGTATCCATTGTATGGCTTGGTTTTTTGCCTTCCCCACATACCGGGAACAAGTGCTATGGCGCATGAGTGCCGTCGCTATAACTTCCATACCTTGGCTTTGTTTTCTCATCTTACTCAATATAATTCCGGCCATCGTGACACTTATATGTGGCCTGACTTTTTGCATGTTGTACATCACAGCTCGTGCCATCCTTTTGGTACTTATGTTCACCACTTTACGCAACCTTCCTCCTGACGCATACAAGGTGGTGTTGTGGACTAGTTTGGTACCGCACTTATAGTTCTTGGTCGTGGTGCTTGTGGTATACTTCATACTTTTGTAATGGTATTTAGATGTGGCATTCTCGCTCGTGATTGACGATAGAGTTAAGCACATGGCGTGATCACATGGCCTGTATATGTAGCATGAAACTCTGCTCAAGTCTTGCTCGAACTTGCTCATCACCATGGACATCAGCAAGATAGAGCTCTTTGGTACGCTGCGGACGACTGATGAGCTTAATTAAATGAGCAGGTAGCAGCATTCTCAGTCGAGGAGACAGCTACCTTTGAACGTAATTCGATCTGCCGCGTCTGCCTCCATTATGCTCTGCATGTGGAAATCATGTCGCTGGAAAGACAGGTGCGCGGCTTATTTGCCAATAATACCACCATACACTGATATTTTTAGAAACGAACCATTTGCGTTAGCAGGCTTTCAATCCTCGTACCCCAAGAATCGCCATACAAAAACAGAATCGGAGGAAGAGCGTATGAGTTCCTCAGTATTCTCTCCCACGGCGCCTTCGCTTGTCCTCTTCCTTAGATTGAGAAGGATGGATGAGTCGGGAGCGCTGGAATAGAGAGAGCGGGGATGGGAGGTGAATGTGTTTGTTCGTTACTGGTGGAAGACGTTAGTTGGACGTTGGGGTTTAAGGAGGGAACAAGGGGAATGGAAGAGGGAGAGGGAAGGGTGCGCAGGATGAGTATACAATCAGTATTCAGAACGACCAACATTATATGTTATGAATATCATTGCGCACCCAACCAGAAGGACAAATGAACCGAATGAACACAAACGCAACAAGAACCACATAAAAAGAGGGATGAACACACACATCTCTAACCAACACATCGTGGCGCTCGAACACAATATTCATGGAAGAAGCGAGGAGCGAGAGGAGGATGATGATAAAAAGATCGAGGGTGTAAGCAGTCTGATGTCCTTGGTGTAGATCCCCCGCACAAGAAGCAGAAAATGGAAGGCCAAGACCCCACAAAAGACACGAAATCTATTAGTATCATTAAACCAAAAGCAACACACATCTCAGGTCTCTCGTCCCCCAAATGATGATGATGCGTATCATTATTCCCCATCTCACCTGCGCCGTGCAGATCCCGTGCCCATGTGCGTGTCCCTCATAAAGTAGAATATGTTCAACAGCTTCTTCAGCTTCGTCACGGTGTACGCCTGTGAACATGAGGTAAACACGTTGGGAGAAAAATGAGGGTTCGTGTGCAGGGCCTGCAGGCTAGGCTGGGTAGAGGGTTGGTTCAGGGCAGTCACGGTAGCATTAATTGAGGGTAGAGGGGGTAGAGGGTGGATGAATGCAGGAAACATGTGCACTTGCTGAAGAACAAAACTCACCTTAAATCACCCTTGCTATCCTTTTACCAACATCGAACGTGAAGTCCTTTGGGCCTCGGCTACGACCTGTATCAACTGAACCGGATCCACATTCTTTGACCGCAAGTTGATGGAAGAAAGTATGGAGAGCCGCGATTCGGGGTATGGTCGCATTGTGCTTGGTGCCGCAGTATCTGCGATTTTACTGAACTTACTGTGTAGGGTGGAAGGCTTACCAGATGATTTAACACCCTTTATTACTCGAACAACTCAGGACTACGTCAGTGGAGGTGCATTTGGCGATATCTGGAAGTGCAGTTACAGTGCAAACAGTGATAGTTCGACCTTCGTCAGTCCATGTGTTAGATGTCTTTGTCATGCGCTGGCTTACATGATCAACACATAAGGTTGCGGTCAAGTCATTCAGATTTCTAGAGCATCATAATTTGGAGCAAATCAACAGGGTAAGTGACACGCGCCGGGAGAATCGGATGAGTGTATATTAATTCAGTGCTACTTAAATTTGGACTATCCAGAAAATCAGCCGAGAAATTGGCATTTTGAAGATTCTACGCCATGACAACATTGTACCATTGTTGGGTACAGCGACAGGATTTGGACAAATGCCAGAATCGCGCTGCTTAGTAACACCATGGATTCCAAACGGCACGTTGAATGCATACCTAGCATCTAACCATGACGTTCTCACAGTGGTGGCCCGTTCGCGTATGGTGAGTAGAGTTCTTCACTTCTCAAGACTAGTACTCACTCGAAGTTGTAAGGTAAAGGATGTCGGCGCTGGACTGTGTTATTGTTAGTTTTATGCATCTTCACAAGACGTTTGCAAACTAGTGGTGACTTACCTTTGGTGCAGTGCACTCGGTACGCGTCGTGCACGGGGATATAACTGGGGTGAGCCCGGAGCTGCTGAGGCATTCTTGACAACTGATTTCGAACCTGCAGGCAAATATATTAATTGACGAGGGAGGTCGTGCAAGATTGATCGATTTTGGTCTTTCCACCATCGTCCAACCCCTTCTCGGCCAGTCGCACTTGGCTGCGACGTCTATACACCCAGGCGCAATCCGTTACGCAGCACCAGAGCTCATTCGATCAGAAGATGTCCGTGGCTTGCCTCTCGACAAAGCTGATATATACTCTTTTGGTTGTGTAATGCTTCAAGTGAGTTCGTAGTTTTGTCACGAAACGTTTGCCCGAGGACTCTGACTCATTAAACAGATTCTTTCTGGTCGGCACCCCTGGTCTGAGATCATATCTGGAAAGCCAGAAGTGCGTATCCTTGTTATGATCTCACAAGGTCATAGACCGCAGCGCCCCGACGGTCATCCTTCAATAATAGACTCGGACTGGGACATTATAAAAAGGTGTCTGTTACGCAAGCCCGAACTTCGACCTTCAGCAAAGAAAGTGCTCGACTTAGGTAAGTTCACTGTACTCTTTTATGATGCATCCAGGGGTGCCAACCACTCCCCTTCAGTTTGCACACACGCAAAGCCACGTGCAGAGCCACAAACAAGGCCACCAAACTTCAAGATGGGCGTTGGCAAGAGCTCGCTGATAAATCTCATTGCTGGGAAGACACTTGCCAAGTCTGCTGCAGTCAAGGGGTCCCGGCTAGGAGAGAATCGTGACATGATGCTACAGATACTCACGAGACGTTGCAAGCTGCCCAAGCAAGACGCGGTACAGCTTCTTCGAAAGATTGAGTCGGACGAGAACTGGTAATTTCCTAATTTAAAGAGTGTCACCAACATTGGCTATTGTGTACTGCCTAGTACGAGGCTCTGGTAGTGTTGACCACTCTACTCGTACATATAAATGCCTAACCACTGAGTTCAATATTAGAAAAATTCAGACGCACATTCATACCCTCCCGAAGTGCCTCGTTTCCTGATCTTGATATTTTAGTCTCTCCTAGGCAGATATTAGACCACTCTTGCCCAACCAAACCACCGCCCTGGATAAATGGGGTAGAATGAATCGATTCCAGCATGTTTGTTATGGGTCGCAGAAATTTTCGATGGTTGATTTCTGCAAAGTCTTACTGTGGCTAAATAAGCAACCGACCCTCACCGGCACCTGGCGCCAGCTATCGACTTCCAGTTTTTGCTATTGCACAGAACACATAGTTAAAAGTTTGTTTTCCGAAAAATTCGAGCTGAACAGTTGAGAACTACTACTCATACCCATCTTTTCGCCACTCATACCGCCTAGCACTATACATGCTGCGTATGCGATGTGCGTGCTGGTGATGACTTGGAGAGTTAGCGTAGGTTATATCATCGAGCAAAGATCTAGGGGATGGTTTTCTATCACCACGGGGGTAAGGAAGATGGGTCACCAGGACCATGCTTAAGGTGTGTAACAGTACTGATCGAAGATTGAGGAATTCCGGCGTGGCATTCGGGGTATGGTCGCATTGTGCTTGGTGCCGCAGTATCTGCGATTTTACTGAACTTCAATAATGTGTAGGGTGGAACGCTTTCCAGATGATTTAACACCCTTCATTACTCGAACAACTCGGGACCACGTTAGTGGAGGTGCATTTGGCGATGTCTGGAAATGCAATTATAATACAAACAGTGGCATTTCAACCTGCGTCAGTCCATGTGTTGGATGCCTTTGCCATGCGCTGGCTTACGCTGACTGATTGATCGGTAGTATAGATCTAGGGGAGGATTTTCTATCACCACGGGGGCAAGGAAGATGGGTCACCAGGACCATGCTTAAGATGTGTAACAGTACTGATCGAAGATTAAAAGAATTCCGGCGTGGCAGTGCTTGTGCTTGGCATAGTAGGGGGCCGCCTATCATGATATATGTACAGCTTGCCGTTCTCCTCACACTTACTACTGATTCCTGAATCTACACACCTTCACCTAGCAGTTCACAATGAATGAAGATATATTCAATTCCAGAACGACTCGGAGATATTCAAGGCTAGAACCTCTTCCAGAAGCCGTCAGCAATATAACTGGAGTTGGTGACTCAACCACGGTAAGGGACCCATTTTCGATATTGAAGTTTGATGCGGATGTGTTGACTGTTGAGACACTACCTTCTAGGCAAGGCCCCGCGGAAACACTCGTCAGTTGCTACAGAAGGTCAAGAAAGGTGTAACTAGAAAGCTTTCTGTAAGCTTGGGTTATGCTGCAATCAATTAGGCGCTAAGATTGTACCCAAGGTCTTCAAACTTTCCCGCAGCCACGACTCTGCAGCTGCCCAAGACGTCAAACTTGAAGGTGGATTGTTATCTCCTCATGTCGAGGTAGGTGCTTAAACTCACGCGTTGATCTCTGCACTGTTTCTGAATTATGGCGGTCGCTCAGATGCAGGATATGCATCCTGGTGTGGAAGAAGATCGACCGATAGTCGTACAGGTTCAACACACCCCCATTGGTGTCGATGAAGGAGCTGGTCTCCAACCGGTAGCCCCGCAAGTTCACGATGTCGCCTCTGATATGGAAGAAGGCGCTGGTCTCCAGCTAGTGGTGCCAGCACATCAAAATAGTATCATCTTTTGCGCGGAAGAAGGTGCTGTTTCCCAACCGATAGTCCCGCAGATTCAACACATCACTTCTGGTGTGGAAGAAGGTACTGATCCCCAGTTGGTGGGCGCGGAACGTCGAGTTACCTATGAGGCTGTAGATCACACGAATCCACTTGGATGGACGCACTCAGAGACTGAATTGCCCAGCTTGGACCGATTTACGAGCCAGCGCCACCACGTTTCTATCCTACCTGCCACATCTTGCTCAGCACAGAATACGACAACTATTTCCTTTGATCCACTGTCCTATCTGCATCGTCTTGACAAGATGGACAAAGATACTCGCTCGGCATCTCGAGCGCATTCACTGAAAGGTGATCAAATAGTTCGGACGGACCAGTCCTTCATGTCTGAGGGCGAGGATGACGATGTGTATGAATCTGCAAAATCTGACAATGGAGAAGATTTCGTAAGTTAGCTTTTCTCGTGGTTTTCATAACATGGGCTGAAAATTTCACGTTCCTTGTCAGATGGACGCAGAAGACTCCCTTCCGCACAATGATGCTAGTGACCTTGTCCAGTCAATCAAATCGATGTACCGGGTCCTGGACTTGATCAGTGAACAAGGGAGTGGTGGGCTAGGTGATTCCATTTTCTTTTTCGAGCCTTCCTTCGCTGATTACTCCTAGTGGACAAAATTATCATTGCACAGGATTCACTACGGACATTCACCAATACCATCTGTCCTGGCGCATATGTGTCCATGACGAACGTCGACTTTAGCATGCTGGACGGCTTGTTTGTGAAGCCCATCGGGATCTATGGGAGCAAAGTGGAAATAGTGCGACTTTTGTCGTCTCTTGGTGTTATCAACGACTACGTGTGAGATACTGCCTTCTGGCTACAAACCGAGATCCTTATACACCTTTTTATAGGGCAGCCCAGCTTGTTGCGAACCACAGCGAATCTAGTATCTCAAAACCGAGTCTTCGTTCTGGACTTTACATTGTTAGAACAAATTCTGAAGCTACCTCCGATGAACAACTATTCATCATCTACTGGCCCGAGGATGGCACTTGGGATGATTCAGCTCCTTCATCCATGAAACGCACCCGTGTCACCTTCATGCGGTTCGTCTAATCCTCTCTGATTTTCAGTAATTATTTTTGACACAGGATGCTAGGTACCTTACGACAATATGTGATCAAGTTATGGCACTTATCTCCCCTGAGCATGCCCGTTCCGTTGTATGTAGTGGACAAGAGGTTGAAGACATCACAGAAATGGACGAAAACCAAGACGAGTATGACAGGATGTTCGCATTTGAAGTTAGGAAAACCAACGAACAGGAGGAAGCTATAAAGCCGCGTCCTGGATTCAAGGTTTGTACAGTATATCATGACTGGTGCAGTGCTGACAGCCGCATGTAGGCTACATCTAGTTACATAGCCATGCCCCAGGCTCACCCGGAGGCAACAGTGGATGTTGAACTGCACAAACCCTGGTTATTGCACGGCGAGACTAATCAAGGGTTCATAACAAACAGCTATTTACCTGCCAGGCGGATCACCGAAGAGTGGACGCGCAAGTCCATTACCCGCCTCCAGTTAAGCAATTGGCTGTGGGTGTTACTCTCCATGACTAGTTCCTGTATTTAAAGCTGATACCTGCTCAGGTGCAATGACAGTTTGCGGGTGAACAAGAACTTGGATGCCAATGCAGTGCATCTTTTGCTGGATGCAGGCCTTCGGGATCGCTTTCCGCAACTGTGCAACCAGTGGCAGCGGGAGTCGGTCGATATTTCATCGAATATCAGGGCCTCTAACGCATTGACAGAGGCCAGAACCAAAAGGAGGTTGGAGGATGACTCGCCCCTTCTCACTCCCATTTTCCATTGGGCATTGGTTGACGCCATTATTCAGAAATTTCCGTGAGCATCCCTTCACATCACTCTCTTGTATCTCTAACTCGATCACTTCAGCACTTTCACCCATGATTCCTTCCCTTGCCCTACCGAAAACAAGCAGGACTGCTCCGCAACTCAAGGTATAACTTTTTTTGTGCAATCAATCTATTTGATGATGACGGCCTGCCAAGAACCGGTCGAACCCACTACCACTCCTGTGTGAGTTGTGCTTGAAACAGCCTAAACTATTTCTGATTTATTCATCCAGTGGCCCTTCCCCTCATTCCATGACGAGTGCGCAGCATGGCTTCAAGGCCCAAGGTATTCATAT